>Ga0193742_1000111_pt1 | contig 55525 bp, 48 predicted proteins | sample L2c1metaG_FD_165511 | JGI IMG/M metagenome (GOLD analysis project Ga0193742, IMG submission 165511) | Soil microbial communities from a riparian zone of the East river system, Colorado, United States - L2c1 | ecosystem: Environmental > Terrestrial > Soil > Riparian zone | place: USA: East River... | reverse complement strand
CGCGCGAACGCGTGCGGCCACTCCGGCGTCGACATCTTCATCAGCGCCTCGGTCGTGGCCTCGTCGTAGTTCTCGAACTCGCCGAGCATCAGCTGCAGCCGGTACTTGCCGTCGTTGCGGGTCAGGCGGGCGAGCGTCATCTCGCCAGGCGCGGCGACGTGCTGCACGGACGCGCCACCCGCCGGGAAGAAGAACACCTCCGGATACAGATGCACCTTCGCGAGGTTCTCGGCCGGGTCGTCGCTGCGGGCGGCGTACCAGGTGGCGTGCTGACCGGAGTTGCACAGGTCCCAGATGTCGCGGTCGCCGTGGTAGTGGCGGACGTCGGCGAACAGCACCGGCGTCCCGGTGAGGTGCTTCATGATCTGCATGGTCAGCGCGCCGTCCATGTCCGCCTCGGTCGCGCAGACGTGCGGCTCCTTCGGCCCGTTCCAGTCGTACGGGTCGTTGAGGAACGCCTCGGCGATGTCCATGGTCGCGAAGTACTGGGTCAGCTCCGGCTGGCCCTTGATGCCGGTGAAGTCCAGGTGCCACTCGTCGATGAGCTCACGCATCGCGAGGTACGACCCGATCTGGCGCTCCAGCAGCTCCTCGGTGAGCTTCTTGCCGTCGTAGTGGACGTTGGCGTGCCGCTCGAGCCACTGGCGCGCCTTGGTCTTCTCCTTCTGGTCAGCCAGCTCCGCGCGGCGGACGATCTCCCACTGGTCGATCTCCTCGACGTCCACGCCGAACAGCCGCTGCCACTGGTCGGTGTTCGCGACGGCCGTGTTCATGCCCATCGGGCGGCCGCCGATGCGGCCGAACGTCTGGCCGCGCAGCGCCGCGACCGCGTGCGCGGCGCTCGCCCGCACCCCGATCTGCCGGATCAGCGCGTCGTCCTCCGGGTCGCCCCACAGCCGGGTGTGCGCGCGGCCGATCTGGTCCAGGGCGCCGCCCGCGGCGAGCATGCCGACCATGCCCGGCTGGACCGGGTCGATGTTGGCGAGCAGGAGCAGCGGGCCGGTGAGCTGGCCCGCGGCGAGCATCGTGAAGTGTGGGAAGGCCCAGACGCAGTAGTGCAGCACCGTCAGATCGACACGCGCGGCCTCGATCTCCCTGGCCAGCGAGGTGGCGAGCGTGTTGACCGACACCGGCTCCCGCGCGCGGACCACCTCGTGGCCGGCGGCCTCGAGACTCGCGACGAGCTTGTCCTCGTTGGCGCGGATGAAGTCGGCGATGCCGCTGTGGACGTAGTCCCGCCCGTCCGAAATGTTGATCACGCCGATACGGGCCACCGGTGGTCCTCCTGCGCTGGAGTAATCGTTTTCTCAGAAGCTATTCTTAGGGTCGGACGGTGTCAATAGCGGTCCCGTAGGGTCTCCGGCACAGGTCTGGAAGCGAGGCGGTAGTGGCGACCATCAGCGACGTTGCCAATCGGGCGGGCGTGTCGACAGCGACCGTCTCCAGGGCGTTGAACGGCAAGTCCACAGTGGACCCCGGGCTGGCGGCCCGGGTGGTGGCCGCCGCACAGGAGCTGGGCTACCAGCCCAACGGGCCGGCGCGGAACCTGCGGCGGCAGGAGGCGGCCGTCCTCGCGCTGATCATCAGCGACGTGGAGAACCCGTTCTTCACCGCGATCGCGCGCGGCGTGGAGGATGTCGCGCACACCGTCGGGTACTCGGTCGTGCTGTGCAACTCCGACGAGGACCCGGAGAAGGAGCGCAAGTACGTCGCCGTCGCCATCCAGGAACGGGTCGCCGGCGTGATCGTCTCGCCGACGTCGACGGCCGCCGGGATCGAGCAGCTCGCCCAGCGCGGCACCCCGATGGTCGCGGTGGACCGGCCACTGCCCGGGCGCGACACCGTGCTGGTCGACACCCGCGTCGCCGCGCGGGAGGCCACCGAGCACCTCATCGCCCAGGGCTACGAGCGGATCGGCTGCATCACCGGCCCGCCCGGCGTCCGCACGGCCGACGACCGGCTCGCCGGCTACCGGGACGCGCTCAAGGCCGGCGGGCAGCGCAGCTCGCCCCGGCTCGTGCGGCGGACCGAGTTCAAGGCGGCTGGCGCGCTGAAGGCCGCGGCCGACCTGTTCGACCAGGAGGAGCCGCCGGACGCGTTGCTGGTGGCCAACAGCGCGATGGCGATCGGCGTGCTCGAGGCGCTCGGTGACGCCGGCCTGCGCCCCGGCCGCGACGTCGGCGTGGTCGCCTTCGACGACGTGCCGTGGGCCGGGCTGGTGAACCCACCCATGACGGTGGTGGCGCAGCCGGCCTACGAGATCGGCACAGTGGCGGCGCAGCTGCTGCTGGCCCGCATCACGGACAACACCCGCGCCCCGACGACCACCACACTGGGCGCCCGCCTGATAGAGCGGCGCAGCTCCCACCGCGGCTAACCCAGCGTGAGGTGCGGTCGGGGGGCGCCGGTCGGCAAGTGCCATGAAGGCCCTTCATGTCACTCAACGCCATGAAGGGGTCCTTCATGGCGTTGCCGACCGTCCCGCGCGAGCGGCGCAGCGGCTAACCCAGCAAGCCGCCTCGCGCGCGATGCAGCCCCCACCCGTTCCCGGGGGCGTCCCGCCTTGCCATTCTACCGCCGGGGTACGACGAAGCGGCCGTGTTGATCTTGCCTGTGGACAACTCCGGTACCTGTGGACGGTGCCTCCGGGTATCGCGGAGGCACCGTCCGGAGCACATCAGGTGCGGGACAGCGCCCGGTACGTGGCGGCCGACCACGCGGGTGCCTCCGCCGCCGGTTGGACGGTCACCGTCACCGACGTCTTCCCCCCGGTCGCCGACGCTGGCAGCTCGAAGCTGTCCTCGAGCCATCGGGAGTGCGTGTTGCCGAGCGGTTGGACCCACTCGCCGACCCGCTTGCCGTTCACCAGCACGGTCGCCCGCTGGTACGCCGCGTTCTGGTCGCCGAGCCGCAGCAGCCGCACGCCGCGGTTGTCCCGCGACACCGCCACCGTGAACGACACCGCGCCGGTGGCCGACGTGACACCCCTGGTGACCGGGGTGGTGTCGGCGCGGCCCTCGAACGTCGAGGTCAGGGCTCCTCGGGTCTCGCCGGCCGCCGTGTAGCCGTGTGCGGCGCGGCTCGCGTCGTCGGCCGCGTCGACCGTGTCGGTCTCCGTGAGCGACGCCGCCGCCGTGCCGTACCAGTACGCCGTCGAGCTGTAGTCCGCCGGCTCGTTGTCCGCCGGGCCGTGCTCGATGTCGAAGCGCAGCGACGAGCCGAACGACACCGCGTCGCCCACCATGAGCCGGTAGGCGCCCGTGCAGTCGTACCGGCACCCGTCGCCGTCCAGCTCGTACGCCGGGTTGCCCGCCTCCGGCATGACATACGTTGTGCCATCACGGAAGTACCAGCCGGACTCGTAGAAGTCCTCGCTGCCGGTGCCATACATGGTCGGGCTCGCCGCGCCGTCGACGTACACCGTCTCGTCGCCCTCGAGGTAGTTCCGCCGGTTGCCCAACGGGATGTTGCCCCGCATCGAGTGCGTGACCCCGTAGAACACGCCGGTGCCCGTGGCGTCGAGGAAGTTCCACGACTCGTTCGGCACGGTGTCGCCGCGCCGGTGGGTCGCGTTGAAGTGGCCGAGCGAACCGGACGACAGGCCGGCTGCCACCGACCGGTCCGGCGCCGACGTCACCTCGACGACCGCGCCCGCGATGGGCACCCCGCTGCCGTTCACCAGCGACAGCGACGCCGACTTCCCGTACGGCATCGGCCACCACGCGGTGTACCAGCCGTCCGGCGTGGCGTCGATCGACGAGAACAGCGTGCGGGTGTCGTACTCGCCGAGCCCGGAGCCGAAGAACTCGCCGACCGGCGCGTCGACCGTGGTCACGCCGTCGAACGTGCCGACCAGCCGGGCGCCCTCGAGCACCGCGTCGGACCGCGTCACCGCGGCCGGGTCGGTCGGGTAGCGGTACACCCGCGACCCCTCCCAGCTCTGGTTGCGGATCGTGTACCCGTGCGCCTGCTCCTCACCGTCGTGGCCCGGCCCGAGGTCGAGGACATCGGTGCGCGTCCACGAGTCGGCGATCTTTGATCCCACGTCGTAGCGGAACTCGTTGACGTCCAACGCCGACGACACGTACTCGACGCCGATCTTCAGCGACGTCTTGCCCTTCGACACCGACGCCGGGATCTCGGCCACCTGGTCCACCCAGGTCCCGATCTTGACCGGACCGCTGTCGAACGTGGCCACCGGCTTGCCGTCGACCACCAGCCGCGCCACCTGGTTGGCGATCACCGGGTCGACGCGGCGGGTCAGCCGCACTCCATCGTTGTTCCGGTCCACGGCGACGGTGAACGCGCTGCCGCCGCCCGCACCGAACGCCCGGCCATCGTTGCCGACCCGGGGGCTCGCCACCACCTCCGGCAACCGCATCCGCACCTGCGACACCCACCCGGACCCGGACAGCGACGCGAGCGGCGCCGCCGCGCCCGGCGCGACGTCACCGGCGAACCGCTTTACCGAAGCGCCGGACAGCGCCGGCTTCGGGTCGCGGATCCCGAAGCCGCGCAACCGGTTCACCACGTCCTGCGCGGAGTCGCGCGGGTCGAACGTGCTGACCCCGCGCGCGTCCGAGAACTCCCGGTAGGACACGTGGTAGAAGAACGGGTCCTTCTGCACGGTGACCCGCATCGACTCCCGGTACGGCATCGGCACCTTGACCACCGAGCCGCCCGCGGTGTCGTCGCCGTTGCCGACCAGCGGCCACACGAACGGCGCGCCGACCTTGCCGTCGACCAGCTCCTGCAGGAGCGCGTCGACGACCTTCCTCCCGTCCAGCTCGACGATGATCCGTCCATTGTGGACCATCGAGCCGTAGTCGCGGGTGAACCACATCGACTCGATCTCGCCCGCGCCGGCGCGTTCGGCGATCACGCAGCCGGCGTCGGTGTGCCGCAGGCACGAGTACGTGTTGTTGAACCCGTCGTTGTTGCCGCCGGTGCGGTCGTAGCTGGAGAACTGCCGTACCTGGGCGTCGGGCCGCAACTGTGCCATGGCGCCGAGGTCGCGGTAGGTCTGCCAGCCGACCGGCCCCTTGCCGGTCTCGGCGGTGCTGTCGGCGGCGGGCGGCGCGGCAGCGGCCAGTGCGACCGGTGTCGTCGCCACCAGCACCGCGCTGAGCGCCAGTCCGAGCATGCTTCGCACACGCATCGGGATCTCCCTTGCGTTTCGGTGGGGACCGCGCTCGTGGCGCGGAACTAGCGGAACTGGACGGGGATCAGCTGTTGGCCTCGTTGTAGACGGTGGCCGCGTTGTCGATCGTGATCAGCTCGGTCTCGAGCGTCTGCTCCTTCGGCACGTCCTGGCAGTCGACGAGGAGCTTCTTCGCCGTGTCAACGGCCTCCTTGCCGGCCGTCGGGTAAATCAGCGTGGCCGACAGGCGCCCTTGCTCGACCGCCTTCAGCCCGCCGGACGGGATGGGCAGGCCGTCGATGCCGATGAACTTCATGTTCTTCTCGATACCGGCCGCCTTCGCGGCGAGGTACGCGCCCTCGGCCATCGGGTCGTTGTGTGCGTACAGCACCTGGATGTCCGGGTGCGCCTTGAACAACGCGTCCGCCTGCGACTGGCCCTTCTCCCGCAGCCAGTCACCGTCGACGCTCTGCACGATCTCGATGTTCTTGCCCTTGATGCCCTCGCGGAAGCCGTCGCCGCGCTCCTTGGCGGGAGTCGCACCGGCCAGGCCGCGGATCTCGCCGACCTTGCCGCCGTCCGGCAGCAGCTCCTTGGCGACGTACTCGCCAGCGGTGCGGCCGATCTCCACGTTGTCCGCGCCGATCCACGTGGTGTAGGCGTCGCCGTCCACCTTGCGGTCCAGCACGATCACCGGGATGCCCTTGTTGTACGCCTTCGCCACGACCGACGTCAGCGGCGTCGCCTCGTTCGGGCTGATGATCAGCAGGTCGATCTGCTTGGTGAGGAAGTTCTCCACATCGGACACCTGCTTGGCGTTGTCCTGCTGCGCGTCCGCGAACTCCACGCTGAACTGCGGAACCTTCTCCGCGGCGGCCTTGATGTCGTCGTCCATCCGCTGGCGGTAGGGCTCGGCGACGTTCGCCTGGCTCATGCCGATCGTGTACTTGCCGTCGGGGCCACCGCATTCCTTCGCGTTGCCACCGGAGTCCTGTGACTGACCGCTGTTCTCACTCGTCGTTCCACATGCGACGGAGAACGACAGCGCGGTGGCCGCGCTGAGCACGGCTGCCACGGCACGACGACGGGCCATGTCTGGTTCCTCTTTTCCTTGTATCTCAGGAGTTATCTCAGGCCGCGGTCGGCCGTAGTCGCTGCAGACCGGCGGCGGCGACGATCACGAGCCCCTTGACGAGCAGCTGGACGTTCGGATCCACGCCGTGGAGTCCGAGAAAGTTGTTGAGCACGCCGAGCAGCAGCGCGCCCGCGACGGTGCCGACGACCGAGCCGCGGCCGCCCATCAGGCTGGTGCCGCCGATGACGACGGCCGCGATCGCGTCCAGCTCGTAGCCGAACCCGTCGTTGGGGCTGCCCTGGTTGAGCTGGCCGGCGTGCACGATGCCGGCCAGTGCGGCCAGGAACCCGCAGATGCAGAACACGATGACCTTCACGCGGATGACCGGCACACCCGAGAGGCGCGCGGCCTTCTCGTTGCCGCCGATCGCATACACGTGCCGGGCGAACGCGGTGGTGCGCAGGAAGACGATGGCGACGATCGCGACCACCGCGAAGATCAGCGCGGGGATCGGCACCAGGCCGTTGAACGTGCGTTCCCCCAGCAGGGAGAACGCCACCGGCGCCTCGCCCGCGTCGTCGCCGTACGCGATCGCGACGCCCTGCCCGCCCGACCATATTCGGGCGAGCCCTCTGGCTATCTGCATGCCGGCGAGCGTCACGATGAACGCCTGGATGCCGAACAACGCGGAGGCGATTCCTTGCAGGAAGCCGAAGAACAGGCCGATCAGCAGCACGAGCACGACCGTGACGAAAACCCCGGAGCCGTCGTTGACCATCAGCACGGCCGAGCCGACGGCCGCCAACCCCAACACCGCGCCGACGGACAGGTCGATGCCGCCGACGAGGATCACGAAGGTCATGCCGACGGCGATGATGCCGATCTCGGACACGGCACGGACGACGTTGGCGAGGTTGTCCGCGTTGAGGAACAGCAGTTCGCCGTTGTGCCGCGGCGAGAAAACCACGGCCACGACGAACACCGCGACCAGCCCGAACAGGCTCTGGAAGCGGAACAGCGCGGACACGAAATCCGTACGCGACCTGCCTTTCCGGGGCGGCGGCGCCGGCTCGGACCCAGTGTCCTTTGTGGTCACCTCACTGGTCACGCGTCTCCTCCCGAAACATCCACCGCCAGCGCCGCGCTGCCCTCACCCATCGACGCGGCCAGCAGGTCGGCCTCACCGGCCTGCCTCGTGTCCAGCTCACGCACGCTGCGCCCGCCCGACAGCACCACCACCCGGTCGCACACGCCGACCAGCTCGGCAAGCTCCGACGACGCGAGCAGCACCCCGATCCCCTGCTGCGCCGCCTCGCCGAGCAGCTGGTAGATCTCCGCCTTCGCGCCGACGTCGACGCCGCGCGTCGGCTCGTCGAGCAGCAGCAGCACCGGTTCGGTCAGCAGCATCCGGCCGAACACGACCTTCTGCTGGTTGCCGCCAGAGAGCGTGCCAACCGCGTCGCCGACCGAGGAGAGCTTCACCTTCAGCTCGCCGGTGATCCGCCGCACCGCGCCTGTCTCCGTGGCCCGCGGCACGAACCCGGCCTTGCTGATCCGGTCCACAATGGACAACACGGTGTTCGCGGTCACCGAGTGCTCGAGCGACAGGCCGGCGATCCGCCGGTCCTCCGGCACGAGCGCCATGCCCCCGCGCAGCGACTGCCGTGCGCCGCGCGGATGGAAAGGCTTGCCACGGAACAGGATCTCACCGCGCAGCGTGCCTGCCGAGCCCGCGCCGTACAGGGTCTCGAGCAGTTCCGTACGCCCCGAGCCGAGCAACCCGCCGATGCCGACGATCTCGCCGCGCCGCACGGAGAGGCTGATGCCGTCTGGCTCCCGCCGCCCGGACCGCTCCCGCCTCGGGGTCAGCGCGAGGTCGGTGACACGCAGGATCTCCTCCCCCGGCTCGACGTCCCGCGTGCGGAACATCGCCTGCACCGGCCGCCCGACCATCGCCTCGGCCGCGGCCTCCGCGGTCAGCTCACGCGCGTCGAACTCGGCGACGAACGCGCCGTTGCGCAGCACCGTGGCCCGGTCGGCGATCCGGCCGATCTCGTCCATGCGGTGGGAGATGTAGACGATCCCGGCACCCGCGCGGCGCAGCTCGGAGATCACCGTGAACATCTGCTCGACCTCGACCGACGACAGCGCCGACGTCGGCTCGTCCATGATCAGGACCCGGGCGTCGAGCGACAGCGCCTTCGCGATGGTGACGAGCTGCTGCTCGCCGGTGCGCAGTTCGCCGACCGGTCTGCGCGGGTCGAGCGCGACGCCGCAGCGCTCCAGGAGCCCCCTGGTCACCTGGTTCGTGCGGCGCCGGTCGACCGTGCGCAGCCGGGTCCTCAGCTCGCGGCCGAGGAAGATGTTCTCCGCCACCGAGAGCTCCGGCACGAGGTCGAGCTCCTGGTGGATCATCGCGACGCCGGCGCGCTGGGCGTCCACCGGCGCGGTGAACTTCCGTGGCACGCCGTCGATCGTGATCGTGCCCTCGTGGTCGGTCACGTCGCCGGAGAGCACCTTCATCAGCGTCGACTTGCCGGCGCCGTTCTCTCCGAGCAGTGCGTGCACCTCACCCGCGCGCACGGTGAGGTCGAGGTCGCGACAGGCGCGCACACCGCCGTACGACTTGCTGATGCCGATCATCTCGACCAGCGGATTGACAGCGTCGTCCACTACGTTCCTCGTCGCCGTTCAGCGTCTGGGAAATCGATTACCCAGACGCTAGGGGTGGCACTCGACACTGTCAAGGGACCGCGCTCCGCACGATTGCGCACGGCCGTGCTAACCTGTTCGCATGTCTGCTCTACGGTCCGCGCTCGCCCGTGCGGGGCTGCGCGTGGAGGCGGACGAGTTCCTGTCGCTGGTGGCGGACGCCACGCGGCGACTGTCCCCCGTCGACCCCAGACCCGCCGACTACTTCAGTGTCGACCAGCAGACGGCGCTCGCCGGCGTCGGGTTGGACCTGGCGCCGCAGCGCGCCGGGGAACGCGACCCGAGGGCCCGCGCGGTGGCGCTGCAGGCCGTGCTGCGGGACACCGCGCTGACCGTGGCCGGCGCCGCGGAGCGGATCGGGGTGGACACCAGCCGCATCCGGCACCGGCTCGCCGCCGGCCGGCTGGTCGGCTGGAAGGACCGCGGCGGGTGGCGGCTGCCGGTGTGGCAGTTCACCGACGCCGACGTGTTGCCCGGGCTCGAGGCGGTGCTCGCCGCGGTGCCGGCCGACCAGCCGCCGCTCGTGGTGGCCGGGTTCATGACCACGCGGCAGGCCGACCTCGAGGTGGACGGCTCGCCGGTCATGCCTCGGGACTACCTGCTCGCCACCGGCGATCCCGCGCCGGTCGCCCGATTGGTCGCCGTGCTGGGGACGCCTGCCTGACGTGTCCCGCCTGCCCCCACCGCCGTCGGCGGCTGTTCTCACGTCGCTGCTGCGCGCGGACGACGTCGTCGCGATGTCCCCGTCGGCCCGGCTAGTGCGGGTGTTCGTGGCCGCGGGCGCGCACCACCAGCGGTGGAACACCTTCCGGCACACCGGCCCGCTGGCGCACGCCCGGTTCGACCCGCAGCCGCCGCCCGCCGGCGGCGGCGTCGTGACCACGCCGGAGCACGGGGTCCTGTACTTCGGCCTGTCCGTGCGGACCAGCATCGCCGAGGTCTTCCAGGCGACGTCCATCGTGGACCGGACCACGCGGCGGCCACACCTGGCCGCCTGCCAGCCGACGCGGCCGTTGCGGCTGCTCGACCTCTGCGGGCTGTTCCCGACCAGGGCCGGCGCGTCGCAGGAGATCTCGAGCGGGGCCAAGGACGTCACGCAGGAGTGGGCACGGGCGATCCGCTCGGCGTTCCCGGACCTCGACGGGCTCTGGTACCGGTCGTCGATGAACTCCGGCGACCCGGCCGTGTGCCTGTGGGACCCACCGGCCGGCGGCGGGCTGCCCGTGTCGCCGGAAGTGTTGCTGCCGCTGGACTACCCGGGCCTCGACCTGCCGCTGGCCCGCATCTGCGACTCCCTGAACTACGTGCTCGCGTAGGGGACGCCGGTCGGCGGTAGGGGGACCCCCACCGCGAAGTCGGGGGCATCCCTGGTGTTTCGAGCAGTGCCTCGGTTTTAGCGTAAGAGGCAGCTTCTTAGTGAGTCACATCACACACCAGGGAGGCAGTGATGAGCTCGCCCAGCGTTCTCGAGTCACCGGCGCCGAACCGTCCGCGGGTGTGGCTGGTCGGCGGGACCGGGACCACCCCCGACCCGGCCGACCTGCCCGCCGTGTGGGACACCTGGCTGCGCACCTGGCTGCCCGGCGCCGACGGCCGTTACCACTCCGCGGACGGTTGGCACCACGCCACCTGGACCGAGCTGCACTCGCGGTACGACCTGGTCGAGGTGGCGTGACCGGTCACTTGCTCGACTGGTCGGCGGCGGTGTCGCCGGCCTCGGCAGGTGCCGGGTCGCCGTTCTTCTTGTTGTCCGAGCGGGTCTTCATCAGGCTGGTCACCGCGGTGATGATCAGCACGCCGATGATCACCGACAGGGACAGCGGGATGCCGATGGTCGGCACGCCAAGCGGCTCGCCGCCGTTGATGAACGGCAGCGTGTTGGTGTGCAGGGCCTCGAGGATCATCTTGACGCCGATGAAGCCGAGGATCACCGCCAGGCCGATCGACAGGTAGACCAGGCGCTTGAGCAGGCCGCCGAGCAGGAAGTACAGCTGCCGCAGGCCCATCAGCGCGAACGCGTTGGCCGCGAAGACCAGGAACGGCTCCTTGGTGAGGCCGAAGATGGCGGGGATCGAGTCCACCGCGAACATCAGGTCCGCGGAGCCGATGGCGATCATGACGATGAACAGCGGCGTCGCGAAGCGCTTGCCGTCGATCTTGGTGAAGACCTCGCCGCCGTGGTAGTCGTCGGTGACCGGGAACAGCTTCCTCGACCACTTCGTGACGCGGTTCTCCTCGTACGCCTCCTCGTGGTCGCCACCGAGGTTCGAGCCGGACAACTTGATCGCCGTGTAGACGAGGAACGCGCCGAACACGTAGAACACCCAGCTGAACTGGGAGATCGCCGCCGCGCCGACCGCGATGAAGATCCCGCGCAGCACCAGCGCGAGCAGGATGCCGACGAGCAGGACCTTGTGCTGGTGGATCAACGGCACCTTGAACGCCGACATGATCACCAGGAAGATGAACAGATTGTCCACCGACAACGAGTACTCGGTGATGTACCCGGCGAAGTACTCGCCGGCGTGCGTGCCCCCGGAGAACATCCAGATGCCGATGCCGAACAGCACGGCGCACGCGACGTAGAAGATCACCCAGCGGGCGGACTCGCCGATGCCGACCTCATGCGGCTTGTGATCGACGATGTACAGGTCGATGGCCAGGAGGACCAGCAGGCCACCGACAGTGGCAAGCCAGATCCACACGGGAACACTCATCCAATGAACCTCCGGTTCAACGGTTCAAACCGACAACCGGAGGTCTCTTCCGCCGGCCCTCTCGACCGGCCACCGGCGCCGGGATCCACTACGAGAAGGATCCGTGTTGACGACGCCGGCACGAAGGAATACTCCCCTCCACCGGTCTCTATTGTCCCGCGTTGGACCGATACGCACCAGTCCGGCCGGGTTGTCCTACATCACATACGGACGATGCGGACTTATCGGGCAGGGCCTCTCAGCCACTCTCAGGAAACGTCCAATACCGTTCTGCCGTGCCCCGAATTCCACGCCCTCGCCCGCGCACGGTCGCGCTCACGCTGGCCGTCGTGATCGCCGCCGCGGGCGGCATCGTCTGGCTGAACAGCGGCGACGCCCCGGCCGAAGTCCACACCCGCGAGCTGACGCTGACCGGCGCCAAGGGTCCCGGCGACCCGGCGGCCGTGCGGCTCGACGCGACGCTGTACCTGCCGGAGCAGACGCCCGCGCCCGCGATCATCGTCGCGCACGGGTTCGGCGGCTCGAAGCAGAGCGTGGACGGCGACGCCCGTGAGCTGGCCCAGCGCGGGTTCGTCGCGCTGGCGTACTCGGCGCGCGGGTTCGGGCGCAGCGAGGGCCAGATCGGGCTGAACTCCATCGACTACGAGGTCGCGGACGCGTCCAAGATCGTCGACTGGCTCGCCGACCAGCCCGAGGTGACCAAGGACGGCGCGAACGACCCGAAGGTCGGCGTGACCGGCGGCTCTTACGGCGGCTCGCTGTCGCTGCTGCTCGCCGGCACCGACAAGCGGGTCGACGCCCTCGCGCCGACGATCACCTACAACGACCTCAGCCAGGCGCTGCTGCCGAACTCGGCGACGACGAAGCCGCTGCCCGACACCCCGGCGGCCAACGCGTTCGCGCCGAACGGCGTGTTCAAGCGGTCCTGGGCGGGCATCTTCTTCGCGTCCGGCGTCGGTGGCGCGGGCCTCGCCGACCCGCAGGCCGACGCCGTCGAGGCGGGCGACGAGGACGACGACATCAACGCGCCGGCCGGCGGCGCGGCGCCGGCCGAAGGCGAGTCCGGCGGCGGTGGCGGTGGCGCGCCGGGTGGCGGCGCGCAGTTGGACACGGGCAACCCGTGCGGCAAGTTCCGCGAGGAGTTCTGCCTCGCCTACGCCGAGGTGGCGACCACCGGCGTGGCCAGCCAGCAGACCGTCGACCTGCTGCGTTCGGTCTCGCCGGTGGCGGTGGCCGACCGCATCACGCAGCCGACGATGTTGGTGCAGGGCGAGCAGGACACGCTGTTCGGCCTCGACCAGGCCGACGCGAACGCACGCCAGATCGCCTCGGCGGGCGGCAAGGTGAAGGTCGTCTGGTACACCGGCGGCCACGACGGCGGCAAGCCCGGCCCGGAGCTGCGCGCGCAGATCGCCGACTGGTTCGACTTCCACCTGCGTGGCCGTGGCAGCGACCCCGGCCAGGGGCTGGAGTACGCGGTGCAGGGCGCGCTGCGGGTGCAGGGCGCGCCTTCGGTGCGGACGGTGTCCGCCGGCGCGTACCCGGGCCTTCAGGGCGGCGCCCCGACCGACCGCAGGCGCGTCCGGGTCTACGGCCCGGAGCAGACGATCATCAACCCGCCGGGCGGCAACCCGGCATCGGTGAGCAGCCTGCCCGGCCTCGGCTCGATCATCGGCACCTCGTCACGACTGGTCGGCCGGGTGTCGATCGACCTGCCGGGCCAGGCGGCGCGGTTCACCAGCCGGCCGCTCTCGTCGCAGCTGCTGATCGCCGGTGCGAGCACCGTGCGGATGCGGGTGTCCGCGGTGCCGGGCGCGGTGCCCCAGGGCGGCGGCGCGGTGCTGTTCGCGAAGCTGTACGACGTCGGCCCGGACGGCGCCCGGATCCTGCCCGGCTCCGCGGTGTCCCCGTTCCGGGTGCCGAACCTGCCGGCCGACGGCTCGCCGGTCGAGGTGACGGTGACGCTGCCCGGCATCGTCCGGCCGATCGAGGCGGACCGCCGGGTCGAGCTGGTGGTCACCACCACCGACCAGGCGTACGCGACGCCGACGCAGGCCGCCGCGTACCGCGTGTCGATCGCGTCGGACGCGGTCATCGAGGCGCCGGTCGTGTCCGGCGCGCGGTCGGACACCGGGCCGCCGAGCGGCCCGCTGATCGGCATCGCGATCGTGCTCGGCGTGTGTGTGCTCGCGGCGGTCTGGGGCGCGTTCCGGCGCAGGCGGTCGACCGACCTCGACGCGACGCTCGCGGACGTGCCGCTGGTGATCGAGGGGCTGTCGAAGAAGTACCCGGGTGACGTCACCGCGGTGGACGACCTGTCGTTCCGGGTGGAACGCGGGCAGGTGCTCGGTCTGCTGGGGCCGAACGGCGCCGGCAAGACCACGTCGCTGCGGATGCTGATGGGCCTGATCCAGCCGAGCGGCGGGAACATCCGGGTGTTCGGGCACAAGGTGTACTCCGGTGCGCCGGTGCTGTCGCGGATCGGCTCGTTCGTCGAGGGCGCCGGGTTCCTGCCGCACCTGTCCGGCCAGACGAACCTGGAGCTGTACTGGGCGGCGACCGGCCGGCCGCCGTCGCGGGCGCACGTCGCGGAGGCGCTGGAGATCGCCGGGCTCGGCGACGCGGTGCACCGCAGGGTGCGGACCTACAGCCAGGGCATGCGCCAGCGGCTGGCGATCGCGCAGGCCATGCTCGGGCTGCCGGACCTGCTGGTGCTCGACGAGCCGACCAACGGGCTGGACCCGCCGCAGATCCACCAGATGCGCACGGTGCTGCGCAGGTACGCGGCGACCGGGCGGACCGTCGTGGTGTCCTCGCACCTGCTGGCCGAGGTGGAGCAGACGTGTGACCACGTCGTCGTGATGCACCACGGCCGGCTGGTCGCGGCCGGCAAGGTCGAGGAGATCGTCGGCGGTGGCGGCGAAGCCACGTTCCGGGTGGACCGCCCGGACGACGCGGCCGAGGTGCTGCGCGCGGTGGACGGTGTCGAGGACGTCGTCGTGGAGGGCGACCAGGTGCACGCGGACCTGGACGGGCTCCCCCGCGCCGAGGCGCTCGCCAAGCTGGTCGGCGCCGGTGTCGCGGTGGAACAAGCGGGGCCACGGCGCCGCCTCGAGGACGCGTTCCTGCAGTTGGTGGGAGAGGACAGCGCACGATGACCGGCCCTGTTGATCACGATGTGCACACCGATCCCGAGGCCATCGAGCAGTTGGCGGAGGCGGCGGAGCACGAGGACACCAGCGTCCAGCCGGACGGCTCCGTCGTCGGCTACCGGGCGTCGCGGACGCTGCGGCTGCGGGTGGAGCTGACGCGTCAGGTCCACCGGCGGCGGGTGCAGCTGGTGCTGGGCTTCCTGGTCCTGCTGCCGTTCATCCTGTGGGCGGCGTTCGAGTTCGGCTCGGACTCCAGCGGCAACCAGTCCGGCGGGTTCGTCGACCTCGCCACGGCGTCGGCGCCGAACTTCGTGGTGTTCGTGCTGTTCGCGGTGTCGAGCTTCCTGCTGCCGATGATCGTGGCACTGTTCTTCGGCGACACCATCGCGAGTGAGGCGTCGTGGTCGAGCCTCAAGTACCTGCTCGCCATGCCGATCCCCCGCCACCGCCTCATGCGGCAGAAGGCGGTGGCGTCCGGGCTGCTGTCGCTGTTCGCCATCACGCTGCTGCCCGCGGTGTCGCTGCTGGTGGGCGTGATCTTCTACGGCGCCGGCGAGGCGATCAGCCCCACCGGCGACGCGATCCCGTTCGACCAGGCGATGCTCGCGCTGCTGCTCACGGTGGCGTACCTGGCGGTCCACCTGCTGTGGGTGGCGGGGCTCGCGCTATTCCTGACCGTGTCGACGGACGCCCCGCTCGGCGCGGTCGGCGGCACCGTGCTGGCGGCGATCCTGTCGTCGATCCTGGACCAGATCACGGCACTCGAAGGACTGCGGAACTACCTGCCGACGCACTACGCGTTCGCGTGGTCGGACCTGATCTCGACCGACATCGACTGGTCGAACATGGCGGCCGGCGCGTTCTCGGCCGTGGCCTACGCGGCGTTCTTCGGGCTGCTGGCCGCGAGGAGGTTCCGCACGAAGGACATCACCTCGTGAGGTGTCCGCGGTGTGACGCCGTGCAGGAGCTGGTCATCGCGATCGACCTGCGCGGCGTCCCGCACAGCGACGTCGGCCACGAGACCGTCTACGACTGGTCGGTGGTCCTGGCCTGCCCCGGCTGCGGCTACGGTGAGCTGCGGGCGTTCAGCCACGACTGCTGGGCGCAGCCGTGGGACGAGGAGTGGGACATGGAGTGGTCCACCCAGATCCCGCCGGCCGCGCTCGCGCTGGTGCGGGAGGGCATGGCCACCTGCCCCGACCGGTCGGCAAGCGGGTGCGAGTGCCCGACACACCTGAGCATGCGTGCCACCTACCACCGTGCCGGCAACCTCCGGGTGGAAGGGGTGCCGAAGGACCGGCTGGCCACCGCGCGCCCGGACGCGCACGTCGCCCGCACCGAGGACGGGGTGCCGGAGTTCGGCTACGCGCCGAAGCCCGACTGAGCGGGTTCGCCGAGACCAGAAGCCACCGTTTGCGCGGGCGGTGACCTGGAGGTTGACTGGCAGGCCGGGGACGGTTGACACAGGCCCGACAGCTCAGGAGACGGCCATGCCACGTCCCGTGCACTTCGAGATCCACGCCGCCGACCCCGACCGCGCCGTCGCGTTCTACGAGACCGTCCTCGGCTGGAAGTTCGAGCGGTGGGGCGACCTTCCCTACTGGCTGATCACCACCGGCGAAGGCCCCGGCATCGACGGCGGCGGCACGGTCGCGCTCGCCAAGCACGCCGTGCCGACCGTCGGCTGGCTCGCCTACTGCAAGGACACGGACGGCAACCTGTTCGGGCTCATGCAGTCGGACCCGACCGCCGCCTAACGGCCCCGGCGCGAGCCGAGGTAGTCGCCGACGACGGCGGCGCCGAGACCGTCCAGGTCCGGGGCCACCACACGGCCGCCGCTGCGCCGCGCGATGAGGTCGACGAACTTCGCCACCCGGGGGTCGTCGCCGAGCTTGAACACGGTCACCGAGGCGCCGAGTCGCGCCAGCGCGTCCACCTCGGCCACCGTCTTCCGCAGCGTCCGAGGCAACGGCGGATAGCTGAACTCCGCCTCGCCGTCGGGTTCGAGGTGCGCGGTCGGCTCGCCGTCGGTCACCACCAGGACGACCGGTTGGGCGTCGGGGTGTTTGCGCAGGTGCCGGCCGGCCAGCAGGAGCGCGTGGTGCAGGTTCGTGCCCTGCTCCCAGACGCCCTCGAGACCGACGAGCTCCGGCAGCTCCACCGACCGCGCGTGCCGGCCGAACGTGACGAGCTGCAGCGCGTCGGTCCGGAAACGGGTGGTGATCAGCTGGTGCAGCGCCAGCGCGGTGCGCTTCATCGGCACCCACCGCCCGTCCTGCACCATCGACCACGACGTGTCCACGCACAGCGCCACCGCCGCGCGAACCCGCTGCTCGGTCTCCACCACCTCGACGTCCACGACGTCCAGCGACACCGGCGTGGCGCCGGCCTGCCGCAGCACCGCGTTGCGCACGGTCCGCGACGTGTCCCACGGCGACGTGTCGCCGAACTCCCACGGCCGCGTCGCGCCGGTCGGCTCACCGGCCGCGCCCGCGAGTGCGGAGTCCCGCTGGCCGGTGCGCCGCGCCGCCGTGACGACGTCCTTCAGCGCGGTCTCCCCCAACCTGCGCAACGCCTTGGGCGACAGGCGGAGCGAGCCGTCCGGCGCACGCTGGAGCAACCCCTGCTCCCGGAGCTGCTGCTCCAGCTCGGACAGCCGCCGGGCGTCGACCCGCGCGTCCTCGTCGAGCTGGCGCTCGAGCGCCTCCAGGTCGATGTCCTCCAGCCGGGCGCCCGGGTAGGACTGCGCGAGCTGCTCGGCCAGCGCGTCGATCTCCGCGAGGTCCGCCATCGCCTGCGCGCCCTCACCCATGCCCATCGGCTGGTTGCCGCGGAACCGGGCGGCCGACGTCCAGTCCTCCCCCGGCCGCAGCGCACGCAGGTTCGCGTCCAATGTGGACACCTGATCGACAAGCCGGGGATCGCCGAACGCGTTCGCCATCAGCTGCGACAGCTCCGAGCGCTGCTGCTCGGACATCGAGTTCATCATCCGCTGCGCCGCGGCCGCGCGGGCCGCGAGCGCGTCGACGAGCTCCTCGGTGTTGCGCGGGTTCTCCGGGAAGAACTCGCCGTGCTGACGCATGAAGTCAGCGAACTGCTGTGTGGTGTCGTCGCCGCGCAGGTGCGCGAGCAGCAGGTCGTTGAGGTCCGCCATCATCCGGCGGATCCGCTCGGTGTCCTCCGGACTCATGTTCTGCAGGGCCTGCTTCATGCCCTGGAACCGCGACTCCATCAGCTCCTGGCCGACCAGGTCGCGGATCTTCTGGTACGCCTCGCGGGCCTGCTCGGACCGCCAGTCGTACTCGGCCAGCTCACGCACGGCGGCCGCGGTGCCCGAGGGCAGCGCGTCGAGCTGCGCCTCCCGGAACCGGGCGTCGTCGTCCGGGTCCGGGAACAGCTCCGCCTTCTCCGCGCGCAACGCCTCGTCGAGCAGCTCGCGGACCCGCTGCAGCGTGCCGTCGAGGTTGTGCCGGCGCTGGATCCGCGCCCGCCGCTCCCACAGCCGCCGCGTCAGCTCGTCGAGCCCCGCGGTGTTCCGCGTGCCGCGCCGCAGCAGCTCCTCCAACGCGGACCGCGGCGACCGGCCGTCCATGACGTCGCGCCCGATCGCGTCGAGCGCGTCCCGCAGGTCGACCGGCGGCGCGAGCGGGTCAGGGCCGTCGTAATACTGCCCGTAAACGAAATTACTCACGGCCCGTACACCGTCGTGCCGTCGGAGCTGTCCGAGTCCTTCGCGAGCTTGCGCCGCAGGTACAGCGACTCCAGCGCCAGCTCGATCGCGGCGGCGATGCGGCCAGGGGTGTCGGTCGGGGCGACACCGAGGCGCGTCGCGACCTCGTGCAGCACCGGCAGCTCGGGCAGCGCCTCGAGCACCTCCGTGCCCGGCACCCGCTCGCCCGTGGCGACCAGGTGACCGTCGACGACCGCGTCGACCAGCGGGCGCAGGTCAAGGCCCGCGAACCGGTCCTTGGCGGTCTCCGCGACCGCCCGGCGCAGCAGGTGCACGAGGTGCTCGGTCTCCCGACCGTCCTCACCGGACTCGAACTCCAGCTTGCCGCGCAGCACGGACGGCACCGACTCCAGGTCGACCGGCCGGGCCACCGCCGGGTGCTCGTCGATCAAGGCGGAACGCCGCAATGCCGCGGCCGCGACGGTTTCCGCGGCCGCGACGGCGAACCGGGCGGACACCCCGGACCGCTGGTCGATCGCCGAGGACTCACGCAGGTTGCGCACGAACCGGGCCAGCACCTCGAGCAGCTCGTCGCCGACCTCGGCGACCAGCTCCGCCTCCTGCTTGATCACGGCCACCTCGGCGGCGACCGTCTGCGGGTAGTGCGTGACGATCTCGGCGCCGAACCGGTCCTTCAGCGGGGTGATGATGCGGCCGCGGTTCGTGTAGTCCTCCGGGTTGGAGGTGGCCACGAGCAGCACGTCCAGCGGCAGCCGCAGCGTGTAGCCGCGGACCTGGATGTCGCGCTCCTCCATCACGTTCAGCAGCGCGACCTGGATGCGCTCCGCGAGGTCGGGCAGCTCGTTGATCGCCACGACACCGCGGTGCGCCCTCGGCACGAGTCCGAAGTGGATGGTCTCGGGATCGCCCAGCGTGCGGCCCTGCGCCACCTTCACCGGGTCGACGTCGCCGATCAGGTCACCGACGGACGTGTCCGGGGTCGCGAGCTTCTCGGCGTATCGCTCGGAGCGGTGCCGCCACACGACCGGCAGGTCGTCACCCAACTCGGCGGCCCGCCGCCGCGACTCCGGGGTGATCGGGTCGAGCGGGTGCTCGCCCAGCTCCGCGCCCTCGATCACCGGCGTCCACTCGTCGAGCAGGCCGACGACGGTGCGCAGCAGCCGGGTCTTGCCCTGGCCGCGCTCACCGAGCAGCACGAAGTCGTGGCCGGCCAGCAACGCGCGCTCCAGCTGCGGCAGCACGGTCTTGCCGAACCCGACGATGCCGGGCCACGGATCGCGCCCCGCACGCAGCGCGGCGAGCAGGTTGTCGCGGATCTCGGTCTTCACGCCACGCGGGAGATGCTCGGCCGCGCGCAGCTCGCCCGCGGTGCGCGGAAGGTTCTTGGGGGGTGTCGGTACAGCGGCTGTCACGAACACGACGCTACGCACGTTCTGCCGATCAGTCGACGTGGAGTGGCTCCAGCACTCTCGCTCACTCCTCGTGCCCGTGCTCGCCGTGCCGGATCTCCGCACGGGCGCTGCGGAACTTGATCGACTCGACGGTGTTCAGCGCGATCAGCAGCACCGCGAGCACACCGAGGCTCGCGAGCGCCGGCAGGTTCGCCACCAGCGGCACCAGCGCGACGAGCACGACCGCGAGCACCAGCCGGTACACCTTCATCGCCCGGTAGCAGCGCCACGCGAACCCCACGTGCGCGAGCAGGTAGAGCGCCACGCCGCCGTACATCGCCCACAGCGGCGCCCCGTAGAGCGGGTCGGACAGGGTGTGGTGGTGGGTGTCGCCGACGTAGGTGAGGACCTTCTTCAGGCCGAGCGCCAGCATCACGATGCCGATCATCATCGGCAGGTGCAGGTAGGTGAACGCGGTGCGGGCCATCGACACTCGGTGCTCACCCTTGACGCTGACCAGCGCGTTCTCGCCGAGGATCGCGGCGGTGTCGAAGTAGGCCCACCACAGGCTGCCGGACACCGCGAGCCCGAGCGTCGCCGCGCCGAGGATCGGCCACGAGATCGGCAGGTGGGTGACGCCGACGCCGATCGCGACGATCGACTCGCCGAGCGCGACGATCACGATGAGCCCGTGCCGCTCCGCGAAGTGCCGCGCGGAGTTCAGCCGCCAGCCGCGGGCGCCGATGGCGAGTGTGCCGCCGTAGTCGGCGACCACCGCGGCGAGCCACAGCAGCAGCTGCGCGTCGCCGGAGGTGTCCGCGGCGAGCAGAAGCAGCGCGGTGCCGCCGACCATCGTCGGCGCGAACCGGCCGACCTGGCGGCGCAGCCCGGGGTCGTCCCGGCTGATGATCCAGAACAGCGCGAGGTGCACGGCCCGGAGCACGAGGTAGGCGAACGCGAAGACGGTCGGCCCCGGCAACCCGCCCGGCAGGTCCACGAACGCCTCGGGGATCGCGAGCGCCAGCAGGAACATCGAGGACATCGCGGCCAGCATGGTGACGCGGGCGAGGCCCTCGTCGGCCTTGACCACGTTGGAGACCCACGAGTACCCGACCCAGCACCACCAGACCACGGCGATCAGCAGCATGCCCCGCAGCAGCCCGTGCCCGGTCGGCTCATCGGCCATGAGCGCGGTGATCTGCGTGAGCGCGAACACGAAGACCAGGTCGAAGAACAGTTCCAGCGTCGTGGCCGTGCTGGACTCCCGTAGCCTTTCGACCCGTACGCGGGCGGGATGCGACATGCGCCCAGTCTCGCGCATAGGCCGCTGACATGGGAGGACGACACGGAGATGGCGCTCGAACTGCGGTGGGACCCGGACCCGGGCGACTGGGGCGACGCACTGCGCGCGGTGCTGCCGATCTACCGGTGGGCGCCCTGGTTCGCGCTGGCGCTCGCCGCGCTGTCCGCGGTGCTGCTGTTCGCGGGACAACCGCTGCCCGGCGGGTTCGGACTGGTGTGCGCCGCGGTCATCGCCGCGTTGCCGGTACTCGGTGTGCGGTCGCAGTTCCGGCGCAACCCGGTGGCCGCGGCGACGGTCACCGCGACCGTGGACGACCAGTCGCTGCGCATGATGACCGTCGACGGCACCGCGTACACCGACCTGCGGTGGGCCACGCTGACCGGCTGGGTGGAGACCAGGCACAACTTCGTGCTGCGTGCCGAGGACACCGGGCTGTTCCCGGTGCCGGGCCGCGCGTTCGGCACGCAGGAGGACCTCGACGGGTTCCGCGCCCTGCTCGAGACCCGGCTCGGTCCGGCCGCCAAGCGGTAGATCACCACCCCGGAGCGGACCGGACATCGTCGCGTAATCTTCTCCGCGTGTCATCCCCCAGCGCGACATTGGCGGTGTGGAGCTCGGCCTGGCTGAGCGGGGCCGCCGCCGCCGACGATGTGCTCGATGCCTTGCAGGACTGGGCCGAGCTGCACGAGGTGGTCGCCGCGGACGAGCGGCTCGCCACCACCCTGGAAATCCCCCTGCGGGGCGTCGCGGCCGGGTCGCCCGCCGCGTTGCTCGCCGCGCTGCGGCGGTCCGGGGCCGACAGCGGCGAGCTCGTCATGCCGGTGCCCGGCGACGTGCGCGGCCTCGGCGGCGCCGGCCGGTTCGCCGCGGAAGCCTTACGTGCCGGCGAGGCGGTGGTGCTGAGCGGGCTGGGTCTCGTGCCGGAACGGGTCGCAGAGGGCATCATCCGCTGGACCGTCTTCGAGGTCCCCCAGAACGGGCCGACGCCGCACGTGCCCCTCGGCGAGGCCGAGCACGAGCTGACCGGCGCCATGCGGGTCGCCGCCGGCATGCTCATCGAGCTCGGCGTCGCCAAGCAGCGCGCCGGGGTCCGCGAGGAGCTGCAGGCCAGGATCGCGGACCGCACGGCGGCCAACTGGCCGGCCGGCATGCCGCAGCGGGCGCTGCGTGTGCTGCAGCGCGCGGCCGAGGTGTCGGCGATCCTGGAGCTGGCGATGGAGGACGAGCCGGGCGGCGCGCTGTCCGCGTCCGCTGCGCTCAAGCGGGCCGAGGCGTTGCGTCCGCTGTTCCACGCGGTCCGCACGGCCCGCTGCGCGGCGGTCGCCGAAGCGGTGCGCACGCTGGGCGACCACGCCGAGCGTCGCTGAGCGCGTCCGTGCTCGTCGAGCGGCGGCTGCACGCCGGCATCCGGGACGGCACCATCACGGTGCTGTTCCGGCGGTGGAAGCGCCGGCAGGTCACCGCGGGGAACGTCTACCGCACCGCGGCCGGCCGCGTGGTCGTCGACGAGGTCACCGAGGTCCGCCCGTCCCGCATCCGCCGCGCCGACGCGGTCGCGGCCGGGTACCCGACCGTCGCGGCCGTGGTGGCGGATCTCCGTGGCACGCCGGACGATCCGGTGTTCCTGCTCCGCCTGCGCCCAGCCGAGGACGAGGACCCGAGAGCCCTGCTCGCCGCGACCGCCGAACTGTCCACTTCGGACATCGACGAGATCGCCCGCCGCCTCGACCGGCTCGACCGCGCGAGCAGCCACGGCCCCTGGACCATGACCACCCTCGCACTCATCGAACGCCGCCCGGCCGTGCGGGCGGGTGACCTCGCCGAGGAGCTGGGGCGGGAGATGCTGCCGTTCAAAGTGGACGTTCGCAAGCTCAAGAACCTCGGCCTCACACTGAGTCTCGAGGTCGGCTACCGCCTCTCCCCCCGCGGCGCGGCTTACCTCGGGTCGCGCTGACCGCGGCGCGCGGGCTCACAGCACAGTGTCGCGCACGGGGCGCCGTCGACAGTGCAGCCCGCCGTCGGGAAGTCCGACAGCTTCCGCGCCGGCACCCCCGCGAGGTGCTCCCGGACCAACTCCACGACGAGCTCGGCGAACCGTGGGTCGCCGCTCGGCGCGGCCGCTCGCGCGAAACCCATGCCCAGCGTGGCCGCCTTCGCCGCGGCCTCGGTGTCCAGGTCCCACACCACCTCGAGGTGGTCGCTCACGAACCCGACCGGACACAGCACGACCGCGGGCACTCCCTTGGCGTGCAAGGCATCCAGGTGGTCGAGGATGTCCGGCTCCAGCCACGGGACCTGCGGCGGCCCGGACCGGGACTGCCACACCACGTCGTAGTCCGCAACGCCGACGTCCGCCGCGACGAGCCGGGCCGCCTCGGCGATCTGCGCCGAGTACCGGCCACCGCCCTCGGCCGGCGGGCCGGACGCCGCGTCGGCCGACCGCGGCACCGAGTGCGCGGTGAACACGAGCCGGTACTCGCCGAGGGGGGCGGCGGCCGCGCGGACCGCGTCGGCGAACGCGGACACGAACAGCGGGTGGTCGAAGAAGTGCCGCAGCTTCGTCAGCGTGGGGGCGGCGGCGCCCACCGAGGTGCGCGCCCGCGCGATGTCCTCGTCGTACTGCCGGCATGCCGAGTACCCGCCGTACGCGCTGGTGGGGAACACGAGCGCGTCCCGCACCCCGTCGGCCGCCATCCGCGCGACGGTGTCCTCGACCATCGGATGCCAGTTGCGATTGCCGAAGTACACCGGCAGGTCGAGGCCCAACGCCGCGAACGCGTCCGACACCGCGGCGATCGCCGACCGGTTCAGCTCGTTGATCGGGGACACGCCACCGAACCCCAGGTAGTGCTGCGCGACCTCGTCGAGCCGCTCGGCCGGCACGCCCCGGCCCCGTGTCACGTTCTCCAGGAACGGCCGCACGTCCTCGGGCTTCTCCGGGCCGCCGAACGACAGCCAGAGCAGCGCGTCCATCTACATGCCCATGGCGTGCGCGCCGCCGTCCACCATGATCATCGAGCCGGTCGTGGCCGGGAGCCAGTCGGACAGCACCGCGCAGATCGACTTCGCGACCGGGGTGGCGTCCTCGGCGTCCCAGCCGAGCGGCGCGCGGTCGCCCCAGCCGTCCTCCAGCTCACCGAAGCCCGGGATCGACTTCGCGGCCATCGTCTTCACCGGGCCGGCGGACACCAGGTTCACACGGACGCCCTGCGGACCCAACTCCCGCGCCAGGTACCGGTTCACCGACTCCAGCGCGGCCTTCGCGACACCCATCCAGTTGTAGGCGGGCCACGCGACGCGCGCGTCGAAGTCCATGCCGACGATCGACCCACCGGGCCCCATCAGCGGCAGGCACGCGACGGCCAGCGACTTGAACGAGTACGCCGACACCTCGACCGCCACCGAGACGTCCTCCTTCGGCGCGTCGAGGAACGGCGCGCCGAGGCAGGTCTGCGGGGCGAACCCGATCGAGTGCAGCACCCCGTCGAGCCCGTCCACGTGCTCGCGTACCCGGTCGGCAAGCGAGTCGAGCTGCTCCTGGCTCTGCACGTCCAGCTCGATCACCGGCGCGGGCTGCGGCAGCCGCTTGGCGATCCGCTCGACCAGGCTCATCCGGCCGAACCCGGTCAGCACCACGTTCGCACCCTGTTCCTGGGCGACCTTGGCCGCGTGGAACGCGATCGACGCGTCGGTGATGACGCCGGTGATGAGCAGGCGCTTGCCCTCGAGCAGACCAGTCACGAGTGAACCTCCCGGTGATCAGGTTGGGTACGGGCCCAGTCTGTCAGTGCCCCATCCCGATCCCGCCATCGACCGGCAGGACCGCGCCGGTGATGTAGGCGCCCGCGTCGGACGCGAGGAACGTCACCGCCGCCGCGACCTCCTCCGGCTTGCCGTAGCGGCCGGCCGGCACGCTCGCGAGGATCGTCTGCCGGCGCTCCTCGGTGACCGCGTCGGTCATGTCGGTCGCGATGAACCCGGGCGCGATCACGTTCGCGGTGATGTTGCGGCCGCCCATCTCCCGCACGATCGACCGTGCGACGCCGATGAGGCCGGCCTTGCTCGCCGCGTAGTTCACCTGACCGGGACCACCGGTCATGCCGACCACCGACGAGATGAAGATCATCCGGCCCCAGCGGGCCTTCAGCATCGCGCGGGTGGCCCGCTTCGCGACCCGGAACGCGCCGGTCAGGTTGGCGTCCAGGACCCCGGTGAACTGCTCCTCGGTCATCCGCATGAGCAGCGTGTCGTCGGTGATGCCGGCGTTGGCGACCAGCACCTCGACGTGTCCGTGCGCCGCCTCGACCTCCTTGAAGGCGGTATCGACCTGCTCGGAGTCCGTGACGTCGCACCGCACCCCGAACAGCCCCTCGGGCGGCGGCTTGCCACGGTAGGTCACCGCGACCCGGTCCCCCTGCTCGACGAACGCCCTGGCGATCGCCAGACCGATCCCCCGGTTACCCCCCGTTACCAGTACCGAACGGCCCACCATCAGCTCCTTGCGCGAACAACTGTCTGCCGAACGCAAGGCTATCCGGAGAACCCCGGTTGTTTCTCGCTGGCTCCACCGCGGTGTCAGCCGGAACACGTTGCGTCAGGGGTGACCGTTCGTTACGGCAGGCGCTGGCCGATCACCAGCGCGCCGCCGGCCGCGATCAACGCCGCGAGCGTGCCGAGCATCAGCCAGGGCCGGCTGGCGTCGGCATCCTTGGTCTCGTAACCGATCTGCTCGCCGAGCGTGTCGTAGACCCGGTGCAGCTGGTCGGCGGTCGCCGCCTTGTAGAACTCGCCGCCGGAGAGCTTCGCGATCTCCTGCATCGACTGGTCGTCGACCGGCACCGGCTGTGTCTTGCCGTCGATCGTCACCGCGCCGTCGCCGGTGCCGAAGGAGATGGTGGACACCGGGATCTTCTGGTCGGCGGCGGCGCGGGCCGCGGTGAACGCGCCCCTCGGGTCGTTGCCGTCGTCGGTCGGCACGGTCTGCTTGCCGTCGGTCATCAGCACGATCCGGGCCGGCGGCGCGCCGTCGGCGCCGCTGATCACCTGCGCGAAGCCCTCGATCGACTGCAGCGCGGCGAAGATCGCCTCGCCGGTCGCGGTCGACTCGGCGAGGCGCAGGTTGTCGATCGCCTTGGACACGCCCGCGCGGTCGGTCGTCGGCGACACCAGCACGGTCGCGGTGCCGGCGAACGCGATCAGCCCGAGGTTGATGCCCGGGGTGAGGCCGGTGGCGAAGTCCTTCGCGGCATCCTGCGCGGCGGCCAGCCGGGTGGGCCGCACGTCGGTGGCCTCCATGGACAGCGACACGTCGATCACGAGCATCACGGTCGCCCGGTTGCGGGGCACCCGCTGCTCCGCGGTCGGGCCCGCCATCGCGGTGGTCAGCAGCATCAGCGCGATGACCAGCACGATCGCCGGCACGTGCCGGACCCAGCCCTGCCGCTTCGGGATGACCCGCTCGAGCAGCTCCAGGTTGGTGAACCGCATGGTCCGCTTGCGCCGCATCCGCTGCACGACGACGTATCCCGCGATGATCAGCGCGATCAGCACGAGCAGCAGGAACCACCACGGGGCGGCGAAGTTGCGGAAGCTGAGGCCGAACATCAGGCCACTCCTCCCCCTGACCACCGTCGCTTGCGGGCGACGACGAAACGGACAGTGTCGGCGATCCAGTCCGAGTCGGTGCGCAGCACCAGGTGCCCGCCGCCGGCCCGGCGCACGGCCGCGGCGACGTTGGCCCGGTGCTCGGCCGCGGCGGCGCCGAACTCCTTGCGCAGCAAGGCGGTCGCGTGCACCTCGCGCTGCCGCCCGGACTCCGGGTCGGCCAGCACGACCGTGCCGACCTCGGGCAGGTCGATGTCGCGTGGGTCGAGCACCTCGATGGCGATCAGCTCGTGCCGCGTGGAGAGCCCCCGCAGCGGCCGCTGCCAGTCGATGTCACCGAGGAAGTCGGAGATCACCACGGCGAGGCCGCGGCGGCGCGGCGGCCTGCGCAGCTGCTCGAGTGCGTCCCGCAGGTCACCGCGGACGCCCTCGGACGCGCGGGGCGTCTCGGCCACCTTCCGGACCAGGCCGCGGGCGTGCGCGAGGCCGCCGCGGGCCGGCACCCGGATGGTCTTCTCGCCGGTGGCGATGACCGCGCCGATCCGGTTGCCGCCACCGCCGGTCAGGTGCGCGACCGCGGCCACCGCGGCCACCGCGAGGTCCCGCTTCTCACACGCGGCGGTGCCGAAGTCGAGGCTGGCCGACAGGTCGACGACCAACCACGTCTCGAGCTCGCGGTCCGCGACCGTCTCCCGGATGTGCGGCACCGTGGTGCGCGCGGTGACCGCCCAGTCCATCCGGCGCACGTCGTCGCCGGGCTGGTAGGCGCGGGCCTCGCCCGGCTCGGAGCCGGGGCCGGGCACCAGGCCGAGGTGGTTGCCCTGCAGCAACCCGTCCAAGCGGCGGCGCACGTCCAGCTCGAGCAGCCGGAGGCCGTGCTCCATGCGGTCACCCTGCAGGATGGGCGGCGCCCACCCCGGTCGTTCCTTTTCCTTCTTCACGGCCTACCGGCCACCCCGACGGGCGGCGGCTGCACCCCACCCGACTGGGGACGGGCGGACACCTGCGGCAGCGGCACGGTCTGCAGCACGCGGGAGACGATGTGCTCGATCGGCACGCCGTCGGCCAGCGCGTCGTAGGACAGCACGAGCCGGTGCCGCAGCACGTCCGGCACGACGTCGACGACGTCCTGCGGGAGCACGTAGTCGCGGCCGCGGATCAACGCGAGCGCGCGGGACGCGGCCACGATGCCGAGGCTGGCACGCGGCGACGCGCCGTAGGCCACCCAGCCCGCGACGTCGCTGAGGCCGTGCTCGGCCGGCGTGCGGGTCGCGAGGACGACGCGGACCGTGTAGTCCACGAGCGCGTGGTGCACGAACACCTGGGAGGCGACGCCCTGGAGGCGGACCAGCTCGGCGGGGCTGAGCACCTGGCCCGGCTCCGGCGCGGTCACGCCCATCCGGTAGACGATCTCGCGCTCCTCCTCCGCGGACGGGTAGTCCACGATGATCTTGAAGAGGAATCGGTCGCGCTGGGCCTCCGGCAGCGGGTAGACGCCCTCGTTCTCGATCGGGTTCTGTGTCGCGAGCACCAGGAACGGGTCGGGCATGGGGAAGGTCTGCCCGCCGATCGACACGTGCCGCTCCGCCATCACCTCGAGCATCGCCGACTGCACCTTCGCCGGCGCCCGGTTGATCTCGTCTGCGAGCACGAAGTTCGCCACCACCGGGCCGAGCTCGACGTCGAACCGCTCACTGCCCTGCCGGTAGATCCGGGTGCCGAGGATGTCCGCGGGCACCAGGTCCGGCGTGAACTGCACACGGGTGAACGAACCGCCGACGACCTTGGCGAACGTCTCCACGGCGAGGGTCTTCGCCACACCCGGCACGCCCTCGATGAGCAGGTGCCCCTTCGACAGCAGCCCGACCAGCATCCGCTCGACCAGCCGGTCCTGACCCACGATGACGCGCTTGACCTCGAACACGGTGCGTTCGAGCAGCTGCGCGTCTCGGGCCGGGGTGCTGGCAGCGGGCGCGTCGCCCCCCGATCCGTTCACCGACTCCGCCGGCTCGGTCACTGACCAACCTCCTCATGCAGCAAGAAATCTCCGAGTACAGGCAACCGGACCACCGGTGTGACGGCTGTGAAGACCGCCCGGCCGGCGTCCCGAACCGTCAACTCAGTGGTTCTGAAACGGGGACTCGCTGTGTCTGAACGGGGGACTCGCGGGGTTACCGGCGCTCGCGCAGGCGGGCCAGGTCTTCCGGGGTGTCCACGTCCTCCGACTCCCCCGGTTCCGCCGCCAGCTCCAGGAACGGCAGTCCACCGAGCGTCCGGCGAAGCGCCCGGCCGGCCGGTTCCGCCGGCATCGCGGCACGCAGCCGGTCGAGGCGCCACACGCCGAGCAGCCACTGCCGCCGGCCGCCGGCGTCCACCAGCAGCGCCCCCGCCGCCGCCGGCGCGGCGGCCAGTGCCGCACGCAGCCGTGCCACCGTGTCGGCGCCGACCCCCGGCAGGTCGGCGGCGAGCACCACCACCTCTGGCGCGGCGCCGAGGGCCGCGAGCCCCGCGGCCAGCGCGGCGACGGGCCCGGTGCCCGGCGGGTCCTCCCTGGTCCAGCGCACCGCGCGGGACAGCGGCCGCTCCGGGCCGACGACGACGATCTCCCCCGCGTCGCGCACCGCGTCCACCGCGCGCGCGAGCAGGGATCGGCCGTCGAGCTCGATGGCGGGTTTGTCCATCCCGGACAGCCGGCTGCCGGCGCCCCCGGCGAGGATCACCGCGGCGAATCGCACCCGTTGATTAGAGCAGTCGCGTCGCGTACCCGACGATGCCGCCGTACCGCACCGCCGCGATCCGCACCTGCGAGCCCGAGTACGGCGCCTCCACCATCTGCCCGTTGCCGATGTAGAGCGCCACGTGGTGGATCCGCCCGCGCGTCGACCAGAACAGCATGTCGCCGGGCGCCTTCTGCGACAGCGGCACCCGCCGGCCCGCCGTCGCCTGGTAGCCGCTGTAGTGCGGCAGCCGCTTCCCGGCCGCCGCGAACGCGTAGATCATCAGGCCGGAGCAGTCGAAGCCAACCTTGTTGTAGTCGCCGTGCGCGTCGGCCACGCCGCCATCGCGGATGCCCCGCGTCGGTCCGGAGGCGTTGCCGCCGCCCCACGCGTACGGCACGCCGAGCTGCGACAACGCACGGTTGATCACCGCGCTGGCCGACCCGCCGGACGGCGGCGCGGCCCCGCCACCGCCACCGCCACCACCGCCGGAGGCCTGCTGCGCGTTCGCGGCGTCCTCCGCCTGCTTGGCGGCGAGCCAGTCCTGGTAGCGCTGCCGCTGGCTCTGCAAGCCGGTGACGTCGGCCTGCGCGGCCGCGAGCTGGGACTCGGCGGAGTCCTTCTGCGACTGGAGCTGCTGTGTGGCCGTGACCTGCTGGGTCTGCGCCTGCTGCGCGGCGGCGCTGGCCGCGTCGGCGGCCTGCTTCGCCTCCTGCGCGTCCACTTCCTTCTGGTTCGCGAGGTCGCGGGCGGCCCGCGCGGCGGAGTCCTTGTTGGCCTTGTCGGTCCTGGCGAGCTCCATGCCGTCGAGCGCGTCGAGCTGGCTCTCGCCGACCGCCTCCAGCAGCTGCGACCTGGCCAGGAGATCCTCCGGGCTCTTCGACCCGATGTAGGCCGACATCGACCCGATGTAGCTGCCCTGCTTGTAGCTGCCGGCGGCGAACTCGTCGAGCAGCTCACGCGCGTCACTGACCGTCTGCGAGGCGCCGTCGGCCTCGAGCTTCGCGGCGTCCGCGTCGGCCCTGGCCTGCGCGGCGGCGTCCTGCGCCGTCTGGAGGTCGACCAGCGCGCGGTTGGCGTCCTCCATCTTGAGCTCGACGTCGGCCTGCAGCTGCAGGAGCTGCGCGTCCGCCTGTGCCACCTGGTTGGTGAGCTGGCCGACCTTCGTGGCCTTGGCGTTCGCGTTCGCCTTGCTGTTGCCCAGCTCGGAGTCACTCGGGTTCGGCGGTGGCGGCGGCACGGCCGCAGCCGTGCCGGCCCCCATGCTCACCACCAACAGCATCGAAGCGGCGACGATCCGAAGCCCTGCGCCGGCAATCCTCCTCGGCACACCGCCCACGGTGCGTACCTCCCTCGTGCCGGCCCGCATGCCCCTGAACAGCGGGATCAGCGGCCTCACTGTGCCACTTCAGTGGCGTTTCGCACCAGTCGCAACACCAGAAACTTGGGCATCGGGGACAACTTTCACCCCTGTGGACACGTGAGACCCACGGAGGGTCGTTGTCACGGCGGCTACCAGGGCTGACACCATGGCGCGGTGCTGTCCAGAATCACGGCCCGCCCACCCTCGGTGCTCGGCATCGCGGGGGCCGCCCTCACCGCCGTCGGCCTCGTGGTCGTCGCGGTCGGCACGTTCCTGCCGTGGGTGCGCTCCGGCGCCGTGCTGCGCGACAGCTACCAGTCGATCGCGGTGATCCGGACCATCAAGGTCCTCGACGACAGTCCACTCGAGCTGATCCTGGACGCCTGGACCTTGATCATTCCGGTGGTCACGGTCTGTATTGTGCTGTACGCACTGGGTTTCCGCCGGACGGCCGCAACGATTTCGACCATTGTGGCGATAATCAGCGGAACCGTTGGGGGTGCCGCGACCGTCGTAAGCGGTGGCGAAGGAGTCCGCCTCGGTATCGCGAGCATCGGCCCCACGACGACATCGGTCGGGGCCGTGCTGACACTCGTAGGGGTCGTGGGCATCTTCGCTGGCCGGCGCAGACGCGCGACCGAAGACGCAGGAGGGGAACCGTGACCTATCCAGGTTCAGGCGGCCAGTGGCAGCCGAACGATCCGAGCCAGCAAGTCCCGGGGAGCGGTCCATTTCCCGCACAGCCGGGCGGCTACCCGCAACAGGGCGGCTACCAGCAGCCCGGTTACCCCCAGCAGGGTGGCTACCCGCAGCAGCCCGGGCACCAGACCGGTCCACAGCCGGCCCAGGGTTACCCGCAGCAGCCGCAGTACGGCGGCCTCCCCGACTACGGCCAGCAGGATTACGGCCAGCCGGCGCCCAAGAAGCGCGGCAAGGGCCCGATCATCGGCGCCGTGGCCGCGGTGGTCGTGGTCGCGCTCGGCGTCGCCGCGACGATCTTCGTGCTCAACCGCAGCAGCAGCGACCAGGCCGGGCAGGACAACCCGACCGAGGCCGCGACGAACCTGGTCAACAGCCTGAGCCAGGGTGACGTGCTCGGCGTGCTGGAGAGCCTGACCCCGGCCGAGTCCGCGCTGCTGGTCGACTTCAACGCGAAGACCACCGAGCGGCTCAAGGAGCTGAAGGTCTACAAGGAGGACGCCGACCCGAACAAGCTGCACGGGGCGAGCGTCGAGGCCACGAACCTCAAGTACGACGAAGGCGCGGCGGAGAAGGTCAACGACCACCTGACGATCACCAAGCTGATCGGCGGCACGGTGTCCTTCCACGCCGACGTGAGCGAACTGCCGCTCACCGACGAGTTCATGGACGCGGCGTTCCCGGACGGCGTCAGCTCGGAGCCGACCGACGAGAAGGTCGACATCGCCGAGGTCGTGCGGCAGACCGGCGAGCCGATCCGCATCGCCACCGTCAAGGTGGACGACAAGTGGTACCCGAGCCTCTTCTACACGGTCGCCGACTACGCGCTGCAGGGCGTGGACGCCGAGTGGCCGGCGGAGTCGATCGCCAACAACGGCGCGAGCACCGCCGACGACGCGGTCAAGGAGATGGTCCAGGCCGCCGTCAACGCCGACGTGGAGCGGGTCATCGAGCTGCTGCCGCCGGACGAGATGGGCGCCCTGCACGACGCCGGCCCCGTGCTGCTCGAGCAGATGGGCTCCGCGTCGCCCGCGCCGGTGGAGATCACCAAGCTGGAGACCGAGTCGACCGACGCGGAGACCGGCGGCATGAAGGTCATGCTGAAGGAGATCGAGGTCACGGCCGACGGCGAGACCTACCGGGTCACCAAGGACGGTGACTGCTACACCGCGGAGGGCGAAGGTAACAGCGACCAGCTCTGCGCCGACGACGTGGCGGCCCAGATCGGCGGCACCGACATGGACCCCGACGTCCAGCAGGCGCTCGCCAACCTCGCGTCCGGCCTGATCAAGAACACCGGCGTGGTCGCCACCGAGGTCGACGGCAAGTGGTACGTCAGCCCGCTGCGCACGTACAGCGAGCTGGGCCTGACCGCGCTGTCGGACCTGAGCCCGGAGGACGTCATCGCACTGGTCGAGATGGCCTGAGTGCGCTGCTGAGGCGGCCCGGCACCCGCGTGGGGGGTGCCGGGCCGCTTCGCGTCCGTCGCGGTCCGACCCCGAGGCCGTGCCGGTCCGGCCGTTCAGCCCGCCAGGAACTCCAGCCGGTTGCCGACCGGGTCGTCGGTGTGGAAACGGCGACGGCCCGGGACCTCGGCCGGGTCGGCCCAGCGCACCGGGTGGCCGGCGGCGCCGACGGCGGCCGCGGTGGCGTCGATGTCCACCACGAAGGCCGGGTGGGCCTTCTTCGCCGGGCGGAAGTCGTCCTCGATGCCGACGTGCAGCTCCGCGCCCGGGCCGCCGTGGCCCGGGACCTGGAACCAGCAGCCACCGCGCTTGGCCAGCACCGGCGGCTTCGGCAGCTCGGCCCAGCCGAGAACACCCGTGTAGAACGCTCGCAGCCGATCTTCGCTGCCGGCCGGCGCGGCTATCTGAACGTGGTGCAGCATGGTTTCGACCCTCCCTTGGCGTGGAATACAGGACAAGCGTACTGTTTGCGTCGTTCCCGAACACACACCACAGGCCAGATGGAGTTGGACGTGACCGCACCAGCAAGCAAGGACACCTTCGGCGCCCGCCAGTCGCTGACCGTCGGCGACGCCTCGCACGAGGTGTTCCGGCTCGATGCCGTCAAGGGCGCGGAACGTCTCCCCTACAGCCTGAAGGTCCTGCTGGAGAACCTGCTGCGCACCGAGGACGGCGTGAACATCACGGCCGACCACGTGCGGGCGCTGGCGGGCTGGGACCCGTCGGCCGAGCCGTCGACGGAGATCCAGTTCACGCCCGGCCGGGTGGTCATGCAGGACTTCACGGGCGTGCCGTGCGTCGTCGACCTCGCGACCATGCGGGAGGCGGTCACCGAGCTCGGTGGCGAGCCGTCGAAGGTCAACCCGCTCGCGCCGGCCGAGCTGGTCATCGACCACTCGGTGATCGCCGACATCTTCGGCCGGCCGGACGCGTTCGAGCGCAACGTCGACCTCGAGTACGAGCGCAACAAGGAGCGCTACCAGTTCCTGCGCTGGGGCCAAAGTGCGTTCGACGAGTTCAAGGTGGTGCCGCCGGGGACCGGGATCGTGCACCAGGTGAACATCGAGCACCTGGCTCGCGTCGTCATGACCCGCGCCGGGCAGGCCTACCCGGACACGCTGGTCGGCACCGACAGCCACACCACGATGGTCAACGGCCTCGGCGTGCTCGGCTGGGGCGTCGGCGGCATCGAGGCCGAGGCCGCGATGCTCGGCCAGCCGGTGTCGATGCTCATCCCGCGCGTGGTCGGCTTCAAGCTGGACGGCGAGCTGCCGGCCGGCGCCACCGCCACCGACCTGGTGCTGACGATCACCGAGATGCTGCGCAAGCACGGCGTGGTCGGCAAGTTCGTGGAGTTCTACGGCGTCGGCGTGTCGGCCGTGCCGCTGGCCAATCGCGCGACCATCGGCAACATGAGCCCGGAGTTCGGCTCGACGTGCGCGATCTTCCCGATCGACGGCGAGACGATCGACTACCTCAAGTTCACCGGCCGGTCGGCCGAGCAGGTCGCGCTGGTCGAGGCGTACGCCAAGGAGCAGGGCCTGTGGCACGACGCCGCGACCGAGCCCGCGTACTCCGAGACCCTCGCACTCGACCTGTCGACCGTGGTCCCGTCGATCGCCGGGCCGAAGCGCCCGCAGGACCGGATCGCGCTGTCCGACGCCAAGTCCGCGTTCCGCGGCGCGCTCGGCGCGTACGTGGCCCACGAGCCGGCCGCCGAGAAGTCCGGGGTGGACGAGGCCTCGGACGAGTCGTTCCCGGCGTCGGACGCCCCGGCGTACGCGCAGGGCGGCAACGGCGACGGCGTGCCGTTCGACTACACCGCGGCCGAGGGCGCCGAGGGCCGGGTGAGCAAGCCGACGCGGGTCACCCTGGACGGCAACACGTTCGAGATCGACCACGGCGCGGTCGCCATCGCGGCGATCACGTCCTGCACCAACACGTCGAACCCGTCGGTGATGATCGGCGCGGCGCTGCTCGCGAAGAAGGCGGTCGACCGCGGCCTCGGACGCATGCCGTGGGTGAAGACCACGCTCGCGCCCGGGTCCAAGGTCGTCATGGACTACTACGAGCGGGCCGGCCTGCTGCCCTACCTGGAGAAGCTGGGCTTCCACCTGGTCGGGTACGGCTGCACCACCTGCATCGGCAACTCCGGCCCGCTGCAGGACGAGATCTCCGCCGGCGTCAACGAGGCCGACCTCGCCGTGGTGTCCGTGCTGTCCGGCAACCGCAACTTCGAGGGCCGGATCAACCCGGACATCAAGATGAACTACCTGGCGTCCCCGCCGCTGGTGGTGGCGTACGCGCTCGCCGGGTCGATGGACAAGGACATCACGACCGAGCCGCTCGGCATCGGGTCCGACGGCGAGCCGGTGTACCTGGCCGACATCTGGCCGTCGCCGCAGGAGATCCAGGAGGTCGTCGCGTCGGCGATCTCCTCGGAGATGTTCACGAAGGACTACGCGGACGTGTTCGCCGGTGACGAGCGCTGGCAGTCGCTGCCGACGCCGTCGGGCAACACGTTCGAGTGGGCCGCGGACTCCACCTACGTGCGGAAGCCGCCGTACTTCGACGGCATGGAGCTGTCGCCGTCGCCGGTCACCGACATCTCGGGCGCCCGGGTGCTCGCGCTGCTCGGCGACTCGGTGACCACCGACCACATCTCCCCCGCCGGTGCGATCAAGCAGGACTCGCCGGCCGGCAAGTACCTGACCGACCACGGTGTGGAGCGCAAGGACTTCAACTCCTACGGCTCGCGGCGCGGCAACCACGAGGTGATGATCCGCGGCACGTTCGCGAACATCCGCCTGCGAAACCTGCTGCTCGATGACGTTCAAGGCGGTTTCACCCGCAACTTCCTGGAGTCGGACGCGCCGCAGACGACGATCTACGACGCGTCGGTGGCGTACGCCGAGGCCGGCGTACCGCTGGTTGTGTTGGCAGGCAAGGAGTACGGGTCGGGCTCGTCCCGTGACTGGGCGGCGAAGGGCACCTCTCTTCTCGGGGTCCGCGCGGTGATCGCCGAGTCGTTCGAGCGCATCCACCGGTCGAACCTGATCGGCATGGGGGTGCTGCCGCTGCAGTTCCCGGCCGGCGAGACCGCGGAGTCGCTTGGCCTCGACGGCACGGAAACCTACGACTTCGCCGGCGTCACGGCCCTCAACGACGGCGAGACCCCCCGGACGGTCAACGTGACCGTGACCCGCACCGACAAGTCCACTGTGGACTTCGACGCGGTCGTACGCATCGACACTCCGGGCGAGGCGGACTACTACCGCAACGGCGGCATCATGCAGTACGTCCTGCGCAAGATGGTCAACAGCTGACGGTGCCACCTGTGCCGGCGGTCCCGCATGCCGGGCCGCCGGCACAGTCGCAGGTGGACCGGCGCCTGCGACCCACCGCTCCCCGCGGCCGAGTCAGCCCGGCCAGCAGCCAGGTCCGGTCAGCGTTCGGTTCTCCTTCCCCTCGCTATCTCGCTCGTCTCCTCTTCCCTGCGCACTCGCATCAGTAGCGCGGCCCACGTGCGGTACGGGCGCCAGTTGTCCGCGATCGCCGCAAGTTCGGCGGTCTTCGGGTTGTCGAGGCCGTAGGCGCGGGTCATCTCCTCGTGCAGGCGGCCCTCCGCGACCGGGAAGCCGTCCGGGTGCGCGGCGCCCCGCAGCAGCACCAGCTCCGACGAGAACGGGCCGATGCCCGGTAGCTGCCGCAGCCGCGCCAGCGCCTCGGCCACCGGCAGCGCCCGCAGCTCCGCCGCGTCGAGCAGGCCGGACTGCGCGGCCTCGGCCACCGCGTGCAGGCGGTCGCTCTTCAGCTCGCTCACCCACGGCACCCTCGGCAGCGCGCGCAGCACCTCGGGCGCCGGAAACGTCGACAACGGCACGCCATGCACGTCGACCGGCTCGCCGAACCGCTCCGCCAGCTGCGACTTGAGTGTGGCGGCCTGCGTGATGCGGATCCGGTGCGCGATGATCGCGAAGCACGCGGCCTCGTAGGGCGAGTGGAATCCGACCGGCCGCAGGCCCGGATAGCGGCGCTGCAACTCCCCGACCACCGGATCACGGGCGCCGACCGCGGCGAACCCGGAGCCGTCGACGTCGAGCGACAGGATGCGCCGCACGGCCGCCGCCGCGTGGTCCACATCGGACGGCTCGCCCCGCACGGCGACCCGCACCGGGCCGTCGGGAGCCAGCTGCCGGACCAGCGCCCCGACGGGCCGCCAGCTCGGCGCCACCGGGAAGGCCAGCCTTAACTCGCCGTGGTCGGCCGCCGCGTCCGAACGCGCGGCCGGGGCGAAGCCCTCGAGGAACCGAGCGCTCGCCGCAAGATCGAACGGCCCCGCGACGGGGAGGTCGAGCCAGGTGGACTGGTCTATCGCTGTCATGGGGTGGACTGTGCACCATGGCACCGACAGAAACGGCCGGTCGGCGGGCGGGGGCGGCGGGGAGTGCGAGCGAATGGGACTTTCGCTCGGTTCGGACACGGCGCGGCCGGCCGGCGAACCAGGTCGCCGGCCGGCCGCGGGTGGACGGCGCCGGGACCCGGCACCTTCAGGTCGATCAGGTAGTCGGCCGCGATCTTGTCGGTGCACGAGCTGTCACCGAGGATGCGTGGCCGAATGTGTAATGACCTTTGATATAGGCGAATCGGGCGAACTGAATGCTTCGTTCGGTCAAGTCCGAAAGTAGGGTCCTTGTCGGATGGTCCGCGTCCCGCCGACCCGGTGGTGCAGCAGATCGCCGGGCAGTTCGGCACGGACCTGGCTCAGTTGGTGTGGACCGGGGTGCGGCGCTCGAGCAGGCTCGGGCGCTGCGCGCGCATGGCACGAGGCACGTCCGCCGGTCGGCGCGCCGACCGGGCGCGGACCGGGTGGCGGTCGTTGAGTGCCACCAGCGCCGGTGCCAACGCCATCAGCGCGAGCACACCCAGTGCGACGATGATGCCCAGTGTCTCCAGGACGGCCATGATGTTCTCCCCTGACTGTGGCTCCCTTGCGATACCGCCAATTTCCTCGTTTTCGCAGGTCAGCGGATCGGCCGATGAGCCAGGCGGCATCGGCCGGGTGGCTGGTTCGCTGGGCCGATCGGCCTACCCGGCGGCCCTCGACAAGGAGACCCCGAAGCGGGCCGCCTCGTCGGTCCACCACCGCGTCAGCTCGAAGCCCGCGTCCGACAGCTCCGCCGCGACCCGCTCCCGGCGGAACTTCGACGACACCTCGGTGCGCATCTCCTCGCCCTCGGCGAAGGTGACCTCCAGGCCGACCACCGGCAGGCGCACGGTCATGGCGCGCGTGGCCCGCAGGCGCATCTCGATCCACTCCTCCTCGGCGTTCCACACCGCGACGTGGTCGAACGCGGCCACGTCGAAGTCGGCGTCGAGCTCCCGGTTCAGCACGTGCAGCACGTTGCGGTTGAACTCCGCCGTCACGCCCGCCTCGTCGTCGTAGGCCCGCACCAGCGTGTCGCGGTCCTTCACCAGGTCGGTGCCCAGCAGCAGCCACTCCCCCGCCTCGAGGTTGTCGCGCAGCGCGGCGAGGAACTTCGCGCGTTCCGCCGGCACCAGGTTGCCGATGGTGCCGCCGAGGAACGCCACCAGCCGCGCCGGCTCGCCCGGCAGCAGCGCCAGGTGCTGCGTGAAGTCACCCACCACGCCGTGCACCTCGGCCGGCGCGTACGTGGTGCGCAGCGTGGCTACCGAGGCCCGCAGCGCGGCCGCCGACACGTCCAGCACCACGATCTCGTGCAGGCTCTCCTTGCGGCGTAACGCGTCCAGCAGCAGCGTGGTCTTCTCCGACGAGCCGGATCCCAGCTCCACCAGCGTGTGCGCGCCGGTCACCGCCGCCGTCTCGTCGGCCCGTGCGGCGAGGATCTCGCGTTCGGCCCTGGTCGGGTAGTACTCCGGCAGCCGGGTGATCTCCTCGAACAGCTCGCTCCCCCGGGCGTCGTAGAACCACTTGGGCGGCAACGTCTTCGGCGTCGCCGTCAAGCCGGTGCGGACGTCCGACCGCAGCCCGCGGACGATGTCGTCCTGGGTGAGGTGCACGGTCAGCTCGGTCATGGTGCTCCCAGTCTCGTTATGTCCACTGTGGACGATGTGGCGGTCACGAGGTGCCCGTTCGGGACCTCCTGCCAACCCGGGTCCTCGTCGTAGGGTTCCGACGCGACCACGACCGCGTCGCCGAGGGCACGCACCCACAGTGCGTGCGTCCACGCGGTCCCGACGACCCGCGTGCCGTCGGTAAGCAACAGGTTCAGCCGCGAGCCCGGCGCCGCCTCGGCCACCTCGGTGACCAGCGCTCCCACCGCATCGGCCGGCTTCTCCCCGGCCGCAAGGCGCGACCGCAGCAGCGCCCACAGCAGCGCCGAGTCGGTCGGCGCGTCCATCAGCAGCAGGTCGGTCACCGGCAACCGGGACGCCAGCGCGGCCATCGACGACGGCCAGCCACGCACCAGCCCGTTGTGGCTGAACAGCCACGGCCCGCTGGTGAACGGCGCACACGCCGTCTCCACGACCGGCATCCCCACGGTGGCCGAGCGGACCGCCGCGAGCACGCCGCCCGAGCTGATCTCCTCGGCCAGCCTGGGCAGCGCCGCGTCGGTCCACATCGGACCGGCACGGCGCAGCCGGACGGGTTCGGCGGCGCCCGCGTACCAGCCGATGCCGTACCCGTCCGCGTTCACTGTGCCGCCGCCCCGCATGTCACGCGGCGCCCACGACTGCCGCAGCAGCGAGTGCTCAGGCGTCAGCAGCAGGTCGGTGAGCCGGACCGGCGCGCCGACATAGGCGATGTGCCGGCACATCGCTCAGGCCAACTCCGCCGCGGCGGCGTCCCTGGCACACCGGAAGCCGGCGAAGATCTGCCGCCGGACCGGGTAGTCCCAGTTGCGGAACGTGGCCCGGGCCGCCGCCGGGTCGGTGCCGAACGAGCCGCCGCGCAGCATCTTGTAGTCGCTGCCGAAGAACACCTCCGAGTACTCGCGGTACGGGAACGGCTCGAACCCCGGGTAGCCCGCGAAGTCCGTGTCCAGCCACTCCCACACGTCGCCGACAAGCTGGTGCACGCCCAACGGCGAGGCGCCGGCCGGGTACGCGCCCACCGGCGCCGGAGACAGGTGTCGCTGCCCCAGGTTGGCGTGCTCGGGACCGGGATCCTCGTCGCCCCACGGGAACCGGCGCGACCGGCCGGTGGCCGGGTCGAAACGGGCCGCCTTCTCCCACTCCGGCTCGGTCGGCAACCGCCGGCCCGCCCACGTGGCGTACGCCTTCGCCTCGTGGAAGCTGACGTGCACCACGGGCTCGTCCGGCGGGATGGGCTCGACGGACCCGAACCGGTTGCGTAAGAACCCGTCCCCGTCGCGCACCCAGAACCGGGGCGCGGTCAGGTCGGCCCGCACGCGGTGGGCCCAGCCCTCCTCCGACCACCAGCGCGGGTCGGCGTACCCGCCCGCGTCGATGAACGCGGCGTAGGCCGCGTTGGTCACCGGCGCGGTGTCGATGAAGAACGCGTCGACGTGCACGTCGTGCGCCGGCCGCTCGTTGTCCAGCGCCCACGCGTCGATGGAGGTGCCCATGGTGAACCGGCCGGCCGGGACCAGCACCTCCGGCGCCGGCAGCGGCCGTCCGGCGGGTGGCGGTGGCGCGTCGAGCGCCGGCGCGCCGGCACGTAACTGGTGCGTGGCCAGCATGGTCTCGTCGTGCTGCTGCTCGTGCTGGACGATCATGCCGAAGGCGAACCCGCCCGTCTCCAGCCGCCGGCCCTCCAGCGGGCTGCGTTCGAGCACGTCGAACACCTTGTCGCGCACCTCGCGGACGTACCCGCGCGCCTCGGCGGGCGACAGCAGTGGCAGCGCGGGCCGGTCGGCCCTCGGGTGCTGGAACGCGTCGTACAGGTTGTCGATGTCCTCACGGACCGGCTCGCGGCCGCCGACGTCGCGCACCAGCCAGAGCTCCTCCTGGTTGCCGATGTGCGCGAGGTCCCACACGAGCGGGGACATCAGCTTGGAGTGCTGGCGCACCAGGTCGCCGTCGTCGACGGCGTCGGTTAGCGCGAGGCTGCGCTCGCGGGCCCGACGCAGCTGCGCGGCCACGTGCTCGCGCAGCGCCTCGGGCCCTGCTTCTGCCAGTCCCGTGTCTGGCGAGGTCATGACTTGCTCCTCAGGATGAGACGGTCGAGATCGGCGACGATCGCCGTGGTCAGTTCGCCGGGCAGTCCCATGCCGGGCAGGGCGCGGGCGCCGAGCTCCAGCACCGTGCCGGCGGCGGTCGCGACCGCCCGGTCGGCGAGGCCGTCCCGTGCGGCCGGCAGCCACCGGTCGCCGACGGGCAGGCACGCGTCGAGCACGGCGTCGACCGTGCCCCGGTCGGACAGCAGGGCGGCGAGCAGCGCGGTCGGGGTGACCCAGCCGCTGCCGCGCTGCGCGTCGAGGTAGCGCACCTCCAGGTACCCGTGCGGGCGCACGGGCGGGAAGAGGGTGGATAAGTGGTAGTCGAGGTCGTCGGTGGTCGGCGGCTCCGGTAAGGCGCCGCCGATCCAGTCGGCGAACGTGAGACCGAGCGGCGTGTGCCACCGCTCGCCCGGCCCCCGCACGCACAGGACGGGGGTGTCGAGCACGCGCCGGGCCCAGTCGGCGGCCGGGTCCTCGACGATCCCGGACGGCAGCGACCGCGCCGGGTCGGTGCCGAGCACCGCGCGCATCCTGGTGGACGCCCAGCCGGTGCTCCTGCCGCCGAGCGTCGGCGAGTTGGCGAACGCCGCGACCAGCACCGGGCCGAGCGCGCTCACCGCCGCGAACCGGTTGGCCATGGTGGTCGACTCACCCGCGTCGAGGCACACCTGTAAACCGGCCGTGCAGCACATCATGGTGATCCCGTGCGGCCCGATGGACTCGAAGACGTGCTCCATCGCCGCGTAGCGCGGGGTATCGAGGATTCGGGTCGGCGACCGGTGCTGATCGGTGCCGTGATCGCCGAGAACAAGGCCGGCGCCGGCGAGCAGTTCGGTGAGGAACGCGAGATCCGCGTCGACCGCTGCGAAGAGCTCTGCGAGCGAGGGCTTGGGAAGTGCTGATATCTCGACCTGTCCGCCGGGTTCGACCGTGAGCGGCGAACCGGACGGGAGCGGGAGCTGGGGACTGTCCTTCGTGAGTGTGCGGGGAGCATGGGGTCCGAGCGCGGCGGCAAGACGTCGGGGGTCTAGCTGCCGCCGAGGATCCTCCTCGTGGTGGACGATCCATTCGAGCTCGACTCCGTGGAGCTTGGGTGGTCCGTGCTTGAAACACACGGAGGCGACGTATGCCTCCGCCTCGACACGATCCCGCAGGCGGCGCCGGTCCGGCCCCGTGACCTGCGGATCTTGTACTGCTGTCACAGTCGAACACCTCCAGTTCTCAACTGAAATCGACGCTACACGCGAGCACCGACAATTTCGTGAAGCGGAAACGGCGGCCCACCCAACAGCGATACGCACACAGAGATCGAGTTCGGCGTCGACACAGAAGACGTACGTACGGATTGCATCCGGTCGTAGGTACTGCGACGATCATTCGATGCCACGGGTCAGCCAGGATCATCTCGACGCACGCCGCCACCAGATCCTGGACGGGGCCCGCATCTGCTTCGCGCGCTACGGCTACGAGGGCGCGACCGTGCGCCGTCTCGAAGAGGCCACCGGCCTGTCCCGCGGCGCGATCTTCCACCACTTCCGCGACAAGGAGTCCCTGTTCCTCGCGCTGGCCGAGGACGACGCGCTACGGATGGCCGACGTGGTCGCCAAGCAGGGCCTCGTGCAGGTCATGCGGGATCTGCTCTCCACCAAGGACGGCGCCGACTGGCTCGGCAGCCGCCTCGAGCTGTCCAGGCGGCTGCGGACCGACCCGGAGTTCCGCGCGCGGTGGGCCGAGCGCTCCAGGAACCTGACCGTCGCGACCCGCGAGCGGCTGCTGCGCCAGCGCGAGGCCGGCAACCTGCGCGACGACGTCGACGTCGAGGTGCTCACCGCCTATCTGGAGCTGGTGCTCGAGGGCCTGGTCTCCCACCTCGCCATGGGCCTGCCGGCCGACGACCTCGAGCCGGTGCTGGACCTGGTGGAGGCGTCCGTTCGGCGAACCGGCGGCGGTCGTGCCTAGCCTTACGACATGGACCTTCTGGACGCACACGGCCGCGCGATCGAGGTGTTCGACCGCGCGATGCACAAGGTCGGCCTGACCGACTGGGACTCCCCGACCCCGTGCGCCGGCTGGTCGGTGCGCGATCTCGTGAACCACATCGTCGCCGAGCAGCTGTGGGTGCCGGACCTGCTGGCCGGCCACACCATCGAGGAGGTCGGCGACAAGTACGACGGCGACCAGCTGCACGACGACCCGACGCACGCGTGGGGCGCGGCGAGCAGCACGGCCCGCGCGGCGTGGCTCGAGCCGGGCGCCGGCGACCGCACGGTCCACCTGAGCTTCGGCGACACCGACGCGCGGGAGTACGGCTGGCAGCTCACCACCGACCTCGCCGTCCACGGCTGGGACCTGGCCACGGCGCTCGGCGCGGACGCGGGCATCGACGACGAGCTGGCGACCGCGATCCTCGCCTACGTCGAGCCGCAGGCGTCCGCGTGGTCGGGCACGTCCGCGTTCGCCGCGCCGGTGCCGGTCCCCGACGACGCCGGCGCGGCGACTCGTCTGATCGGACTCCTCGGGCGCCGGCCGTAACCTTTACACTGGTCACCATCTCGCACTAGGTAGGAGTGACCTGTAACCGTGCCCGAAGCACAGTCCCCCAGCGACAGTACCGAGCCGGGCGACGAGCCCGGCTGCCATACGAGTCCGGTCTTCGGCGGTGACGCTCGATGACCGGATTGCTGCTGGACCTGCTCGGCGTCCTCGCCGTCATCGCGCTCACCTTCGGCACGGCGGTCTTCGTCGCGGCCGAGTTCTCCCTCACCGCGCTGGAACGCAGCCAGGTGGACAGCCATCTCCGCTCGGTCGGCGACGCCCGCGCGAAGCAGGTCCACAAGGCCCACCAGACGCTGTCCTTCCAACTCTCCGGCGCGCAGGTCGGCATCACCATCACCACGCTGACCATGGGTTATCTGGCCGAGCCGATCATCTCCGGCTGGATCACGCCGCTGCTGAACGTGCTCGGCGTGCCCGCCGACGTGGCCCTGCCGATCTCGCTCGGCGTCGCGCTGCTGATCGCGAACGTCATCTCGATGGTGTTCGGCGAGCTGGTGCCGAAGAACCTGGCGATCGCCCGGCCGCTGTCGACCGCACGCGCGGTCGCCGGCTTGCAGACCAGGTTCTCGGCCGGCCTGCGCTGGTTCATCGAGGGCCTGAACAGCTGGGCGAACTGGCTGGTGCGCCGCCTCGGCGTCGAACCGGTCGACGAGCTGGCCTCGGCGCGGTCGCCGCAGGAGCTCGGCTCGCTGGTCCGCACGAGTGCCGCGCGCGGCACGCTCGACGCCAGCACCGCCACGCTGCTCGACCGATCACTGCGCTTCGGCGAGCGCTCGGCCGAGGAGCTGATGACGCCACGGGTGCAGGTCGAGTCGCTGCCCATGGACGCGACCGTGCTCGACCTGGTCGAGCTGACCAGGCGGACCGGGTTCTCCCGGTTCCCCGTCCACGAGGGCGACCTCGACGACGTGCGCGGGGTCGTGCATGTCAAGCAGGCGTTCAGCGTGCCGGTCGCGCGCCGGGCGTCGACCAGGATCAACACGCTGGCGCGGCCGGTGCAGACCGTGCCGGAGAGCCTCGACGGCGACACGCTGCTCGACCGGCTGCGCAGCTCCGGCCTGCAGCTCGCGGTCGTCGTCGACGAGTACGGCGGCACCGCGGGCCTTGTCACGCTGGAGGACCTGGTCGAGGAGATCGTCGGCGACGTGCGCGACGAGCACGACCGCGGCGAGGTCAACCCGGTGCGCCCGCTCGGCAAGGAGAGCTGGATGGTGTCCGGCCTGCTGCGCGACGACGAGATCGCCGACGCGACCGGTTTCCGCATGCCGCCGGGTGACTACGAGACGCTGGCCGGGCTGGTGCTCAGCAGGCTCGGCCGGATCCCGGAGGTCAACGACGAGGTCCAGGTCGACGGCTGGCGGATCACGGTGATGGCCATGGACCGGCACCGGGTGGCGGAGCTGCGGGTGGCGCGGATCCCGGACCAGGAGCCGGTGGCGAACCGGGCGGAGGTGGCGAGCCGATGACCGGAGCTTGCGGAGTGAGTAGTCGATCCTCCATGGCCGCTCCGGGCCTGCGTGAGCCACGTGGCTCCCAACCGCGGCCAAGGGGAACGAGACGCGACTCAACCACCGACACGTACCGAACCGGAGGGCACCAACCCACGGTGACCACGCGAGTTAGATCCGGGGAGGCGGGCCAGCCATGACCGGCGGTGTCGCGATCCTCGTCGCACTCTTCCTGCTCATCCTCAACGCGTTCTTCGTCGGCGCCGAGTTCGCGCTGGTCAGCGCGCGACGCGACCGGCTGGAGGCGATGGCGGAGCGCGGTGTGGACCGCGCGCGGATCGTCATGCGGGCCGCGGAGCACACGTCGATGATGATGGCCGGCGCGCAGCTGGGCATCACGCTGTGCACGATCGGCCTCGGCGCGCTCGGCGAGCCGACCGTGGCGTTCTACCTCGAGTCGCTGCTGCACCCGCTCGAGCTGCCGGCCGCGGTCATGCACGCTCTCGCGTTCGCGGTCGCGCTGGTGCTCGTGTCGATCCTGCACATCGTGCTCGGCGAGATGGTCACCAAGAACATCGCGATCGCCGCGCCGGAGCAGACGGCGGTGTGGCTCACGCCGGTGCTGGTCGGCTGGATCCGGCTGATCCGGCCACTGATCTCCCTGCTCAACATGACCGCCAACAGGATCCTGCGGCTGATGAACGTCGAGCCGAAGGACGAGGTGGAGAGCGCACACACGCCGGACGAGCTGGCCAACATGATCGCGGACTCGCGCCGTGAGGGGCTGCTCGACCAGGCGGAGCACCGCAGGCTGACGCAGACGCTGTCGTCGGCCGAGCGGACGGTCGCCGACGTGCTGGTCCCCCTCGACGACGTGGAGACGGTGCCGCACCCGCCGACCGTCGGCGACATCGAGGAGGCGGTCAACCGGACCGGGTTCTCGCGGTTCCCGGTGCGCATGCCCGACGGCCGGCTGAACGGCTACCTGCACGTCAAGGACGTGCTGGACCAGGCGGACCAGGACCCGTCGACGCCGGTGCCCTACCACCGGGTGCGCGGGCTGCCGGAGATCCCGGCCGACTCGCGGCTCGACGAGGCGCTCGCGGCGCTGCGCCGGGCCCGCAGCCACGTGGCGAAGGCGGTGGCCGCGGACCGGACGGTGCTCGGTGTGGTCGCGCTGGAGGACCTGGTCGAGGAGTACGTGGGCACTGTCCGGGACGGTACCCACACCGACCCGGACACGTAACCCGCGAGTCCCCCGTTCAGGCATGGTGAGTCCACCTTTCAGGCATGGTGAACTTGCGGTTCGTGCCGGCCGACGTGTGCACGAACCGCGAGTTCATGGTGTCTGAACGGGGGACTCGCTGTGTTTGAACGGGGGACTCGCGGTTCTTGTGCGTTGGGTTACGGCCACCGCGGCGATCACCAGCACCGCGGCGCCCGCGGTCGCCGGGCCGATGTACTCGGAGAGCAGTAGCGCCGACCACGCCAGCGTCAGTATCGGTTGCAGCAGCTGCAGCTGGGAGATCCGCGCGATGCCACCCAGCGCGAGGCCCCGGTACCAGGCGAAGAACCCGGCGAACATGCTGACCACGCTCACGTAGGCGAAGCCGAACCACGCGGCGGGCGACGGCGCGACCGGCGGGTGCAGGACCAGCCCGATCACCGTCGCGGGCACGATAACGGGTAGCGCGATCAGCAACGCCCACGAGATCACCTGCCAGCCGCCCAGCTCGCGGGCCAGCACACCGCCCTCCGCGTACCCCATCGCGGCGAACCCCACCGCGGCGAGCAGCCACAGGTCCGCCACCCGCACCTCCCCGGCACCCTGGACCGCCGCGAACACCAGCACGGTCACCATCCCGAAGCCGCACGCGGCCCAGAACGGCCACCTCGGCCGTTCGCCGCCACGCAGCACCGCGGCAATGGCGGTAGCCGCCGGCAGGAGCCCGATCAGCACCGCGCCATGCGCGGACGTGGTGTCCCGCAAGGCGATCGAGGAGCAGATGGGGAACCCGATCACGACACCGACGGCGACGAGCACGAGCCTGCGGACCTGCGCCCGGGTCGGCCGGCGGGACCGGGCGAGAAACAGGCAGAGCCCCGCGAGCGCGGCGGCGACGGCGGCCCGGCCGAGGCCGACGGTCACCGGACCGAACGCGGGCAGCGCCATCCGGGACACCGGGAACGTGAGGCTGAACGCCAGCACCCCGAGGCTCCCCCACGCGACACCGGATTCCAGTACCGGCGGCGTCCGCAGGACAGTAGCGCTATCGTTGACCGACATGACCAACGATAGCAGCGTGGTCCGGCTGGCCGACGAGCTACGCCGGCAGGCCGCGACGCTCCAGCCAGGCGACCAGCTGCCGCCGAGCCGCGCGCTCGTCACCCGCCACGGCGTCAGCCCGGTCACCGTCGGCCACGCGCTCGCCCGGCTCGCCGCGGACGGCACCGTGGTCACGGAGCCGGGCCGGGGTACGTTCGTCGCCGCGCGGCGCGCACCGCTCGAGGACGTCGGCTGGCAGACGGTCGCGCTCGGCGACGCGCGGGTGAACACCGCGAACCTCGGCAGGCTGCTCGAGGTGCCGGGCCCCGGCACGCTCGTGCTCTCCTCCGGCTACCTCGCCGACGACCTGCAGCCGACCCGGTTCCTGGCCACGGCCGCGGCGCGGGCGACGCGGCGGCCGGGCGCGTGGGGCCGGGTGCCACCGGCCGGGCTGCCCGAACTGCGGGCCGCGTTCGCGGCGACCATCGGCGTCGACGCGGGCGACGTCACCGTGGTCGCCGGCGGCCAGTCGGGTCTGTCCGCCGCGTTCCGCGCGCTCGCGCCGGCTGGTGCGCCGGTGCTGGTCGAAGCGCCGACCTACCTCGGCGCGGTCGCCGCAGCGCAGGCCGCGGGCCTGCGGCCGGTCCCCGTGCCGACGGACGCCGACGGGCTGCGGCCGGAACTGCTGGCCGAGGCGTTCGCCAGGACCGGCGCCGGCGTGGTCTACACGCAGCCGACCTACGCGAACCCGACCGGCGTGGTGCTGGCGCCGGCCCGCCGGCAGGAGGTGCTCGACGTGGTCAGCGAAGCGGGCGCGTTCCTCATCGAGGACGACTGGGCGCGGCACCTCTCACTCGACCGGGCCGCGCCGCCGCCGCTGCTGCGGGAGGACCGCAACGGACACGTCGTGTACCTGACGTCGCTGACGAAGCCGGTCGCGCCGAGCATGCGGGTCGGCGCACTGGTCGCCAGGGGTCCGGCCGCAGGACGCCTCGCCGCGATCCGCCGCGCCGAGGACCTGTTCATCTCCCGTCCGCTGCAGGAGATCGCGGTCGAGCTGTTCGGCTCCCCGGCGTGGCCGCGGCACCTGACCGCACTGCGCGCGGCATTGCGGGAGCGGCGCGACGCGCTGGTCGACGCGATCGGCCGGGACCTGCCCCAGGTCGAGCTGTCGCACGTGCCCGGCGGCGGCTTCCACGTGTGGGTGCGGCTACCGGCCGGTGTGGACGACGACGAGCTGAGAGTCCGTGCGCGCGGCCGGGACCTGGTGATCGAACCGGGCCGGGCGTACTTCGTGACCGAGCCGCCCGCGTCGCACCTGCGGCTGACGTTCGCCTCGGCGACCCCGACCGACCTGGCCGAAGGGACGCGCAGGCTGGCGGCGCTGCTCGAGGAGATACCGTGAATCGGTGAACCGCACGCTCCTCGCGCCCGCCGAGTGGCAGGCCCGGCGGGACGCGCACGTGGCGCGGGTCCGCGGGTGGACCGACCCGCTGCGCGAGCGGCGCGCCAGGGACGAGCGGCACCCGGTGCTCGACTTCCTCTTCACCTACTACTCGCACCGGCCCGCGCGGCTGCTGCGCTGGCATCCCGGCCCCGGCGTCGAGCTGGCCGGCGCGAGCGAGTACCTGCGCTGGCCCGCATACCGGGCGACCGACCACGGCGTCACGCTCGGCCCGCTGCCGGCGCAACGGCGGTCGACCGTCGAGTTCGTGCGCGGGCTGTTGACCGCGACCGCCGCGCGGGAGCCCAGGTTCGGCTGTTTCGGGCTGCACGAGTGGGCGATGGTGTATCGGGCCGACGGCGTGCGGCACGAGGACTGGCCGCTGCGCCTCGGCGGCGCCGGCACCGACGAGGTGGTCGAGTCGCTTCCCGTGCGGTGCACGCACTTCGACGCGTTCCGGTTCTTCACCCCGCCCGCGCGGCCGCTGAACCTGGTGCAGCCACAGCGATCCGACCAGGTGGCGCTCGAGCAGCCGGGCTGCCTGCACACCGGGATGGATCTTTACAAGTGGGCGTACAAGCTGGACCCGTTCGCGCCGTCGGACCTCGTCGCCGACAGTTTCGCGCTGGCGCTCGACATCCGGTCGCTGGACATGCGCGCCAGCCCCTACGACCTGAGCGCCCTCGGCTACGCTCCGGTGCGGATCGAGACGGCGCACGGACGTGCTGAGTACCGGCGCGAGCAGGCCGGGTTCACCGAGCGGGCCGGCCCGCTGCGGGACCGGCTGATCGCGCTGTGCGAGGAGTTGCTGGGGTGAAGGTGTTGTTCGCACGGTTGCTCGTGGTGGTGGCCGTGCTCGCGCTGGCGGGGTGCACGGTGCGGACGGGCGGTTCGCCGGCACCGACGCGGTCCGGGTCAGGTCCGGCGGTGTCGGGTCCGGTGGACCTGGCTGTCCCGGTCGAGCTGTGCCCGGTGCTGAGCATGGTGCCCAGTGGTGGGGCGAACCCGCCGCCGGCGCCGCCGTCGTCCTCGCCGTCCGTGGTCCAGGACGCGGAGGGCACGGAGTACGAGCTCGACGCGCCGTTCCTGACGATCGAGCGCATCGAGAACGGCGGCATCGAGTTAGCCACCGGCAGCCAGTGGGTGCTCAACCTGGAGCTGACCGCCGAGGACGGGAAGACGTTCGGCGACTGGACCACCGAGCACATCGGTGAGCAGGCCGCGATGGTGATCGAGGGCGAGGTGCTGTTCGCGCCGTCGATCCAGTCCGCCATCCTGGACGGCAAGGTGCAGATCTCGGGCAACTACACCCAGACCGAGGCGCAGGACCTGCTCGACCGGATCACGGGCCGCTAGTCCCGAACGGGTTGTCGTCGCCGGTGTTGAAGGCGGTGGCGAACTCGTGCGGGAGCGCGAACGCTGCGCCGACAGAGAACTGGAGCGGGACGAGTGCGGTGACGTCGGCGCCGGCGGTGGCCGGCTAGCCTCCGGCCCCCGTTTTCCAGCCTACGGGTTACCGCCGACAGGTTCAGGCGCCGCGGGGAGGGTTGTCCCCAGCGCGGCGGTTGTCCCCAGAGTGGGCTCTGCGCGCCGGTTTCCGTCGGGGTCCTGCCGTAGCGTGGAAACCGGGGGCCGGAGGCCACGCCACGGCGTGCGGAACCGCCTACAGGCTGGGCGTCAGCTCTGGTACGCCTCGATCGGCGGGCACGAGCACACCAGGTTGCGATCGCCCTTGGCGCCGTCGATGCGGCGCACCGGCGGCCACAGCTTCGGGCCGGCGGCGCCGGTCGGGTACACGGCTTCCTCGCGGCTGTACGGGTGATCCCACTTCCCGGCGACGGACTCCGCCGTGTGCGGCGCGCCGCGCAGCGGGTTGTCCTCCAACGGCCAGTCGCCCCGCCCGACCCGGTCGATCTCGCGGCGGATCGCGATCATGGCTTCACAGAAGCGATCCAGCTCCGCGAGATCCTCGCTCTCGGTCGGCTCCACCATGAGCGTGCCGGCCACCGGGAACGACATCGTCGGCGCGTGCAGGCCGTAGTCGGCGAGCCGCTTCGCCACGTCGTCGACCGTGATGCCCGTCGCCTTGGTGATGCCGCGCAGGTCGAGGATGCACTCGTGCGCGACGAACCCGCCCGCGCCCGCGTACAGCACCGGGAAGTGCTCGTTCAGCCGCTTCGCCACGTAGTTCGCCGCCGCCACCGCCGTCATGCTCGCCCGGCGCAGGCCCGCGGCGCCCATCATCCGCACGTACGCCCACGAGATCGGCAGGATCGACGCGCTCCCCCACGGTGCCGCGCTGATCGGGCCGACCCCGGTCTCTGGCCCGGCCGCCGGCTGCAGCGGGTGGTTCGGCAGGTACGGCGCGAGGTGGCCCCGCACGCCGATCGGGCCGACACCGGGACCGCCGCCGCCGTGCGGGATACAGAACGTCTTGTGCAGGTTGAGGTGCGACACGTCCGCGCCGAACTTCCCGAAGCGCGCCAAGCCGATCAGCGCGTTCAGGTTCGCACCGTCCACATAGACCTGGCCGCCCGCGTCATGCACCAGCGCGCACACCTCGCGCACGGTGTCCTCGTACACGCCGTGCGTCGACGGGTACGTGATCATGATGGCGGCGAGGTCCATCCTGTGTTCGTCCACAGTGGACCGCAGGTGGTCGAGGTCGATGTTCCCGTTGTCGTCACAGCGAACCACGACCACGCGCAGGCCGGCCATCGCCGCGCTCGCCGCGTTGGTGCCGTGCGCGCTCGCCGGGATCAGACACACGTCGCGGGCGCCCTGCCCGCGCTCCCGGTGGTACGCCCGGATCGCGAGCAGCCCGGCGAACTCACCCTGGCTGCCGGCGTTCGGCTGCAGGCTCACCGCGTCGTAGCCGGTGAGCTGCGCGAGCCACCCCGCCAGGTCGGACACCACCCGCAGGAGCCCCTCGGCGTCGGCCGCGGGCGCGAACGGGTGCAGGTCCGCGAACGCGGGCCACGTGATCGGCTCCATCTCGGCGGTCGCGTTGAGCTTCATCGTGCAGGAGCCGAGCGGGATCATGCTCCGGTCGAGCGCGACGTCCTTGTCGGACAGTCCACGCAGGTACCGCAGCAGCGCGGTCTCCGAGCGGTGCGTCGAGAACACCGGGTGCGTCAGGTACTCCGAGGTGCGCGCGAGCGCCGCCGGGTACGCGTCGGCGGTCACGGCGTCGAGCCGGTCGACGTCGCCGCCCACCCCGAACGCCGCCCACAGCTTGCGGACGTGCTCACGCGTGGTGGTCTCGTCGCACGCCACCGACACGCGGTCGGCGGAGACCCGGCGGATGTTGATGCCGCGGTCGCGCGCGTTCGCGACGACCTCGTCGGCGCGGTCCGGCGTCTCGACCAGGACCGTGTCGAAGAAGTCGGCGTGCACGACCGCCACCCCGCCGTCGCGCAGACCGGCGGCGAACACGGCGGCCATCCGGTGCGCGCGGGTCGCGATGTTCCGCAGGCCGTCCGGCCCGTGGTAGACGGCGTACATCGACGCGACGATCGCGAGCAGCACCTGCGCGGTGCAGATGTTGCTGGTGGCCTTCTCGCGGCGGATGTGCTGCTCGCGGGTCTGCAGCGCGAGCCGGTACGCGCGGTTGCCGTCGGCGTCGACGCTCACGCCGACGAGCCGGCCGGGCAGCTGCCGCTCCAGGCCCTTGCGGACCGCGAGGTAGCCGGCATGCGGGCCGCCGAAGCCCATCGGCACGCCGAAGCGCTGGGTGCTGCCGGCGACGACGTCCGCGCCGATCTCGCCCGGCGGGCGCAACAGCGTGAGCGCGAGGATGTCGGCCGCGACGACGACCTGCGCGCCGCGGTCGTGGGCCGTCTCGATCAGGGCCGCGTGGTCGCGGACCGCGCCGCTCGCGCCGGGATAGGACAGCAGCACGCCGAAGAAGTCGCCGTCCGGCAGGCCGGCGGCCAGGTCCACGACCTCGACGTCGATGCCGAGCGGCTCCGCGCGGGTCTCGATCACGGCGATGGTCTGTGGGAACGTGTCGGCGTCGACCAGGAAGCGGGCCGACTTGGCACGTCCGGCCCGGCGCACGAGGGTCATGCCCTCCGCGGCCGCCGTGGACTCGTCGAGCATGGAGGCGTTGGCCAGCGTCATCCCGGTCAGGTCGGCGACCATCGTCTGGAAGTTCAGCAGCGCCTCGAGGCGGCCCTGCGAGATCTCCGGCTGGTAGGGCGTGTAGGCGGTGTACCAGGCCGGGCTCTCGATGACGTTGCGGCGGATCACCGGCGGCGTGGTCGTGCCGTAGTAGCCGAGGCCGATCATCGACGTGAGCGGCTGGTTCTTCGCGGCGAGGTCACGCAGCTCGGCGAGCGCCTGGCTCTCCGACGCGGGCGGCGGCAGCTCGAGGGCGGCCTGCTCGCGGATGGAGTCGGGCACCGCGCGCTCGACCAGCTCGTCGAGCGAGCCGACGCCGATGGTGTCCAGCATGTGTGCCAGGTCGGCGGGCCGAGGGCCGATGTGGCGGTCGGCGAACTGGGTGCCGTCCTCGAGGGCGGCGAGCGGGATCCGGTCCTGGGTCATGTGTCGCGCCTCCGGAGCATCGGGGTGGGCATGCGGCTAGCTGCCCTCCCCCTCTGTCCTTGCACGCTACGGCGCGCGCCTGAGAGCTTCGTCCACCGCCGGTGGACTTGCACCTTCGGCGGGGCCGTTCACCGGCCCGCTTTCCAGAGGCGTCTCGCCCGCGCGGTTCGGGTGCCTGAGAGGTTCCGGGGAGGATTTGCTCCTTCGGCGCCGAGCGCTACTCGTTGCTCGGACTCTCCCGCGCGGGATCTGCGACTACGCCGGTAGCCTACCCCGACCGGCGCCGCTCATCCGCGAAAGGCAGCGCACGCCACGCGGATGGACACACACCGTTAACAGGCGACTCGCGCGTCCCGAAACGACAACTCACCAGTCCTGAAACTGCAACTCGCGGGTCGTGAGACTGCGACTCGCGGGTCAGCCGGCGTTGCGGGCCTTGCGGCGGGCGGTCAGCTCGTCCTCGGTGACCGTCTCGATGACGCCGCCGTCCGCGCGCTCGGCGGGGAAGTCGTGGATCGTGCCGTTGATCTCCTGCATGGCGCCGCTGACGGCGATGCCGAAGACACCCTGGCCGCCCTGCAGCAGGTCCACGATCTCCTCCGGCGAGGTGCACTCGTACACCGTGGTGCCGTCGCTGAAGAGCGTGATCTTCGCGAGGTCCTTGGTGCCCCTGCGCCGCAGGTGGTCGACCGCGACCCGGATGTTCTGCAGCGAGACCCCGGTGTCCAGCAGCCGCTTGACCACCTTCAGGACCAGGATGTCCTTGAACGAGTACAACCGCGCCGAACCGGATCCCTGCGCGCTGCGAATGGTGGGCGCGACCAGCCCGGTCCGTGCCCAGTAGTCCAATTGGCGGTACGTGATACCGGCGATCTGGCACGCCGCGGGCCCCCGGTATCCGACGAGCTCGTCCGGCGCGGAAGTGTCCGGGAACAACTCGCCCTGCTCACCGGCGACAGCCTCGACGGGACCTTCCTCGACCACGCCTGCCTCCGCTCATCAGCCACCCGCGAACCACGAGGGACCGTAAGTCACACCCTCGTGATTCGCTCTAGTAACGACGGTAGGTCGGCGGGGAGGCAGGGTCAACGCGACGCGCGGGCAAGCAGTCGCAAACCTAAACCTGAAGTGGAGACTTGTTACCAATCACGTGTCCGCGCCACGGAAGTCCTCGGGAGAGACCGAGTCGAGGAACTCGCGGAACTTCTCGACCTCGTCCTCCTGCTCGTCCGGGATGATCAACCCGGCTTCCTGCAGGACGGAGTCCTCCGCGTGGATCGGCACGCCGACCCGCAGGGCCAGCGCGACCGAGTCGCTCGGCCGGGCGGACACCCGGATGTCGCCGTCGAACACCAGCTCCGCGAAGAACGTGCCCTCGCGCAGGTCGGTGATCCGCACCTGCTCGAGCTCCCGCCCAAGCGCCCCGATCACGTCCTTCAACAGGTCGTGCGTGAGTGGCCGCGCCGGCCGGACACCTTGCTGCTCCAGGGCGATGGCGGTCGCCTCGACCGAGCCGATCCAGATGGGGAGGTATCGCTCACCTTCGGTTTCGCGCAGCAGCAAGATCGGTTGATTTGCGGGCAACTCCACCCGCACGCCCACGACTCGCATCTCGCTCATCGGGTTCGCCTCCCTCCGCTCGCTCAGCGAGGATGTGCAACCACATCTTCGAGGATCGCTTATCGCTGGCGTCGACGCTACCCGCCATCCGGTTCCGACGCTTGCGTAATCCAGAAGCGATCCACGTCACGATGCCATATCGTGCCACCGAGATGATCTTCAGCTTACTTGCCGGCAATCCGGCGCAACCCAGCCTTAACCAGCAACGTATGCAGGCCCACCGACAGCGCGGCCAACTCGCGGATCGTCTCGTCCGCCCGGCCGTGCGTCTCGGCGTCGTGGTGCCGGTACATCGGCGCCACGATCTGCTCGACCAGCCCCACCTCGCGGTCCGCGGCGGCGCGGAAGCCCCGCAGGTGCCTCGGTTCGATGCCGTAGCCGGACAGGGCTTTCACGGTGGTCGCGATCAGCGCCGCCTCGGTGTCGTACAGGCCGGCCGCGACACCGA
>Ga0193742_1000109_pt1 | contig 56177 bp, 50 predicted proteins | sample L2c1metaG_FD_165511 | JGI IMG/M metagenome (GOLD analysis project Ga0193742, IMG submission 165511) | Soil microbial communities from a riparian zone of the East river system, Colorado, United States - L2c1 | ecosystem: Environmental > Terrestrial > Soil > Riparian zone | place: USA: East River... | reverse complement strand
CTGGCCGACAGCGAGACGATCCGCTCCGGTCGCTTGTCGATGGTGACCGGCTCGCCCTCCGCGGGCGTCAGCGTGACGGGGAACTGCTGGCTCCCGCCCTTGGACGTGTTGGTGGGCTGGTCGCTCGCGGCCTGATCACGGTTGGCGCAGCCGGCGACGAGCAGCGCGCCTGCGATGGTGAGCGCCGCGAGGCGCCTGGCGATGGAGGACAACGGACCTACCTCGGGTCGTCGGCCGGCGCACGTCGCGGCCCGGGGCACAGTCCCGGGGACGCCGCATCCCTGCACCGGGGGCGGTTGGCGTCGACGCGGGGGGAGGCGACCTGGCTATGACAGTTGCGGGACAGCGCCGGAATCGCACCGGACTTCGCTACCACCATCGCGTCACCGGTCAGCGGGGGCTGACCAGCAAACGGACGCTACCACCCGGTACGGAATACGTAACGACGGGCACGTCGTGACGATAGGCAGAGACATGACCCCGGCTCCGGGCGGCGTCGCGGACGTGGTTCGCCCGCCACGCACCGACGAACCCGCCATCGACGACGACACCACCGCGAAGTTGTTCGCGCACATGGCGACCAGAGCCAGAGAAGTGCCGTGGGGCCTGCTCACGATCGTCCTCGGCGCCGCTGCCACCGGGTGGGTCTGGTCGGCGCTGCCGCTGGTCGGCGGGCTCGTCGGCGTGTTGACGTGCTTCCTCGGCTGGCAGGTCGCCGTCGGTCCCGCGCTCGCGGTCGCGCGCTGGCCGGGGCCCGCGCGGCGGCTGCTCGAGGACAAGGCGTGGCGTGCCGTGGCGGTCACCTCGGCGCGCGACGGCGTGCTCGAGCTCGGCGACGGCACGCGGGTGCGGGTGTGGGGGATGCCGGCGGCGGTGCGGGACGTGGTCGCGCGGACCGGCCGGGTGTGGCTGGTCGGCCCGGACACCCCCGGGTGGCTGGCGCTGCGGGTCGACGGTCTGCACACGCCGTGGCCGGCCCGGGTCACCACCCGGGGCCCCGCCGACGCCGGTGGCGTGCGGCTCCCCGCGGCGGGCCCGACCGGGGTCGTCGACGGGCTGTGGTCGGACCCGACCACGACCGACCGGCGGCTCGCGCCGGTCAGCCCGCTCGCCGATCCCATGGTCGCGTGGGTGCGCCACCTCAGCAGCCGGCAGTGGGGCGACCTCGCGTTCACCGTCGTCTGGGCCGCCGGGCTCGTACTGGTCGTGGTGTTGACGAGTGCCGCGCAGGTCTGGCTCGTGCCGCTCGCGGCCGTCGTGGGGCTCGGCGCGGTGGCGCGTTCTGCGTGGCGCCTGCGTGCGGTCCACCGGGTCGCCGCGCTCCTGCACACCGGTCAGTGGCAGCGGGCCGACGCCACGCTGCCGTCGTGGGAGGCCGGTCACCACGGCCGTGGCGACGGCACCGCCACCGCGCGGCTCACCAGCGGCGAGCGGTTCACCGTCGACCTGCGGGCCGTGCACCTCGACGTGCTCGCCAACACCTCGCAGACCGAGTCGATCTGGATCGCGGGCACACCGGCGCACGGCCGGACACTGGCGGTCGGCTTCCCCGGCTACCCGGTGCTAGCAACGGCCCGGTTCACCACAGCGTCGGGTCGCGTCGAGGAAGGCCCGATGCACTGAAGGACCCCTTCCTGTCACTCAACGACATGAAGGGGTCCTTCAGGGCATCGGCTCCGAACCGGCCCCCTTCGTTCTACACAGACTCGCGTTCGACCAACTCGGTTGGCAGGACTACCGGGTCCGCGACCGGGTCGCCGCCGATCTGGGTCAGCAGCAGTTCCGTCATGGTGCGGGCCTGGTCGATGATCGGCTGGTGGATGGTGGTCAGCGGGGGCTCGGTGTGCTTCGCCATCTCGATGTCGTCGTAGCCGACGACCGACACGTCGTCCGGTACGCGGCGGCCGGCGTCGCGCAGTGAGCGCAGCGCGCCGATCGCCATCAGGTCGTTCGCGGCGAACACGGCGTCCAGGTCCGGGTGCCGGTCGATCAGCGCGGTCATCGCCTGCTGGCCGGACTCGCGGGTGAAGTCGCCGTAGGCCACCCGGTCCGCCTTGCGGCCTGCGGCGGTGAGCGCGCGCCGGTAGCCGTTGAGCCGGTCGAGGCCGGCGGTCATGTCCTGCGGGCCGGTGATCGTCGCGATCCGGCGGCGGCCGGCGCTCAGCAGCCGCTCGGCCGCGAGCTGCGCGCCGCCGACGTTGTCCACGTCCACATAGGACAGTCCGGGCAGGTGGCGGGACGGCCGGCCGCCGACGACGGTCGGGATGCCGGCGTCCAGCAGGATGCGGGGGAGCGGGTCGTCGTCGTGCATGGACGCCAGCAGCACGCCGTCCACGTGCCCGCTGCGGACGTAGTCGGCGAGCTGCGCGTGCTCCGCGGTGTTCTGCGCGTTCACCAGCACCAGCTGCACGCCGGTGCCGATGAGCGTCTGGCTGGTGGCGATGATGATGTTGCCGAGGTAGGGGTCGGCGAGGACCGTGGCGTCCGGCTCACGCATGACCAGCGCGATCGAGTCGGTGCGGCGCATCGCGAGGCTGCGGGCGGCCCGGTTGGGCACGTAGCCGAGCAGGGCGATCGCCGACTCGACGGCCACCTTGACCTCCGACGACACCCGGGGCGAGCCGTTGATCACCCGGGACACGGTCGCCCTGGACACCCCCGCCTCCGCGGCGACGGTGTCGAGCGTCGGCTTGTGCCGCGCGCCGGTCATGCGAGCTCGATGCCGTTCGTGCTGATCACCTGTCGGTACCAGTGGGCGCTGTCCTTCCAGACCCGCGCCTGCGTCGGATAGTCCACGTGGACGATGCCGAACCGCTTCGCGTACCCGTGGGCCCATTCGAAGTTGTCCAGCAGCGACCACACGAAGTATCCCCGAAGGTCGACGCCGGACGTGATCGCCTCGTGCACGACGGCCAGGTGGTCCCGCAGGTAGGTGATCCGCTCGTCGTCACGGACGCCGTCCGCGCCGAGCTGGTCGTCGAACGCGGCGCCGTTCTCGGTGATCATGAGCGGGATCGGGCGGTACTGGTCGTGCACGCGGTGCACCACGTTGCGCAGGCCCTGCGCGTCGATGGCCCAGCACATGGCGGTCGCCGGCCCCGGCTGCGGCACGAACGCGATGTTGCCGCACGCCGGCCACGGCGACGGGCCCGGCGGCGCGGTCCCCGCGTCGACCAGTGCCGGCGTGTAGTAGTTGATGCCGAGCAGGTCGATCGGCGCCGCGATCGTGTCGAGGTCGCCGTCCTGGACGAACGCCCAGTCGGTCAGCGCGGCCGTGTCGCGCTGGACGTCGGCGGGGTAGTGGCCGCGGAACAGCGGGTCGAGGAACAGGCGGTTGCCGAGCCCGTCGATCCTGCGCACCGCGTTCGTGGCGGCCGGCGAGGTGGCGGCCGGCAGCACCGCGGACAGGTTCAGCGTGATCGACACCTGGGCGCTCGACGGCAGCGCGGCCCGCAGCGCCTGCGTGCCGAGGCCGTGCGCCAGCAGCAGGTGGTGCGCGGCCCGCAGCGACAGCGCCGGGTCGGTGCGCCCCGGCGCGTGCTCGCCGGAGGCGTACCCGAGGAAGGCGGCACACCACGGCTCGTTCAGCGTGGTCCACAGCGGGACCCGGTCGCCGAGCCGGGCCCCGACGAGCGCGGCGTACTCCGCGAACCGAGCCGCGGTGTCCCGTTCCCCCCAACCCCCGAAGTCCTCCAGCTCCTGGGGCAGGTCCCAGTGGTAGAGCGTGAGCATCGGCGTGATGCCGTGCTCGACCAGCGCGTCGACCAGGCGTTCGTAGTGGTCCAGCCCGGCGGCGTTGACCGGACCGCGGCCGCCGGGCTGAATCCTTGGCCAGGACACGGAGAACCGGTACGCCGGCAGCCCGAGCGAGGCCATCAGCACCACGTCGGCGCGGAAGTTGCGGTAGTGGTCGGCCGCCACGTCGCCGGTGTCGCCGTTCGCCACCCGGTCCGGCGTGTGGCTGAACGTGTCCCAGATGGACGGTCCGCGGCCGTCCTCCTTGACCGCGCCCTCGATCTGGTACGCGGCCGTGGCCGCGCCCCACACGAAACCGTCCGGAAACTCGAGCTTCGTCATCCTTTCACCGCCCCCTGCATGATTCCCCCGATGATCTGCCGGCCGAGCAGCAGGAACACGATCAGCATCGGGAAGGTGGCGATCACCGTGCCGGCCAGCACGAGCGAGTAGTCCACCTCGATGCCGCTGGCGGTGTTGGCGATGGCCACCTGCACCGTCGGGTTCTGCGTGTTGAGCAGGATCAGCGGCCAGAACAGGTCGTTCCAGTACGTGATGAACGTGAGCAGCCCCAGCACCGCGGCACCCGGCCGGGCCACCGGAAGCACCACGCTCCAATAGATGCGCAACGTCGAGGCGCCGTCCACCCGGCCGGCCTCGAGCAGCTCGGTCGGCATCGCGGAGGACAGGTACTGGCGCATGAAGAACACGCCGAACGCGCTCACCAGCGCCGGCACGATCACACCGCGCAGGTCGTTGGCCCAGCCGAACCACTGCGTGATCATGATGTACAGCGGGATGATCGCGAGCTGGGTCGGCACCAGCATCGTGCCGACCACCGCGGCGAACAACCCGTTGCGGCCGCGGAAGGTCAGCTTGGCGAACGCGAAACCGGCCAGCGTCGACGTGAACACGACCGCGACCGTGATCGTGCCGGCGACGATCACCGAGTTCGTCAGCGCCAGCCCGAAGTTGCCTTGCTCGAACGCCTTCGACAGGTTGTCCCACAGCGAGCCGCCCGGCACGAGCGGCGGGGGATAGCTGCCGATGGCCGACTGGTCCCGCGAGGACACCACGATCGACCAGTACAGCGGGAAGATCGAGAAGATGATGATGCCGAAGAGGATCGCGTAGGTGCCCCAGCGGCCCTCGCCGGGCGGGCGTCGTCTCCGTGCCGCCGGTGCCGTTGTCGTTGACACCGCTGTCGTCACTGCCATGTCAGTCGTCCGCCGATCGGATCCGGCGCACCAGCAGGAAGTTCACCAGCGCGATCACCACGGTGATGAGGAACAGGGTCCAGGCGATGGCGGCCGCGTACCCGTACCGGCCGTTGGTCCAGAACTGTTGGTACAGGTAGAGAACCACGGTCTGGAACTGGCGTTCCGAGCCGCCGTTGTTGTTGCGGGTCGTGTCGAACAGGAACGGCTCCGCGAACAGCTGCAGCGCGCCGATCGTCGACACGATGACCGTGAAGATGATGGTCGGCCGCAGGCTCGGGATCGTGATGTGCCAGAACTGCTGCCACTTGTTCGCGCCGTCGATCGACGCGGACTCGTAGAGCTCGTAGGGGATCGTCTGCATGGCGGCCAGGTAGATCAGCGTGTTGTAGCCGGTCCAGTGCCACGTCACCATCGCGGACACCGCGAGCCAGGACGCCCACTTCTCGGCTCGCCAGTCGAGCGGGTTGTCCATGAACGGCTGCAGAAACCAGTTCAGCAGGCCGAAGTCACGCGCGAAGATCTGGTTGAAGATCAGCGCGACCGCGGCGACCGACGTGATGTAGGGGACCAGTACACCCATCCGCAGGAACAGCCGTCCGCGCAGCTTGTAGTTCAGCAGATGCGCGATCCCCAGCGCCAGCAACAGTTGCGGCACGGTCGAGATGATGCCGATGCCGAACGTGTTGATCAGCGCGTTGTGGAAGCTGTCGTCAGACAACAGTTTCGTGTAGTTGTCCAGCCCGACGGACACGTCCTCGCTGCCGGGCTTGCGCGGGCTCCACGACGTCGTCGAGATGACCGCCGTGTAGACCAGCGGGAACAGGCCGAACACGGCGAACAACCCGAAGAACGGCAGGATGTAGAGGTACGGCGAGCCCTTGACGTCCCAGCGGTAGAGCCGGGAGCGCCACGCCTGCCTGCGGTGGGGTGGGTCCGCCGGACGCCGCCGAGTCTCCTCGGGCGGCGTCGGCGGCACCCTGTCGAGTCGGGCCGTCATCCATCACCCGCGGCGGCCTTGATGTCGTTCATCGCGGACTCCCACGCCTCGTCGGGGTCGGTGCCCTGCTCCACGCTGTTCAGCGCGCCGGAGAACGTGCCGCCGATGACGCCGCTCTGCGGCCCGTAGACCTGCACTGGCGCGTTCTCGAGCGACTCCGGGAAGATCTTGCCGGCCGGCGCGCCGGAGAAGAACTCGGAGGCGAAGTCCGCGACTTCGGGCTGCTCCCACGTGCTCTTCTGGCTCGGGAAGTTGCCGATCGACTTGAACAGCTTGATGTTCTGCTCCGGCGCGGTCAGCCACTTGGCCAGTTCCACCGCCGCGTCCTGGTTCTTGCCCTGCGACGGCACGGTCACGTACGAGCCGCCCCAGTTGCCGGACCCGCCGGGGATCTTCGCGATGTCCCACTTGCCCTTGGTGTCCGCCGCGTTGCCCTGGATGTACCCCATCATCCAGGCGGGGCAGGTGATCGTCGCGAACTGGCCCTGCTGGAAGCCGGTGTTCCACTCGGGCGAGAACTCAGGCAGCGCGGCCGACTGGCCGTCCTCGATCGCCCTGACCGTGAGATCCCACGCGTTCTTGACGGCCTTGTTCGTCTCGACCACCAGGTCGCCCTCGGCGTTGTAGTAGGTCTCCTTCTCGGCGCCGAGGACGCCGGTGAACAGGTGGCCGCCCGCGTCGAACCACTTCACGCCGGGCGCCTTCGCGACGAACTGGTCGCCGAGGGCCACGTACTCGTCCCAGGTGGACCAGAGGGCGGACACCTCGTCCCGGTTTGTCGGCAGTCCGGCTTGCGCGAACAAGTCGGTGCGGTAGCACATCGCGAGGCCGCCGATGTCGGTCGGCAGGCCGATGAGCGTGCCGCCGTCCGGAGTGGACGCACGCTGCACGGTGGACTCGGTCCACTGGCCCGTGTCGACGTCCTTCTCCTTGAAGTTCACGAACTTGTCCGGCTGTCCGATGTAGCCGGACACCTGACCGACCTCGATCACCTCGAGGTCCGCGGTGCCGGAGCCCGCCGTGAGCCGGGCCTGCAGGTTCTGGTGGTGGGTGCCGAAGTCACTGCGGTTCTCGACGATCTTGACGCCGCTGTGCGCCTTCTCGTACTCGTCGTAGAGGGAACGGTTGTCCGGCAACGAGAAGCTGTCGCCGAAGACGTTGATGGTCAGTGTGACCTCGCCGTTCGGGTCCGCACTGTCCGAGCCGCCCCCGCAGGCTGTGAGGACGAGGGCGGTCCCGACGAGGGACGCCACGATCCCAGACTTACGCATGGTTGGCCTCCTGGCCACTTCGCTGTGGTGATGGGCGTGAGAGCGCTCTCATGAGTGTCCGAAGGATCTCTGGTCCCTTGGTGCGTGTCAATACCCCGTAACCGGGACGTTGCGGACGAAGCCGGCCCCTCGCTCCTGGGACGAGGTGCGAGGGGCCGGCAGGTGCGATCCGTGCTCCACGTGGCCTGTTTCGGGTCGCGCGGATCGCGGTCTGGAGTGGTTCCGGCTACTGGTCGATCGGCACGCCGTCGGCGCCGCAGACGAAGCCGGCGTTGATGCAGTTCGTCACCCCGCCGTTGCAGCTCGGCCGGGTCGGGTCGTTGCCACTCCGGTGGCTGGACCGGCACTCGGCCCGGAACTCCGAGCCGCGCACCGGCGCGCGCTGCTGGGCGACCATCGCGGCCGCCTGCTCCGCGCTCGGCGTCAGATGGTGCATCGCGTACGGGTGACACGGCCTCGCCCCGGCCAACGCAAGCTCAGGGGACCGTGCGGACAGCCAGCCACTACCCACTGGCTGTCCGCACGGTTCGCTGGAACGCAACCAACACTTTGAATTCCGGGGAGGCGGACTAGTGCCCGAAGTTGAACCAGTTGACGTTGACGAAGTCGGCCGGCTGGCCGCTCGTGAACGTCAGGAACACGTCGTGCACCCCGGTCACGTTCGAGATGTTCGCCGGGATCGTCTGCCAGCTCTGCCAGCCGCCGGTGTTGCCGACCGCGAAGCTGCCGATCGGCGCGTTGGACCGGGAGTCGAGGCGCACCTCGACGAGACCGCTCACGCCGCCCGCCGCGCCGGACGCGACCCTGGCCACGAACTGCCGGGCCGGGTCCGACCCGAAGTCGATGTCGTCGTAGCGGGCCCAGTCGCCGTTCGCGGCCGCGCCGACGTAGTTGCCGCCGCCCGCGTCCGTGGTGCCGCCGGTGGTCAGACCGCTCTGCTGCTGGAAGTTCTCGGCCTGGATCTGGCTGTAGGCGCTACCGCCGCCGGGTGGCGGGTCGGTCGGGCCGCCGCCACCGCGGGTCCACACCGCGACGTAGTCGACCATCATCGGCCGCCCGGACACCGTGTCACCGGTCGGCGTCGCGTGGCCGGCGACACCGTCCGGGAACGCGCCGCCGATGGCCAGGTTGAGCAGGATGAAGTAGCCGGAGTGGCTGGTCATCTGGTTCCACGTGTCGGCCGGCAGCTGGCTCTGGCTGACGCTGTGGAACTGCTGACCGTCGACGTACCACCGCAACTGGTTCGGGGAGACGCTCTGGTCCCACTCGAACCGGTAGGTGTGGAACGCCGACTGGCAGGACGCGCCCGGGCACGCCCGGTTCGCGGCGATGCCGTTGTTCTCGTTGCACGGCCCGCCCGGCGCGACTCCACAGTGGAGCACGCCCCACACGGAGTTGATGCCGTTGACGTTCTCCATGATGTCGAACTCGCCGATGCCCGGCCAGTTCCAGTAGTTGCCGCGGAACGGGGAGCCGAGCGCCCAGAACGCGGGCCAGTAGCCGAGTGCCTGGTTGCCGGTGACGTTCGGCATCTGGACACGGCCCTCGATGCGCAGCACCCCGCCGGACGGCGGCTTGAAGTCGGTGCGCTGGGTCTCGATGCGGGCCGACGTCCAGTTGCCGGCGCCGTCGCGGATCGGGGTGATCCGCAGGTTGCCGCCGCCGTCGACGCTCACGTTGGCCGGGTTGTTGGTGTGGGCCGCGATCTCGCCGGTGCCCCAGTTCCCCGGGCCGCCGGGGTAGCTGTGACCGATGTCGAAGATCCAGTTCGACGACGACGGCAGCGTGTTCGCCGCGCCGTTGAAGTCGTCGGCCCAGACCTGTGTCCAGCCGCTGTCCGGCGGTGGCACGGATGCGTCGGCCGTGTAGGTCAGGGGAGCGAGAACCAGCGCCGCGGCAGCGGCGGCGCCGATGGCGAGCTTGCGCCTTCGTAAACGGGTTGGGGTAGGGGGAACGGGCATAGCGGTGACCTCCTCGTCACGCTCGGGGCAGGGGAACCGAGTGCCTGATGGCCGCAGATATTGCCGTGTGCCATGGAAGCGCTCTCACGACAGATTGTCAACAGTTGATGACTCTGGTGACTGATGCCTCGACGGCGGAGCGCCAGTTGGCAGATCTTCCATTTGAGGACAGGTCGGTTACCCTGGAGTAGGCGAACGGCCGGTGCTCGTAGGTCCCCACCAGGGCGAAGGGCGCCATATCGTGCGGATCATCCAAAGCGTTACATCCAACGCGGAAAATCCGCCCTTGATGCGTGGCTCCTGGGTTTCGGGACTGTTAAGCTCGCGTCAACACGCGGGCCATCGGCGTCCCGCGCCCAGCTACCACTGAGCGCGAGGACGACGAGGGAGGTCGACGCGTGATTTTTTCTGCCATCCCCACGGCACAAGGTCTTTACGATCCCACCACCGAACGTGACGCGTGTGGCGTGGCCATGGTCGCCGACATACGGGGCCGGCGGTCGCACGGCATCGTGACCGACGCACTGGTGGCGTTGGCCAACCTGGAGCACCGCGGCGCCGCGGGCGCGGAGCCGACCAGCGGCGACGGCGCCGGCATCCTGCTGCAGCTGCCGGACGAGCTGTACCGCGAGGTTGTCGACTTCCCCCTGCCGGAATCCGATGAGCACGGCGCGCACTCCTACGCCGCCGGCATCGCGTTCCTGCCCTCGGACCTCGACCAGCGAGCCAGAGCCGTCTCGCTGGTCGGGCGCATCGCCGACGAGGAGGGCCTCGAGGTCCTCGGCTGGCGCGACGTGCCGGTCGCGGTCGCGGCCGCCGACGTCGGCCCGACCGCCCGCTCGGTGATGCCGCACTTCGCGATGCCGTTCGTCGCGGCCCAGCCGTCGGCGAACGGCGAGCGGGTGACCGGCGTCGACCTCGACCGGATGACGTTCTGTCTGCGCAAGCGCGCCGAGCACGAGAGCGTCGCCGCCGGGTGCGGGGCGTACTTCCCCTCGCTGTCCTCCCGCACGGTCGTCTACAAGGGAATGCTGACCACCGCGCAGCTTCCGGTGTTTTTCACCGACCTGACCGACGAGCGGCTCGCGAGCGCGATCGCGCTGGTCCACAGCCGGTTCTCGACCAACACCTTCCCGTCGTGGCCGCTCGCGCACCCGTTCCGGTTCGTCGCGCACAACGGCGAGATCAACACCATCCGCGGCAACCGCAACCGCATGCGGGCCCGCGAGGCGCTGCTGGCGTCGGACCTGATCCCCGGCGACCTCACCCGGCTGTACCCGATCTGCGACCCGGACGGCTCGGACTCCGCGTCCTTCGACGAGGTGCTCGAGCTGCTGCACCTCGGCGGGCGCACCCTGCCGCACGCGGTGCTGATGATGATCCCGGAGGCGTGGGAGAACAACGCCATCCTGGATCCGAAGCGGCGCGCGTTCTACAAGTTCCACTCCAGCCTGATGGAGCCGTGGGACGGCCCGGCCAGCGTGACGTTCTCGGACGGCACGCTCGTCGGCGCGGTGCTCGACCGCAACGGCCTGCGCCCGGCCCGCTGGTGGCGCACCACCGACGACCGCGTCGTGCTCGCGAGCGAGACCGGTGTGCTGGACGTGGCGCCGGAGAACATCGTAGCCAAGGGCCGCCTGCAGCCGGGCCGGATGTTCCTCGTGGACACCGCCGCCGGCACGATCGTCGACGACGACGAGATCAAGGCGGCGCTCGCGGCCGAGCTGCCCTACGGGGAGTGGCTGCACGCCGGGCTGTTGAAGGTCGCGAACCTGCCCGACCGCGAGCACGTCGTGCAGACCAACGAGTCCGTGCTGCGCCGCCAGCTCTCCTTCGGCTACACCGAGGAGGAGCTGAAGATCCTGCTGGCGCCGATGGCGTTGAACGGCGCGGAGCCGATCGGGTCGATGGGCACCGACACCCCGCCGGCCGCGCTGTCCAAGCGGTCCCGGCTGCTCTACGACTACTTCAAGCAGAACTTCGCCCAGGTGACGAACCCGCCGCTGGACGCGATCCGCGAGGAGATCGTCACGTCGGTGCAGCGCATCATGGGGCCGGAGCAGAACCTGCTGTCGCCGAACCCGGCGTCCTGCCGGCACATCCAGCTGCCGTACCCGGTCATCGACAACGACGAGCTCGCCAAGCTCATCCACGTCAACGACGACGGGGACATGCCGGGCTACGCCTGCACCGTCCTACCGGGACTGTACGAGGTGGACGGCGGCGGCGAGGCGCTCGCGGCGGCGATCGAACGGGTCCGCCGGGAGGCGTCCGAGGCGATCGCGGCCGGCGCGCGCACGCTCGTGCTGTCCGACCGGGACGCCGACCACCGGATGGCGCCGATCCCGTCGCTGCTGCTGGTCTCCTCGGTGCACCACCACCTGGTGCGCACCAAGGAGCGGCTGCGGGTCGCGCTGGTCGTCGAGACCGGCGACGCCCGTGAGGTGCACCATGTGGCGCTGCTGCTGGGTTACGGCGCCGCCGCGGTCAACCCGTACCTGGCGTTCGAGACGATCGAGAACCTGATCCGGCGCGGCACCCTGACCGGCATCGAGCCGCGCCAGGCGATCCACAACTACGTCGGCGCGCTCGTCAAGGGCGTCCTCAAGATCATGTCCAAGATGGGCATCTCGACCGTCGGCGCGTACACGGCGGCGCAGGTGTTCGAGGCGTTCGGCCTTTCGCACGAGGTGCTCGACGAGTACTTCACCGGCACCAGCTCGAAGCTGGGCGGCGTCGGCCTCGACGTGATCGCCGACGAGGTCGCGAACCGGCACCACCGGGCGCACCCGGAGAACCCGACGGACCGGGTGCACCGGCGCCTCGAGGTCGGCGGCGAGTACGCCTACCGCCGCGAGGGCGAGCTGCACCTGTTCACGCCGGAGACCGTGTTCCTGTTGCAGCACGCCACGAAGACCCGCAGCGCGGAAGTCTACCGGTCCTATGTGGACGAGGTGGAGCGGCTCAACCGGGAGGGTGGCGCGCTGCGCGGGCTGTTCAAACTGCGCAAGGAGGACCGCACCCCGATCCCGCTCGACGAGGTCGAGCCGGTCGAGGCGATCCTCAAGCGCTTCAACACCGGCGCGATGTCCTACGGGTCGATCAGCGCGGAGGCGCACGAAACCCTTGCCATCGCGATGAACCGCATCGGCGGCCGGTCGAACACCGGCGAGGGCGGCGAGGACACCGACCGGCTCTACGACGACGAGCGGCGCTCGGCGATCAAGCAGATCGCGAGCGGCCGGTTCGGCGTCACGAGCGAGTACCTGGTCAACGCGACCGACCTGCAGATCAAGATGGCGCAGGGCGCGAAGCCGGGCGAGGGCGGGCAGCTGCCGCCGAACAAGGTGTGGCCGTGGATCGCACGCACCCGGCACTCGACCGCGGGCGTCGGGCTCATCTCCCCGCCGCCGCACCACGACATCTACTCGATCGAGGATCTCGCGCAGCTGATCCACGACCTCAAGAACGCGAACGAGCACGCTCGGGTTCATGTGAAGTTGGTCAGTGAGCTGGGAGTGGGCACGGTCGCGGCCGGCGTCTCCAAGGCCCACGCGGACGTCGTGCTGATCTCCGGCCACGACGGCGGCACCGGCGCGTCCCCGCTGAACTCGCTCAAGCACGCGGGCACGCCGTGGGAGGTCGGCCTCGCCGAGACCCAGCAGACGTTGATGCTCAACGGTTTGCGCGACCGGATCACCGTGCAGGTGGACGGCGCCATGAAGACCGGGCGCGACGTCGTCGTCGCCGCGCTGCTCGGCGCGGAGGAGTACGGCTTCGCGACCGCGCCGCTGATCGTCGCGGGCTGCGTGATGATGCGGGTGTGCCACCTGGACACGTGTCCGGTCGGCGTCGCCACGCAGAACCCGGTGCTGCGCGAGCGGTACACCGGACAGGCCGACCACGTGGTCAACTTCTTCCACTTCGTCGCGAACGAGGTGCGGGAGATGTTGGCAGAGCTTGGTTTCCACACTCTCGACGAGGCGATCGGCCACGCGGAGCTGCTGGACGTCGACGACGCGGTCGACCACTGGAAGGCGCGCGGCATGGACCTGTCGCCGATCTTCGCGGTGCCGGAGTCCACGTACGGCACGGTGCGCCGCCGCGTGCGTGCCCAGGACCACGGCCTCGACCAGGCCCTGGACCGCACGCTCATCCAGCTGGCCGAGGCGGCGCTCGAGGACGCGCACCCGCTGCGGCTGGAACTGCCGGTACGCAACGTGAACCGGACCGTCGGCACGCTGCTCGGCTCGGAGGTCACCCGGCGCTACGGCGGCGACGGGCTGCCCGACGACACCATCCACATCGGACTGTATGGCTCCGCCGGCCAGTCGCTCGGCGCGTTCCTGCCGGCCGGCATCACGCTGGACCTGGTTGGCGACGCGAACGACTACGTCGGAAAGGGCCTGTCCGGCGGGCGGATCATCGTGCGGCCGCACCCGGACTCGGCGTTCGCGGCCGAGCAGCAGGTGATCGGCGGCAACGTGATCGCCTACGGCGCGACCGGCGGGGAGATCTTCCTGCGCGGCCGGGTCGGCGAACGGTTCTGTGTCCGCAACTCCGGCGCCGTGGCGGTCGCCGAGGGAGTGGGCGACCACGCGTTCGAGTACATGACCGGTGGCCGGGCAGTGGTGCTCGGGCCGACCGGGCGCAACCTCGCGGCCGGCATGTCCGGCGGCGTCGCGTACGTGCTCGACCTGGACAAGAAGATGGTGAACACGGCGATGGTCGATCTCCAGCGACCGTCGGGTGAGGACCAGCGGTGGTTGCGGGAGATCGTGTCCGCGCACCACACGCACACCGGGTCGGCGGTGGCGGCGTCGCTGCTCGGCGACTGGACCCGACGCGCGGCGTCCTTCACGAAGGTCATGCCGCGCGACTACCAGCGCGTGCTCGAGGCGATGCGGCTCGCCGCGGCCGAGGGGCGCGACATCGACGAGGCGGTCATGGAGGCTTCGCGTGGCTGACCCCGGTGGTTTTCTCAAACACGACCGTAAGGACGCGCCGAAGCGGGCCAAAGCGGACCGGCTGGCCGACTGGCACGAGGTGTACCAGCACCAGGACACCGCGGAGCGGGACAAGCAGGTCCGCACACAGGCGTCGCGGTGCATGGACTGCGGCATTCCCTTCTGTCACTCGGGTTCCGTCGGCTGTCCGCTCGGGAACCTGATCCCGGAGTGGAACGACCTGGTGCGGGTCGGGGACTGGTCTTCGGCCAGCAACCGCCTGCACGCCACCAACAACTTCCCGGAGTTCACCGGGCGGCTGTGCCCGGCGCCGTGCGAGTCGGCGTGCGTGCTGGCGATCACGCCGGACGCGGGCGGTGCGGTGGCGATCAAGCGGGTCGAGCAGGCGATCGCCGACGTGTCGTGGGAGAAGGACCTGATCCGGCCGCGGCAGGCGATCGTGTCGTCCGGCAAGAAGGTCGCGGTCGTGGGCTCCGGCCCGGCCGGGCTCGCCGCGGCGCAGCAGCTCACGCGTGCCGGCCACGAGGTGACCGTGTACGAGCGCGACGACCGGCTCGGCGGCCTGCTCCGCTACGGCATCCCCGAGTTCAAGATGGAGAAGAAGGTTCTCGACCGGCGGCTCGCGCAGCTGCGGGAGGAAGGCACCCGGTTCGTGACCGGCTGCGAGGTCGGCGGGTCCAAGTCCGGCGACCTGTCGGTGGCCACGCTGCGGTCGTCCTTCGACGCGGTCGTGCTCGCGGTCGGCGCGTTGCGTGGCCGGGACGCGCCGGACATCCCCGGGCGGTCCCTGAACGGTGTGCACCTGGCGATGGAGCACCTGGTGCCGGCCAACAAGGAGTGCGAGGGCGACGGTCCGACGTCGATCAGCGCGGCCGGCAAGCACGTGATCGTCATCGGCGGCGGCGACACCGGCGCGGACTGCTACGGCACGGCGACTCGGCAGGGCGCGGCGTCGGTGACACAGCTCGACCAGTACCCGCAGCCGCCGGCCGTGCGCGACGACGAGCGGTCGCCGTGGCCGGTGTGGCCGTGGATCCTGCGGACCTACCCCGCGCACGAGGAGGCGGGGGAGCGGAAGTTCGCGGTGGCGGTGGAGGAGTTCGTCGACGACGGCGACGGGAACGTGCGGGCGATCCGGCTGCGCGAGGTCCGGGTGCGGCGCGATCCCGACACCGGGGAGCGTGCGGTGACGCCGGTGAACGATCACGTCGAGGAGCTGCCGGCGGACCTGGTGCTGCTGGCGATCGGCTTCGAGGGCGTGGAGCACATGCCGCTGCTGCCCGGTCTCGGCCTGGACCTGACCCGGCGCGGCACGGTGTCGTGCGGTGCGGACTGGCAGACGCGCGCCGAGGGCGTCTTCGCGTGCGGCGACGCGCATCGGGGCGCTTCCCTTGTGGTGTGGGCGATCGCGGAGGGCCGCTCGGTGGCCAACTCGGTCGACGCGTTCCTCACCGGCCACTCGGACCTGCCGGCGCCGGTGCACCCGACCGCGCTGCCACTCGCCGTCGTCTCTTGACCTTCACACTGGTGTGAGGGCTTAGCGTCGGTCGCGTGACATCAGATGTGACTGTGCTTGGCATGGGTGCGATGGGCCGCGCGCTGGCGGCCGCTCTTGTTGCTTCGGGCCGATCGGTCACGGTGTGGAACCGCACTGTGGACCCGGTGGGCCGGTCGGTGCCGGGCGCGACGGTGGCCGCGTCAGTGGCGGACGCGGTGGCGGCGAGCCCGCTCGTCGTGGTGTGCGTGGTGAACTACGACGCGATGTACTCCTTTCTGGACCCCGCGCTGGTGGGTGACCGCACGCTGGTGAACCTGACCAACGGCACGCCTCAACAGGCCAGGGACGCGGCCGCGCGGTTCGGTTCGTCCTATGTGGACGGTGGGATCATGGCGGTGCCCGCGATGATCGGTTCCGCGTCCGCGGCCATTCTGTACAGTGGCTCCGCGGCCGGGTTTGCCGCCGCGGAGCCGGTTTTCGCGGTGTGGGGCACGGCGAAGCACCTGGGCGAGGACCCGGGCCTTGCGTCGCTGTACGACCTGGCCCTGCTGTCGGCGATGTATGGCATGTTCGGCGGCGTGTACCACGCGCTCGCGCTGACGGCGTCGGAGAAGGTCGAGCCAGCCGAGTTCCTGCCGATGGTCAAGTCGTGGCTGGGCGCCATGGTCGGCGCGCTGTCGGACGGCAGCGGCGCGGACTCGGCGGACTCGAACCTGGCGATGCAGGCGACGGCGTACGTCAACCTCCTGGACGCGAGCCGCGACCAGGGCGTCCGCACAGACATGGTGACGGCGATGGGAGAGCTGCTGCACCGCGGCGTGGCGGCCGGCCCCGGAGTGTCCCTTGTGGACCTGCTGCGCGCATGACTCAGATGAGTGCGGGCTGGCGGCTGCGCACCGCCGGCACGATCTCCCGCGCCCACCGGCTCAGCAGGAGGTCCACGGAGTCGCCGACCGGTACCGGTCGCTGAGCCAGTCCGCCGCGTGTCCGGGGATCCACCCGTCCGCCTGACGGCCGGTGACCGCCAGCGAGCGCGGGCCGACGGAGCCCGTCCAGATCGGCGGGGTCGGCGCCGCCGCCCGCGCCCACGCCGCCGGCCGGATCTGCATGGCCGCGTTGGGCCAGCAGCCGCACATGGAGAAGTCCGCGTTCAGCAACCTCGTCGACCGCGCCGAGCAGCGCGGCCTCGTCACTCGCACCCGGGACGACACCGACCGCCGCGTCATCATGGTCGCTGGTCGACCGCCTGTCGATCACCGACCGGCGACGGCTGACCGAGGTCGTCGAGCAGCCGCGGGAAGACCTTTAGATCTCCGCAAGAGCGTCGAGCAGCTCGGCCGCCTTCGTCAGGTCGTCGGAGAACGGGCGGTCCGCCGTGTTCGGGTCGAGCGTCGCGGCGGCCAGCTCGAACGCGTCGCGGATGGGCACGTCCATCAGGTCCGCCGGCCGCATCCGCAGCGCCCGCACGGCCGCGACCAGCTCGCACGCCAGCACCTGTCGGTACGCCTCGGCCGCCGCCCGCGACTGGCGGGCCGCCTGGGTCGAGAAGCTCGCGTGGTCCTCGACGCCGCGCGACACCACGGCGGTGCCGAGCGTCACCGGCAGCGCCGCCTGCCGCAGCATCGCCAGCGCGTCGTGCGCCACGTACTCCAGGATCATCACGCCGGAGCTGCCGGGCGGTCCGTCCGCGAGGAACGCCGGCAGATCGGTGAACGACGGCTCGACCAGGTCGCCGAGCCGGGCCGCGGACAGCTCGGCGACGTGGTGCAGGGTCGCCCTGGTCTGGTCGAGCGCCACCGCGAGGTAGGCCGTGTGGAAGTGCGCGTGGTGGAACACGTCCCCGGCGGCGAGGGACACCATCGGGTTCTCGGTGCTGGCGTTGATCTCGATCGTCAGCACCCCGCGCAGGTAGCCGAGCGCGTCCAGCGCCGGGCCCTGCACCTGCGGGAACGCGCGCAGGCCGTACGGGTCCTGGATGCGCCGGCCCGGCTTGGGGGTGCTGAGCATGCCGAGCAGCCTGCGCAGCTCCGCGGCGCACCGCACCTGCCCGGGGTGCGGCCGCGCGGCGTGCACGGCGGTCGCGTACGCCTCCGGCGAGCCGCCGAGGGCCACGTAGGACAGCGCGGTGACCACGTGGCTCGCTCGCAGCAGCCGGTCCAGCTCGAGGAACGCGAGCACCGCCTCGGCGAGCGTCGCCGCGTTGCTGCTCATGAACGCGAGCGCGTCGGCGGTGTCCAGCTGCACCGGCGGCCGCTCGCCGACGGCCCACGGCTGTTCGCCCGCGAGCGTCAGCGCGGTCTCCGCGAGCACGGTCAGGTCGCCGGTGCCGATCGCGCCGGTGGCGTGCACGCGGGGGAGCGCGCCGTCGGTCAGCGCGCCGGCCAGTGCGGTCAGCACCCTCGGGTGCACGCCGGAGCCGCCGGCCGCGAGCTGGTTGAGCCGGATCAGGAGCATCGCGCGGACGTGACCGGCCGGCAGCAGCCCGCCGGCGCCGCCCGCGTGGCTGCGCAGCAGGCGGCGGCCGTGCTCCGGCCCGGAGTCCTCGTCGATCGTGAGGTCGCGGTTCGCGCCGACCCCGGTCGTGCGGCCGTAGATCTCCCGCTGCGCGGACAGGTCGGTGACCAGCCGCCACGCGGCCTCGGCCCGGCGCATGGCGGCCTCGTCGACCGTCACCGCGACCTGTTCCTCCGCCACCAGCCGGATGTCCTCGCAGCGCAGGGTCCGACCGTCCACCGTGAACATCACGCCACAGTAGTTACCACCGGGAATGTCAACCCTCGAATGGCGGGTCTCGGATCGCAAATGCTCCCGGTAACGTTCCACGGGTTAGCTCGTTATCCGGTCGACAGACAACAACCTATCCCCTGCACGGCTGACCCTTGATCGGGCCAGACGAAAGGTAGGTATCTCCATGAACAACAAGATTTGGCGGTCCGCCGTCGCGCTCGCCGCGGCCGGGCTGGCGGTCACGGCGTTCGCGACCCCGTCGGCGGCGGCGCCGGCAGTGCTGCCGGCGACGGTGCACCAGGCCGCCGACACGGCGGCGGAGGCCAGCGCGGTCGCCGCGAAGTGGACGCCGGAGGCGATGCGCGCGGCCGTGCCGCTCGACCAGCTGCTCGGCACTGTGGACGTCTCGAAGCTCACGCAGGACGTGGTCGAGGGCGCCGCGCAGGTCGTCGCGCCGACGGCGAAGTTGCTGAACGAGGTGGCGCCGATGGCGTTCCCGTCCGGCGGCGGCGCGTGGACCGGCGGCGGCCAGGTCGTCACCACGGCCGGCCGTGTGTTCTTCACCTATCAGGGCCAGCAGGCCTCGTGCTCTGGCAACGCGGTGACCAGCGGCAACAAGAGCGTCGTGATGACCGCCGGGCACTGCGTGAAGCTCGACGGCGCGTTCCACACGAACTGGGCCTTCGTGCCGGCGTACAACAACGGCAACGCGCCGTACGGCACGTGGACCGCCCGCGCGACGATGGCGACGCCGCAGTGGGTGGCGTCCGAGGACATCAACTACGACGTGGGCGCGGCGGTCGTGAACCAGCTGAACGGCGCGAGCCTCACCGACGTGATCGGTGGCCAGGGCGTGGCGTTCAACCAGGCCCGAGGGCAGAACATGTACGCGTTCGGCTGGCCAGCGGCCGCACCGTACGACGGCACGAAGATGATCTACTGCAGCGGCGCGGTGTTCGACGCCTTCCTGTCCGACGGCATCGGCATGACGTGCGACATGACCGGCGGCGCCAGCGGCGGGCCGTGGTTCCTGCAGTTCGACGAGGGCGCCGGCACGGGCATCCTGAACTCGGTGAACAGCTACAAGATCAACTTCATCCCGACGTGGATGTTCGGTCCGTACTTCGGCGCGGACGCGCAGAACCTCTACAACGCGGCGCAGGCCGCCTGATCCGGGGGCGAGGGGGCGGCCGCCTGCGGTCGCCCCCTCGTTGCATACTGCGGGTCATGGCGTTCACGGGGTTCGGCGAGCACGCGATCGACTTCTACGACGGGCTCGTCGCGGACAACTCCAAGTCCTACTGGGAAGACAACAAGCACCTTTACGCGGCGGACGTCCGCGCGCCGATGGAGGCCCTGCTCGCCGAGCTGACGGCGGAGTTCGCGACGGACTTCGGCAAGGCGACCGTGTTCCGTCCGTACCGGGATGTCCGGTTCGCGAAGGACAAGACGCCGTACAAGACGCATTGCGGCGGCGTGATCGAGCCCGGCCGCGGCGCCGGCGCGTACTACGTCGAGGTCGGCCCGGAGGGGCTCCGCGTCGGCGGTGGGTGTTTCCACCTGGAGTCCGACCAGCTCGCGCGGTTCCGCACCGCGGTCGCGGAGGACCTCCACGGCAAGGCGCTCGCCGACATCGTGGCCCGCCTGACCCGCGCGGGTTGGGACATCCGAGGCGACCGGCTGAAGACCAAGCCGCGTGGTGTCGACGTGGACCACCCCCGCATCGACCTGCTCCGGCACCGGTCGCTGTACGCGATGCGGGTGTGGGAACCGGACGACGCGCTGCACGAGCGGGAGAGCTTCACGCGGGTCCGCAAGGCGTGGCGCGCGCTGCGCGAGATCAACGAGTGGGCCCGTGATCACGTTGGCGTAACCGAGGTCCCGCGCCGCTGACCTGCGCCGGCGTGGCCGCTGGCCCCTCGAACCACGCTACGGCACGGCACCGACGGCGACGGGCGCCGAAGGTCAGGACAGCCCGGGCCTGGGGACGGGCGACCCAGTTGTGGACAACCCGCCCGGGAACGATCTTCGCCGCCCGACCCCCGTCGGTGCCCGCCGCTAGGCTGGTGAACGGGGACCGGCGGCCGCCCCCAGCACCGTCCCAGGCGAACACGGGGAGAACTTTCTGGATCGATCCGCTGATTACTGCTGAGTATTTCGGGATCGTTCCAGCGGGCAGCGCTAAGCTTCCACACCGTGAGTCGACGAGCGAAGATTGTATGCACTCTGGGGCCAGCGACGGCCACGCCAGAGAAGGTGCGCGCCCTGGTCGCGGCCGGCATGGACGTCGCCAGGATGAACTTCAGCCACGGTAGCCACAGCGACCACAAGCAGGTCTACGACCTGGTGCGGGCCGCTTCCGACGAGTCCGGTCGCGCCGTTGGCATCCTTGGTGACCTGCAGGGCCCGAAGATCCGCCTCGGCACGTTCGCCAGTGGGTCCGCCGAGTGGCGGGAGGGTGACGTCGTCCGGATCACCGTCGAGGACATCGAGGGTACGCACGACCGGGTCTCCACCACCTACAAGGGCCTCGCCAAGGACGCGAAGGCCGGCGACCGCCTCTTGGTGGACGACGGCAACGTCGGGCTGACGGTGATCGAGGTGGTCGGCCAGGACGTGGTCTGCGAGGTCACCGAGGGCGGCAAGGTCAGCAACAACAAGGGCATCTCCCTGCCGGGCATGGACGTCTCGGTGCCGGCGATGTCGGAGAAGGACATCGAGGACCTGGAGTTCGCGCTCCAGCTCGGCGTGGACTTCATCGCGCTGTCCTTCGTGCGGTCCCCGGCCGACATCGACCTCGTGCACCAGGTCATGGACCGGGTGGGCAAGGGCAGGCTGCCGGTCATCGCCAAGCTGGAGAAGCCGGAGGCGGTCAGCAACCTCGAGGCGATCGTGCTGGCGTTCGACGGCGTGATGGTCGCCCGCGGCGACCTCGGCGTCGAGCTGCCGCTCGAGCAGGTGCCGCTGGTACAGAAGCGCACCATCCAGATCGCCCGCGAGAACGCGAAGCCGGTGATCGTGGCGACCCAGATGCTGGAGTCCATGATCAACAACTCCCGGCCGACCCGGGCCGAGGTGTCCGACGTGGCGAACGCGGTGCTCGACGGCGCGGACGCGGTGATGCTGTCCGGCGAGTCCAGCGTCGGCCGGTACCCGATCGAGACGGTCGAGACCATGGGCCGGATCGTCGAGGCGGTCGAGGCGGAGTCCGTCGTGGTGCCGCCGCTCACGCACGTGCCTCGCACCAAGCGGGGCGTGCTGTCCTACGCGGCCCGCGACATCGGCGAACGGCTCAACGCCAAGGCGCTGGTCGCGTTCACGCAGTCGGGCGACACGGTGCGCCGGCTCGCGCGGCTGCACACGCACCTGCCGCTGCTGGCGTTCACGCCGGAGCCCGCTGTGCGCAGCCAGCTGTCGCTGACCTGGGGCGTCGAAACGTTCATCACGCCGCAGGTCGACTCGACCGACCTCATGGTCCGCCAGGTCGACACGGCGATGCTGTCCATCGGCCGGTACCAGCCGGGCGACCTTGTGGTGGTCGTCGCAGGCTCCCCGCCGGGCACGGTCGGCTCGACTAACCTCATCCGCGTCCACCGGCTCGGGGAGGAAGACCACGCCTGAGAGCCGGTCTCGCCGGCGCGAAGGGTGGTCCCATGACCGAAGCGGCACGTCAGGCCGCCGCTGACCTCGAGAAGATCCAGGCACTGCGCGGCCAGCCCGTTCTCGACCGGCTGGTCGCGCTTCTGGATCTGGAGCGCATCGAGGAGAACATCTTCCGCGGCGTGAGCCCCGCGCAGTCGCCCGTCCGGGTGTTCGGCGGGCAGGTCGCGGGCCAGGCTCTGGTCGCCGCCGGTCGGACCGTGCCATCGGAACGCAAAGTGCACTCGCTGCACGCGTATTTCATTCGGCCGGGCGATCCGAGTATTCCGATCGTGTACGAGGTGGATCGCATCCGTGACGGTCGTTCGTTCACGACGCGCCGGGTGATCGCGGTCCAGCGCGGCAAGGCGATCTTCGCGCTGTCCGCGTCGTTCCACCAGGTCGAGCCCGGCATCGAGCACGCGGAGACGATGCCGGACGTGCCCGCGCCGGACGACCTGCCGACCAGGCTCGAGAGCATGGCGAAGTACGCCCACAAGCTCGGCCCGATCGCGACCGCGCCGCGGCCGATCGACATCCGGTACGTGACGGAGCCGCCGTGGGAGCTGCGCGGGCAGGGCAGCGAGGCGCGCAGCCAGGTGTGGATGCGCGCCGACGGCACGCTGCCGGCCGACGAGCTGCTGCACGTGTGCGTCCTGACCTACGCGTCCGACATGACGTTGCTCGACTCGATCCTCGTGCGCCACGGCGTGTACTGGGGCTTCGACCGGGTGCTCGGCGCGAGCCTCGACCACGCGCTGTGGTTCCACCGGCCGTTCCGCGCGGACGAGTGGTTCCTGTATGACTGCGTCTCGCCGAGCGCGGCCGGCGCCAGGGGCCTGGCCACCGGGCGGTTCTTCGCGCAGGACGGCACCCTGATCGCGACCGTCGTCCAGGAGGGCCTGCTCCGAATCCTCGACGACTAGGCCTTGTTGGCGATTGTCAGGGCGTGTGTGGGATAGGAAGATTCCTCACCATCACCCCTGCGATCCCAGGGAGGCCCCGTGCCTTCGTCCTTTCCGCGAACCTCTCGCCTGTTCGGTCTGTTCGTGCTGGTCCTCGGCGCGCTGCTGGTGGTCGGCACCGGCCTCGTGTCGCCGGTCGCCGCCCAGGACCGCGACGCGCTCGGCGCCGACCTGGACGCCATCCTCGCGTCGCCGGGGCTCGAGGGCACCGACATCGGCCTGGTCGTGCGGACGCTCGACGGCGAGACCGTGTACAGCCGCGGCGCCGACCGCCGGCAGCAGCCCGCGTCGAACGCGAAGCTCGTCACGTCGGCGGCCGCGCTCGAGGTGCTCGGGCCCGACTACCGGTTCGACACCACCGTCCACACCACCGGCCGTCGCGTGGGGCCGGTGCTGGTCGGCGACGTGTACCTCAAGGGCACCGGCGACCCGACGATGCTCGCCGCCGACTACGACGCGCTCGCCAAGCAGGTCGCCGACTCCGGCGTGCGAGTGGTGCGCGGTGGGCTGCGCGCCGACGACACGTGGTTCGACGACGTCCGCCTCGGCACGAGCTGGGCGTGGGACGACGAGCCGTACTACTACTCCGCGCAGGTCTCCGCGCTGACCGCCGCGCCGGACACCGACTACGACGCCGGGTCGATCATCGTCCGCGTCGCGCCGGGCACTGGCGGCAAGGCGGTCGTGACGACCGAGCCACCGACCGACTACGTGACGGTCGCGAACACCGCGGTGACCGGCGCGGCCGGCTCGCCGAACACGATCTCCGTCGACCGCGCGCACGGCTCGAACACGTTCACCGTCACCGGGTCCATCCCGGCCGGCGGCGCGGCGACCTCGGAGTGGATGGCGGTGTGGGAGCCGACCGGGTACGCGGCGGCGCTGTTCCGCGCCGCGCTCGGGGCACACGGGGTGCGGGTGGAAGGCGCGACCGCGCGGGGCGCGACCCCGGCCGGGGCCGCCGTGGTCGCGTCGCGCCGGTCGATGCCGCTCAGTGAGCTGCTGGTCCCGTTCCTGAAGCTGTCGAACAACCTGCACGCGGAGATCCTGGTGAAGGCCATGGGGCGGGCGGTGTCCGGGCAGGGCACGTGGACCGCCGGGACGGCCGCGGTCGCCGGGCGGCTGCCCGCGTTCGGCGTCGACCCGGCGAAGCTGTCGCTGCGGGACGGGTCCGGTCTGTCCAGGATGGACCAGATCTCGCCCGACCAGCTGGCGGCGCTGCTCGCGGCGGCGGCGAACCGGCCGTGGTTCCCGACGTGGTACGGGGCGCTGCCCATCGCCGGCAAGGCGGACCGGCTGGTCGGCGGCACGCTGCGTAGCCGGATGCGGGGGACCGCCGCGGAGGGCGCGGTGCACGCCAAGACGGGCTCGCTGACCGGTGTGAGTGGTTTGTCCGGGTACGTGAACACGGCCGGCGGTGCGCGCTGGGTGTTCTCGATGGTCACGAACAACTCGATCGGCGTGAACGTGAAGGGCCTCGAGGACGCGGTCGCGGTGCGGCTGGCCGCGGAGGGCGGGTCGGTCGCCGAGGTGGCGGTGGTGCCAGCGCCGCGCCTCGACGCCGACGCCGGCCGAGCCGCGGAGCTGGAGTGCAGCTGGGTGAAGGCCTGCTGAGGCCGGCGCGGCCGAATGAGAGCGGCGGGTCCGGAATCTGTCGGGGGACGATTCCGGACCCGCCACATTCGTCGGGCGGCACCTGGGAGAAGTGGGGGAGACGGGCCGCCCGACACGAGCCGCGGGATCGGGGGGGAGCTCCCGCCGCTCGTGTCTCCTGCCGGCGTCAGCCGGGCGCGTACCCGCGGAAGGCGGGGTCGGTCAGTGCCACCTGCCTGCGCATTGGGGCGGTGGTCTCCTCGAGCGTCTCCTCCTCGGTGACGACGAGGCAGAGGTGGGCGGTGAGGTAGGCCCGGCACGGGGCCGGCGCGCGGCCGAACCTGCTGGTTCGGCAGCTGGGGCAGCGCCCGTTCTCGTCCGGCGAGTGCTCGTCGAGCACGGCCTTCAGCGCCTCGACGACGCGCGGCAGCTCGTACTTGGCCATGGCCGCGGCGGCGCGCTCGTCGCCGAACTGCGCGCGATACGTGATGTCGGTCAGATAGTCGGCCAGCGACGTCGCCAACTGGCCAAAGATCGGACTACTCACCGTGACTCCCGTTGGGGCCTCGAGCAGGGGGCTAACCTGTGCATGGCTCGAGTTGCGGGATCACGCTCGGGGCGTCAAATTGCAACTCGACCGTCTGTCGGTCGGCCGGGCCTTTGGCTTCGCCTCCGGCTTGATTAGCAGCTTGCGACGAGAGACCCGCATATTGCAAGTTGCAGTACACGATCGGGTGAAGGCCATTCGAGTCGGCTGGAATTGCCTACTCTGTGCATGCACTCTGATCGGGGTTTCTGGGATTCTCGGGCTAACCAGTGTCCGGGTGAGACCATCAGGTTCGGCAACATCGATTCGACCCAGAGTGAGGTGAACCATGTCGCGAGGTCCAAGCCCGACGGTCCGCCGCAGGCGGCTCGCGGCCAAGCTCCGCGAGCTGCGTGAGGCCGCCGAGCTGACCATCGACGAGGTAGGCGACCGGCTCGAGTGCTCCGCGTCGAAGATCAGTCGCATCGAGACCGGACACGTCGGCGTCACGCCGAGGGACGTCCGGGACATGCTCGAGGTCTTCGGCATCGAGGACGACGAGCGCGAGGCCCTGGTGCAGCTGGCCAGGGAGGCGCGGAAGAAGGGGTGGTGGCACGCGTACAACGAGGTCTTCACCGGCTCGTTCGTCGGTCTCGAGTCCGACGCGTCGTTCCTCCACACGCACCAGGGGCTGCTCGTGCCGGGGCTCCTGCAGACCGACGGCTACACCCGCGCGGTGATCCGCGCGATCCGCCCGGACGCCGCGGAGACCGATGTGGAGCTTCGGGTGGACGGCCGGGTGAAACGCCAGAAGCTGATCACCGAGGAGGCGAACCCGCCGGAGTACTGGGCGGTGCTCGACGAGGCGGTCCTGCGACGGACGGTCGGCGGCCCGGAGGTCATGCGCGAGCAGCTCAAGCGGCTGGTCGAGCTGGCCACCCTGCCGCACGTGACGCTCCAGGTCGTGCCGTTCTCGGCCGGCGCGCACGCCGGCATGGAGGCGCCCTTCCTCATCCTCGGCTTCCCGGAGCAGGCCGACCCGGATGTCGTTTATGTGGAGAACACGACATCCGGTGTCTACTTGGAACAGCCGGAGGACGTTCACCGGTATACGTTGATGTTTGACCATTTGCGTGCGGCGGCGTTGAAACCCGACGACACTGTCGATTTGGTCGATCGGACAGCCGACCGGCTGTCCTAGCCCGAATTCGAGAGGAGCAGAGCGTGACCGCTTCTGACCTTATCGACGCCCGATGGCGGAAGAGCAGCCGCAGCGGCGCCGGCAACGACTGTGTGGAGCTTGTCGTGGCCAGAATCGGCGCAGCGGTGCGTGACTCCAAGAACCCGGAGGCAGGCCACGTCGCGTTCGCCACGACCGGCTGGAGTGCTTTCATGGGAGTCGTCAAGAAGGGGCGCCTCACCAGCGCATGACGTGTGTCGCCCCAGGCTGCGCCGGACTCTTGTCCCGGCCTTGCATGATCGCAGCCAGGTGCTCTCCTGACCCCGGAGCACCGCCTTCTCGTCCGGCCCTTACGGCGGCCTCCCACCCGCCTCGGCCACCCCTTACCCCACCCCTTACGCGCCGTTCGCCGTACGGGTGCGGATCCCCGCCCAGCAGTGCGTGACCTTCCGATGCCGACCGCGCCGCCTCAGGACGACTGTTCCTCCTGACAGCGAAGACAGCGAGCACAGGCGGAGCGGGAGAACGAGATGAACTGGGCGCCGGAGATCGTCAAGGTTGAGATGGACTACCGCGTGGAGCGCGCCGTCGGCGACGTGCGCGACAACGCGCAGCTCGCCCGCCTGCGGGCCGAGGACCAGCACCCGTCCTGGTGGCGGCGGCTGCGGACCCAGCACCACGGAAATGGTGCGCGCTCCGCCGCGTGAGGCGTGACAGTATGCGAGACGTGGCGCGTTTGGGATCGGGAATTCCACTGGTGGCACGCGACCGGGAGCTCGACAGGTTGCGTGCCGCCTTCGACCAGTCCGCGGCGGGCAACGCGACCGCGATGCTGATCGCCGGTGACGCCGGGGTCGGCAAGACCAGGATCACCGACGAGCTGGCGGTGGTCGCTAAGGACAAGGGCGCGATCGTGCTGATCGGCCGCTGCCTGGACGTCGGCGAGACCGGACTGCCCTACCTCCCGTTCGCGGAGGCGATGTCCCAGGTGCCCGACCGCGAGCAGGCCGTGCTCGCCCACCCGGCGCTCGGCAGGCTCTTCCCCGACCTCACGCTGCCCGGCGGCGGCACGGAGGGCATCGGCGCCAGCATGAACGCGGCCGGCGCGGCGCTGCCCGGCGCGGGCCGGGTCGGCAACCGGCCCGAGCAGGACATCGGCCAGCTGCAGCTCTTCGACGCCGTGCACGCGCTGCTCACCGACCTCGCCGCGGCCCAGCCCGTGGTGCTCGTCCTCGAGGACCTGCACTGGGCCGACGGCTCCACCCGGCGGCTGCTGTCGTTCCTCGTCGCCCGACTCCGCGCACAGCGGATCATGATCGTCAGCACCTACCGCGGCGACGACCTGCACCGCAGGCATCCGCTGCGCCCGCTGCTCGCCGAGCTGGTCCGCCAGCCCGCGATCGAGCGCATGGACCTGACGCCGTTCAGCGCCGCCGACTCTCGCGTGTTCGTCGCCGCCCTCGCCGACGAGGTGCTGCCCGACGACCTGGTCCGCGAGGTCGCCGGCCGGTCCGAGGGCAACGCGTTCTTCGCCGAGGAGCTGCTCGCCGCGTACACCGAGGACGGCGAGAGCATGCCGGCCACGCTGGTCGACGTGCTGCTGTCGCGCGTAGAGCGGCTGTCCGAGGCCGCCCAGCGCGTGGTCCGGGTCGCGTCGGTCGCCGGCCGGCGCGCGCCGCACGAGCGGCTGCTCGCCGTGTCCGAGCTGTCCGAGGCCGAGCTCGAGGAGGCGCTGCGCGAGGCGGTGCAGCACCACGTGCTGGTGGCCAAGAAGGACCAGTGGATGGACGTGTACGCGTTCCGCCACGCCCTGCTCCGCGAGGCCGTCTACGGCGACCTGCTGCCCGGTGAGCGGGTCCGACTGCACGGCGCGTACGCGCGTGAGCTCGCCGGCATGAAGGGGCAGCGGGGGGCCGCCGCGGCCCTCGCGCACCACAGCATGGAGAGCCACGCGCTGCCGCAGGCGCTCGCCGCGTCGATCGACGCCGCGCAGGAGGCGACGAACTCCGGCGCCCCGTCCGAGGCACTGCACCAGCTCGAACGCGCGCTGAAGCTGTGGGACGGCGTCGCGCCGGCCGACCGGCCGGCCGACGTCGACGAGGGCCTGCTGCTGCGCAGGGCGGCCTGGGTGGCCGGCACCGCGGGCGATCCCGAGCGCGCGGTCGCGTTCGCCAGGTCCGCGGTGAAGATCGCCGACCAGTCCGGCGACGCCGAGGTGGCCGCCATGACCAGACGGCGGCTCGCGTCCACGCTGTTCGTCCTCGAGACCCGCGAGGACGAGGCGCGCACGGTCATCGAGCAGGCGTGGGAGCTGATCGCGGACCATCCGGCGAGCTGCGAGAAGGCGTGGGTCCTCGCGGTGTACGCGTCGATCCTGCGGTCGATGCGGGAGCCCGACGAGTCCCGCAAGTTCGCTGAGCTGGCCGTGCAGGAGGCGCGGGTGTGCGACGAGAAGGGGGTCGTCGCCGACGCCCTGATCACGCTCGCCGGGCTGGACGAGACCAACGGCCGGGTCGCGGAGAGCCGCGAGCGGCTGCGTGAGGCGATGCGGCTCGCGCAGGCCGTCGACTCGCTCGGCGTCGAGCTGCGCGCGCGGTACTACCTCGGCGTCAGCGCCTACGAGCAGGGTGACATCGCCGCCGCCGTGCGGATCATCGAGGAAGGCGTCGAGCGGGCCAGGAGCACCGGGATGACCTGGAGCACCTACGGCTTCGAGCTGCGTGCCATGAAGGTGATCGTCCGGTACGCCACCGGCGACTGGGACGAGAGCGAGGCGGCCGCGGAGCCGCCCGGCACGCGGGTGTCGAGCACGGTGTCCGCGCGGCTCGCCGCGGTCGGCAGCTACGTCATGGTCAGCAGGGGCCGGCTCGCCGAGGCGACACGGCTCGCGGCCGAGCTGCGCTCGGAGTGGCACCGGGACTTCCAGATCGGCTCGGTCATGAGCGCCGTCGGCGCGGAGCTCGCGTACTGGCAGGGCCGGCCGGAGGAGGGTGCGGTCCTCGTGCACGAGGCGCTCGACTGGGCGGAGCGGGTCGGCGGTCAGTGGATGCTGATCGGGATCCGGCTCGGCACGCTCGGCGCGTCGCTGTACGCGGACCTGGCCGAGCGGGCCGGCCGGCGCAAGGACTCCGACGATCAGGCGGCGGCGGTCGCGAAGGGCACCGCGCTCGCCGAGCACGCACGCAAGACCGCGAAGCACGGCAGGCCGCGCACCGGTGTGCTCGGCCCGGAGGGCGCCGCGTGGCTCGCCCGTGCCGACGCCGAGCTGAGCAGGCTGCGGGGGGCGAGCGACCCCGCGCTGTGGCAGGCCGCGGTCGACGCGTTCTCCTACGGCGCGGTGTACGAGCAGGCCGTGTGCCGGTGGCGGCTCGGTGAGGCGCTGCTGGGCGCCGAACGCCGGGACGAGGCCGCCGTGGCCCTGCGCGACGCCAACGAGGTCGCCGAACGGCTGGGCGCCCGCCCGCTGCGCGACGCCGTTCGCAAGCTGGCGCGCCGTGGTCGCGTCGCGCTCGGCGACGGTCCCGCGCCCCGCGAGACGCTCGACCCGTTCACCCCCCGCGAGCGGACGGTGCTGCGGCTCGTCGCGCTTGGCCGGACCAACCGCCAGGTCGGCGACGAGCTGTTCATCAGCGAGAAGACCGTGAGCGTCCACCTGACGCGGATCATGGCGAAGCTCGGCGCCGCCCGGCGCGCCGAGGCCGTCGCCATCGCCTACGACCGAGGGCTGCTCGAGGAGCAGCACGCCTGAGATTGTCGGTGGTCGGTCCTAAGGTGCCATCTCGTGAACGACAGATGTGACTGCTGGCTGTGCGCGGGGGAGGACCCGGCCGAGCGGGACACCTACGAGCGCAACATCGCGGTGCACGTCCAGGAGCACGGGTGGAACGTCACCGCGCTCCCGGAGGAGCACGAGCTGCCGGGGTGGGTGTACTCGATCGGGATGTGGCACACCCTCGGCACGCCCGAGGTGTCCATGTTCGGCATGCGGGTGCGCGACATGCACTGGTGGGTCAACAAGGTGGGCGCGCTCGGCCGCTCGTTACGCCCCGGCGAGCTGGTGCACGGCGTGCTCGACGGGCACCCGCTGGCGGTGCGGCCGGTCGACGAGTCCTGGTACCTGGACCTGTTCTGCTTCGCCGTGGACTTCTACCGGCGGCCGTGGTTCCCGATGGTGCAGCTGGTCTGGCCGGACCGGCACGGGGTGTTCCCATGGGAGCCGGGGGCCGGTGCGCGGTGCCGGGTCGCGCAGCCGTCACTGTGGCTGCCGAAGCCGGACCACCCGCCCGGGGTGTGGACGCGGGTGCAGGAGGTCGTCGAGTCGCCGTTTCCCGGCGCCGACGTGGACTCGCTGGTGCTCGGGTCCCGCTCGGTGATCGCGGGCTCGGCTCCGGTCACCGGGGTCGTGCACACGGCGGACGGGTCCTGGGAGTTCCTCGGGGGAGCCGCCGCGGAGGAGGTCGGTTTCGTGCACCTGCGGCACCTCGTCGTCGGGCATCCGCACATCCGGGACTTCGCCGACCTGCCCCGAGGGTATGTGGCGTGTCTGGAGGAGGACGGGAACTGGTCACGGTCACCGGTGTCCTGAGGCCGGTTCGCCCGTCTCAGCGGGTGCTCGGGGTCAGGCGTGCCGGGGCGATCGGGGCCGCCACCAGGACCACCATGCCGATGGACGCCAGCTCCTTGTCGTGGTGGACGAACCAGCCTCGGCCCGTTGCCGCGGCGCCCGGTTTCGGCAGGGCCCCGGCCGTGGGCAGCGCGGTGACCGCCAGGCTGTAGGCGACCTCGCCGGCCACGGACACCGCCATGCCTTCCCAACGCTGGCCGAAGTCGATGGCGCAGTCGCCGGCGAAGGTGATGGTGTTCGGCTCCCGGAAGTCGTGGCGGCGCTGGGTGAAGCGGAGCCGCGCGGTGGCGGAGATGCTGGGCGTCGGCGAGCCGACGCCGCGGACCATGAGGCCCTTCGCCATGGCGCGCAACGCGGTCAGCGCGCCGGCGCGCGTCTCCTCCGGTGGCGCGGCGTCCGTGGTCACCTCGAGGTTGCCGGTCAGGAACAGCTCGATGGTGACCGCCACGTGGCCGATGTCCACCGCGGCCCCGGCGACGGGCGCGGGCGGCAGCGTGTATCGGAACGCCCCCGGTCGGGGTTTCGGCGACGCCGCCACTGTCTGCTCACCTGTTTCCACCGCACCACGCGGAATCTCGGGAGTCATCCTCAGCCGCCCAGCCCGACGAGACCGGCGGCGCCGGTCTCGATCGCGAACGCCGCCGCCAGCACGACCACCCCGACAGCCGCCAGCGCGCGACCGTGGTGTGTCAGCCAGCGGTCCGTCGAGTCGATCTCCTGCGGCGCGGCCGCCACCGCCACCGCGAGGCGGTAGCCCAGCGAGCCGGTCACCTCCGCGTCGCCGAGCGCGGTCGGTGTCGAGTACGCCAGCTCGCACGCGCCGGCGAACTCGACCCGGCCCGCGTCCACGAGGGCCGCGGCCGGCGGGGCGAACTCGGCGCCAACGGCGGACAGGGCGGGCGAGGACTCGAGGTCGGCCACCGACAGCCCACCGGCGAAGCCGTCCAGCGCGGTACCTGCCGCCGGTGCCGCCTCGGTCGGGTCCGCGTCCGGGGGAAACGTCACCACCGTGTCGCCGGTCAGTGTCAGCGCCAGTTCGACGACCGTGTCGCCGACGTCGACCGTCGCGCCGGCGATCGGCACGTCCGGCCACGTGTAGCGCACCGTGGGGCGCTGCTCCGGCACGGCACTCGCGCCGCCGGTGAGCGCGAGCCACGTGTCGCCGTCGACCGAACCCGTCGGCGCGAGATCCTGCTGCCGCTGGAAATGCCGCACGACCGCCTCGAGCGCGGCGTCGAACTCGCCGTCCTCCGCGATCACCGGCTGCCGGTAGTGGTGGTTGATCGACTGCTGGAGGTAGAGCACCCACTCACCGCTGCTGCCCGAGCGCAGCTCCGGTTCACTCGCCATGGCTCTCCTTCAACGCGGCGCTACCCCCGACCATGACGGTAGGTCCGGTTGATCACCTCACGGATGGCCGTTGGGGCAGAGATAGGGGCGGTTCCTGCGCGCTAACCCTTACGTCGCCCCGGAAACACCGAGAGGACCGGTCAGCCGCCGATCATCACCGTGCTGACCGCGACGATCGAGCTGGTGGGGGCGGGCGCCGGGTCGTTGCACGTCATGACCGTGTCGCCGGCGCGGGCCGCCGGCTTGTTGTTGATCAGGACCGTGGCGCTGCCCTTCAGCACCGTGCCCTGGTTCGTCGGCGGCAGCTGGAACGGGCCGCCCTGCGGGAGGTGCGGCGGCGCGTTCGTCGCCGTGCTGCCCAGCGTGGCCGCCGGCGCGCCGGCGATCATCACGTTCGTGCTGCAGCCGCCGGTGATCGTGCCCGCGAACGGGTGCGGGAGCGGCGTCGGCACCGGACCGCCGGGCGTGGGGATCATGATGATGTGGATGTCGGTCCCGACAACCTTGTCGCCCATCTTCGCGCCGGGACTCACGACGTGCGGACCCAACGCTTGGGCTGCGCGGGCGCGAGCGGGCCGCGGGCCGGCGGCTCGACCTGCTGGCCCGAGCTGAGCCGCAGCTTCTCCGCGGGCGGTGCGATGTCGGTGACCGGCTCCGGCAGGAACGGCGCGCTGACCGTGACCGCGAACGCCGCGCGGGCCGGCATGCCGAGGTTGCTCCACAGCGCGCCGGGGTCGGTTTCGGCGATCTTGATGAGCACCGGGGCGCCGACGGCGGCGAGCGCGTCCGGCATGCAGTCGACCGGCAGTGACTCGGTGAACAGCATGGTGCGCAACGCGAGGCCGAGCAGCAGGTGCTCCTCGTTGATCTTGGGCGCCCGCGCGGTCACCAGGTAGGACAGCGAGCACCGGCGGTTCGGCTCCCGCCGGGACGTGACCGCGCCGCGTTCGTCGCGCTCGTCGGCCCAGCCCGACTCGCGGCCGCTCGGGTCGTCGTGCAGCCCGAACAGGAACAGGTCGATCGCGTTCGAGGGCCGCTCGGTCTCCCACGTCGGCTTCGGTGGATCGAGCCGCACCATCGTGCCCTCCGGGAGGGCACGGCCGAGCAGCACGCACAACGCCTCGTCAACCTCGGTGATCACCTTGCCAGTGTCGGGGCCGGCGGCCGTGCTGCCCACGCGCGGCCGCCCGTTCTTTCGGGCGCGCTCCGCCCGCCCGAAAGGGCGGACCGGCCCGGCCGCCCAAAGGGGCGGTCCCACCCGCCCAACCCACCGCCCCGCGACGACTGAGTCAACCGGTGCGGAAAGAACAAACTCGGTGCAGCCGCCGGCACGCGGGGTCACGACCTCGCATGCCGGCAACGCTCACCACGCAACGAGGGAGACACCCGAGATGGCCAGCAGTTACCTCGCGCCCGGTGTGTACATGGAGGAGGTTTCCTCAGGTTCGCGGCCGATCGAGGCTGTCGGAACCGCGGTTGCCGCCTTCGTGGGATTCGCCGAGCGCGGCCCCCTCCACGAGCCGGTGCTCGTCACCAACTGGACGCAGTTCAAGCAGGCCTTCGGCGACTTCGTCGAGGGCTACTACCTGGCGCACGCCGTGTACGGCTACTTCCAGAACGGCGGCGGCACCGCGTATGTGGTGCGGGTCGGCGGCGGCTCGGACGAAAGCTCCGCCAACGGTTCGACCAACGGCCAGGCGGCGCTGCCGGCGGCCGAGCTGCCCGCGGTCGGCCCGGACATCAAGCCCGGTCTGACGATCTCGGCGCGCTCCGCCGAGTCCGGCGACCTCACGGTCGAGGTCGCGCAGGCGAGCGAGGAGAACGAGGACAACTTCAAGCTGGTGGTGAAGCAGGGCGGCCAGCCGGTGGAGACGTTCGACAACGTCACCACCAAGCGCGGCCCGAACAACGTCGCCACCGTGGTGCGCCAGCAGTCGAAGCTGATCGTCATCGAGGAGACCAAGGGCAAGGCACTGTCGGTGCCCCGCCACGGCGAGGTCGCGCTCGGCGCCCCGGCGCCCGCGCCGGTCAAGGTCGAGGCGAACGCCTACGTCGGCAACTCGGCCGACCGCACCGGTTTCGGCGGCCTGGAGGCCGTCGACGAGATCACCATGCTGTGCGTGCCGGACCTGATGGCCGCGCACCAGCGTGGCGCGCTGTCCGCTGAGGACGTCAAGGCCGTGCAGCTCGCGATGATCGCGCACTGCGAGCTGATGGCCGACCGCGTCGCCATCCTCGACACCCCGCCGGGCCTCAACGCCCAGGAGGTCAAGGAGTGGCGGATGGACGTCACCGGCTACGACTCGAAGTACGCGGCGATGTACTGGCCGTGGATCAAGGTCGCGGACCCGGTGGCCGGCAAGCAGGTCTTCATCCCGCCGTCGGGTCACATGGCCGGCATCTGGGCCCGCAACGACTCCAGTCGCGGCGTGCACAAGGCGCCCGCCAACGAGGTCGTGCGCGGCGCGGTCACCCTCGAGCTCAACATCACCAAGGGCGAGCACGACGTGCTCAACCCGATCGCGGTGAACTGCATCCGCAGCTTCCGCGGCCAGGGCATCCGGGTGTGGGGCGCGCGGACCCTGTCGAGCGACCCCGAGTGGCGCTACCTCAACGTGCGCCGCCTGTTCAACTACGTCGAGAAGTCGATCCTGCAGGGCACCAACTGGGTCGTGTTCGAGCCGAACGACCCGAAGCTGTGGGACTCGGTCAAGCGCACGGTCACCATGTTCCTGCGCCGCGTGTGGCGCGACGGCGCGCTGTTCGGCAAGCAGCCGGCACAGGCGTTCTTCGTCAAGTGCGACGAGGAGAACAACCCGGCCGAGAACCGCGACGTCGGGATCCTGACCGTGGAGATCGGGATCGCGCCGGTGAAGCCGGCCGAGTTCGTGGTCTTCCGGATCTCGCAGTTCGCAGAGGGCGCCGGTCTCGAGGAATGACCGTCCTTCCGATTTCCCTTCTCCCGTAAGGAGCTAGGCCCATGGCCTCGTCCGATCCGATCACCGCGGCACGGTTCTCCATCACGATCGACGGCTACGAGATCGCCGCGTTCTCGGAGCTGCAGGGCATCACCACCGAGGTGAAGCCGGTGGAGCACCTCGAGTCCACCGACAAGGAAGTCATCCTCAAGAAGCTGCCCGGCAAGGCCGAGGTGGCGACGATCGTGCTCAAGCGCGGCAAGTCCGACCACATGGCGCTGTGGGCCTGGCACGAGTCGGTGCTCAACGGCGACATCATCAACGCGCGCAAGAGCTGCTCGCTGGTGATGTACGGGCCGGACGGCAAGGCGGTCGCGCGGTACCACCTCGAGCACGCGTGGCCGTCGAAGCTGGAGGTCGGCGCGCTGAAGGCCGGTTCCAGCGAGGTGCTGATGGAGACGGTCACGATCGTGGCCGAGCGCCTCCAGCGCGTGTCCGCGTGACGGCGGCCGCACCGCCGGAGACGGGCCTGCGGACCGAGTACCCGTTCACGCTGCCGCGCGGCTACGTGGACGAGCACGGCCGCATGCACCGCGACGGGATCATGCGGCTGGCGACGGCCCGCGACGAGATCCAGACGCAGTCCGACCAGCGGGCCAAGCAGAACCCGGCCTACCTGACCGTGCTGCTGCTCGAGCGGACCGTCACCACGCTCGGCGACGTGCCCGCGGTGGACACGTTCGTCATCGAGAGTCTGTTCGCGTCGGATCTCGCTTTCCTGCAGGACCTGTACCGGCGCATCAACGCCGACGGACACACCGAGGTCGCGGTCAGCTGTCCGCACTGTGGCAACGACTTCGCGGTGGACATCGCCGGTGATGCCCCGGGGGGATCGTGACGTACGCGGCCGACCGTGTGTGGGAGGAAGTCGCGTACGTCGCCTACTACCTGCATTGGGATCTGGACAAGATCCTCGATCTCGAGCACCCGGTGCGGGACCGGGTGATCGCCGAGATCGGCAAGATCCACACCCGGTTCGACGGCGAGTGAGTTCGGACTCGCACGGAAGGGATAGCAGATGCGCTGGCCATTTCGGCGGAAGGACGCCGACTCGACGACCGAGTCCGCGCCATCGGCCGCGCCGGCCGAGGTCCGGGGCGCCGGGGCGCCGCGGCCACCGGCCCGGCAGTGGGCGTCGCTGCCGGCCATCCCCGTCACGATCACCCGTTCCGCGCCGCTGGTGGTCGGGCCCGCCCCGGTCCTTCCGCCGCTGCGGCCGGGTCGCCGGAGCAGGTCCGGGCCGCCGGTCGACGTGCCGCTCGGCTCGGTGACCGGTCTCGCCCACCCCGCCGCGCTGATTCACGAACCCAAGCCCGCGCCACCGGAGCCGGTTGCACTGGTGGCGCCCGCGCCGGTCGTGCACCGGCCGGCCCGCCCCATGCCGGCCGAGGTGCCGACCTTCGTCAACGCGGTCGACGAGTACGTCGGCGAGCCGCGTGAGCCGGCCGAACCCCACCGCGCGCCCGGTTTCCTGCGGTACGCGCCGACCTGGCTGATGCCGGGCGAGCCGATGATTCCCGGCCTGCCGGGCCCGGAGGCGCCGACCGGCCCGCCGCCGTCGTTCCTGCCGAAGGAACTGCAGTCACCGCCGGAGTTGCCGCCGAGGATGGAAGAGGTCATCAGCAACGACACGGACGAGATCGTGTCGCGGCCGGTGCGCAAGCGCCGCGCCAACCTCGGCCAGTCCCGCAGACTCGGACTGGGCGCCCCGATCGCCATGCCGGACGGCGAGGCGCTCATCCATCCCGAGGAGCCGCCACGGGTGGTCGATGGGTCGGTCGCGCCGGAGCCGGCGCCGCCGGCCAGACCGGAACCACCCCAGGAGCCGCCGCCACCACCGGCGGCCCCGGCACGTCAGGCCGCCGAACCAGAACCTGCGCCACAAGCACCGGCTCCGCAACCCGAACCGCCGCCGCGCGACCCACCGCCACCACCACCGAGTGGTGGTGGTGGGTCGACACCGCAGAAGCGGGCCGTGGCCACGGTGTACCGGGCCACGGCGGAGCTGCGCCCGGCGCCACGTCAGCGCGAGCTGCCCCGTGCGACGGTCGTCAGCGCGGTCCCGACCGAACTGGCGAACGCGGTGCGGGCACGCCAGCAGGCCGACGTGTCCGACGTCCCGGTGTACCGGGGCCCGACGGTCAGCGCGGCGGCGCGATCCCGTGGCGCACGGGCGTTCGCGTCCGGCGGCGCGGTGTTCCTGCCGGACGAGGCAGGCCCGGCCGACTCGCAGAAGGCACGCGGGCTGCTCGCGCACGAACTCATCCACGCCGTGCAGCAGCGCACGCTCGGCGCGCTGCTCCCGACCCCCGACTCGGCTCACGGCCAAGAGCTGGAGGCCGAGGCGCAGGCCGCGGAACGGTACTACTCCGGGGAGTCCGGCGCGGCGGAGCCCGCGCCGCTGATCCACGCCCCGATGCCGACCATGACGCCCGCCGCGGAGCCCGACTTCGCCGCGGCGGCACAGCACGCGGACCCGTTGCCCGCCGCGCGGACCCAGACCGCTGCGCCGGCGCACAGTGTGTTCGACGCGGCGACGAGGGCCGAGGTCGGCAAGATCGCCGAGGACTCGGCAAAGAACGTCGTCGCCGAGTGGACGAACCCCAAGCTCACCCCGAAGCAGGGTGGCGGGACCGAAGGCGGCGGCACGGGCGGCACGGGCGGCACCGCATCTGCGGGCGGTACGACCGGTGCCGGCGCGGCAAAGACGCCAGCCGCGGCGACGTCCGCGTCCTCGTTCAACGCGGGCACCTACCGGCACGGCCTGGTCGCGGCGGCACTCGCCATGCGCAACGACGCCCTCGCGCCCGGCCAGTCGTCCATCGGCGAGCTGTCCGCCGAGGAGCTGAGCGTGATCGACCGCCAGGTCGAGGCGGAGGCGGCGAAGCACGGCGTCGCCGTCGAGTCCACCGGGCCGGCCGCACAGCACTACGAGGCGAACTCGGCGAAGGGCTGGATGCACGCGCTGACCGGCGCCAACATGAACTACGGAACGGGCATCACCGGCTTCAACGAGCCCGTCGGGTCCGAGAAGAGCTGGTGGGGCTCGAAGACCGGCGACAAGCGGCCGATGGAGGAAAAGCTGCTCGACGGCTTCGGTCTCATGAACGAGGACACCAAAACCCAGTTCGACACCGACACCTGGTTCCAGGAGAAGCCGGCCGACGCGAAGGACGGCGGGAAGACGGACGCCACGGCCGACGGCGCGAACAAGCCAGCGCAGCACGAGGACTGGCTCTTCGGCGAGAAGAACCCGGACAAGTCCACTGTGGACATCAACAAGATCGATCTGGACGAGCTGGCCAACCGGCTGTACGACCGGGTGCGGAGCAAGCTGCGCCTCGAGTTGCTCGTGGACCGTGAGCGCGCCGGGCTGCTCACCGATTTCCGGTAGGAGAAGGCAATGGCACTGACCGACACGTCACTGATCGGCCTGGCGAACAGGTTCCTGGTGAGCATGTCCGGCAAGTCGGAGTACGACCTCGGCAGCTGGTCGAAGGCCGAGGGACTAGATGTCGCGTGGGACATCGCGGAGTACCGCATGGGCGACGGCGGCAACGACCGCCTCTACTTCCCGGGCAACAGCAAGTACTCCAACATCAGGCTGATCCGGGGCGTCTCCGACGAGACGAAGACGGTGCAGGACTGGCTCAGCAAGAACTCGTGGGAGATGGATGTCTTCATCGGTTCCATCACGCTCTTCAGCACGGAGGCCAAGCCGGTCATGGACTGGGAGCTGCGCGACGTCATGCCGGCCAAGTGGTCGGTCAGCACCTTCGACGCGGGCGCGAGCCAGGTGTCGATGGAGACCCTCGAGCTCGTCCACCGCGGCTTCCTCAAGGACGAGCGCAAGCTCGTCTGACCATTTCGGACCCGAGTGAGGATCGGCCATGCCCATCAGCTTGAACACCATGCTCGCCCTCACCACGCGGTTCCACGTGTCGGTCGACGGGGTGGACCTCGGCGGCTGGGCGCGTTGCCAGGGCCTCGAGGTGAAGTTCCAGGCGGAGTTCCAGAAAGAGGGCGGGAACTACCAGTACGAGACCGTGCTGGCGGGTTCGATCAAGTACCCGCCGGTGACGCTGCAGCGGGCGATCAACGCCGCGGACACGGCGAAGGTCCAGTCGTGGCTGCGGGAACGCGCGTCGGGCTGGGTGGACGCCAACAAGAGCGGCGGCGGGGGCACCGCGCAGATCACGCTGTTCGACGCGCACGCGCAGAAGGTCGCGACCTGGACGCTGCGCAACGTGTTCCCGGACAGCTGGAAGGGCCCGGACCTCGACGCGGGGACGCTCGGCATCGCCACCGAACAGCTGGTGCTCGTGCACGAGGGTTTCCTATGAGCGAGCTTGCGAGCGAATAAGTGTTACAGGGCGGGCTGACCGGACCGCGTGAGGTCGAAGGAGAGGGGACAGCACGATGACGATTGGCATGGTGGCGGCGGGCGCGAACCTGGCGGCCGGCGCGGCGATCGGGGCCGCGGCGCTGGCAGGCGCGCGGGTGCCCGCTTCGCTGCGTTGCACGACGTTGCCGAACGTCGGCCTCGTGTACTTCGACTTCAACCCGACCGAGATCAAGATGAGCAGGCGCAGCCAGGGCGGCAGCACGCCGACCCCCGGCGCGGGTGGCGCGCACCAGCCGACGCAGACGGTCAAGGGCGCGGAGATCAACATCAGCAACCTGATCTTCGAGGGCATGGACACCAAGTGGCGCTGCGACACGCTGCTCACGTGGATGAGCCCGGACGCCGGGTTCCTCGGGCAGTTGCTCTCCGCCATCACCGGCACGAACCTGAAGACCCAGCCGCCGGAGCTGACGTTCCAATGGGGCCCGCCGATGGTCGGCTTCATGTACACGGTGACGCTCGGCAGCGTCGAGTGCGTGTACACCCGCTTCACCTCCGCCGGCATCCCGATCCGCGCGAAGGTCGGCCTCTCGATGAAAGAGGTGCCGTCGATGCTCGGCACCCTGCCGCAGAACCCGACTTCCGGCGGCCGCACCGGGCGCCGCGCGCACACCGTCGGCCACGGTGAGTCGCTGCAGTCCATCGCGACCACCAACTACGGCAACCCGAACGCGTGGCGGCGGATCGCGGAGGTCAACGGCATCAAGGACCCGACGCGCCTGCGGCCCGGCACGACCGTCTACCTGCCCAACGCGGACGAGCTGGAGAAGAAGGGGAGCACCCGATGACGATGGGTGGACTTCTCGGTGGCAGCAAGGCCGCCATCGTCTGGCCCTCGGTGAAGATCGGCAAGCCGATCGGGCTGCCGATGGCGCCGACGGTGATGCCCCACCTCATCCGCACGGTGGTCGACACCCACCTGCACCTGCCGGACATGTTCGAGCTGACCTTCCACGACCTCAACGGAACCGTGGTCAAGGACGCCGGGCTCGCGATCGGCTCGGCGGTCGAGATCTCGGCCGGGCCCGCGGAGAGCGACACCACGACCTCGCTGATCAAGGGCGAGGTCACCTCGATCGAGGCGATCTGCCAGGAGGGCCTGATCTACTCGATCGTCCGGGGTTATGAGAAGGCGCACCGGCTGCAGCGCGCCAAGCGGACCCGCACCTACGTGAACATGAAGGACTCGAAGATCGCCGAGGAGGTCGCGAAGAACGCCGGTCTCGAGAAGGGCACGATCGATGAGACGAAGGTCGTGCACGACTACATCGCGCAGGTCGCGCAGACCGACTGGGACTTCCTTCAGCAGCGGGCCGAGGAGATCGGCTACGAGACCGGTGTGGTCGGCGGGAAGTTCTACTTCCGCAAGGCTTCCGGGCGCAAGGACAGTGGCGGCGGACTCGGCGGCATGGTCGGCGACGCGGTCGCGGCCGGCGCGAGCATGCTCGGTCTCGGGTCCGGCAAGCTGACCTTCAAGGACAACCTGCGCTCCTTCATGCCCCGGTTGTCGGCCGCGAACATCACGCCGGACGTCGAGGTGCGGGTGTGGGATCCGCTTGACGCGCGGGTCGCGGTGGCGAAGACGGACACGGCGTCCGGCACTGCCACCATCAAGGGCCAGGAGCCGAACAAGCTCGCGAAGTCGTTCACCGACGGGCTTATCGCGCTGCCGTCCATGCCCGCCATGCCGTCGATCCCCGGTCTGCCCGCGCTCGACTTCGGGCTGCCGGCGAGCAACACCGCCTACCTCGTGGTGAACCGGCCGCTCGGTGTCGGACCGGCGGCCGACACCGCGGCGGAGGCGGCGGCCAAGGGCGTCGCCGACCACATCGCGAGCACGTTCGCCGAGGCCGAGGGTGACGCCAAGGGCGACCCGGCGATCCAGGCGGGCGCCGAGGTGGAGATCGCCGGCGTGCCGGAGCAGTTCTGCGGCAAGTGGTTCGTCACGAACGCGCGGCACGTCTTCGACCCGCACGAGAACGGTTACCACACGCGGTTCTGGGTGTCCGGCCGGCAGAACCGGTCGCTGCTCGGGCTCACCTCGGGTGGCGCGAAGACCCAGCACACCGACTTCGGCGGGCTGGTGTGCGGGATCGTCACGAACGTCTCGGACAAGAAGAAGCTGGGCCGGGTGAAGGTCGCGCTGCCGTGGCTCGCGCCGAACTTCGAGTCGGACTGGGCGCGGGTGGTGCAGTTCGGCGCGGGCGCGAAGACCGGTGCGCTGTTCCTGCCGTCGGTCGGCGACGAGGTGCTGGTGGGCTTCGAGTTCGGTGACTCGCGGCGGCCGTACGTCCTGGGTGGACTGATCAACAGCAAGGCGGACTACGGCGTGCTGAAGGACGCCGTCGCCGGGTCCGGAATCGTCACCAAGCGCGGCATCGCCACCCCGGCCGGCAACAAGGTCGTGTTCACCGACGAGCTGCCGCCCGGGCCGCCCGGGCTGCCGCCGATCCAGTCGAAGATCGAGCTGGGCACCAAGGACGACAAGCTCGGCCTCGTCATCGACCAGGTCGCCGGCACGCTCACGCTGGCGTGCAACCCGAAGCCGCCGGAGAGCAAGTCGCCGGGCGGCGCGCTGACCATCGAGTGCGGGCAGCTCGGCGGCATCACGATCAAGGGCGGGATGGGCGGCATCAAGGTCGAGACCGACGGGCAGCTCTCCCTGTCCGGCAAGTTGGGCGTGAAGATCGAGAGCAGTGCCCTGGTCGAGGTCAAGGGATCTCTGATCAAGCTGAACTAGAGCGGGGTTTCCATGACGACACACGGGAGCGGAGCGCCGGAGCGGGCGCCGTCTGGACTGAGGAGCGCGCGCAGGCGCGCAGCGCCGAGCACGTGACGAGGGAAGACGGCGTCTTAGCGGAGAAGCGGAGCGACCAATGACACAACAGGACTTCATCGGCGCGGGGTGGGCCTTTCCGCTGGGCGTCGCGCCGCAGGGCGGGATCGCCCTGGTGCGCAGGGAGGTGGAGCTGGAGCAGGCGATGCGCCTGATCCTGTCCACCTATCCCGGCGAGCGGCCGATGCGCCCGGAGTTCGGCAGCCGGATCCGCGACTTCGTGTTCCGGGCGATCAACGTGGAGACGATCGGCGAACTGTCCAGGGTGGTGCGCGAGGCGCTGCTGCGCTGGGAGCCGAGGGTGGACGTCGAGGTCGTGCTCGTCACGCCGCACCCGGAAGAGGACGGCCTGCTCTACATCGACATCCAGTACCGCCGCAAGGACACCAACGACCGGCGCAACCTCGTCTTTCCCTTCTACACCATCCCAGAGGACGGGAGTGACTACTGATGGTTTTGCCAGCTCCCAACCTGGACGACCGCCGGTTCCAGGATCTTGTCGACGACGCGAAGCGCATGGTGATGCGCCGGTGTCCGGAGTGGACGGACCACAACGTGTCCGACCCCGGCGTGACGCTGATCGAGACGTTCGCGTTCATGACCGACCAGCTGCTGTTCCGGCTCAACCAGGTGCCGGACCGGCTGTACGTGAAGTTCCTGGAGCTGATCGGGTTGCGGCTGATCCCGGCGACGCCCGCGCAGGCCGACGTGACGTTCTGGCTGTCCGCGCCCGCGATCACCGCGGTCGGCGTGCCGATGGGCACGAACGTCGCGACGCTGCGCACCGAGCAGGACGAGTCGGTGGTCTTCTCCACCGGTGTGGACCTGCAGATCGTGCCGTGCTCGCTCAACTTCGTCGCCACCCAGGGCGCCGACCAGGACGCGCAGGCAGACCGCACCGACGACCTGAAGATGGGGCAGCCGTTCCAGGTGTTCTCCGAGGTGCCGCGCGTCGACGACGCGATGCTCGTCGGCCTGTCCACCCCGGTGCCCAACGGCGTGGTGCGTCTCGACTTCGACTGCCGGGTCGAGGGCGTCGGCGTGCACCCGGACCACCCGCCACTGGTGTGGGAGGCGTGGAACGGCAAGGAGTGGCGGCGCTGCCGGGTCAGCAAGGACGACACGGGCGCGTTGAACGCGAACGGCGAGGTGCACATCCACGTGCCCGGCGACCACGAGTCGGCGGTGCGCGGCGGCAACGCGGCGGGGTGGCTGCGGGCCCGCGTGATCGAGGTGGCGGCGGACTGGCCGACCTACGAGGCGTCGCCGCTGGTCACCGCGCTGTCCGCGAGCACGATCGGCGGCACCGTCGAGGCCAACCACTGCGAGATCATCGAGGAGGAGGTGCTCGGCGACTCGGAAGGCGTTGCGGGACAACAGTTCAGCACGTCGCGCGCGCCGGTGGTGATCGGCGCCGGGGAGGCGGTCCTGGAGAGCACGTCGGAGGAGGGCTGGGTGGAGTGGACGGCCGTCCACAACTTCGCCGGCAGCGGCCCGGACGACCGGCACTACCTCCTCGACGGCGAGTCCGGCATTGTCCACTTCGGACCCGCGATCCGTGAGCCGGACGGCGGACTGCGGCAGTACGGCGCGGTGCCCCCGTATGGCGCGACGGTCCGGCTGCGCAAGTACGCCACCGGCGGCGGCCGGGTCGGCAACGTCGGCAAGGGCGCGATCCAGACGCTGAAGTCCTCGATTCCCTTCGTCGGCCAGGTGGAGAACCTGGAGGCCGCGTGGGGCGGCGTGGACGGCGAGAGCGTCGACCAGGCCAAGGCACGCGGGCCCATCCTGCTGCGCACCCGTTCCCGCGCGGTCACCGCGGAGGACTACGAGGCGATCACGCACGAGGCCGCGCCGGACGTGGCGCGGGTCCGCTGCGTCACCGCGGGCGACGAGGACACCGACCCCGGCTCCGTGCGGGTGCTGATCGTGCCGGCCGCGGCGGAGGTCGCCGGCAAGATCGACTTCGCGGAGCTGGTGCCCGGCGACGAGACGTTGAAGCGCATCTCCGAACGGCTCGACGAGGTGCGGCTGATCGGCACCAGGGTGTTGGTGTCGCCGCCGAAGTATCGCGGCGTGACCGTGGTGGCGCGGGTGATCGCGCGGCCGAGGCTGGACAAGGCGCGGGTCCGGGCGGACGCACTCGAGGCGCTCTACCGGTACCTGAACCCGATCAGCGGCGGGCGCGAGGGGCGCGGCTGGGACTACGGGCGGCCGGTCCAGTCGGGTGACGTGTACGCGCTGCTGCAACGGGTCCGCGGCGTCGACCTGGTCGAGGACGTGCGGCTGTTCGGCGCGAACCCGGTGACCGGCGAGCGCGGCGAGGAGAGCCAGCGGCTCGACGTCGACCGGCACAGCCTCATCTTCTCGTTCGAGCACCACGTGAAGGTGGAGGACAACTGATGCGCGGCATGGTCGCCGGGATGGCGAACGCGGCGCCGTTCATCGAGATGCTGCCCGCCGTGTACCAGGAGGACCCGTTCACCGAGCGGTTCGTCGGCGGCTTCGACGACGTGCTGGCGCCCATCCTGTCCACTTTGGACTGCATCGTCGACTACTTCGACCCGTACCTCGCGCCGGAGGACTTCCTCGAGTGGATGGCCGGCTGGGTCGGCATCGAGATGGAAGAGGGCTGGCCGATCGAGCGGCGCCGCGCCGTCGTCGCGACCGCGGTCGAGATGTACCGCATGCGTGGCACGGTGGCCGGCCTGCGCGCGAACCTGCAGGTGCTCACCGGCGGCCGCGTCGAGATCGCGGACAGCGGCGGCGTCGGGTACTCGAAGAACCCCGGGGCGCAGATGCCGGGTGAGGCGTCGCCGAGGCTCGCGGTGCGGATCCGGGTGCACGACCCGGCGAGCGTGCCGATGGATCTGGTCGACTCGGCGGTGGCGGCCGCCAAACCCGCGCACGTGGTGCACAGAGTGGAGGTGGACCGGCCATGAGTGAGGGCGTGCTCGGTCCCGGGGAGGAGCCATCATGATCGTGTGTAAGACCTGCGGGTTCCACAACAAGGAGACCGACGCGTTCTGCGGATCGTGCGGGGCTTTCCTGGAGTGGACGGGGGAGAAGCTCGCGCCGGCGCCCGTGCCGGCCGCGGCCGCGGAGGAGGAAGAGGAGGACCGGCCCAAGCGGGGCTGGCTCGCGCGGATCCAGTCCGCGTTGTACCTGGACGTCGGCGACCGGGCGCCGGTGCAGACGCCCGCCAAGCCGGGGATGCCCGGCCGGCCGGGTGGGCCCGCCGGGCCGCCGGGCGCGAAGCCGGGCCCGCCCGGCCCGCCGAAGCCGCCCGGGGCCGGGCCACCCAAGCCGCCCGGTCCGCCGGGCGCGCCGAAACCGCCGCCGCCCCCGGGCGCCCCGAAGCCGCCACCGCCGCCCGGTGCGGGTCCGCCACCACCGCCCGGCGCGCCGAAACCGCCGCCGCCCCCGGGGGCGCCGAAGCCGCCGCCGCCGCCGCCTGGCGCGGGGCCACCCCCGCCGCCCGGCGCGCCGAAACCGCCGCCACCGCCGGGTGCGCCGCCGCCACCGCCCGGTGCGCCGAAACCCCCGCCGCCGCCTGGCGCCGGTGGGGTCGCCGCGCCGCCGAAGCCACCGCCACCGCCCGGTCCCGCGTTGCCGCCACCACCGGCGCCGAAACCGGCGGCCGGTCCGGCGTTGCCGCCACCACCCGCGCCACCGGAGCCGCCGAAGCCGGCCGCCACGGCGGCCGAGGCCAAGGAACTCGTCGCGCCGGTGACCGGCAAGGCGACCGCGAGTCAGCCGGAAGCGTTGGTGCCGCAGGAGTCGCAGCGCAAGGCCGCGCCGGTGCGCCGGCAGGCGCCGACCCGCAAGCTGGAGCCGGGCGACCTGATCTGCGGCGACTGCGGGGAGGGCAACAGCGTCACGCGGAAGTTCTGCAGTCGCTGTGGCACGTCGCTCGCCGAGGCCGAGAAGGTCAAGACGCCGTGGTGGCGCAAGCTTCTGCCCCGGCGCGGCGCGAAGGTCCGCAAGTCGGGCGACCGGCCGAAGCGGAGTGGTCGCGGCGGCAAGTCGAAGCTGGGCGTGTTCGTCGGGTCGACGTTCAAGGTGGTGCGTCGGGTCGTCGCGATCGCGCTGGTGCTCGGCGGCCTCGCGTACGGGATGTTCGCGCCGTTCCGCGGCTGGGTCAACGAGCGGGGCGTGGAGGCGAAGGGCACGTTCGAGCGGATGTTCTTCCCGACGTACGCGCCGGTGTCCGCGGCGGAGGCGCCCAAGGCGTCGGTCGAGCTGCCGGAGCACCCGCCGAACATGGCGGTCGACGGGCAGTCGGACAGCTTCTGGGGCGCGCCCGTCGGCGGGGCCGAGCCGAACATGGTGGTGAAGTTCGACCGCAAGGTGGACCTGGCGAAGATCATCGTCCACAACGGCGACGGCGCCGACTTCAAGGCGACGCACCGCGCGCAGAAGCTGCACCTGGTGTACTCGTCGGGCAAGACGACGGACGTGACCCTCCAGGACCGCCCCGATCCGCAGACCATCGACGTCGAGAACGGTGAGGACGTGGACAGCGTGGAGATCCACGTGGTGTCGACGTTCAAGTCGGTCACCGGGGCGGAGTTGGCCATCAGCGAGATCGAGTTCTGGGAGGAGACGTAGCGGTAACGCGTTCCTCGCGGCCCGTGGTCTGTCCACAGTGGACCTTGTCGGCCATTCGATGCGCGGGCGCCGTCACTGGTCCGCCGCATGGTGATCGAGGACGCGCCGCCCCCGCCCGCGGAGCCCCCGGAGCCGGTGGACTTCGACTGGGCGGTGGTGGTCGAGTCACCGCCGGCCATCACATCCACCGCGAGTCCCCGGTTCGGTTCGGGGAGGTGGTGGGGAGTTCCTGGGCTGAGAGCGGCATGGCCGTTTGGCCGCCGGCCCCCAGATTTCCAGCGTACGGGTCACCACCGACAGCGGGCCGCCGTCGCGTGGTGCTTGTCCACAGCGCCGGCCGCGGTGATCGGAGGGCGGCTGCGGTCACGTCAGGCGGTCTGCCATGTCGGAGTAGTCGGCCGTGTTCCAGCGGTCCGGGCGCATCACGATTGCCACGTTTCCCGACTGGGTGGCGTGTGTGGACTCGACGTACGCCGCTGCCAGGTCCGTTGGGAGGTAGCGGGACGCCATCCGGTGGCGGTCCTCTTTGGTTGCCGGGCGGGTCTCCACCACCGGGCCCTCCGCGGTCACGTACCGGTACGGGCCCTCCTTCGCCTGCACGCACAGCGCGAACCGGCCCGCCTCCGCGATCAGCCGCGCCTTCCGCAAGCCAGGCGCGGTCAGCACCGTGATGTCCCCGCCCGGCCGGTAGTCGTACCAGATCGGTGTGGTCAGCGGGGCCCGGCCCGCCTCCGCGGCGACGGTCAGCACCCCGACGTACGGCTCCGCCAGGAAGTGCGTGCGCTGCTCCGCTGTCATCTTGCGCGCCATGATTGAACTCCTTAAAGCCAGATTAGTTGCTTTAAGGAGTGTACGCTCTGAGCGTGACCAGACCAGGCGGCCGCGCCGCTCGTGTCCGCGACAGCGTTCACCAGGCCGTTGTCGAACTGCTCGTGGCGGGCGACGGCGACGCGGGCGTGCCGAAGATCGCCGAGCGGGCCGGGGTGAACCCGACGAGCATCTACCGACGCTGGGGTACCCGCGAGAACCTGCTCATGGACGCCGCCGCGACACGGCTCCGCGCGACCGCGCCCATGCCGGACACCGGTTCCCTCCGCGGCGACCTCACCGCGTGGGCCACCGGCGTCGAACGCGCACTGGTCGATCCTGACCAGCGGGTCCTGCTGCGCGCACTCGTCGCCACCATGGGCACCCCGCCCGTTCACCTGCAGGAACGCGCCGCCGACCTGCAGGACGTGCTCGACGCGGCGGCCGGACGTGGTGAGCGCGCGCCGTCCGTGGGCGACCTGCTTGACCACGTGCTCGCGCCGCTCTACCTCCGCGTGCTGTTCGGGCTCCCACTCGAACCCGGCACCGGCGAGGCGCTGGTGGACCGGCTGCTCACGTCAGGCGGTCCAGGAACGCCCTGAAGGGCATCGGGCCAGGGGACCACCCGGCGCGGCCTCGGCTCCCATCGTTGCCGCGCCGGGTGGGGGATCAGCCGCGGATGACGAACTCAGCCGGGCCGACCGACGGGGTGACGATCAGCACGGCCTTCTCCGCTTTGATCGTCGGGAAGGAGTCCACCGTGGCGACCACGTTGCGGGTGCCGACCTCCGACCTCGGGAAGATCAGCACACTCTTGGTGAACGCCCCGTTGAGGTCGGTCTGCACCACGGTCGCCGGCGCGGAGCCGGCCAGCGAGATCGTCACCTGCTGGTTCGGGGCGTAGCCCTGGCCGGTCACCGTGATCACGCGGCCCGGCTGTGTCACCGCGGGCGACACCGCCAGCACCGGCGTGCTGCCGACCCCGTTGAGGCCGACCAGGTGCGGGCCGCCGGGCGCGTTGTCCTCGAAGCGGAGCACGCCGTCGCGGTTGCCGGGCGCCGTGGGGGCGAAGCGCACCGTCACCTGGCACTTGCCGCCCGGTGGGACGGGCGCGCCGGTGCACGTGTCGGTGGCGACGGCGAAGTCGTTGGGCGCCACGGCCGACACCATCGTGATCTTGGTGACGGTCAGCGGCGTCCTACCGAGGTTCGACACCGTCACGGCCGGTTCGGCACCGGTCGACAGCAGCAGTCGCTGTCCGAAGGCGACCGGGTCGGGCCCCGCGGCGAACCGCGCCGCGTCCGGCGGGACCACCGGCTCCTTCGTTCCCGTGCCACGCAACGGAACCGTGAACTCGCGACCGTCCCGCAACCGCAGCAGCAGTGTCGACGTGCGGTCGCCTTCCGCGGCCGGCGTGAACCCGACCGACACCTCGCAGCTGTCGGCCTGTTGCAGCACAACACCATCGCCGCTGCACGTCTGCGCGCCGACCGTGAACTCGTCGCCCTCGACGACCTCGATCGCCGTCACCGCAAGGGGACCGGTGCCGACGTGGTCGAACCGCACGGTCCGGTCGAACGTGTCGTCGACCTCGACCTCGCCGAACTCCAGCGGGTTCGGGTCGGCCCGCAGCTCGGGCCGGAACGTCCGCACGAACACGTCGGTCCGCTGGTTGTCGTCGGTCTCCGCCACCAGGTTCGTCGCGTTCGAGTCGTATGCGATCGTGGAACCGTTGCGGGACAGGGACGGCGCGTTCGAGTACACGTAGGCCGGCGAGTCGTCGTTGCCGCCGCACGTCGCGCCTTCCGGCAGGTCACCGCACTCGGCGCCGGAGCCCGGCGACGCCAGCGTGCCCGGCAGCCGCGGCTCCTCGTTCACCAGCCGCTCGCGGTCGACGACGAGGTCGCGCACCACGACCTGGCAGACGGCGCGGTTGTCCCGCGCCTCGGAGGTCGGCGGCAGCCCGGACAGGCTCACCATCGGCTTGCCGGTCAGGTCCGACCGGTAGGTGACGCAGCTGTAGGACTCGGGATCGATCGGCGTGTCGACGCCGTCGTGGGCGTTGAGGCTGTCGGTGCCGAACGCGAGGAACCGGCCGTCGCCGGACAGTCCCGGCCCGAAGCCGTTGATGATCTCGTTGTCGTTGTCCCGCGACGCGACGCTCGAGTTGACCGGCGTGCCGTCCGGCGCGATCCGCACCACGAACACGGTCGGCTGGTCGGCGACCGGGTACCAACAGCTGCCCTCGGAGCAGGAGTTCTCATACGCCTCCGCGACGAACGCGACCTCCCCGCCGTCGCCGGAGATCGCGGGCTGGTCGAGGTGCACCGACTCGTCCACCGACAGCGGTTCGACGTGCTCCGGTGTCGTGTTCACGTCCCAGTCGACGCGCAGCACGGCGCCGGTCACGGTGTCCTTGCGGATGATCGCGTGGAACGGGATCCGGTCAGGGAACTCCACCGGGCCCTCGCGCCGCACGTAGTCCGCCAGCAGCACGATGTAGCGGCCGTCGCCGGAGACGTCCGGCTGCTCCTGGCGCTGGAGGTCGTTGGGGCCGGGTAGCGGGGTGTCGACGAGCTCGGTCCCCAGCGGCTTGTCCACCGCGGCGCCGGTCGGCGGGCGCAGCACGGCGGTCCGCACGACGTTGCTGTACACGCCCTGCGGCGAGGTGAACTCGTCCTCCCACACGATCCGCCCGGCGTCGTCGGACAGCTTCGGGTAGCTCGGGTAGTCGGTGCGGTAGCGGCCGTCGCTGTTCTCGAACCACTGCGGCTCGTTCACCCGGAAGTACCGGTACAGGCGCGCGCCCGCGTCGTTCTCCTCGTCGAAAACCCCGTCACCGTCGGGATCCCGGTCGCAGACGAGCAGGTCCTGGTCGGAGTCGTCGTCCTCGGTGAGGAGGTTGTCGGCCTGCGTCACGAACGCGACGTACCGGCCGTCCGCGGAGATCGTCGGCGAGTCGCTGTCACCGTTGGGCGGCACCTGCTCGAACGGCAGCGGCGGCCCGGGCAGCGGCGGCTTGGGCTGCGTGCGGCCGTTCAACGACAGCATCGGCTCGGCGCCGAGCCCGATGGGCGGGTCCTCCGGCGGCGGCGCGGGCCGGACGAACTGGCCGCGGCTGATCATCACCGTCCGGTTGTTACGCAGGTCGCGCACGAAGACGTTCGTGTACTGCCCGGTCGCGAGGTCGTCGAGCTGCGAGTAGCTCGAGAACGCGACCGCGGTGCCGTCGGCGGACAGCTCCTGGGCGGAGCCGCCGTCCGGGGCTTGCGCGTTCGTGTTGTCCGCGACCGACGCGCGTACGGTGGAGCCGGGCGCCACCGCGGCGTGCGCGGTGGTCGTCTGGCCGGAGAGCAGCACGGCGGCGGAAACGCCGACCACCGTCGCGGCGACGGCCGCCGCGAGGGAACGCTTGCTGCGGACAAAGGATTCGGGCACGGCAGGACCTCCAGGCGTCTACACCGCGCCTGACGGTATGGGTGTTCGCGCTCGGCGGGCCCCGGCGCGTGGGTGGCGTAGTGGACGCCGAGACGCGCCCGAACGGGCAGCCCGGGCCGCCCTGCCGCGCTCCCTCCCGCAAGCTGTCCCGCGCCGGGATGTTCTCGACACTGCTTGTTCATGGGAGCTACCACGTCGCTGGCGAGCAGGCAGCTGTCCGTGACCCCGGGCCAGGCCGTCGAGGCGAAGGTCCTGGTGCGGAACAACGGAACGCTTGTCGACCAGTTCAGTATGGACATTGTCGGCGATTCTCGGGAATGGGCCGAGATCGAACCGCGCATCATGAACCTGATGCCGGGTCAGGACGGTGAGGCCACCGTCCGGTTCTCGCCGCCGAGGAACTCGTCGGTGCCCGCCGGGCAGATGCCGTTCGGGGTGCGGGTGCTCTCGCGGGAGGACGCCGCGGGCGGGTCGGTCGTCGAAGGGACGGTCGACGTCGAGCCGTTCACGGACCTGCAGGTCGAGCTGTCGCCGAAGTCGTCGCGCGCCCGGACCAAGGCTTCGCACGAGGTCGTCGTCGACAACTCCGGCAATCACCCGATCGGCGTCGAGGTCATCACGAACGACCCGGACGAGCAGCTCAAGCTGTCGCTGGACCACAGCTCGCTGATGGTGCAGCCGGGCACCTCCGCGTTCCTGAAGCTGAAGGCCAAGCCGCACGACCGGTTCCTGCGCGGCGCCGACAAGCGGCTGCCGTTCCAGGTGACCGCCGTGTCCGGCGACCTGCCACCGGTCACCGCCGACGGCACGGTCGTGCAGCAGCAGCTGCTGCCGAAGTGGCTGCTGCCGGTGGCCGCCGCGGTGCTCGCCGCGGCAGTCGTGCTCACCGTGCTGTGGTTCACGCTCGTCAAGCCGACCGTGCAGACGGCCGCGCGGGAGGCGGGCAAGACCGCGGCCAAGGAGGAGCAGGCCGCGATGATGGAGCAGGTCGACCTCGCGGAGAAGCGCGCGGCCACGGCCGAGGAGAAGGCCGTCAACGCGGAGAAGAAGGTCGACGACATGGCGGCCGCGGGTGGTGGCGCCGGCGGCGCGGGTGGCCGGGGCGCGACGACCGGCCCCAACGGCGTCGACATCTCCAACGGCTCCGCAGTGGACTTCCGCATCACGACCGACCCGGACGCGCAGGCGGACCCGGCCCAGTTCGAGCCGTTCAAGGTGCCAGTCGACACGATCCCGGCGGACAAGACGCTGGTGGTCACCGACATCATCATGCAGAACCCGCGCGGTGACACGGGAACGCTGGCGATCAAGCGCGGCGACGAGGTGCTGCTGGAGGTCGGGCTCGCGAACTTCCGCGACCTGGACTACCACTTCCTCGAGCCGTGGACGTTCAGCCCGGACTCGCCGCTGACCGTCGAGGTGAGCTGCCAGCTGCCGGGCGCCCCGGAGCCCGCGACCGGCAAGTGCACGCCGTCGGTGTCCTTCTCCGGCCGCCTCTCCGGCCCGGCCGCCGGCTGACCCACCGTCCACTGTGGCCCCCAGGCAACCCGCCTGGGGGCCACACTCGTCGTTCGGGTGACGCGTCGCCCGTTCGGCCCAGCCCGGTATCGGGCAGCGACCGGGGCGACACGGTCCGTCGCACCAGGGACGTTTCGGTACTGCCCGGTCAGGCAAACCCAGGACACCGGTCCCATGTGCCCGGGACGCCCCATGGGGCAACCTTCTTCCTGCGTGGGCTTCGACGTGCTGGGCGTCGAGTCGGGGGCGTGCTAGGAGAGTGGAATATCGATGCTGGAGCAAAGCCGTATCCCGGTCGTCGTGCGGGCGACCGATCCGATCCTGCAGAGCGGCGTCCAGATGGCGCTGCGCACGAGACAGGAAGTGTGGTTGGTCGACGAGGAGGCCGCGTCCCCGGACGCCGTCGCGCTCGTGGTGACCGACCGGTTCGACGACCATGGTGCGCAGCTGCTGCGCACGTTGCAGGTCCGGGGCTTCACCCGGGTCGTGCTGGTCGCCGGCGAGCTGGAGGACACCGAGATTCTCACCGCGGTCGAGGGCGGCGTCTGTGCCGTCGCGCGCCGCGCGGACACGACGCCGGATGTGTTGGTGCGCCTGGTGAAGGCCGCCGCCGCCGGTGAGGGGGCCCTGCCGCCGGACCTGCTCGGGCGGCTGCTGAACCGGGTGTCGCGGCTGCAGCGGCACGTGCTCGAGCCGCGCGGACTGCACCTCGCGGGGATCACCAACCGGGAGACCGAGGTGCTGCGCCTCGTCGCGTCCGGACTGTCCACAAAGGAGATCGCGGACAAGCTGTGCTACTCGCAGCGGACGGTGAAGAGCATCCTCCACGACGTGACCAACCGGTTCCAGCTGCGGAACCGCTCGCACGCGGTGGCCTACGCCCTGCGCGAGGGCCTGATTTGAACTAGCCCTCCGGCCCCCGATGCCATGAAGGACCCCTTCATGTCGCTCAATGACATGAAGGGGTCCTTCATGGCGTTGGCCGCTACGGGCCGTGCGAACCCTCGCCCATGCCGGCTTTCCGCGCTCGCACGATCGCCTGCGCGCGGTCCGCCACGTGGAGCTTCGTGAAGATGCTCGACACGTGGTTGCGCACCGTTTTCGGGCTCAGCGACAGCCGGCGCGCGATGGTCGGGTTGCTCTCGCCGTCCGCGATCAGCGCCAGCACCTCGCGCTCGCGGGACGTGAGCTCCGGAAAGATCGGGTCGGACGCCACCGGGCCGTTGTTGAAGAAACCCAGCACGCGCGTCGCGATGTCCGGGCCGAAGATCGCCTCGCCGCGACCGACCGCGTGCACCGCGCGGATGATCTCCTCCTGCCCGGCCCCCTTCAGCAGGTACCCGCGAGCGCCGGCGCGCATGGCCGCGAACACGGACTCGGTGTCGTTGAACATGGTCAGCACCATGACGCCCGTTTGCTGCCGCTCGTTGACGATCTGGCGGGTCGCCTCGATGCCGTCGATGTCGGGCAGGTGCAGGTCCATCACGACGACGTCCGGCTCGAACGTGCGTGCCGCGGAGATGGCGTCCCGGCCGTTGGCCGCCTCGCCGATGACGTCGATCGACGGCTCGGCCGCGAGCACCGTGCACAGTCCGAACCGGAACAGCGGATGGTCGTCGACGACGAGCACCCGCAGCGTCGGGGTCCCCGGCGGCACCGGCAACGGCTGCATCAGCTGCCCTCCTTAGGCAACGGAAGGGTAGCGAACACCCGGGTGCCACCGTCATGATCGGCTTCGACGAGACACTCGCCGCCCAGTTCCGTCGCCCGCTCCCGCATCGACGACAGCCCGACGCCCCCGTTCGGCGCCGCCGGCAGGCCGACGCCGTCGTCCACCACCTCGATGTGCAGGTCGTCGTCGACCCACAGCCGCACCGCGCACGAGCTCGCCGCCGCGTGCCGGGTCACGTTCGTCAGCGCCTCGCAGATGATCCGGTACGCCGCGACGTCCACCGGCGGCGGCAGCTTCGGCATGCTGGACGGCACCTCCAGCACGATCGTCACACCGTCGAGCGACGAGTCGCCGCCCGCCGTCCGGCTCGCCAGCGCGCCCGCGTACTCGCGGATCGCCGGGATCAGCCCGATCCGGTCCAGCACTGGCGGTCGCAGCCCGTGCGCCAGCCTGCGGATCTCCACGATCGCCGCCTGCAGCTCGTCGCGCAGCCGCCCGAGCAGCTCGCCGGTCGGCGTGGTGTCGCCGACCGTCCGCTGGCTGACGTCCAGGCCGAGCGCCACCGCGGCGAGCGTCGGGCCGACGCCGTCGTGCAGCTCGTGCAGGATCCGCCTGCGTTCCATCTCCCGCGCCTGCACCAGCCGGTCGCGGCTGCGGCGCAGGTCCCGGGTCAACCGCGTGGTGTACACGGCCGCGCCCGCGTGCCGCGCGACCTCCGCGAGCGCGATCCGGTCCGGCCGGGTCAGCTCGCGCTGCGAGGACCGCCGCCCCACCACCAGGTTGCCGACCCGCTCACCGTGGAACGTCAGCGGCATCCGGTACAGCTCGCCGGTCGGGGTGCCGACGACCGCCGCGGTCTCGCTGCGGCCGCGGGCCTGGATCTCGATCGCCATGTACGGCAGGCGCAGCGCCGCGGACACCGTCTCCACGATCTCCGGCAGCATCGTCGACGCGGTCGGCGTGTTCTCCAGCCGGGACGCGAGCTGCGACACCACCCGGTACGGGTCGTCGCGTTCGCCGTAGAGCCGTTTGTTGATCAGTGACTGGAGCCGCGAGCGGACCGGCTGCAGCAACACCGCGATCACCGCCGCGACCGCCGCCTGGCCCCAGATCGTGCGCACCGGGCCGAACAGCAGCGACCACCCGCTGATGATCGCGACGTACAGGCCGACCGCGCCGATCGTCAGCGCGCCGTAGACCACCGTGCGGCTGACCGCGACCTCGATGTTCAGCGCGCGGTAGCGCAGCACCGCGGCCGACATCGCGATCGGCACCGCCATGAACGGCAGCGCCTGCGCCTCGTAGGGCACCGCGGGCTTCCCGGCGACGATCACCGGCACGACCCAGATCGCGAAGTACGCGACGACGCTGCCGACCAGCGCCGCGATCAGCCACTGGATCGGCCGGCGCGACGGTTCGCCCCGGGTGCGCAGGTTGTGGACCAGCACGGCCGCGATCACCGGGGGATAGACGAACAGGCTGGCGATGACCGGGACAATCAGGAGGTAGAGCCGTTCGAGCGGCTCGTGGAAGATCGCGGTGACGACGAGCCACGTGAGCCCGTAGAGCACGACCGGGCCGAGGTAGCCGCTCACGATCAGCAGCCGCCGGCGCAGGCTGGTCTCGGTCAGCGGGAACGCGAGCGCGAAGTGCAGCACG
>Ga0193742_1000108_pt1 | contig 56636 bp, 47 predicted proteins | sample L2c1metaG_FD_165511 | JGI IMG/M metagenome (GOLD analysis project Ga0193742, IMG submission 165511) | Soil microbial communities from a riparian zone of the East river system, Colorado, United States - L2c1 | ecosystem: Environmental > Terrestrial > Soil > Riparian zone | place: USA: East River... | reverse complement strand
CTCGGCCCGGGTGCCGGTGTTCGCCATGACGAGGCTCCCTTCTTTCTTTGCTATCTTATAACTAAAGGCCGGATCGAGTCGATGAGGTGGCCGATGGGGTACCGGACGCTCCTGGTCGAGCGGCGCGGACCAGTGGGCTGGCTCGCGTTCGACCGCCCACACGCGGGCAACGCGATGGACGCGGTGATGCTCGCCGAGCTGCCCCTCGCCTGGCGCGAGCTCGACGGCGACCCGGCCGTCCGGTGCATCGTCCTCACTGGACGTGGAAAGGCGTTCCAGACCGGCCTGGACATGGCATCGCTGGCGCGGGACCCCGAGAGCCTGCGCGAGTCCAGCCGTCGCACCAAGAACGCGGACCTGCGGCTCACCGGCTGGCATCTGGGGGTGCGGACCCCCGTCGTGGTCGCGGTCAACGGCACCTGTGCCGGCGGTGGCCTGCACTTCGTGGTGGACGGGGACGTCGTCATCGCCGCGCGGCACGCCACCTTCCTCGATCCGCACGTCAGCGTCGGTCAGGCCAGCAACTGGGAGGCGATCGGCATGACGCACCGGATGGCCGCGGGCGTGGCGGCCCGGGTCGCGCTGACCGGTGTCCACGAGCGGCTCGACGCCGAGCGCGCCCGGCAGCTCGGGATGGTCGGCGAGGTGGTCGAGGCCGGCGAGCTCGAGGCGGTCGCGCAGCGCGTGGCCGAGTGGATCGCCGCCGCCGACCCCGACCTGGTCCGCGCGCGCAAGCGTGCGCTGTGGAAAGCCGAGGAGCGCGCGCTCGCGGCGGCCGGCGCCGTGCGCCCGGCGAAGGGAGCGAACCGATGGTGAACATGGCCTCCTCGATCACGGCCACCGGGCCCGAGGTCACCCCCGAGCAGGCGGGCGAACTTGCCAGGGCCTGGGTCGACCGGCACGTTCCCGCGCCGTGGCGGGCGGCCGCCGAGGCCGGCGGCCGCCGGGCCGTGCGCGCGGTCCGTACCCCGCCGGAGTATCGGGCGTGGTACCCGGTGTTCGGCGCGTCGGGCCTGGTCGCGGCGAGGTGGGGCCCCTCGTACGGCGGCCTTGGCTGGAGCCGCGCGGCCGCGTCGGCGGCCGAGGCGGTGCTCGCGCCCTACCACCTTCCCCGGCTGAACCCGCTCGGCCTGAACCTGGCCGCGCCCGCCCTGTTCGCCAACGGGACCGAGGAGCAGCGGCGCCGCTTCCTCGGCCCGATCGTGCGCGCGGAGGAGATCTGGTGCCAGCTGTTCAGCGAGCCGGGCTCGGGCAGCGACCTGGCGTCGCTGTCCACCAGGGCGGTGCGTGACGGCGAAGGCTGGGTGGTCAACGGACAGAAGGTGTGGACCACGTGGGCCGACCAGGCCGACTTCGGCGTGCTGCTGGCCAGGACGGATCCCGATGTCCCCAAGCACCAGGGCATCACCTACTTCCTGCTGCCGATGCGCCAGGACGGAGTCGTGGTCCGGCCCCTGCCGCACCTGGGCGGCGAGACTGAGTTCTTCGAGGTGTTCTTCGACGACGCTCGGGTGCCCGACACCCAGCGGGTCGGTGACGTCGGCGAGGGCTGGCGGGTCGCGCAGGCCACGCTGAGCGGCGAGCGGCAGATGGTCTCCGGTGCCGGCTCGGGTGGCGTGGACCGGGTGGGCGGCGCCGGCGCCGCCCACCTCGTGCGGCTGGCCCGCCGACGCGCCGACCAGGGCCTGCCGGGTGGCTGGGGTGAGCAGGCGGTGCGCGAGCGGATCGTCCGGCTGTGGTGCGAGGAGCAGGCGCGGGGCTGGACCAACCAGCGGGTCCGCGCGCGCCTGGCCGGCAACCTCCCGCCGGGCCCGGAGAGCTCGATCGGCAAGGTGCACGGCTCGGAGCTCAACCAGCGCATCCAGCAGGCGGCGGGAGAGCTGCTGGGCGGCGCGGCGATGGCGTGGTCAGGCTCCGCCGGCTCGCCGGCCGAGTACTGGGAGCACATGCCCGCCGAGGTGCGCGGGATGCTGCGCAGCCGGGCCAACACCATCGAGGGCGGCACCTCGGAGGTCAACAAGAACGTCATCGCCGAGCGGGTGCTCGGGCTGCCGAGGGAACCCGATCCCCACAAGGGAAAGCCGTGGCGGGACGTGCCGCGCAGTGGCTGAGCCGCAGCCGGCTCAGGACACCTCTATTACACGGGAGCATGCGATGACGGCACGGACCGCGGTGACGCTGTCGGTCGAGGAGCGGGTCGCCTGGATCACGCTGGTCGACGTCGACCGGCGTAACAGCACCAGCGACGTGCTCGTCGAGCAGCTCACCCAGGCTTGTGCCGCGGTGCGCGACGACCGGGACGTGCGCGCCGTCGTGCTGAAGGCCGACGGCCCGGTCTTCTCGGCGGGCGGCGACCTGGACTCCCTGGGCACCACACCGGCCGATCCCACCGCCGTCTACCGGGGGTTCGCGGCGCTGGCCGCGCTCCCGGTCCCCACCCTGGCCGCGGTCCACGGTCCGACGATCGGCGCGGGGGTCAACTTCATCCTGCCGTGCGATGTCGTCGTCGCGGGGCGCAGCGCGACCTTCGACCCACGTTTCCTCGACCTGGCCATCCATCCCGGTGGCGGGCACCTGTGGCGCTTGGAGCAGCGGTTGGGACGGCAGGGCGCCGCCGCGCTCATCCTGTTCGGCGAGTCGATCTCGGCGGCCGAGGCCGAACGCTGCGGCCTGATCTGGAAGTGCGTGGCCGACGACGACCTGCTGCCCGTCGTCTCGGCCATGGCCGCGCGCGCGGCGGGCCGCTCGGTCGAGTTGGTGCGGCGGACCAAGTCGGTGCTCTCGCTGAGCCGCGCGCTCACCGATCCCGCGATGGCCGCGGGCCTGGAGCAGGTCGCCCAGGACTGGTCGGTGCGCCAGCCCGACCACACCGAGGCGGTCCGGCGCGTCCGCGAGCGCGTCCGCCGCTGAGGAGCCCGAACGTCCGCTATGGACGGTCCACTGTGGCCGCCAGCCGCTCGCGGGCCAGCCGGGTGAGCTCGGGCTTGGCCACCTTGCCGACTGCTCCACGTGGCAACGCGTCGACAAACCAGACGTGGCGCGGCATCTTGAAGTCCGCCAGCCGGTTCCGCGCCCAGTCGAGCAGGCCCTCGGCTGGCACACCCTCGGCGACGACGAAACCCACCGGCACCTCGCCGAGGCGTTCGTGGGGGACGCCGACGACGGCGGCCTCGCGCACACCGGGATGCTCCCGCAGGACGTGCTCGATCTCGGCGGGGTAGACGTTGAAGCCGCCGACGAGGATGAGCTCGCGGGCCCGCCCGACGATCCGGACGTAGCCGTCCTCGCCGATCCACGCCACGTCGCCGGTGCGCAGCCAGCCGTCGCGGAGGACCTCGTCGGTGGCCGCGGGATCGTCGAGGTAGCCGGCCATGACGTTCGCGCCGCGCACCTCCAGCTCGCCGGTGTGGTCCGGTCCGCGCCGCGGTGAGTCCGGCGAGCGCGACGAGCCCGTGGCGATCCGGACCTCGACGCCGTCGATCGGCGCGCCGACCGTCTGCGACCCGAGCTCCGGCGGGTCGCCGAGCCGGGTCATCGTGCACACGCCGGTCGCCTCGGTCAGGCCGTAGGCGACCACCACGTCCCGCACGCCCAGCTCGGTGACCAGACCGCGGACGAGGTCGGGCGGGACGACGGCGGAGCCGATCACGGCCGTGCGGATGTTCAGGTGCTCCGGCAGCTCTCCCGACCGGTGCGCGTCGAGCACGTAGCTCTGGACCGTCGGCGGCGCGTTGAGCACGGTGACCGCACCGCCACCGACCAGCTCCACCAGGCTGGCGCGCGAGACGTGCGGGATCAGCACGACCGTCGCGCGGGCGTGGAAGGGCGAGATCAGCCCGGTCTTGAAGCCACCGACGTGAGCGAGGGGATACGTCGTGGGAAACACGTCGCCGCGGCGCAGCCCCACGTTGCGGGCCCACGTCGCGGCGGTCGCCACGAGCGGCCGCTGCCGCAGCAGCGCACCCTTGGGCGCGCCGGTGGTGCCGGAGGTGAACTGCACGACCGCATGCTCCGCGGTGCCGGAGGAGTCCGTCTCCTCCGGTGCCGCGGCCAGCAGGTCGGCCCACCGGACACCGTGGTCCGGTGCCGTGGCGCCCAGCGAGACCAGCTGGTGCGGCGCGACGATCGCGGCCGCCTCCGTCGCAAGGGGACGGTCGCGGAAGGTGTCGGGCGCGACCATGAACCGGCAGTCGGCGCGGCGCACGATCGCGGCGGCCTCGACCGCGGTGTAGCGCGGGTTCACCGGCACCAGCACCCCGCCGGCCACCACGACCGACAGCATCGACACGGCGCAGTCGAGGGTGTTGACCGCCCAGACCGCCACCTGGTCGCCGGTCTCGAGCCCGTGCCGGCGCCATGCCGTCGCCCCCCGGCGGACGGTCGCGTCCAACTCGGCGTAGGTCAGGCGGTCGGTGCCGCAGCGCAGTGCCAGGGTGTCGGGGGAGTCGAGGGCGGCGCCCGCCAGCAGGTCGGCGACCGACCCGATCGTCGGCCGGCTCATCCGAGCGTGATGTCCCGGCTCCGGATCCGCCATCCCCGGTCGGTGCGGGCCAGCTCGTCGCGGTAGCTGCCGACGAGTGCGATCGATGGCGCCGCGGCCGTCTCGGTGATGAACTGGAAGTACGAGACGGCTCGCGCGCTGTCGCCGGTCACCTCGATGTGCAGGGGGACCACGAAATGTCGCGTCCCGGTGCCCGGGCCGCTCACCCCCTCGGCCCGCCGCGCCGCTGCGGCGACGGTGATCTCGTCGATGCCGGTCTGCCGCGCGTCGCCCATGCGCCAGGCCGCGTCGGGTGTGTAGAGCCGGCGGTAGTCGTCGGGCACGCCTTCGTCGCCGAGGTGGGCGGCGAGGCCGATGAGGGAGCGGATGGCCGCGTCGTCCTCCGCCGCGCAGGGATGACTGTTCACTGCGTCCTCCTTGAGGGTTGTCCACTCGCGACGGTTCATCTATCTTAGCAATGATTAACGGACAGGCGTGTGAATGCCACTCGATGGGGAGGGCGTGACCCGTGGGCCACGATGAGCAGGTCAAGGTGTCGGTCCAGGCCGTCGGCAAGGTGTTCTCCTCGAAGGCCGGCCGGGTGGAGGCGCTGTCGCGGATCTCCCTGGATGTGCGCGACGGCGAGTTCCTGTGCCTGCTCGGCCCGTCGGGCTGTGGCAAGACGACCCTGCTGCGGGTCATGGCCGAGCTGGAGTCGCCGTCCTCGGGGCGGATCGAGATGCGCCACGACGACCCGGGCCGCCCCCTGTCCGCGGTGGTGTTCCAGGACTACTCGGTCTTCCCGTGGAAGACCATTCGCGACAACGTCGTGTTCCCGTTGCTGCAGAACGGGTTCCGCCGCCGGGAGGCCCGCGAGGTGGCTGGCCACTGGCTCGCCCAGCTCGACCTCACCGGCTTCGAGAACTCCTACCCCGACACGGTGTCGGGCGGCATGAAGCAACGAGTGGCCATCGCCAGGGCACTCGCGCTGCGACCCGAGCTGCTGCTCATGGACGAGCCGCTGGCCGCGCTCGACGCCCAGCTTCGCCTGCTGCTGCAGGAGAAGCTGCTCGACCTGTGGCAGCGCAACCAGAACACCGTCGTGTTCGTGACCCACTCGATCGACGAGGCGCTGCTGCTCGGCGACCGCATCGCCGTGATGAGCGCCCGGCCGGGACGGATCGACACGGTGATCGACGTACCCTTCGCCAGGCCGCGCGATCCGGACGAGATCCGGGCGTCGGCGGACTTCGCCGGGCTGCGCGACGACATCTGGCACCGCCTGCGCAGGGAGCTACAGGCCTCATGACGTCGAACGTCTCCGACACGCGAACACCGGTCGGCTCGGCCACCCGGACCGTGATCGTCCCGTCGGCCAGAGAGCGCGACCCGCGGGCCTACGCGTTCCGGCGCCGCCTGCTCGAGCGGGGCCTCGCCGTCGCCGTCCCGTTGGGACTGATCGCCGTGTGGCAGGGGCTCGCGAGCGCCGGCGTGGCCGAGAGTCCGTACTTCCCGCCCCCGTTCCAGATCGCGTCGAGCTGGGGCGACCTGCTGGCCAACGGGGTGTACGTCGACTCGGTGCTCGCGAGTGTGCGCCGGATCGCCCTTGGTTACGCCGCCGGCACGGTGGCCGCGCTGGTGCTCGGCTTCGCCATCGGGTCGCGCGCCCTGCTGCGCTCGGCGCTGGAACCTACGATCGCCGCGCTGTACACGGTGCCGAAGCTCGCGATCCTTCCGTTGCTGCTGCTGGTCTTCGGGCTCGGCGAGACGAGCAAGATCCTGCTCGTCGCGCTGACGTGCTTCTTCGTCGTGCTGATCAACACGATCGACTCCGTGGCCGGCGTGTCGTCGCGGTACCTCGACGTCGGCCGGTCGTTCAAGGCCTCGCGATGGGCCGTGCTGTGGCACATCACCGTGCCGGCGGCGCTGCCGCGGACGCTGACCGGCATGCGGATCGCCGCCGGCATGGCGGTCATCGTGATCGTCGGCGCCGAGTTCGTCGCCGCCGACGCCGGACTCGGGTTCCTGGTCTGGAACTCCTGGAACCTGGGGGTGCCCGAGTACATGTTCGTCGGCATCGTGTCCATCTCCCTGATCGGCGTCATCGCGACCGCGCTGCTGCGCGGCCTCGAGCGGTTGCTGACCCCCTGGAACCGCTGAGCGCAGCGGCCGGGCCCACGGAGTTCGTGCCCCGGTAGGAAAGGAACTGTCGTGACGAGAGCTCTCCTGCGTCGTGCAACCGCCCTCGCGCTGATCCTCGTGGGCGCCATGGCGCTCGCCGCGTGCGGCGACGGCGGTGGCGCCGCCGGCGGTGGGAAGGACGGCGCGGTCACCGTCGGGTACATCTCGGGTGCCGCGCTGGCGCCCGCGTTCGTGGCCGAGGATCTCGGGTGCTACCGGGAGCAGGGGCTCGACGTGACCTTCGAGCCGATCAACAACCCGGCCGACGCGGTCGCGTTCCTGTCCTCGGGCAAGATCGACGCCTACGTCGGGTCGCCGTCGGCCGGGATGTTCAACCAGGTCGCCCGCGGCGCGGACCTGAAGCTGGTCGCCTCGCTCGGATCGGTCAACACCCCAGGCGACGAGCCGGCCCCGAGCGGCCTGTTCGGCGGCAAGGGGGTCACCAGGGTCGAGGACCTGCGCGGCAAGCGGGTGGCGAGCCTCGGCACCGTCGGCACCGCGACGTCGTTCCTGCTCGGGACGTCGCTCGCGGAGGGCGGGCTCGGCCTGACCGACGTCGAGATCGTGCCACTGTCCCTTCCGGACATGACCGAGGCACTGCGCAACGGAGGGGTGGCGGCCGCTCTGCTCGTCGCTCCCTACACCCAGAAGGTCGTCGAGGGCGGCTTCGCGACGGCCCTCGTGGACGCCAAGGCCGCCTACGGCAAGGAGACCACGTCGGCTGTCATGTACGGCCCCGCCCTGCTGGAGAAGAACCGCGAGGCGGGAGTCGCGTACCTGAAGGCGGTGGCGTGCGCCGCCGAGCGGATGGCCGGCGACTGGCGCGAGGACCAGGAGATCGTCACCGCGCTCGCGAAGTTCATGAAGGTGCCGGAGGAGACGGTCAGCGGCGGCGGCCTCTACGCCTTCGACCCGACCCTGACGGTCAACGCGGGCACGCTGACCGCGATGCAGGAGATGTTCCGCGACTACAAGGAAACGCTGAACTACGACAAGATCCTCGCCCCCGAGAAGCTCGTCGACGAGCAGATCCGGCTCGACGCGGTCGGCACCCGGTAGGCGGGGGTCGGTGGGCGCTCAGCGCGTGGTGGAGAAGTCGACGTTGTCGAGCAGGTTGGTGTTCACGGTGTCCTTCTTGGCCGACTCCAGGCTCGACTTCCTGGTCGCGGCGAGGTGTGCGCTCGCCAGCGACACGGTGCGCTTCTCGTCGCCCGCGGCGATGGCGTCGACCAGCTTCTGGTGATCGCGCAGCGCCGCGCGGCGGGACTTGCGTGCCAGCGGTGAGCTCTGGTCCAGCTCTCCGTCCACGATGGACGCGTCGGACCAGACCGTCGACTCGTGCGCGGTCCAGATGGTCTCCAGCGATCCCACGATGACGATCATCGTCTCGTTGCCGCAGTTCCGGACCAGCGTCTCGTGGAACTCGCGGGCATGCGCCGGGAACTGCTCTGGATCGTCGAAGGTCGCCTCCTGCTCGGCGACCACCTCGCGCAGCGCGGCGACCACCGTGTCCTCGCGGTCCGGCCGCGTGGCGCACAGCGCGGCGCACGCCGGCTCGAGGTGGAGCAGCGCGCCGCTGACGTCGCCCATCCCCGTGTTTCGGGTCTGCAGGACCATGCTGATGGTGCGGGCAATGCGTTCCGGCGTCGGCAGGTGGACCACCGCCCCGCCCACGTTGCCGCGCCGCACCGAGATGAGCCCCTCGGTCTCGAGGATGCGCATCGCCTCGCGCACGGCGGGCAGGCTGACCCGGAAGTCGGTGAACAGGTGCTCCTGACGCGGCAGGCTGTCGCCCTCTTTTAGCTTGCCGGTGAGGATGTCGTCACGCAGGCGCGCCGCCACGATCTCCGCCAGGCGCGGTTGGCGCAACTGTCGCATCGTGCTCTCCTTCAGTCCGGGGCCGCCCACCAGCCTAGCGCCAACCGGCACCCATCCTCGTCAAGACACGAATGACACAATCATTTCACGAGTGGGCGGGGGGCCACCGTGGCGCGCAGTGTTCGCCGCAGAACCTTGCCGACATCGGAGCGCGGCAACTGCTCGATCACGGTGTACTCGACCGGGACTTTGTACGGGGCCAGGTGATCTCGGCACCAGGCGGCCAGTGCCTCGCCGCTCGGCACGTCCGGTCCCACCGGGACGACCCACGCGTAGGGTACTTCGCCGAGGCGGGGGTGGGGCACCCCGGCGACCGCGGCGTCCCGAACGGAGTCGTGGCGGCGCAGGACCTCCTCGACCTCGTCGGGGAAGATCTTGAGCCCGCCCCGGTTGATCATGTCGCTCATTCGGCCCTCGATCCACAGGAACCCGTCGGGATCGAGCCGGCCGATGTCGCCGGTCTGCAGGAAGCCGTCGACGAACCTGTTGTCGTCGGCGGGATCCGGCGCGGCGTCCCGGCTCGCGTAGCCGCGCATCCGGAACGGCGAGCGGATGTGGATGTGGCCCTGCTCGTCGCCGGCGACCTCATGGCCGCCGTCGTCGAGGATGCGGATGTCCACGTCGTCGTACGGCCGGCCCACCGCGCCCAGCTTGTCGGTGCCGAACTCGCGGATGTCGTCGACGGTCCAGCCGACGACCTCGCCGCCGAGCTCGGTCTGCCCGTAGGAGTTCAGCACGAGGACGCCGAAGCGGTCGTGGCAGCGCCGCGCCGTGGCGGGGGAGAGCGGTGCGGTGATCGAGCGCACGATGCGCAGTGGCTCGATCGAGTCGATCGCGTCGCTGTCGCACAGGGCGGTGATCATGGCCGGGGCGAGCACGGTCGACGTGATGCCGTGCCGTCGCACGGCCTCGACCAGCGCGACCGGGGTGAAACTGTCGAGCAGCACGACGCCGTACCCGGCACGCAGGGAGAACAGTGTGTTGAAGATCCCGGCCCAGAGCGCGAGCGAGAGCGGGATCAGGTTCATGCGCAGCGTTGCCCGCCGCTCGGGGGTTGCGGCCGACCGCCTGCGGAGCTTGCGCAGGCTCGAGTCGAGCGCGTCGATCGTGCCGCCGTGGCGCAGTTGCACGGCCTTGGGTCGGCCGGTCGTCCCCGAGGTCCGCAGTACGAGGGCGACCTCCGGGTCGTAGGAGGCGGCGGCCGCGGTGACCGTGCGCAGGACGGTGGCCTGCCAGGTCGTCTCGTCGAACCGCACCATCGCGAGGTCCGCCGTCTGGCGTGCCAGGTCGCCCTCGGCGCCCAGCAGCAGCTCGACCGGGGTCTCGCCGATGAGCTGGGCGACCTCGGCGGGGGTGCTGCGCTGGTTGATCGGGACGTACACGCCACCGGCCGCCCAGACCGCGAACATGCTGACCACCCCCGACGGGCCCGACCCGACGAGCCCGCCGACCGGAACGCCGACGCCGACGCCCGCCTCGGCCAGGGCCGAGGCGACGGACTCGACGGCCCGGCGCAGCTCGTGCACGGACATGGTCTGCCCCGGCGAGTGGAGCACGGTCGTGTCGTCGGTCACGGGAAGGTCGGTGAGCAGGCTCAGCAACGTCGCACTCAAAGCTCCCCCTTCGCTGCCCATCTTTTAAAAGATAGATAGTTAAGGCAGGCATCGCAAGCCTGGCGGTTTAAAGATTCAATCTTTAGGATGCTGGCATGGTGGACCGGTACGTCGATGCCGACGGGCTCGCGATTTCCTTGGCGGGCGGGGTGCTGTCGCTGCGACTGGACGACCCGCGCAAGCGCAATGCCATGACCGACGCGTCACTGCGCGGCATGGTCGATGCCCTCGAGCTGGCCCAGAACGACGAGGACGTCCGGGCGGTCCTGCTGACCGGAGCCGGGCGGGACTTCTGCAGTGGCTTCGACATCGTCGCGCGCAACGCCGGCGGCGACGCGCGACCGCGCACCGGGGCGATCCAGCGCCGGCTTCCCTCACAGGCCCACCGGCTGATCCCGCAGCTGTGCGAGCTGCAGGTGCCGGTGGTCAGCGGCGTCTCCGGTTACGCAGTGGGGGTCGGCATGCAGCTCGCGCTGGCGAGCGACTTCGTGATCGCCGACCGCACGGCGACGTTCTGGGAGCCCTTCGTGGCCCGGGGCATGACGCCCGACAGTGGGGCGACCTGGCTCGCGGTCCGCGCGGTGGGGCCGCTGCGGGCCCGCCGACTGCTCATGCTCGGCGAGCGGCTCTCGGCCGAGGTCGCTGAGGCGTGGGGGATCGTCCACGAGGTGGCCGATGACGGCGAGGCCGAGACCAAGGCGCGCGAGCTCGCCACCCGCCTCGCGGCCGGACCGACGGTCGCCCTCGGGCTGACCAGGAATCTGATCAACAGCGCGGCCGACGCGCGGTTGCGCGACCAGTTGGACAGCGAGGCCCTCGCGTTGGAGCTCTCCTCGCGCAGCCCGGACTTCCGCGAGGGACTCCGGGCCTTCGTGGAGAAGCGCGAACCGACCTTCGAGGGCCGGTGACGGCATGAGTGGGGGGGAGTCATGAGTGGGGGCGGATGGCCGAGGACGGTCCCGGCGATGCTCGCGGCGAGCGCGCGGCGCTTCGCACCAGCGGTCGCCGTCCGCGACGGCGACGTCGACCTGACCTACGCCCAGCTCGCCGACGCGGTCCGGGGCGTCGCCCGTGGGGTGCTGGCCCTGGGCATCGGCAAGGGGGACCGGGTCGGGTTGTGGGCGCCCAACTCCCACCGGTGGATCGTCGCCTCGCTCGCCCTGCACACGGCCGGCGCGGTCGTGGTGCCGCTCAACACGCGGTACCGGGGCCAGGAGGCCCGCGAGATCCTCGCCAGGGTCCGCGCGTCGGCGGTCCTCGTCGACGACGGCTTCCTCGGCTACGGGTACGCCGACGCGGTCACCATTCCCGTGGACGGCGACCGGGTGGGCGAGCGGCTCGACGGCCTGACCGTCGTCGACATCGGCCGCGACCGGACCGCGGCCGGCGCCGAGGTGATCGGCTGGGACGACCTGGTCGCGGGCGGCGCGGCGGTGTCGCTCGAGGCGGTACGCGACGCGGCTGAGGCGGTGCGGCCCGAGGACCTGTCGGAGATCATCTTCACCTCGGGCACCACGGGCCTGCCGAAGGGCGTCACCATCCCGCACGGCGCGGCGCTGGACCTCTACCACGCCTACGCCGAGGTGTGGGGCCTGCGCGCGGGGGACCGTTACCTGGTGACCCTGCCGTTCTTCCACACCGGCGGCAACAAGGCCGGGATGCTCGTGAGTCTGATGTACGGGCTCACGATCGTGCCCATGGCGGTGTTCGACGCGACCGAGGCACTGCGCCTGATCGAGGCCGAGCGCATCTCCGTCATGAACGGGCCGCCGACGATCTACTACGCGCTGCTGGAGAGCCCGGACCGGCGAAAGCGCGACCTCGGCTCGCTGCGCGTCGCGGCGACCGGCGCCGCCGTCGTGCCGGTCGCCCTGGTCGAGCGGGCCCGCACCGAGCTGCCCTTCGACCGGTTCGTGACCGCCTACGGCATGACCGAGTGTTGCGGCACCGCGACCATGTGCCGCGAGACCGACTCGCTCGAGACCATCGCCAGGACCAGCGGCAGCGCGGTGCCCGGCGTGGAGCTGCGCGTGGTCGATCCGCAGGGGCGGGAGGTGGGGCCCGGTGAACCCGGCGAGGTGCTCATCCGGGGCGCCAACGTCACCCCCGGCTACTGGGAGGACCCGGACGCGACCGCCGCCGCGATCGACGCCGACGGCTGGCTGCGTTCCGGCGACGTCGGCACCCTCGACGAGCACGGCCACCTCACGATCACCGACCGGCTGACGGACCTGTTCATCGTCGGCGGGTTCAACGTCTCGCCCGCCGAGGTCGAGCAGGTTCTGGCCCGCCACCCGGCGGTCGCCGAGGTGGCCGTGGTCGGCGTGCCCGACGAGCGCCTCGGCGAGGTGCCCAAGGCGTTCGTGATCCCGCGCCAGGGGGCGGCGGTGGTGCCCGGCGAGGTGATCGCCTGGGCGCGGGAGCGGCTCGCGAACTTCAAGGTGCCGCGTGCCGTGGACGTCGTCGGGGAGCTGCCGCGCAACGCGAGCGGCAAGGTGCTCCGGCGCGAGCTGCGGCGGCGCGAGCGCGGGGGATGAGCCGGGTGCGGTTATCTGGTCGACGGCTGTGGCCGGTGGCGGGCGGCCGCGATCCGGGCCGTGGCGGCCGCGCCGATGCCGTCGAGGAGCTGGGCGCTGACCTTGTCGTGCCTGGTCGACGCCAAGCTCGTGGCCCGGGTGGCGGTGAGGTGGAGCGAGGACAGGGACGCGGCGCGGCTCTCGTCGCCGGCCTCGATCGCAGCCAGCAGCCGCTCGTGGTCGCCGAGGGCGGCCAGGCGCGTGGCCGCGGCGTCGTCGGACGCCTGTGTGACGGGGTCGCCCCACACCGATGACTCGTGCGCCGACCACAGCGACTCGAGCGCGCCGATCACGATGATCATCGTCTCGTTCCCGCTGAGGGCCACGATCGCCTCGTGGAACTCGCGGGCCAGGGTGTTGTAGGCCGCGCGGTCCTCGACGACCTCGCGTTGCCGGCCGACCAGCTCGTTCAGCACCGGCGCCACCGTGGTGGCGCGATCCGGGCGGGCGGCGCACAGGCTGGCGCACACGGGCTCCAGCAGCAGCAGGGCGCCGCTGACATCGCCGAGCGAGGTGCCCCGCGACTGCATCACCATGCTGATCATTCGGGCGGTCCGCTCTGGCGTGGGCAGGTGCACCACGGCGCCGCCCACGTTGCCCCGCCGGACGGTGACCAGGCCCTCGGACTCGAGGGTGCGCATGGCCTCCCGCACCGCGGGCATGCTCACGCCGAATTCCTCGATCAGCTGCTCCTGCGGTGGCAGGCTGTCTCCCTCGCCGAGCACACCGTCGAGGATGTCGTTGCGCAGTGCCGCCGCCACCAGCTCTGCGACGCGCATCTGCCGCATACGGCGCATGAGCCGCCTCCCTCCGAGTAGCCGTCGGATGCTACCGGACACTACCTGGGCGGATGCTCCAGTCTGCAATCTTTGTATCTTTCAATCTTATTGCCTTTAAGAGTTTTGGCCGGTACGTTACGGCGCAGTCGTCCCATGCTCAGCGAAGAGGAGGCGGGCGTGCTACGGATGGTGCTGACCCGGATCTCCCTGGTCGTCCCGCTGGTCGTGGTCGTGTCGACCGCGGCGTACTTCCTCGGCGCGCTGTCGCCCGTCGACCCGGCCGAGTCGGTGCTCGGGCCGGACCCCACACAGGCCCAGATCGACGCCGTGCACGCGCAGATGGGGCTCGACCGGCCCATCACGACGCAGTTCCTCGAGTGGGCGTCCGGCGTGTTGCGCGGTGACCTCGGCAGCTCGCTGTTCTCCCACGAGCCGGTCACCACGATGCTGGCGAGGGCGCTCCCGGTCACGCTGAGCCTGACCATGGGCGGCCTGGTCATCTCCCTGCTGCTGGGCATCCCGGCGGGAATCTGGTCCGCCCTGCGCGCGGGACGGCTCGGCGACCGAGTGACCACGGGGGCGGTGACCTTCTGGCAGGCCGTGCCGAACTTCTGGTTGGCGCTTCTGCTGATCCTCTTCTTCGCCGTCCACTTGGGATGGTTCCCGGCGGTCGGGTACACCCCGATGTCCGAGGGCCTCGGGGAGTGGCTGCGGAGCATCGCGCTGCCGTCGCTGGCACTGGGCATGTCGGCCGGCGCTGTGGTGGCGCGCCAGACGCGATCGGCGCTGATCGGCGTGCTGCAGCAGGAGTATGTCCGCACCGCGATGGCCCAGGGACTGTCGCGGCGCCGGATCGTGCTGAAGTACGGGCTGAAGAACGCCGGGGTGCCGGTCGTGACGGTCGTCGCCTTCGAGGTGGCGGGTCTGTTCGGCGGATCCATCGTGGTCGAGCGGATGTTCTCGATGCGGGGCTTCGGCACGCTCGCCATCGACGCCGTGCTGCGCCGCGACCCCGACGTGATCCAGGGCGTGATCGTCGTAGCGGCTGCGGTCATGCTCCTCGTCCAGCTGGTGCTGGACCTGTCCTATGCGTGGCTCAACCCGAAGGTGCGTCTGTCATGACCGTGTCCGTCACCGACCCCCCGGGTGCCGATGCGCCGCTCGCCACCGGCTCCGGGGCTCGCCCGCCGGGACGGGGCCGGCTCGCTCGCCGGCTCCGTGCCAAGGCGGTCATCCCGGTGGCCGGCGGGTTCCTGGCACTGCTCGTGCTCGTGGCGGCCGCCGCGCCGCTCGTCGCGCCGTTCGACCCGGCGACCGGTGACCTGCTCCACCCGTCGCAGCTGCCGTCGGGCGCGCACTGGCTCGGCACCGACTCGCTCGGCCGCGACGTGCTCAGCAGGCTGATCTACGGCGCGCGGGTCGCCCTGCTCGCCGCCCTGGTCGCGGTGGGCGTCGCGGTCGCGCTCGGCCTGCCGCTCGGTCTCGTGCTCGGCTACCGCGGCGGCTGGGCCGACCGCGTGGTGCTGCGGGCGGCAGAGGGCATCAACGCGATGCCGTTCCTGCTCGTGGCGATCACCCTGATCGCCGTGCTTGGCCCGGGACTGTTCAAGTCCATGGCCGTCGTGGGACTGGTCTACGCCGTGATGGTCCTGCGGCTGGTGCGCGGCGAGGTGCTGGCCGCACGGGAGGAGCTCTACGTCACCGGGGCGGCCGTGACCGGCGCGTCGACCGCGCGCATCCTGTGGCGCCACATCCTGCCGAACATCGCGCCCTCGCTGATCGTGCAGGTCACCACGATGTTCGCCACCTCCATCGTCGCCGAGGCGACGCTGTCCTATCTGGGCCTTGGCACGCAGCCGCCCGAGGCCAGCTGGGGCAACATGCTCGCCGACGCCCAGCAGTCGGCGTTCTCCCAGTGGTTCCTCGCGGTGCCCTCCGGCGTGGCGATCCTGGTCACCGTGCTGGCCTTCAACCTTCTTGGCGACGGCATCCGTGACGCCTTCTCCCGCGAGGACACCGGAAACGTGCTCGACGCGCGCGGTGCGACGGTCGCGGCCCCCGCGCGGGAGCAGGACGACGACGAACCGGCGCCCGCGGCCGACGACGCCCTCGTCGTGGTGCGGGGTCTGTCCGTGTCGTTCCCCGTGCCGGGCCAACGCGGTGCGTGGACGCCGGCGGTGACCGACGTGTCCTTCTCGATCGGGCGGGGGAAGGTGGTCGGCCTGGTCGGGGAGTCGGGCAGCGGGAAGAGCGTGACCGCGATGGCGCTCGCCGGGCTCGTCCCCTCGCCCGGCCGGGTCGGCGCGCGTTCGATCACGTTCGACGGCCGCGAACTGGCAGGCGCCGACGCCGAGTCGATGCGCGCGCTGCGTGCCGGCTCGCTCGGGGTGGTGTTCCAGGACCCGCTCAAGGCCCTCAATCCGGCGTTCACCATCGGGACCCAGCTGACCGAGGGCCTGCGGGTGGTGCACGGAATGTCCACACGCGACGCCCGGCGGGAGGCGGTCGAGTGGCTCGACCGGGTGCGGATCCCCGGCGCGGCCGCGCGCCTGCGCCAGTACCCGCACGAGTTCTCCGGCGGCATGGCCCAGCGGGTCATGATCGCCATGGCGCTGTCGTCCCGGCCGACGCTGCTGATCGCCGACGAGCCGACCACCGCCCTCGACGTCACGGTCCAGGGTGAGATCTTGGATCTGCTGCGGGAGCTGCAGGCCGAGTCGGGGCTGTCGCTGCTGATCATCACCCATGACCAGGGCGTCGTCGCCGACCTCGCCGAGACGATGCTCGTCATGTACGCCGGCCAGCTGGTCGAGAGCGGTCGCGTGGCCGACGTGCTCGGCAACCCGCGGCACCCCTACACGGCCGGGCTCGTGGCCTCGGTGCCCAGGAACCGGCGGCGGACCGGGCCGCTCCCGCGCATCGGGGGAGTGGTGCCGGCGGCCGACGAGTGGGGCCCGGGATGCCGGTTCCGCGCGCGCTGTCCTTTCGCGACGGACGAGTGCGCCACCGGGCCGGTCCCGCTCCGGCGGGTGGCGGGCGGATCGAGCCGCTGCGTCCGGACCGGCGAGGGGCTTGCGTTCGCCGACCCCGCGGTGTGGTTGCGATGACCGGTACGAAGGACCTGCTCGAGGTCAGCGACGTGGACGTGACCTTCGCGCTGCGCGGCGGACTTCCCGGGCGGCCCAAGGCCCGGCACCAGGCCCTGTCGGGGGTCTCCCTGTCGATCCGGCCGGGGCAGACGGTCGGGCTGGTGGGCGAGTCCGGATCGGGAAAGTCCACTTTGGCCAGGGTCGTGCTCGGTCTGCAACCCTGTGACCGGGGCCGGGTTCGCCTGCACGGGCAGGACGTTGACGTCGCGCGACCCACGGTGCCCCGCTCCTTCCGGCGCCGCGTGCAGGCGGTGTTCCAGGACCCCTACGGATCGCTCAACCCCACGATGACCGTGGCGCAGCTCCTGGCCGAACCGCTGCGACTGGCCGACACACTGTCCACTCGGGAGCGTTGGGACCGGGTCGTCGAGCTGGTCGAGCTGGTCGGCCTCGCGCGCGGGCACCTGGAGCGCTACCCCTACCAGTTCTCCGGCGGGCAGCAGCAGCGGATCGCGATCGCCCGCGCACTGGCCTGCGCGCCCGAGCTCATCGTGCTGGACGAGCCGGTGAGCGCCCTGGACGTCTCCATCCAGAGCCAGGTCATCGACCTCCTGGAACAGATCCAGGCCAGTACCGGGGTGTCCTACCTGTTCATCGCGCACGACCTGGCCGTCGTACGGCACATCAGCCACCGCATCGCGGTCATGTACCGGGGTCGCATCGTGGAGGAGGGACCGGCCGACGAGGTCTGTGACGACCCGCGGCACCCCTACACGAGGCTGCTGCTCGCCTCGATCCTCGATGCCGATCCCGCCGCCAGTGCCGGCCGCCGCGAGCTACGCCGAAGTCTCGCCCGCGCCTTCGCCGACAGCCTCGGCAGCTCCTCGTGAAAGGCAAACCCATGAGCCAACGCCCATTCCGCCGCGTCGCGGCCGTGGTCGCCACGATCCTCGCCATCTGCGCGTACCTCACCGGATGCTCGACAGAAGGGTCGCAGGCCGACGACACCGGTGGCGTGCTCCGCGTCGGCGTGTCGCTCGACACCGACTCCTACGACCCGTATCTGACCATCCAGGCCGCCGCGGCCCTGCTCTATCCCGCCTACGACACGTTGACCGTCATGGACGAGAACGCCACGGTCGGTCCGTCCCTGGCTACGGCGTGGGAGCAGACCGACCCGACCACCTGGCGTGTGACGCTGCGGTCCGACGTCGTGTTCCACGACGGCTCGGCACTCGACGCCAAGGCGGTGAAGAAGAACTTCGAGCGCGGCAAGACCCTGGCGTCCTCGCCGTACATCGCCCTGTACTCGGCAATGAAGCAGATCACGGTGGTCGACGAGCACACCGTCGACGTCGCGTTCGACTCGCCGTACCCGTCGTTCCCGAGCGACATCGCGTCGATACCCGGCGCCATGGTGAGCGCCCGGGCTCTCGACGCCGGCACCGACCTCACCAACGTCATGGTGGGCAGCGGCGGCTGGACCTTCGACGCCGACGCCTCGGTGCGCGGCTCGAAGCTCGTCTTCCAGGCCTTCGACAAGTACTGGAACTCCGACGCAGTGCGGGCGAAGACCGTCGAGTACCACATCATCAGCGACGACAACGCCCGGTTCAACGCCTTCCAGAGCGGCCAGGTCGACGTCGTCGGGCACCTCCAGCCCAGCCAGATCCAGGCAACGGAGGCCAGTGGCGCGGCCGTTCACGCGGTCCCCATCGAGCTCAGCGTGCTCGGCATCGCCGACCGCACGGGCAAGATCGTGCCCGCGCTCAAGGACGAGCGCGTCCGCCGGGCGATGGTGCTGCTGGTGGACCGCGACGCGCTCAACGCCTCGGCCTACTCCGGGGGCGGCAACCCCGAGCTCGGCGGGTTCATGCCGAAGTCGACCAAGTGGCACAACGAGAAGCTCGACGAGCGCTTCCGCACCGCCGACGTGGCGCGAGCCAAGCAGCTGCTCGCCGAGGCGGGCTACCCCGACGGCTTCTCGCTGGAGGTGGGCAGCGTCGACCTGGTCAAGCAGCGGCTCAGCGCGCTGTCCCAGCTCATGGCCGAGGGTGGCATCGACCTGAAGGTGACCACCGTGCCGCCGGGCACCCTGGCCAAGCAGAACCGGGACGGCAACTTCCCGGTTTTCTACGGCACCTCGCGCAACGTCGAGCCGTCGGGCTGGTACACGACCTACGTGGCCGAGGCGGGGCCCTACAACGCGAAGTTCGGCGCCACCGACATGCGCGACCTCGACGCGCTGACCGTCGAGGCCAGCTCGCAGCGGGACCCGGCCGAGGCCGAGGCACAGTGGGACAAGGTTCAGGCGGAGGTGCTCGACCGAGGCTTCCTCATCCCGCTCATGTGGACCTCACAGCGCTCGGCGATCTCCTCGGCCGTCCAGGGCGAGGTGGTGCTGCGGCCGTCGGAGTCCACCCCGCGCGCGCTCGGCCTCGCGGTGCGGCGGTGACGGCGGCTCCGGCGGCGGACGACCGCCGTGCGGGGCTCGACGCACTGCTCGAGCCCCGCACGGTCGCGGTGATCGGAGCCTCCGACGACCCCGAGCGGATCGGCGGCCGCGTGCTGGAGCACCTCCGCCGGCACTTCGCCGGCCGGACGTACCCGGTGAACCCGAGCCGGGCCACGGTCCAGGGCCTGCCGGCCCACGCCGACATCGGCGAGATCGACGGGCCGGTCGACCTCGCGGTCGTCGCTCTGGCCGGCAAGGCGGTGCCGGCCGCGGTCGAGCGGTGCGCGGAGCGGGGCGTGCGGGCCGCGGTGGTGATCTCCTCCGGCTTCGCCGAGTCCGGGGACGACACCGGGCGGGCCATGCAGGAACGGCTCGGGGAGATCGCCCGGACGTCCGGCATGCGGATCCTCGGGCCGAACTCGATGGGCAGCATCAACCTCACCGCGGGCGTGCACGCGACGTTCGCGAAGCTGAGGGGCTTCCCGCTCGACGCAGGGCACGTGGCGATCGTCAGCCAGAGCGGGGCGTTCGGCCTGCGGGTCTTCGAGGGGGCGCTGACCGAGGGCGTCGGTGTCTCACAGCTGGTCCTCACCGGAAACGAGGTGGACATCACCCTCGGGGAGGTGGCCGAGCATCTCCTCGAGCGTGCCGAGGTCCGCGTCGTCGCGTTGTTCGCCGAGGGAGTGCGCGACCCGGGGTCGCTGTCGCGGTTGGGGCGCCGGGCGGCTGAGCTCGACAAGCCAGTGGTGATCCTGAAGGCGGGAGTCTCGGCCGCCGGCTCGCGGGCGGCGCTGAGCCACACGGGCTCGATGATGGTGGGCACGCGCGCGTTCGACGCCGCCATGGAGGCGGCGGGCATCCTGGTCGTCCCCACACTGCGGAACCTGCTGGCACAGGTCAAGGTGCTCGCCGCCGGCAAGGTCGTGCGGGGCCGCCGGGCCTGTGTGCTCACCGCAAGCGGCGGCTCCGGCATCCTGCTCGCCGACCACCTCGAGGCGGCGGGCCTGACGCTGCCGCCGACCAGCCCGGTGCTGCGCGCCAGGATCGAGTCGGCGATCCCGGAGTTCGGCTCGGCCACGAACCCCGTCGACTACACCGGCCAGATCGTCAACGACCCAGGTGCGATGCCGCGGTTGCTGACGGCCGTCACCGAGTCCGGCGAGTACGACGCGGTGCTCTTCACCGGCATCACCCGCGCGGTGCCGCGCGCTGTGCTCGACGCGATCCTCGACGCCGCGAGCACGACGGACACGCCCTTCCTCGCGTGGGCGCCGCAACCGGAGGTCGCCTACGAGATGACCCGCCGCGGGGTGCCCGGCGTGCTGGACCTCCAGGCTCTGGCCGAGTCGGCCGCCGGCATGCTCGAGCGATCCCGGCGCCGGGAGCTGGCCCTGCGGTACGCCGAGCCGGCACGGCAGCGGGTTGACGCGGTCCCGCGCGCGATGACCGAGGCACAGGCCAAGCACCTGCTTGCCGCCCACGGCATCCCGGTCACCCGGGAGGGCGTGGCCGGCACCCGCGCGGGCGCGGTGTCGCTCGCGCGCACGATCGGCCTGCCGGTCGCGATGAAGATCTCCGGGGACTGGCTCGCCCACAAGACCGATGTTGGCGGTGTCCGGCTCGGCATCGACGACCTTGGCCGGGTCGGCGAGGTGTTCGACGAGCTGATGGAGCTCGCCGAGCGGTCGCGTCCCGACGGGGCCGGCCCGGCCGAAGTGCTCGTGCAGGAGATGGTCGCCGCGGACCTCGAGCTGATGTGCGGGATGGTCCGCGACCCGGTGTTCGGTCCGATCGTGACGGTCGGGGCGGGTGGCACGCTGGCCGAGATCGTGCGCGAACAGCACGCGGCCCTCGCGCCATTCGACCTCGACCACGCCCGCACGCTCGTGGCCCGCATCTGGAGCGGGCGGCTCGTCGAGCACCCGCGCGGGCTGGGTCCTGACGCCGCGGCGGCGCTCGCCCGCCTGGTCCGGGACGTCGGCGTGCTCGCGGCGGGCGAGCCGGGCCTCGTCGAGCTCGACATCAACCCTGTCGCGGTGACCGAGGACCGCGTGGTCGCGGTCGACGCGTTCGCCGTCATGGCCGGGGCCGGCAATGCCTGAGCCCGGCGAGGAGCTCGTCCGATACCGGGTCGAGGACAGGGTCGCGATCGTCACGCTGAACCGTCCGGATCGGCTCAACGCGCTCGTCGCGCCGATGACCGACCAGCTGCTCGACGCGTACGACCGGGCCGACGGCGACGGCGATGTCGGCGCGATCATCCTGACCGGCGCCGGACGGGGGTTCTGCGGTGGCGCGGACTACGCGCGCCTGCGCACGATCGAGGCGGGTGGCGTCGAGGCGACCCACCGGCGCCGGCGGCGCGACCGCGCGATGCGCCTGACCAAGCCGTTGATCGCGGCGATCAACGGCTCCGTGGCCGGTGCGGGGCTTGCGCACGCGTTGATGGCCGATGTGCGGTTCGCGGCGTCCGGTGCCAAGTGGACGACCGCGTTCGCCCGTTACGGGCTGGTCGCCGAGCTCGGCTCGGCGTGGCTGCTGTCCCGGCTCGCCGGCACTGGCAGGGCGCACGATCTGCTGCTGTCGGCCCGTGTGTTCACCACGGAACAGGCCCACGACTACGGTCTCGCGGAGTTCGTCTGCCCCGCGGACGAGGTGCTGGACCGGGCGGTCGAGTACGCCAGGGACCTGGCCGCACTGCCGGCACACGCGCTGCGGCAGATCCGCGAGCAGCTGCACGCGGACCTCGGGCGCGGCTGGGACGACGCCTACTGGGACTCGGTGGCACGAACGCAGGCCAGCTTGGGCGGCGCCGGCTTCCGGGACGGCCTGCCGGCCGGGTAGCCGTCAGCTCCACCCGAGCTCGGCGGCCACGAGTGCCCGCAGGCTTCGCGGTGTTCCGTGGAGCGCGTGGTCGAGCAGGGCGCGCTTGACCCACGGGTTGACCGGGCCTTCCCACGTGTAGCCGAGACCGCCGTGCAGGCGGACGCACTGGCGGGCCGCCACGACGAAGACCTCGGTGAGATGTGCCTTGGCCAGCGCGGCGGACGCCCTGGCGCGCTGGTCGCGGGTGTCGAGCTGGTGCGCGGCGAGCCAGAACAGGCCACGGCCCGGCTCGATCCGCGCCGCGAGGTCGGCGAGCTGGTGGCGGACGGCCTGGAACCGTCCGATCGGGACGCCGAACTGCGCGCGGTCGCGGGCGTGGGCCACGGCGAGGTCGAGGCACCGGCGCGCGCCGCCGTGCGCGTCGGCGGCGATCAGGACCCGGGCCGCGTCGAGGATCCGGCGGGCCAGCGGGCGCCCGCCCGGCAGCGGCGTGTGGGGCGCGTCGTCCAGCGTCAGCGACCCGAGCCGGCGGGTCCGGTCCATCCCGGCGACCGGCCGGATGCCGACTCCCGGGGCCGTAATGTCCACTGTGGACAGTCCGGCCGTCGTCGCGACGACCACCAGGTCGGCGTCGGCGATCCCCAGTACGCGCGGCACCACGCCGGTCAGCCCGCGCGCGGAGTGCGTCGGCGGGTCGTGGTCGGCGAGCGCGATCGTGGCGCGGCGCTCGCCTGCGACGAGCGCGGGCAGCCAGCGGCGGCAGTGGTCGTCGTCCCCGCCCTCGTGCAGCGCCAGCACCGCCAGCTCGTGCCCGAGGTAGCCGCCCGGCACGGCCGCGTAGCCGGCCTCCTCGGCGGTCACCGCCAGGGTGAGGACGCCTTCGCCCGCGCCGCCGTACTCGCTCGGCGCGGCCAGGCCGAGCACGTCGGTCTCGGCGAGGCACCGCCAGCTGGCGGGATCCCGGTCGCTGTCCGCGTCGATTATCTCGGTGAGCCGCGCCGGTGGCAGCACCGCGGGGAGCGCCTCGTGCAGCAGCTCCTGGAGCTCGTGCTGCGCGTCGTCAAGATCGAAGTCCAGATCGAACCTCATCGTGCCGGCCCCCGGTCGGCGGGCAGTCCGAGCCCGCGGCTGGCGATGATGTCGCGCTGGATGTTGCTGGTGCCGGCGGCGATCGCGAGGCCGAGCGAGCCGAGCCACTGGTTCAGCCAGCGCTCGTGGCCGGGACGCGCCCCGCCCTCGGTCGCGTTCGGGTCCAGCAGGGCGTCCTCGTCCAGCAGGGTCAGGGCGAGCGCGCTGACCCGGTCGGTGATCTCGGTGGTGGCCAGCTTGGCGGTGAGCGGCAGCAGACCGGGGTCGCGGCCGGTGTGGCGGCGGGTGTCCCGCAGCCAGCCCGCCAGCCGCTGCTCCTCCACCATGGCATGGACGCGGACCAGCTCGTCGCGGACGGCCGGGTCTGCGAGCGCGGTCGTGCCGTCGAGCCGTCGAGTGCGCGCCAGCCGGACCAGGCCGGCGAAGAGCCGCTCCGCCCTTGCCGCGCCGCCGACCATGGACCGCTCGTGGCGCAGCGTCGACCGGCTGACCTCCCAGCCGCGCCCCCGCTCGCCGACCAACTGCGTCGTGCGGGCCCCGTCGAGGAAGACCTCGGCGAAGCCGGCCTGCCCGGTCAGCTGCCGCAGCGGGCGAACGACGACCCCCGGCTGGGCCATGTCGAGCAGGAAGTACGACAGCCCCTTGGCGTCCCGGGTGCCCGGCTCGGTGCGGGCGAGCAGGAACATGTGGTCGGCGGTGTCCGCGCCGCTCGTCCAGATCTTGTGCCCGCTGATGACCCAGCCGTCCCCGTCGGGCCGGGCGGCGGTGCGCAGTGAGCCGAGGTCGCTGCCCGCGGTCGGTTCGCTGTAGCCCTGGCACCAGGTGATCTCGCCGGTCAGGGTCGGCGGGACGAAACGGGTCCGCTGGTCGGCCGTGGCCCATTCGAGCAGGGTCGGGACGACCATGGCCACGCCCATCCCGTCGGGCTCGTGCGGCGCGCCGGCGGCGCGGAACTCCACCGCGACGACGCGCGCGGCGAGCGGGTCCCTCGGCACACCGCCGCCGCCGAGCTCGCGGGGCACCCAGCCGAACAGGTACCCGTGCCGGGTGGCCAGTGCCCGGAACTCGCGCACGGCGCGCGCGTCGTGACGATTCTGTATGGCCCAGCGCGCGGCCAGGAACGTGCGCACCTCCTCTCGGAGCGCGAGATGTTCCGGCGCGAGACTAACGTCCATGGCCCGGGTCCACCCGGTGGTCGTGGATCAGCATCTCGGTCAGCCGCTCCTGGCTGACCTTCAGCGACGGGGTCCTCGGCAGGGCCGTCACGGCGACGACGGTCGTGGGGACCTCGTAAGGGGCGAGGTGGTCCCGCGCCCAGCCGGTGAGCTCCGCCACGTCGAGCACCGCGTTCGCGGCGAGCTCCACGGCCGCGACCGGAACGTGGCCCAGCCGCCGGTCGGGAAGGCCCACCACGGCGGCGTCGCGTACCGCCGGGTGGCGTTTGAGCACCTCGGCCACCTTCCCCGCCGAAACCTTGAAACCGCCCCTGATGATGGCGTCGTCGGTGCGGCCAAGGATCCACAGGAAGCCGTCGTCGTCCACGCGGGCGAGGTCGGTGGTCGCCACCCAGCCCTCCGGGTCGTCGGCGGCGAGCTGCTTGGCGCGGACGTCGAGCTGCCCGGCCGCACCGGGTTCGGCGAGCCGGTCGGTGCCCGGCACGCGGACGCGGACCTCGACTCCCGGGTGGACCCGGCCGACGCTGCCCCGCTTGGTCTCCCGGTGGGCCTCGCGGTCGCGCATGGTCCAGCCGGCGATGCCGCCCGCGAACTCCGTCGCGCCGTACATGACGAGGACCGCGACACCGTAGAGCCGCTCGAAGCGTTCCGCCACGGCCGGGTCGAGCGGCGCGGTCCCGCTGATCACGGCGCGCACCCCGGCGAGCTCAGCCGGATCGACTTCGGCGTCGAGGATCATCTGGATCGAGGTCGGGGTGAGCGCGAGGACCCGGGCGTCGTAGGCGCGGACGAGCCGCAGCAGGCCGTCGACGTCGAACTTCTCCAGCATCGCGACCCGGCGACCCTCGAGCACGTTGAGCAGCAGGCGGAACAGCCCGCTGGTGTGCAGGATCGGGGCGACGAGAGTCGCGACGCCGGAACGCAGCCGCGGCCGGCCGTCCGCTCGCGACTCGTAGTGCGCCGCGCCCGAGAAGCTCGCGGCGAGGTTGTCGTAGGTGATCGGCACCCGCTTGGGCGGCCCGGTGGTGCCGCTGGTGAGCATGGCGACCGCCACGCCGGGCGAGCGGCGCCGCTCGACGGCGCCGCCGGCGAGGTTGCCCGGGGTGGCGACGGTGACCGTGGCGGGGTCGTAGGTGTCGACGGCGAGTCCGAGCATGCCGGCCACGCGGACCGCGTCCACAAAGGAGGGACGGTCCCAGTCCTCGGTGTCGGCGATCACCGCGGCCAGGTCCAGGGTGCGGATCTCCTCGGCGAGTTGCGCGCCGGGCCGCAGGTGGCTCAGCGCGACGATGCTGAGCCGGCTGCTCAGCGCGCCGATGACGCCGCCCACCACGCCGGGCCGGTTGCGCATCACGATGCCCACCCGTGCGCCGTCGCCGGCGCCCACGTCGCGCAGGTGTCGCGCGACCAGCTCGCGGCAGGTCGCGAGGGCACCCCAGGTGCACCAGGTGCCGTGCAGTTCCAAGGCGTCCGCGCGGGGGGCGATCTCGACGATGGCCCGGAGCCTCTCTGCGAGGTCGAGGGCGCGGGGGTGTGTGGTCGTCATCGGTGCGGTGGTGTCCTCCGGTCGGCACTATCCGTTAATCTTTAAAAGATAGGTTCTTTCATAGTCGAGGCCGCCCGATTTGGGAAGCCCCTGTCGCGACCGTCTAAACTAGGTAAGATAGATATGAAAGCGAGGGGTGGGGATGGAACCGTCCGAGTTCGAGCAGGTTCTCGACGCCGTCCGCCAGTTCGTGCGCGCGCAGGTGGTGCCGGCCGAGGACGAGATCGAGGAGACCGACGCCATCCCGGACCGCATCCGCCGGGCGGCCGCCGAGATGGGCCTGTTCGGCTACGCGCTGCCCGAGGAGTACGGGGGCTTGGGTTGCGACGCCACCGAGGACGTGCGACTGGCGATGGAGGTCGGCTACACGACGCCGGCCTTCCGCTCCATGTTCGGCACCAACAACGGCATCGCCGGCCAGGTGCTGGTGAACTTCGGCACCGAGGAGCAGAAGCGCGCGTTCCTGCCCGGTCTCGCCGCCGGCGAGTACGTGGCGTCCTTCGCCCTCACCGAACCCGAGGCGGGCTCGGACCCCAGCGGCCTGCGCACCACGGCCGTGCGCGACGGCGACGAGTACGTCATCAACGGCCAGAAGCGCTTCATCACCAACGCCAACTGGTCGAACCTGCTCGTGGTCTTCGCCCGCACCGGCGCGCCGGACTCGGGCACGAAGGGCCTGTCGGTGTTCGTTGTGGACACCGACGCACCGGGCGTGACCATCGGGCCTCGGGACAAGAAGATGGGGCAGCGGGGCTCGACGACCGCCGAGATCTTCTTCGAGAACGTCCGGGTCCCCGCCAACCGGCTCGTCGGCGGCGTCGAGGGCGGGGGGTTCTCCGTCGCGATGCGGTCGCTTGTCAAGGGGCGGCTGCACATCGCGGCCTGCTGCGTCGGTATGGCGTCGCGCCTGGTGGAAGAAAGCGTGTCCTACGCCGCCACGGCGAAGCAGGGCGGCACCGTCATCGGTGAGTTCCAGCAGGTACAGGCGCTACTCGCGGACTCGCAGACCGACCTGCTCGCCGGCCGGGCGCTGGTGCTCGCCACCGCCGCGGCCTACGACGACGGATCGGACCGCCGGCTCGCGCCGTCGGCCGCCAAGCTGTTCTGCAGCGAGATGGTCGGCCGGGTCGCTGACCGCGCGGTGCAGGTCCACGGCGGCATGGGTTACGTCCACGGGGTGCCGGTCGAGCGGTTCTACCGCGACGCCCGCCTGTACCGCATCTACGAGGGGACCAGCGAGGTGCAGAAAGTCGTGATCGCGAAACAGCTGCTGCGGGAGCACGGGGGTGCCCGATGACCCTTCTGCTGGACGGGAAGGTCGCGGTCGTCACCGGCGCCGGGCAGGGCCTCGGCCTTGCGATCGCGAGGACGTTCGTCGAGCACGGCGCGAGGGTCGTGCTCGGCGACGTCAACTCCGACGCGCTCGCCACGGCTGTCGACGAACTCGGTGGCGCGTCCGTGGCGCGCGCGGTGCGCTGCGACGTCGGCGACAGCGCGCAGGTCGCCGAACTGGTCGCCGCGGCGACCGTGTTCGGCCCGCTCGACATCCTCGTCAACAACGCGGGGATCACCCGGGACGCGACCCTGCGCACGATGACCGAGGAGCAGTTCGACGACGTCATCCGCGTGCACCTGAAGGGTTGCTGGCTCGGCCTCAAGCACGCCGCGCCGGTCATGCGCGAGCGCGGCAGCGGCGCGATCGTGAACATGTCGTCGATCGCGGGCAAGGTCGGCAACGTCGGCCAGACCAACTACGCCGCCGCGAAGGCCGGCATCGTCGGCATGACCAAGGCCGCGGCCAAGGAGCTCGCCCGCCACGGCATCCGGGTCAACGCCATCCAGCCGGGGATCATCCGCACCGCGATGACCGAGGCCATGCCGCAGCACGTGTGGGACGCCAAGACCGCCGAGATCCCGCTGGGCCGGGTCGGCGAGCCGCACGAGATCGCCAACGTGGCCCTGTTCCTGGCGAGTGACCTGTCGAGCTATCTGACCGGCACCGTCACCGAGGTGACCGGAGGGCGGTTGATGTGACTGAGAAGCCAACCGACGTCGTCGTTTGTGAACCCGTACGGACCCCCATCGGGCGGTACGGCGGTTCGCTCAAGGCGGTGCCGGCGGCAGAGCTGGGCGCGCAGGCGCTCCGCGGGCTGCTGGACCGCACGCGCCTGGACCCCGCGCTGATCGACGACGTCGTGCTCGGCCACTGCTACCCCACGAGTGAGGCACCGGCGATCGGTCGGGTCGTCGCGCTGGACGCGGGGCTGCCCGTCACGGTCCCCGGCCTGACCATCGACCGCCGCTGCGGCTCCGGACTGCAGGCCGTGCTGACCGCCGCCCGCGCGGTGGCCGCCGGCGACGTGCGGGTCGTGGTCGCCGGCGGGGTGGAGAGCATGAGCAACGCCGCCCACTTCTCCCACGACCTGCGGTGGGGCGCGCGCGCCGGTGGCGCCGTGCTGCACGACAGCCTCGAGCGCGGCCGGGTGACCGCGGGGGGACGGCTGCATCCGGTCGACGGCGGCATGCTGGAGACCGCCGAGAACCTGCGCCGCGAGTACCGGATCAGCCGCACGGAGCAGGACGAGCTGGCGGTGCTCTCGCACCGGCGTGCGGTAGCGGCGATCGAGAGTGGCGCGGCGGCGGCGGAGATCGTGCCCGTCACCGTGCGGACCCGCAAGGGCGACGTGGTCGTCGACCAGGACGAGCACCCGCGCGCGGACACCACCGTCGAGACGCTCGCGCGGCTGCGGCCCATCCGCGCCGCGGTCGACCGGGAGGCCACCGTCACGGCCGGCAACGCCAGCGGTCAGAACGACGCCGCCGCGCTGTGTGTGGTGACCACTCGCGAGCACGCCGAGTCGCTCGGGCTGCGGCCACTGGTGCGGATCGTCGCCGCGGGCCTCGCGGGGGTCGAGCCGGCCCGGATGGGCATCGGCCCGGTCCCGGCGACGAAGGTCGCACTCGAACGGGCCGGTCTCTCGCTGGCCGACATGGACCTGATCGAGCTCAACGAGGCGTTCGCCGCCCAGGCGCTGGCAGTCATGCGGGAATGGAAGTTCACCGACACCGATCTGGCGCGCACCAACGTCCGCGGCTCGGGTATCTCGCTGGGCCATCCGGTTGGCGCGTCCGGCGCCCGCATGGTCGGGGCTCTGGCCCGCGAGCTGCACGCCCGCGACGAGCGCTACGGCCTGGCCACCCTGTGCATCGGCGGCGGCCAGGGACTCGCCGTCGTCTTCGAGCGGGTCGGCCCGTGAAGCTCGGGCTCGCGCTCGGGTACTGGGGCGCCGGCCCACCGCCGGACCTCGCCGAGCAGGTGGCGGCCGCCGAGCGCCTGGGCTACGACTCGATGTGGGCGGCCGAGGCCTACGGGTCCGACGCTCTCACACCGCTGGCCTGGCACGGCAGCCGGACGTCGCGGATCAAGCTCGGCACCTCGATAGTCCAGCTCTCGGCCCGCACCCCGGCCGCCACCGCGATGGCCGCGATGACGATGGACCACCTCACCGGCGGGCGGTTCGTCCTTGGCCTCGGCGCGTCCGGGCCGCAGGTCGTCGAGGGCTGGTACGGCCAGCCGTACCCGAGGCCGCTCGCCAGGACCCGCGAGTACGTCGAGATCCTGCGCACGATCATCCGGCGGGACACCGCCGAGTTCGCCGGGGAGCACTACCGCCTGCCGTGTGCCGGCGGGGCCGGGCTCGGCAAGCCGCTCCGCTCCACCCTCCACCCGGTTCGCCAGGACCTGCCGATCTACCTGGCCGCCGAGGGGGCGAAGAATGTCGCCATGGCCGCCGAGATCGCCGACGGCTGGCTCGCGATGTTCTACTCGCCCTGCGCCGACGAGCACTACCGCGCCGCGCTCGCCGAAGGGTTCGCGCGCCAGGGCGCCCGGCGGTCGGTCGAGGACTTCGAGGTCGTCTGCCGGGTGCACGTCGAGATCGACGCCGACGCGGAGGCGGCGGCCGACCGGGTCCGCCCCATGCTGGCGCTCTACATCGGCGGGATGGGCTCGAGGGGCGCGAACTTCCACTACGACGTGTTCGCCCGGATGGGGTTCGAGGCGGAGTGCGCGCGGATCCAAGGTCATTACCTGGCCGGTCGAAAGGACGCGGCGGCCGCGGCGGTCACCCTGCGCATGGTCGAGCAGGTCGCGCTGGTCGGGCCCGAGGCGAAGATCGCCGACGAGCTCGCCGCGTGGGACGAGTCCCTCGTGACGACCATGCTGGTGTCCGGTGACCCGGTCAAGCTCGCGAAGATCGCCGGCCTCGTCCTGGCAGAAGATCACCAGCCCATGATGCGCACCAGGTCCTGACGCAGACCCGGGACGGCGTAACGGTTCCACGCCATCCGCACGTCGCTCGTCTCGCCGTCGGCGTACATCCGTATGCCGGTGTGCAGGATCGAGATCAGCACCAGCGCGCCAAGCGCCGAGTACGTGCGCACCACCTCACGGTCCACTGTGGTCCCGGTGAGCCGCTCGTACTCGGCGAAGAACCAGTCCCGCCCGGCGACCGAGCACAGCAGCGCGGAGCCGGGCGCGACGAACTTGCCCGCCAGGTAGTCCAACGTCGCGTAACCGAGGTCGAACCTGCGATCGCCAACATAGGACAGTTCCCAGTCGACGACCGCGGCGATCCGCTCGTCGCGCACCATCGTGTTGCCGATGCGGTAGTCGCCGTGCACGAGCCCCGGCTCGACCGGGTCCGGCTCGCGCGCCGCGACCCACGCGAACGCCTCCTCGACAACGGGGTCACGCACCAGCCGCTGCCGCTCGTAGACCGTCCGCCAGTGCTCGACGACCTCGGCGAACGGTCGCGGCGGACCGAGGAACTCGAACGACGCGGCCGGCGCGCGGTGGATCGCGGCCAGCGTCTCCACGAGGTCGGTGCCGAGGCTGCGGCTGTCGTGCCAGTTCGCCTCCAGCCGGGCGCGGTCCTTGCCGCGCCACACCACCGGCGCCTCGCCGGCCACCCAGTCCATCACGAAGAACGGCCCGCCGAACGGCGTGTCCGCGCGGTCGTCCGCGCCGTACGCCGCCGGCACCGGCACCTTCGCGCGGGCAAGCTCGACATAGGTCCGGTACTCGCGCACGAGATCGGTGTCCAGCAACGAACCCGGCGGCTTGACCCGGACCACGTACGAACGGTCCGAAGTGGACAGTCGGTAGGTGTGCCGTGACCAGCCACCGGCCAGCTGGGTCAGCTCCCAGCCGGCGCGCTCGTCCCGGCCGACCGCGCCTGCCTCGCACAGCACGTCCAGGGTGGCCTCGATGCGGGCGTCGGTCGTCACTCGGTGACCAGCTCCGCGAACTCCACGTTGGCCCAGCCGGTCGAGCCGTCGTCGAACGTGCACTCGACCAGCGCTCGGTCGTTCCACGACACCCGGTCGTCGCGGACGAACATGACCGGCAGCACCCGGCGCACCTCGCCGGTGAGGCCGTACGTTCGTCCGCCCGCCGTCAGCTCCGCGCGCAACGTCTTCGGCAACGGCTTCGACCGTCCTGGAACCTCCACTGTGGACACGGTCTCGACGTAGCCGTCCAAAGCGGACAGTCCGGCGCCGGCGAACACCGCGCCGTCCGACGTCCAGTCGCCGGGCCGGAACGCCGCGCGCCACAACGTCAGCGACGGGCCCGTGTCCGAAACCAGGTCGAACCAGCGCCATGCGACGGGCGCGAACCAGTTGCGCACTCCCCACGAGTGGTCCTTGCCGCCGCGACCGTCGATGTCGTAGGTCTCGTCGCCGATGGTGAGCGTGCCGCGCACGGTGCAGACCTCGTCGACGTGCCCGGTGAACAGCTCGCTCCACTCAGGACGCTGCCGGTAGACGTACGGCGGGTGTGTCGGGGTGAACGTCAGCTCGTACCGCACCGGAACCGTGTTGTCGGCGGCCGGTCCGAGCGCCGCGCGGTCGCACTCCACCCGGTCGCCACCCGCGTTGAGCCGGCCGTCGAACGCGACCTCCCACGCGCCGAACGGCGCCAGCCCGCGGTAGGTGAGGCCCGCGACGGCGTGGTTGTCGTCGAGGGTCTCGAACGTGTCGAACTCCGAGGCGACGAGCGACTCGCGCCCCGGCCCCCAGACGACGTTGATCGAGCCGGAGTGGCCGCTGGCGGCCCGCTTGCCGATCGACGAGAAGCCGCCGATGCGGTGTTTCTGGTCGAAGAACGAGAAGTAGTAGCTCTCCCGCCAGCGCCGGTCCGCGCCCGGGGCGTGCACCCGGTCGTCGGAGAGGACCGTCTCGGTCATGACTCGCCTCCCTTGCTCGCGCCGATGAGGATCTCGAGCTCGGCGTTGGTCAGGTCCCGCAGCAGCCCGTGCAGGGTGGTGCGTAGCTCGTTGTTCTTGTCGCCGCCGGGGCGGTCGCGCAGCTCGGCCAACCGTCCACAGAGGAACTCGCCGAGCTCGGCGACGTCGGCGTCGAGCGGCGCGTCCGGCACCACGTCGTGGAGTGCGGCCCGGAAGTCGCGGAGCACCGGCCCGCTGTGCGCGATCTCGGCGGCGGCGAACCGTCCGATGCTGCTCGCCGACTTGAGCTGCCCGGTCTGGAACGGCTCCAGCGGGCGGTCCCAGCCGGCGGAGTCGCGCAGCACCGTGCTCAGGATGCCGACCAGCCGGGCGGGTGTCAGCGGGTTGAACACCGCGGCCTCCTTCCCTGAATTAGTGAATCGCTGATAACTTTAGGCATGCTCGACACGCTTCGCACCCTCGTCGGCACCCAGGAGCGGCCGCTGGTCGCACGGGATCCGGTGAGCCTGACCAGGACACGGATGTTCGTCGAGGCGATCGGCGACACCAACCCGATTCACCTCGACGCGGCCGCCGGGCGAACCGCCGGTTACCCTGGCCCGGTCGCGCCCGCCGGGCTGCTGCAGGCGTGGACGATGCCGGGGCTCGGTCCGCCGCGCGACGAGGACGGCCCGACCGCCCGGCTGTACCGGTTGCTCGACGGGCACGGCTACCCCGGTCTGATCGCGGTCGGCTACCGGCAGGACTACGTGCGGTACCTGGTGCCGGGCGACCACGTGACGGCGACCGCGACGATCGCGTCGGTGAGCGAGGAGAAGCGGACCTGGGTTGGCCCCGGCCACTTCCTGTCGACGGACACCGTCTTCACGGACCAGCACGGCGCGACCGTCGGCAGCATGACGTGGACGGTGTTGAAGTACCGCCCGACGCCGGCGCCGCCGCGGCCGCCCGGTGAGTCCACACTGGACGGTCTGCCGGCACTGCGGGTGCCGGTCACGGCGACCATGATCGTCGGCGGTGCGCTGGCCACCAACGACTACACGCCGATCCACCACGACGTCGCCGCCGCGCGGGCGGCCGGGTTCACGGACATCTTCATGAACATCCTCACCACGTGCGGCCTCGTGCAGCGGTACGTGACGGAGTGGGCGGGACCGGCGGTTCGGTTGCGGGACACCGAGTTCCGCCTCGGCGGACCGTGCTACCCGGGTGACACGCTCACGTTCACCGGACGGGTCGACGGCGCCGACGGTGACGGTGACGTCGTCGAGGTGGCGGGCCGCAACGACCGGGGCGTGCACGTGCGGGGGCGCGTGGGCCTTCATCGGACGGCCACCACCAGTTTGCCGACGGTGTCGCGCGAGTAGAGGCGACGCAGGCCGTCGGGCACCTGGTCCATCGTCAGCTCCTCGGACACGAGTGGGTCGATCGCGCCGTTGCGGTGCAGGCGCATCAGCGCGGCGTGCGTCTCGCCGACGACGTGCGGGGCGCGGGTCCGGTAGAGCCCCCAGTGCAGCCCGACCACGGAGTAGTTCTTGACCAGCGCGTGGTTCGTCGGAGCCGCGGCGGGCGGCCCGCCGACGAAGCCGACCACGACGAGCCGCCCCTCGAACGCGACGACCTTGCGGGAACGGTCGAAGACCGCGCCACCGACCGGGTCCACGATCACGTCCGCGCCCCGGCCACCGGTGAACTCGAGCACCGGCGCGACGAAGTCGTCGCGCCGGTAGTCGATCACGAGATCCGCGCCGAGCCGCTCGCACACGGCGAGCTTCGCCGGCCCGCCCGCGGTGGCGATCACCGTGGCGCCGGCGGCCTTGCCGAGTTGGATCGCCGCGCTGCCGACGCCGCCGGCGCCGGCGTGCACGAGCAGTGTCTCGCCGTGCTGGAGGCCCGCGCGCCGGTGGAGCGCGGCGTGGGCGGTGAGGTAGGTGACGAGCATGGCGGCGGCGGAGGGGGCGGAAAGATCGTCGGGAATGGGCAGGACGGCGGACTCGGGCAGCACGGTCAGCTCGGCGAGGCCGCCGCGCGGGAACACGCACATACCGGCGACCCGCTGCCCTCGCGGTAGCGAGCCACCCACCACCCGACCCGCGATCTCGAAGCCCGGGGTGAACGGCAGCGGCGGCCGTTCCTGGTACTTCCCCTGGCACAGCAGCACATCAGCGAAGTTCAGCGCCGCAGCGTCCACCTCGACCAGCACCTCGCCGGCGCCGGCCACCGGTGCCGGCACGTCGTCGGCCAACCGCAGCACGTCGGCCGGTTCGCCGAGCTCCGCCACCTGCCACGCACGCATCGGTCAGGAACCCGCCGGGGCGTGGCTGAACCGCTCTCGCAGCACGAACTTCTGCACCTTCCCCGAGATCGTCAGCGGGAGCTCCTCGACCGTGCGCACCACGGACGGCTTCTTGAAGCTCGCCAGCCGTTCGCGGCAGAACGCGATGATCTCCTGCTCCACGATGGCGGTATCCGGCGCGGGCACGATCACCGCGCACACCTGCTCACCCCATCGCTCGTCCGGCAACCCGATCACCGCGACGTCGTGCACCGCGGGATGGGTGCGCAGCACCGCCTCCACCTCGCTCGGGTAGATGTTCATGCCACCGCTGATGATCATGTCCTTCTTGCGGCCCGCGACGAACAGGAACCCGTCCGAGTCCAGATAGCCGAGGTCGCCGGTGTGCAGCCAGCCGTTCCGTACGGTCTCGGCTGTCGCGGTCGGGTTGTCCCAGTACCCGAGCGTCACGGCCGGGCCACGCACCAGGATCTCGCCCGTCTCGCCGGCCGGCAGCGGTGTGCCGTCGAGGGCGTCGGCGATCCGGATCTCGTTGTGCATCGACGCCTTGCCGGCCGAGCCGATCTTGGACCGCAGGAAGGCCGGCGGCACGAACGTCGTCGTTCCGCCGCCCTCGGTAAGCCCGAACACCTGCACGAACCTGGTGTGCGGGAACGCCTCCTGCGCGGACTCGATGGTCGCCCGCGACAGGGGAGCGCCACCACACATGATCATCTCGAGCGCACTGGTGTCCATCGACGACAGGCCGGGCACGCGCAGCACGTCGTAGATCATCGTGGGCACCCACAGCACGTGGGACACCTTGTGCGCCACCACGTAGTCCACCGCCTCGGCCGGGTCGAACCCGCCCGACCGTCGCACGTGGACGGTGCCGCCCTGGTGCAGCAGCGCGAACGTGAAGTCGTGCCGGCCGCCGATGTAGTTCAGGTCCAGCGCGACGTAGTTCGCGTGGTCCGGCCGCAGCGCGTAGTCCATCACCTGCTGGATCGAGTTCCACAGCACCGTGCCGTGCGCCCACACCACACCTTTGGGGTCACCGGTGGTGCCGGACGTGTAGATGATCTCGTGCGGGTCGGCGAAACCCGGCGGCTCGATCGACGGCCGCTCCGCCGACGCGCCGGCACACAGGTCCTCGTACTCGACGTCCGCGTCATCGGCCGGTCCGAAGGAGACGATCAGCGCGAGCGCGGGCAGCTCGCCCCTGGCCCGCGCGGCGGCGAGCTCAGGCACGAACCGGTCCTCCGCGAACACCGCCCGCGCACCGGACCGGGCAAGCAGGTGCACGCGCTCCGCGGCCGCCAGCCGCCAGCTCAGCGCCACCATGATCGCGGCGGCGCCGGCGATGCCGAGCTCGACCTCGAAGTACTCCACCCGGTTGCGGGTGGTGATCCCTACCCGGTCCGTCCGCTGGATCCCGCGTGCCAGCAAGGCATTCGCCACCCTGCGGTACCGGTCGCGGAGATCGCCGTAGGTGCGCACCGTGCCCTCGCACACCACCGCGGGGTGGTCCGGGTCGGTGCCGGTGCGTTCGGCGAGGTAGGTCAGGTTCAGCCCCGCCCACGGCGGTGTCCCGCTCGTGTCGACCGCGAGCCCGGTCATGTGTCACCTCCGGAAAGCAGCCCGAGCGCGCGCAGCCGCTCGGTGATCTTCAGTGTCGCCGCGTACTGGTCGCTCTGTCCGAGGATGAACATCACCCCGTCACAACCGTGCGCCGCCAACGAGGTCAGTCGCGCGGCCCAGCGCTCCTCGTCGCCCCACACCACGAAGTTCGCGAGCAGGTACTCCGCGAGCGGGCGGGACACGACCGCCAGGTTACGCGGACGGGTCGCGTCACCGTGGAACGCGTAGTCGTAGCGTTTCCACATGGTCCGCACATCGGCGTGCAGCTCGATGGGAACACCGCGTTCGTCGAGGTCGCCGCGGAACGCACGGTTGGCGATCGCGACCATGATCGGGCCCATGTCCTCGAGCACCTCGTCGACGGTCTCACCGAGCGACACCGCCGGCCCCGCCCAGAACCGTTGCCCAGGCCGGGTTTTCGCCGCCGCGATCCGACGCGTGAGCACCTCGGACCGCATGGTGCCGCCGTACAGCACGCCGTCGCCGCACTCACCGCCGAGCGCGGTGACCCGTGGGCCGTCCGCGCTGACGATCAGCGGCGGCGCCTCGCGGACGATGCCGGTCGCCGGGATCGCGGTGTCCCGGAACGGACCGCCGGTGCCCGCCCAGTAGCCGCGGATCGCGGCCACCGCCTCCCGCAGGTCGCCGACCGACGCGGGTCTCATGCCGAGCCCTCTGGCCGCGCTGTTGCCGGTCGCGATCGTGCCGACGGTCCGGCCGTCGCTGGCTTCCTGCAGTGTGGCCAGCAGGTTCGCGATGATCACCGGATGCCGAGCGACCACATGGGACACCAGCGGCCCGACCGTCAGCCGGGAACTGTTGCGCAGCGCCTCGAACTGGTGCAGGTAGGACTCCTGGTACACCGTCGGAGAGTCGGCGACACCGAGCCAGTCGTAGCCCGCCTCGTCCGTGTGCCGGGCGAGGCGGGCCGTCTCGGTCATGGTGCGCGGCAGCTCCATGACCCCGAACCGCAAGGAGTTCACGACTGGCCGAGGACCGGCGCCGGCAGTACCTCCAAAGTGGAGGTTGCGACGTCGACACCGAGCACACCCGCACAGGAGCCGCAGTAGTACTCACGCAGTACCACACCGGGCTCCTCGTGCCGTTCCTTGACGAACATGTCGAGGTGTTCGTACCGCTCGTGGATCGGGTACTCCTTCTCCACGGTCGCGTCGGCGGTGCGCCAGTTCCCGGTGTGCGAGCCGAACGACTCGCCGCAGTAGCCGCAGGTCCACAGCCTGTCTCCGTTGGTACCGCGCAGGATCACCGACGCGCCGACGCTGGCCGGGGGCTGGAGCGCGGCAGTCGGCGCGCGGCCGATCCGCTCTTCGCGGATGTCGTTGCGGCGCTTGGTGGTCGCCTCGACGTCCACCGCGCCCGCGTCATCGAGGACGACCCCGTATGCGTTGCCGATGTGCTTCGCGGTGACGTACCCGTCGGCGAAGTCCTGTGCGACCCGCTTCGCCGGGCGCAGCAGCGGATCGCCGACGCCGCCACCGCCGCCGGACAGCCACACCTGCACCTCGTTGCGCTTCACCGACATGTGCCCGACCTTCGACCGGATGGTGATGTCGTCGCCGGTCAGGGCGTCCCTGGTGGGAAGCTTGCCGTCGGCGAGCAGGTCGACGACGTTGGTGTTGCGCACCGGGTAGTAGGTGCCCGACGCGGCCGGGTAGCCGCCGCCGAACCCGCGTGGTGGCACCTCGGCGCACGCGTTGAAGCCGGGGCCGGACATCTCGTCGGTGTAGTGCAGCGTGAAGCCCTGCTCGATACCGCCACCGCCGCGGTAGTACCCCGGGCCACCGGAGTTCGGCGAAAGGCGCCGCCACAGCCACAGCACCGGGTCCATCGACTCGTGGGTCTCGACGTCGGCGATGCCGCAGCCGGTCATACAGGTCAGCCCGTACGCGTCCTGTCCGTCCATGATGGACTGCGCGCCGCCGCCGCTGCCGCACGCGTTGTCCACATAGAACACCACGGACGTGCCGCCGTACTGGTTGGGGCCGAACAGGTTGACCGCGGGGAAGCCGTCCTGGCACTGGCCGGCCAGCCGGCCGCGGATCTCCGGGTCGTCGGATAGCGCCATCGCCTGCGAGAGGGTCTCCTTCGCCAGCTTGCACGCCCGCATGCCGACCTCGGAGTGCGCGTTGCTGCACGGCGCCGGGTCGGTCGAGTTGACGATCGTGCCCGGCTCGCCGACGTCGATGGTGACCGGCCGCCACATGCCCGCGTTCACCGGGAAGTCGCCGTAGACCATCATCACCATGATCGCGGTCATGGTCTGGCCCGCCATCGCGTCGGCCGCGGAGTTGACGAACGCGTCGATCTGCTTGACACCGGTGAACTCGAACTTCAGGTCGCTGCCGGACACGGTCATCTTCAGCCGCATGTCGAGCAGTTGGTCCGGCCCGTCGTGGCCGTCGAACTCGTTCCAGTCCGCCGACTCGTAGACACCGTCGGGCAGCCGGGAGATCCGTTCCCGCAGCAGCTCCTCGCTCAGGTTCTTGTTGATCTCACACAGTTCCCGGTAACCCTCGAGGCCGAACTCGTCGATGATCGAGTTGAGCCGCTGGTTGGCCACCACGTTGTTGGCCGCGATCATCGACCGGATGTCCGAGAGCACCGCGGCGGGCGCCCGCACGTTGGCGCCGATGAACCTGGCCCACTCGGAGTCGATCTTGCCGTTCTTGATGATCTTCACCGGCGGGAAGCGGAGGCCCTCCTGGTACACGTCGCGGGCGCCGGGCGCGTAGCCGGACACGCCGACGCCGCCGATGTCCAGCACGTGCATGTTGGCGAAGCCCCAGCCGACCAGCTCGTCGTTCTTGTAGAACATCGGCATGATCACGCCGATGTCGGCCTGGTGCATCGCGCCGCCGGCACGCGGGTCGTTGGTGATGTACCCGTCGCCCGGCTTGAGGTCGCCGATGCCGCCGAGCTCCATGATGGACCGGACGCCGCCGCGCGACGAGCCGATGTGGAACAACACGTAGCCGGAGAAGCCGAGCTGGTCGGGCACCGTGTCGAAGAAGCAGGTGGAGAAGTCCTTGGCCTCGTAGACCACCGGTGAGGTGGAGGTGCGGACCATGGCCAGCGCCATCTCGTTGGTCAGGTTCTCCACGGCCTTGCGGTGCACCTCGGCCGTGACAACGTCATAATCCCGCATCGTGGTCATCTAGGCCCCTTCCCGGGTCATCACGTAGTTGCCGAAGCCGTCCCTGGTCACGTGCGTGCCGGGCGGAGCGAAGATCGTGGTGTCGTTCTCGTCGATGATCGCCGGCCCGTCGCACTCGGTGCCCGGCGTGAACTTCCCGCCGTAGTAGGTCGGGATCGTCTGCCATTCCTGCAACATCGGGATGTAGACGTGGCGCTCGCCCTTGCGTACCTCGTCGAGCGGGGTCGGCGCGAGCTCCAGCTCCGGCATTGGCGGCCTCGGCTGGGGGCCGGTGACGGTGACCGTGTAGTTGAGCAGCACCTCCGGCACGCCGGCGAACGCCGTGCCGATGCCGTAGACCCGTTCGTACAGCGCGTAGAACTGCTCGGCCAGCGGCCGAACGTCCGCAGTGGTCAGTGCGCGGTCGGGCAGCGGCAGGGTCAGCTCGTAGACCTGGCCCTCGAAGCGGAAGTCCGCGCTGCGGGCGGTGGTGATCTCCGCGTCGGTGAAGCCCTCGGCACGCATCTCCTCGCGTGCGGTGGCGAGCAGCCGCTCGGCGACCTCGTTGACCCGCTCGACGTCCTCGGGGCTGGTGAGCTTCCAGTCGACCGTCTGATCCTTGCGCAGCACGTAGTCCGACGTCAGCGCGCCGAGCGCGCAGAACACCGAGCTGTTCTGGGGAATCACGACGGTCGGGATCTTCAGCCGGTCCGCGATCTGCGACGCGAACAGCGGCAACGTCCCGCCGTAGGCGAGGAACGTGAAGTTGCGTGGGTCGTAACCCTTGCCAACGCTGACCTCCCGCACCGCGTGTGCCATGTTGACCACGACGAGATCGTGCACGGCGGCCGCCGCGCGTTCCGCGGACCAGTCGAACGTCTTGGCGAACTTGGTCTCCAGGGCCTGGCGAGCGAGGTCGACGTCGAGCTTCATCCGGCCGCCGAGGTAGTTGTCCGGATCGATGAAACCCATGAGTGTCATGGCATCCGTGACGGTCGGCTCGACGCCGCCGTTGCCGTACGCGGCCGGACCGGGAGTCGAACCCGCGCTCTGCGGTCCCACCTGGGGGATGCCGCGTTCGCTGACCCACGCGATGCTGCCGCCGCCCGCGCCGACCGACACGACGTCGACGAGGTTGACGCCGGTCTGCAGCTGGCCGATCTCGAGGTTCTTCTGGGTGTGGACCTCGTTGTCGTTGATGATGCCGGTGTCGAAGCTGGTGCCGCCCATGTCGCCGAGCAGGACCCGCTGGTAGCCGAGGCGTTTGCCCAGCTCGTTCGCGCCGAGCGCGCCGCCGGCCGGGCCGGAGCCGAGCAGGGCGAGCGGGTGCTCCTTGGCGCGTTCCTTGCTGATCCCGCCGCCGAGGCCCTGCAGGAACACCGGCGGCTGCGGGAGTCCCGCGCCGGCGAGCTGGTCGGCGATCGAGTCGATGTAGGTGCGGGCCTGGTCGTGCACGAAGCAGTTGAGCACCGCGGTGGTGAACCGTCGGGTCTCGCCGCGGACCGGGAAGACTCGGTGCGACGGCGTGACGAACAGGTCGGGGTACTGCTGCTGGATGATCTTCTCGGCACGTAGCTCGTGGTCGCCGTTGAGGTGGCTCGACAGGAAGCACACCGCGATCGACGCGACGCCCTCCTCCTCGACGAGCCGCCGCGCCTCGCGCGCGATCTGCTCCTCGTCGAGCGGGACCACGACCTCGCCCGCGTAGTTCACGCGTTCGGTGATCTCGGAGATGGCCGAGCGGGCCACGATGTCCGGCACGTTGGTCTGCAGATGGTCGTCGGCCACGTTCAGTCGAGGGCCGCCCGCGATCCGGAACACGTCCCGGAAGCCCGCGGTGACCAGCACGCCGACCTTCGAGCCGCGGAGCTGGGTGATGATGTTGGTGACGACCGTGGTGCCGTTGATCAGCATCCGGCCCTGCGGCAGCAGTTCGCTCACGTCGAGGCCGAGCTCACCGGCCGCCACGCCGATGGCGGCCAGCACGCCCCGGCTGAAGTCGTCGTAGGTGGTCAGTGCCTTGCCTCTGACCAGGCGCTCGCCCGAAACCACTGCCACGTCGGTGTGGGTGCCGCCGACGTCGACACCGATGAAGGCCTGCGAGCTTGTTGCTCCCGCTGCGGACGGGGTCGCCATATCTCCTCCAGCTCGTGGAAAGTCAGCCGTCGTTTGTGAATCGTGGGTAACATAACCCACCCCAGAAGTGAGCCAAGCCACTTGTGGCCTGGATCACTCGAATGGTGTAACTGACACGATCTAGGTGGGCGAGAACCGCTCTATCTGGGTATATGTGGGCATGTGCGCACTGCGATGTCCGGCGTCGGCGCGCCCTGCGTGTTGTACGCTTCTCCCGCTTGTGAATGGTCAGTAACATCACTTCAGGTCGAGAGGAGGACTCGGGTGCCGGTACTGCGGTCGAACCTGGACACCGACGGTGAGCTCTACCGCAACAACCGGGCCACTCAGCTCGCCGCGATCGCCGCTCTGGACGAGCAGCTCGCGCTGGCCAGGGCCGGTGGGGGTGAGAAGTACGCCGAGCGGCACCGCGGGCGTGGTCGGCTGCTCGCTCGCCAGCGCATCGAGCTGCTGCTGGACCGGGACGCGCCGTTCCTCGAACTGTCCACGTTGGCCGCCTGGGGCACGGAGTTCACCGTCGGCGCGAGCATCGTCACCGGTGTCGGCGTGGTCTCGGGTGTCGAGTGTGTGATCATCGCGCACGACCCGACCGTGCGTGGCGGCGCGATGAACCCGTACACGCTGCGCAAGACGTTGCGGGCACTGGAGATCGCGCGCCGCAACCGGCTTCCGGTGATCAACCTGGTCGAGTCGGGCGGCGCCGACCTGCCGTCCCAGTCCGATCTGTTCGTGCACGCGGGAAAGATCTTCCACGACCTGACCGAGCTGTCCGCGATGGGCGTGCCGACGATCGCGCTGGTGTTCGGCAACTCCACGGCCGGCGGCGCGTACGTGCCCGGCATGTGCGACTACTCGGTGCTCGTCGACGGACAGGCCAAGGTGTTCCTCGGTGGCCCGCCGCTGGTCAAGATGGCCACCGGCGAGGACGCCGACGACGAGCAGCTCGGCGGCGCGGAGATGCACTCGCGGGTGTCCGGCCTCGCCGACCACTTCGCCGTCGACGAGCTGGACTGTCTGCGGCTCGGGCGGCAGATCGTGTCGGAGCTGAACTGGCGCAAGGCCGGGCCCGGCCCGACACGGCCCGTGGACCCGCCCGCGTACGACCCGGACGAGCTGCTCGGCATCGCGTCCGGGGACATGCGGGTGCCGTTCGACCCGCGCGACGTGCTGGCCAGGGTGCTCGACGGGTCGCGGTTCGGTGAGTACAAACCGCGCTACGGCACGAGCCTGGTGACCGGATGGGCGTCTGTGCACGGGTTTCCCGTTGGCGTGCTGGCGAACGCGCGGGGCGTGTTGTTCAGCGAGGAGGCCAAGAAGGCCGCCGAGTTCATCATGCTGGCGAACCAGACCGACACGCCGCTGGTGTTCCTGCAGAACACGACCGGCTACATGGTCGGCACGGCCTACGAGCAGGGCGGGATCATCAAGGACGGCGCGAAGATGATCAACGCGGTGACCAACAGCTCGGTCCCACACATCACCATGAACATCGGCGCGTCGTTCGGCGCCGGCAACTACGGCATGTCCGGCCGTGCCTACGATCCGCGGTTCATGTTCGCGTGGCCCAACGCCAAGCTCGCGGTGATGGGCGCGACGCAGCTCGCTGGCGTGCTGTCCATTGTGGGCAGACAGGCGGCCGCGTCGGCGGGCCGTTCCTTCGACGAGGCGGCCGACAAGACGCGGCGGAAGTCCATCGAGGAGCAGATCGAACGCGAGTCGCACGCGTTCTTCGTGACCGCGAGACTCTATGACGACGGGGTGGTCGATCCGCGGGACACCCGCAGCGTGCTCGGGATGGCGCTGTCCGCGGCACATTCGGGTCCGATCGAGGGGCGCCGCGGCTTCGGCGTCTTCCGGATGTGATGGGCATGCGGATTCGCAAGCTGCTGGTCGCCAACCGTGGCGAGATCGCGTCGCGGGTGATGCGGACCGCGCGTGCCATGGACATCTCGTGTGTGGCCGTGTACTCCGACCCGGACACCGTCGCGCCGTTCGTCGGCGACGCGGACGAGTCGGTGCGGCTGCCGGGCGCCACGCCGGCCGAGACCTATCTGGACGGTGCGCGGATCGTCGCGGCGGCGCTGGCCACCGGGGCGGACGCGGTGCATCCCGGATACGGGTTCCTGTCCGAGAACGCGGGTTTCGCACGTGCCTGCGCCGACGCCGGGTTGATCTTCGTCGGACCGTCGCCTGCGGTCATCGAGTCGATGGGCTCCAAGATCGCGGCGAAGGATCTGATGAGTCGCGCCGGCGTGCCGATCCTGCCGGGTGTCACGATCGACGACTCGGTGGATCTCGCGGCCGCGGCCGAGGACGTCGGTTACCCGGTGCTGGTGAAGGCGGCCTTCGGCGGTGGCGGGCGCGGCATGCGGGTGGTACGCGACGAGTCCTCGCTGGCCGAGGCGGTGGCCGGCGCGCGCCGGGAGGCGGCGGCCGCGTTCGGTGACGGCACGGTGTTCCTCGAGCACTACGTCGACCGGCCGAGGCACGTCGAGGTGCAGATCTTCGGCGACGCGCACGGCACCGTGGTCAGCCTGTTCGAGCGGGAGTGCTCGATCCAGCGGCGCTATCAGAAGATCATCGAGGAGGCGCCGTCGCCGGCCGTCGACGACTCGCTGCGTGCCGAGCTGAGCTCCGCGGCGGTCGCCGCGGGCAAGGCGATCGGGTACGTCGGCGCTGGCACGGTGGAGTTCGTGCTGGCGCGGGACGGGCGGTTCTACTTCCTCGAGGTCAACACCCGGCTGCAGGTCGAGCACCCGGTGACCGAGTGCGTCACGGGTCTGGACCTGGTGCGGCTGCAGCTGCTGGTCGCGGAGGGGCGCCCGCTGCCGGCCGAGGTGTCCACTGTGGAGCTGACCGGGCACGCGGTGGAGGCGCGGCTGTACGCGGAGAACGTGCCGGCCGGGTTCCTGCCGGCGAGCGGCACACTGCACCGGTTCGCGGTGCCGTCATCGCCCGGTGTCCGGGTGGACGCGGGCGTCGCGGACGGTTCGGTGGTGAGCACGCACTACGACCCGATGCTGGCGAAGGTGATCGCGTACGGCCCGACCCGCGACGACGCGTGCCGCACGCTGGCGAGAGCGCTGGCCGAGACGCGGCTGCATGGCGTCACCACCAACCGCGAGCTGCTGGTGGGCATTCTCCGCGAGGAGGAGTTCCTCTCCGGCGAGATCGACACGGGCTACCTGACCCGCCACGACCCCGCTGCTCTGTCCACCACGCTGTCCGCCGCGGACACGTCGTCGGTCGCGGTGCACGCGGTGGCCGCCGCACTCGCGGGGCAGGCGGCGCGGCGGGCGGCGGCGCAGGTGCTGACGACGTTGCCGTCCGGCTGGCGGAACGTGCCGAGCGAGCCGCAGGTGGTGTCGTTCGAGTCGGCGGAGGTGCGGTACGCCTACACCGCGTCCGGTGTGCGGGCATGGGTGGACGGCACGGAGCTGTCCGGCTTGCGGGTGGTCCGGGAACAACCGGACCGGATCGAGCTCGAGGTCGACGGTGTCCGGCGGGTCTGTCGCGTCGACCGCTTCGCCCATCTGTTCTATGTGGACAGTCCACTAGGGACGTCGGAGCTCGTGGAGCTGTCCAGGTTCCCCGACCCGGATGACGCGGCGCACGTCGGTTCGCTGCTCGCGCCGATGCCGGGTTCGGTGGTGGCGGTGGCAGTGGCGGAAGGCGACCACGTGAAACAGGGCGCGCCGGTGGTCGTGTTGGAGGCCATGAAGATGGAGCACATCGTGCACGCGCCCGCGGCCGGTGTGGTCAGCGCGATCGAGGTGGGCGTTGGCCAGCAGGTGGACACGGGCGCGGTGCTCGCCGTGATCGACGAGGAAGGCTCATGAGTGCCGTTCAGTACGAAGTGGACAACGGGGTCGCGTGGTTGACGATCGACCGGCCCGAGGCGAGGAACGCGCTGAGCAAGGCGGTCCGGGACGGCCTGTGGGCGGGCTTCCTGCGGTTCAACGACGACTCGTCGGCACAGGTGCTGGTACTGACCGGTGCGGGGGACAAGGCGTTCTGTGCGGGCGGCGACCTGAAGGAGATGGCGTCGACCGCGCTGGCGGTGCCGCCCCCGGACTTCCTGCCACAGCCGGGCCGGAACCTGGACGTCCCGAAACCGACGATCGCGGCCGTCAACGGAGTCGCGTACGCCGGCGGTTTCCTGTTGGCGCAGAACTGCGACCTGTGCGTGGCGGCGGACACCGCGAAGTTCGCGATCAGCGAGGCGAAGGTGGGCAGGGGCGCTCCGTGGGCCGCCCCACTGCCGTGGCTGATCCCGCCTCGGGTGGCGATGGAGATCCTGCTGACCGGCGACCCCGTCGACGCCGCCCGCGCACACGAACTGGGGTTGGTGAACGAGGTGGTCCCGCTCGCCGAGCTGCGCACCGCGACACAGGCACTCGCCGAACGAGTCGCGGCGAACGCCCCGCTGTCGGTGGCAGCGGCGAAGCGCACCGTCCGACTCGTGGCCGAACACCCACTGTCCGCGGCCTACGAGAAGGCCGAGGAGATCTGGGCGCCGGTCTACCACTCGGAAGACGCACAGGAAGGCCCGGCAGCGTTCCGCGACAAACGCCGCCCGCACTGGAAGGGATGTTGATGGTGGGTAACCGCAGGTCGGAGGTGCGCGCATGGCCGCAGCCATAGGGGAGTTGCTCGAGGATCTCGCGGCGGAGACCGCTGTCGTCGACGGGTTTCTCGCGCCACTCGCCGCCGCGCAGTGGGAGTTGCCCACCCCCGCCGCAGGGTGGGCCATCCGCGACCAGGTCAGCCACCTGGCCTACTTCGACGAGACCGCCGCCCTCGCCGCGACCGACGAGGAGAAGTTCCGTGCCGCCGCCACCGCGGCCATGGCCCGCGGCGACGACTTCGCCAACGAGATCGTCCTCGACTACCGCGCCATGCCCGCAGCCGACCTGCTCGACTGGTTCCGGCACGCCCGGCGCGCCATGATCGCCACCTTCGGCAATGCCGATCCTGCCGTAAAAGTCCCCTGGTACGGGCCGTCCATGAGCCTCGCCTCGACGATCACCGCCCGGCTCATGGAGACCTGGGCCCACGGCCAGGACATCGCCGACGCGCTCGGCGGCACCCGCGCGCCGACCGTCCGGTTGCGACATGTCGCGCACCTCGGCGTGCGCACCTTTCCCTTCAGCTACGCCGTTCGCGGCCGCCCGGTGCCCGACACCCCGGTCCGCGTCGAGCTCGCCGCGCCGGACGGGGGCACCTGGACCTGGGGCGAGGCAGCGGAGAACTCGGTCACCGGCGACGCGCTCGACTTCTGCCTTGTCGTCACCCAGCGGCGCAACGTCGCCGACACGGGACTGCGCGTCACCGGACCCGTTGCCGCCGAGTGGATGTCGTTCGCGCAAGTGTTCGCGGGGCCGCCAGGGCCCGGTCGGCAGCCAGGAGCGACGACATGAAGTGCCGCGCGATCAGGATCGGCAACTGCTCGGGCTTCTACGGCGACCGCCTCACCGCGGCCCGCGAGATGGTCGACGGCGGCCCCATCGACGCGCTCACCGGCGACTATCTCGCAGAGCTCACCATGCTCATCCTGTGGAAGGCCAAGCAGAAGGACCCGACGGCCGGCTACGCGAAGACCTTCCTCACCCAACTCGAACACGTCCTCGGCACGTGCCTCGACCGCGGCATCAAGATCGTCAACAACGCGGGCGGCCTCAACCCCGCCGGACTGGCCGAGAAGGTCACCGAGCTGGCCGATCGGCTCGGCCTCCACCCGAAGGTCGCGTGGCTCGAGGGCGACGACCTCCTCGGCCGGCTCGACGAGCTGCAGGCCGCCGGGCAGCCACTGTCCAACCTGGACACCGGCGCGCCGCTCAGCGCGGCGAGCGGGAAACCGGTGTCCGCCAACGCCTATCTCGGCGCGTGGGGCATCGCCGAGGCACTCGGGGACGCCGACGTCGTGATCTGCCCCCGTGTCACCGACGCGTCGCTCGTCGTCGGGCCGGCGGCGTGGTGGCACGGCTGGTCCCGCACCGACTTCGACGCGCTCGCGGGCGCGGTCGCCGCCGGGCACGTGATCGAGTGCGGGCCGCAGGCGACCGGCGGCAACTACTCGTGGCTGCACGAGATCACCGACCGGCGCTATCCCGGCTTCCCGATCGCCGAGGTCGCCGCCGACGGCAGCAGCGTGATCACCAAGCACGACAACACGGGCGGACTCGTCTCGCCAGGCACCGTCACCGCGCAGCTGCTGTACGAGATCGCCGAGCCCGCCTACGTCAACCCCGATGTGGTGGCGCACTTCGACACGCTGAGCCTCACGCAGGACGCCCCGGACCGGGTGCGGATCGCCGGCACGCGCGGCAGCCCGCCGCCCGACACGCTGAAGGTCGCGGTCAACTACCTCGGCGGCTACCGCAACACGATGACCCTCGTGCTGACCGGACTCGACATCGAGGCGAAGGCGCAATGGGCGGAGCAGCAACTGTTTGAGATCCTCGGCGGCAAGGACCGCTTCGCCGAGGTCGACGTGCGGCTGCTGCGCTTCGACCAGCCGGACGCGCCGACCAACGAGCAGGCCACCGCGCACCTGCGGATCACCGTCAAGGACCCCGACCCGCGCAAGGTCGGCCGCACTTTCTCCAACGCCACCATGGAGTTGGCGCTCGCCGGCTACGCGGGCTTCCACACCACCACGCCGCCGACACCGGAGAGCGCGTACGGCGTGTACTGGCCGACGCTGGTGCCGCGCGACACCGTCGAGCAAGTCGTGGTCACACCGGACGGCACGCGAAGCAGTATCGAGCACAGCCCGACCGGACCGTCTGGACCTGTTGGTACGGACACAGTGGACGGTGCGGTCCCGGGTGGGCCGACCGAGCACGTGCCGCTCGGCCGGATCTGCGCCGCTCGCTCCGGTGACAAGGGCGGCAACGCCAACGTCGGGCTGTGGACCAAGAACGAGGCCGCCTACCGCTGGCTCGCCGCGCACCTCGACGAGAAGACGTTCCGCGAGCTGCTGCCGGAGGCGGCGGAACGCCCCGTCCGGCGGTACGAGCTGCCCAACCTCAACGCGCTGAACTTCGTCGTGGTCGGCATCCTCGGCGCGGGCGTGGCCGCCGCGACCCGCCCGGACCCGCAGGCGAAGGGGCTCGGCGAGTATCTACGCTCCAGGTACCTGGACATTCCGCGGGTGCTGCTGGAGGGCGAGGACGGCTGATGGACGACGAGCTGGCGATCACGGACACCGGTGCGGTGCGCACGATCGCGATCAACCGCCCGGACCGGCTGAACGCGATGACCGCCGACACCGCGCAGGCGCTGGAACTCGCGCTGCGGGCAGCTGCCGCCGACGGCGTCGGAGCGGTCGTGCTGACCGGCGTCGGCGAGCACTTCTCCTCGGGCGGTGACGCGCACGCGATCCTGGAGCGCATCGGCCGGCCGGACGACCTCGCGCCGCTCGACCTCATGCACGCGTTCCACCGGTTGATCGAGGAGGTGTGGAACTCGCGGCTGCCGGTCGTCGCGGCCGTGTCCGGCGTGGCGTACGGCGGTGGGTTCAACCTCGCGCTCGCGTGCGATCTGGTCGTGTGCGCCGAGAATGTTCGGTTCTGCCAGGTGTTTCTGCGTCGCGGGCTGGTGCCGGACGTCGGCGGTGCGTGGCTGCTGCCCCGCGTTGTCGGCCTGCAGCGGGCGAAGGAGATCATGCTGCTCGCACCCGAGTTGTCCGCTGTGGACGCACACGAACTCGGGATCGTCAACGCGATCGCCGACGACCCGCTCGCGCACGCGACGTCCTTGGCGACCCGCCTCGCCGACGGCCCTCGGCTCGCGACCGCGTTGACCAAGAAGCTCGTCAACGCCAGCACGGCAGGCGACCTGCACACCTCGCTGGAACTCGAGGCGGTCACCCAGGCGCTCACGTTGCGTGGCAAGGAAGCGCGCGGGGGCTTCGAGAAGTTCGTCCGCAAGTCCGATTAGGAGGTATGCCGTGGACTTCGGGTTCGACGAGCGCACGGAACAGTTGCGTGGCGAACTGCTGGCGTTCATGGACTCGCACGTGTACCCGGCGGAGGCCGAGTTCGCCGAGGAGGCAGTGCGTGCCGGCGAGCAGTGGGAGCGACCCGCGGCGATGGCCGAGCTCAAGGCCGCGGCACGCGAACGCGGGCTGTGGAACCTTTTCCACCCCGACCCCGACCTCGGCGCCGGACTGTCCAACGTGCAGTACGCGCCGCTCGCGGAGATCACCGGCCGGAGCCCGTTCGTCGCGCCGGAGGCGGTGAACTGCAACCCGCCGGACTCCGGCAACATGGAGCTCCTGTCGATGTTCGCCTCCGACGAGCAGCGTGCGCGGTGGCTGGCGCCGTTGCTGCGCGGGGAGATTCGGTCCGCGTACGCGATGACCGAACCGGACGTTGCTTCGTCGGACGCCGGCAACATCGACACGCGCATCCGCCGCGACGGCGACGAGTACGTGATCACCGGCCGCAAGTGGTGGACGACCGGCGCGCTGTCCCGGGACTGCAAGGTGCTGCTGGTGCTGGGGGTCACCGACCCTGCCGCGGAACCGAGACGCCGCCACAGCGTGGTACTCGTGCCGGCGGGCACCCCGGGCCTGCGGATCCTGCGTGGCATGACGCTTATGGGCTACACCGAGGGCGCGGTCGGCGGGCACGCGGAGATCGTGTTCGACGACGTGCGGGTGCCGGTCGCGAACCTGCTCGGTGCGGAGGGCGGCGGCTCCGCGATGGCGCAGGCCAGGCTCGGGCCCGGCCGCATCCACCACGCGATGCGGCTCGTCGGTATGGCGGAGCGGGCACTGGAACTGATGTGCGCGCGGGTCGTGTCGCGGACGACGTTCGGCACGCGGATCGCCGACCACGGCGTGGTGCAGGCGTGGATCGCGGAGGCGCGGATCCGCATCGAGCAGGTCCGGCTTCTCGTGCTGCGGACCGCGTGGCTGATCGACACGGTGGGCGTGCGTGGCGCCCGCACCGAGGTGTCGGCGATCAAGGTGGCGGCGCCGGCGACCGCGGAGTGGGTGATAGACAAGGCGATCCAGGCGCACGGCGCGGCGGGGCTGTCGCAGGACTTCCCGCTCGCCATGCTGTGGGCGCAGGCGCGCGGCTTGCGGATCGGCGACGGACCCGACGAGGTGCACCGGATGGTGTTGGCCCGTCACGAGCTACGCAAGCAGGGCGCTGGAGTAAGGTGAGCGCGCTAAGTTAACGGGGGTTCACGTGGTGGGAGGAGGCGGCCGTGGGTGAGTCGATCAGGACCCGGGATCCGGCGCGCAAGGAGCGGATCCTGTCCGCGGCAGCCGATCTGGTGGCACGGCGCGGGTATCACGCGGTGGGCATGGCCGACATCGGCGCGGCGGCTGGGGTGACGGGTTCGGCGATATACCGGCATTTCGAGAGCAAGTCCGCGGTGCTGGTCGCCCTGTTCGACCGGGTGATCGACGCGCTGCTGTCGAATGCCAGCCGCATCGTCGAGGAGGCCCGTGACGAGCGCGCGGCGGTGACACTGCTGGTCCGCGACCAGGTCCGCTTCGCGATCGAGGACCGCGAGGTTCTGCAGGTGTACATGCGCGAGATCAACAACCTGCCGGAAGAGGACCGTCGCCGGTTGCGCCGCAAGCAGCGGCTGTACCTGGAGGAGTGGGTGCACGTGCTGGGGGAGCTGCGTCCCGGCCTGCTCGACGTGGAGGCTCGCGCGCTGGTGCACGCGGCGATCGGCGCGATCCAGTCAGTGCTGCACTACCGGAGTGGGCTCCCCGATGAACGCCTCGCGGAGCTGATCACCGGCGCCGCCCACGCCACGCTGAGCGAGTAGTCCCGCGGGCCCGGCGGGCAGGATGGTGGGCTGGTGACAGGCACGCACCTCGTCCAGCGTGGCCGTCCTACGGCGTGGGCAGGAGAGCCAAGGCCGTGTCGGCGATCGTGCGCAGCGAGTCGGGGCTGCTTCCGCCTTTGCCCAACGCCTCGATCCCGCGCAGCACGGCCAGGAGCAGTCCGGCGAGTCGAGTGGGGTCCGCGTCCTGCTTGATGTCGCCCGCCCGTTGCGCTCCCGAGATGCAGGACGAGAGCAGTTCCTGGATGGCGGCGAACGTCCGGCGGGCCGTCGCCGCGACGGCCGGATCCTGCCCCGACAGCTCGGCGGTGCCCTTGGCGAGCAGGCAGCCACGCAGACAGACATCCGAGGCGGTGGCGTTCGCCACGGCCAGTACATGTGCGCGCAGCCGTTCATAGGCGCCGGCGTCGGGGCCGTCGAGCGCTCGACGCACGGCCTCGACCAGCCCGGTGCAATGGTCGTCGAAGGTGCGCAGGAACAGTTGGTGCTTGTCGCCGAAGGCGCCGTACAGGCTGCCCTTCCCTAAACCGGTGGCCGCGGCGATGTCGTCCACCCTCGCCGCCGCGTAACCGGTCGACCAGAACTGGTCCCTGGCGGTGCGCAGAACCTCGCCTTCATCGAAGCTTCGGGGTCGTGCCATAGTCCCACGGTACCTTTTCTTGACTGTCTCGTCCAGAATCGACTATGTTCTGGACGAGACAGTCAAGAAACCTGAAAGGGTGGGTGTCATGCGCCCCATGAACGGAAAGACGGCACTGGTCACCGGTGCCTCAAGCGGTATCGGACGGGCGATCGCCCAGCGCTTCGCCGATGACGGCGCCCGCGTCTACCTGACCGGCCGCCGCAAGGACGAACTCGAAGCCGCGGCCAAGGACATCGGGCCCGAGGCGGTCGCCGTGCCGTGCGACGTCTCGCAGGCCGCCGACCTCGACCGAGTCATGGACGTCATCCGCGGCGACGGACGGCGGCTGGACGTCGTCGTGGCCAATGCCGGCCTTGGTGACGGGGCCCGCCTCCAGGACGTCACGGAGGAGCAGTTCGACTTCGTCTTCGGTGTGAACACCAAGGGCAGTCTGCTGACCGTGCAGAAGTCGCTGCCCCTGCTCGCTCGGCCCGCGTCGGTGATCCTGCTGGCGTCCTCCACCATCCATCAGGGCGCCGACAGAATGGGCGTCTACGCCGCGTCCAAGGCAGCCGTGCGCAGTCTGGGCCGGACGTGGGCCGCGGAGCTGGCCCCGCGCGACGTGCGTGTCAACGTCATCACCCCCGGCCCCATCGCCACCCCCGCGATCGAAGCCCTGGCCGGCAGGCTCGGTCAGGGTGTTGACGACTTCCACGGAGCGCTGTCCGCGCAGCTGCCGCTGCGGCGCATGGGCCGTCCCGAGGAAGTCGCGGCACTGGCCGCTTTCCTTGCCGGGTCGGAGAGTTCGTTCATCACCGGTGCCGAGCACTTCGTCGACGGCGGACAGATCCAGGTCTGACCAACCTTCATTGGCGATAGGGGGACCCCGCGGGGGCCGGCACGACAATTGCATAGTAATCACAATAGTTTGTGCTACGCTTGGTTGGTGCTACGTCTCGGCCGCCATGAGTTCCCAGAGGATGTGCGGTTGACGATGGCTATCGTCAACCGCACGCCGGACTCGTTCTACGATCGGGGCGCGACCTGGCGTGAACAGGCGGCCTACGAGCGGGTGCGGCAGGTGGTCGCCGACGGCGCGGACATCGTCGATATCGGCGGTGTGAAAGCCGCGCCGGGCGCCGAGGTCTCCGTGGCCGAGGAGATCCGCCGGGTGGCCGACTTCGTGACGAACGTGCGGTCGGAGCACCCCGATGTCGTGATCAGTGTGGATACCTGGCGCGCCGAAGTGGCCAGAGAGGTCTGCCGGGCAGGTGCCGATCTGCTCAACGACTCGTGGGGCGGCTACGACCCGGCGATGGCCGAGGTGGCGGCGGAGTTCGACGTGGCGCTGGTGTGCACGCACACCGGCGGCCTGACGCCGCGTACCCGCCCGTTTCGGGCCCGCTACGACGACGTCGTCGCGGATGCCGTCACGCGGACGACGGCACTCGCCGAGCGGGCGGCGAGCCTCGGGGTCGACCGGGCCAGCATCCTGATCGACCCCGCACACGACTTCGGCAAGAACACCTGGCACTCACTGGAGATCACCCGCCGGCTCGACGAGCTCGCCGCGACCGGCTGGCCGGTCCTCGTGTCCTTGTCCAACAAGGACTTCGTGGGTGAGTCACTCGGCCGGCCACTCAAGGAGAGGCTGGTTGGCACGCTGGCCTCGACCGCGATCTGCGCGTGGCTCGGCGCCAACGTGTATCGCGTGCACGAGGTCGCCGAGACCCGGCAGGTGCTGGACATGGTCTCGACCATCATGGGGCAGCGGCAGCCGAGCAGGGTCGTCCGGGGGATGGCGTGAGCCAGGCGGTCGATTAGTCCAAATAGGACCTGGATCGCGCAGGAAACGAGTCGGAGCGATATCCATAATGTGCCCTGTTCGATTCGCTCGGTGATACCTCCGCGGGTAGCCCTTGCCGGTACATAGTAGTTGCTATAGTCTCGGTTTGTCCAACTTCAGGCCACCGCGGGAGAGGGTCATGACAACGACCGTCACGAGCAAACGACTGATCTCGGCGGACGACCACGTCGACGTCGGTCACGACAAGATCAAGTCGCATCTCGCAGCGAAGTATCACGACGAGTACGACAGCGCTGTCCTACGGTTCCGGGCTGGCATGAAGAGCATGGTCTCCGCGGAAGCCAACCAGTTGTGGCGGGAACAGCAGGGACTTCCGGCGGAGGAGGGCAGGAGTCTGCTCTCCGCCATGCAGGACCGGCATCATCCGGCGAGCGGTCGGCAGGGGCACACGGACGCGCTGGAACGTCTGAAGGACATGGACACCGACGGGGTCCAGGCGTCGTCGACCTATTGCGAGGTCAGTGCGTTCCGCTACCTGTACACCCTCAAGGAGGGCTGGCGGGAGGCGACCAGGGCGTTCAACACCGCGCTGGCCGAATGGGCGTCGCCGGCTCCGGACCGGCTGATCGTGTCGTACCAGATTCCGATTCACGACGTCGACGGCGCGGTGGCCGAGGTTCGCAAGGCGGTCGAGGAGGGATGCAAGTCCCTTCAGCTCCCGGTGTTTCCCACCGAGTTGGGGCTGCCGGACTACTGGCACAGCAGGTATGACCCGCTGTGGACGGCCATTCAGGACAGCGGCCTGCCGATCTGTCTGCACATCGGCCTCAACACGCAGCTGGACGGCCTCGCGCAGCGGGACCCCACCCCGCAGAAGGGCATCTTCGTCCCGATGGTCGCGCTGGCCGCGGCCGAGGCGTTCGGCATGTGGATCATGGGCGGGGTGTTCGAGCGCTTCCCCGAGCTCAAGGTCGTTGTCGTGGAGCCGGGCGTCGGCTGGGTCTCCTGGTGGCTCTACACCGTTGATGACATGGCGACCCGGCAGGGCTACGAGTTCCCGGCGATCTCGAAGCTGCCGAGTCACTACTTCCGGCAGAACGTGTACGTGACGTTCATCGACGAGCCCGACGTGGTTCGGCACGCGCACGACCGGCTGGGCATCGAGAACCTGATGTGGTCCTCCGACTACCCGCACCCGGTGTCGAGTTGGCCGAACTCGCAGGGAATCGTCAACGAGCTCTTCTCGTCCGTGCCGGAGAAGGATGCCGAGTTGCTGCTGCGCGGGAACGCCACCCGCGTCTGGAATCTCTCGTAACGGCGTACCGGCTTGTCGAAAAGGCGGCGGTGGTTGACCCCGTCGCCTTTTCGACACTCATTGCTGACGCGGCTGCCGTGGTCGGCGGTCGCGCGCTGGGGCGCGTTTGCGAATTGTCGGAATCACGACATAGTAAGTACTATTAATTCCGGAATGCGCGTGTTAGGTTTCGTTCATGGGACCAACGGATGCCGCTCCTGGCGTACTCGACGGCGTGGAGGTCCTCGACCTCTCGTGGGGAGTTGCCGGACCCATCACGACGATGATGCTCGCCGACAACGGCGCCAGGGTGACGAAGATCGAGCCACCGCAGGGGGATCCGTTCGCGGGTCAGTCCGGATATGTGGTCTGGCAACGCGGCAAGGCGCGGGCGACCATCGATCTCACCGACCCCGCTGGCCGCGACGAGTTCATCGAGCTGGTGTCCGGCGCGGACGTGCTGGTCGAGTCCTTCGCGCCGGGGACGACCGATCGTCTCGGCATCGACTACGCGTCGCTGGCCGAGGTCAATCCGGGCCTGGTCTACTGCTCGATCACCGGCTACGGCCGTCGTAACCGGCACAGCGGGCGCCCCGGCTACGACGCGTTGGTCGCCGCCCGTACCGGCCTGCTGTACGACCATCGCGGCCGGCCGGGCACGGTGATGGAGTACATCAACGGCCGGCCGGGGCCGCACCCCGATTTCGGCGCTCCGGACGGGATGGTCCGGGGCGCGAGCCGTCCCGGTCCGGTGCTGCCGAGGTCGACCTGGCCGAGTCTCGGCGCCGCCTACCTCGCCTCGTTGGGCGTCAGCGCCGCGCTACGGGCCCGCGCGACGACCGGCGCGGGCCAGTGGGTCGAGACCTCGTTGTTGCAGGGGGCGTTGGCCGCGGTTTCGATGACGTGGCAGCGGGTCGAGAATCCGGACGCGCCGCTCTACTGGATGTGGCCGGTCGACTCGCGCGCGATCGACGGGCTGTTCCAGTGCGCGGACGGGCGGTGGGTGCATCACTGGATGGTTCGGCCGAGCTGGGTCAAGGCGGCCGCGGCCGGCCCGTCGCTGCGGGTCCCGGAGACCGAGGGAAAGTACCGCGACGACCCGGACCGCATCGGCATGGAGCCCGCGGACCTCCTGGTGGGCGGGTTCCTGTACCCCGAGCTGGCAGAGGCGTTCCGCCGCTTCCCGTCCGACGAGTGGGTCCGGGTCGGCGAGCAGTCGGGCATGGGCGTCAGTCTCGTTCGGACACCGGCGGAGGCGCTGGCCGACCCGGCGTACCTGGCCGATGGCTGCGTCGTCGAGGTCGAGCACCCGGAGCACGGTCGCATTCGCCATCTCGGCAACGTGTTGGAGTTCTCCGAGACGCCGGGCAGGGTGCGCACCCGACCCCCGCGGCGGTCCGCGTCGCGAGCACCGGTGGTCGGCGGCGCGACGCTCCGCACCCCGCTTGAGGGGGTGCGCGTGCTGGATCTCGGCATCGGCGTCGCCGGGCCGTTCGGGCCGCGGCTGCTTGCCGACCTCGGCGCGGACGTGATCAGGGTGAACGCCCTGCACGACGTCTACTGGAACGGCACCCACATGGGGTTGGGCACCAATCGGGGCAAGCGCAGCATCGCGGTGAACCTCAAGGATCCGCACGGCATGGCGGTGCTGCACGCCCTCATCGACGGGGCTGACGTGGTGACCACCAACTGGCGTCCCGGTGCGGCCGCCCGCCTCGGCATCGACTACGAGTCGTTGCGGGAACGCCACCCCCGCCTGGTGTTCTGCAACAGCAGGGGATACGAGAAGGGCCCGAGATCGGCCCTGCCGGGCACCGAGCAGACCGCGTACTCGCTGGCCGGCACGGAGTGGGAGGACGGCGCCGCCGACACCGGCAACCCGCCGGTGTGGAGCAGAAGCGGGCTCGGTGACACGGGGAACGGACTGCTGACCGCCATCGCCATCACCCAGGCGCT
>Ga0193742_1000107_pt1 | contig 57168 bp, 88 predicted proteins | sample L2c1metaG_FD_165511 | JGI IMG/M metagenome (GOLD analysis project Ga0193742, IMG submission 165511) | Soil microbial communities from a riparian zone of the East river system, Colorado, United States - L2c1 | ecosystem: Environmental > Terrestrial > Soil > Riparian zone | place: USA: East River... | reverse complement strand
TGATCATTTCCACCTCTACGGTTCCCGGAGGGTGCCCGCGGGGTGGGTTCGACGCCCTACGCCCGGGCTTTGGGCGGCCACCCGTCAGGGGAGTTTCACCATGGCACGTATCCGAGTCCTCAACCTCACCTACGACAAGCTGGGAAGCGCCGAGACACAGACCTTCGCGCTGGTCATCGACCAGGCCGAAGGCGACATCACCAAGGCGGACACCGAATCGCTCGACGCGTTCGCCAAGCAGTGCGGCGCGCGAGCGGTGCTGGTGCACGCCAAGACACTGGACGTCGTCTGATGTCGGCGGCGAAGAAGCACCCGTCAGTCCGTGCTCGAGCGAACCATGCGTCGACGCGCGCCACTCTGTCCGCAGCTCGGCGGTCCGGGGCGATCGCGAAGTTGCCGGCTATCCGCGAGTGGTCGCCGTTGACGCTGGCGTGGTGGACGGATCTGTGGCGGTCGCCGATGTCGTCGGAGTACCACGATTCGGATCGGCATCAGATCGTGGTGCTGGCGATGCTGATGGACGACTTCTTCACGGCGGACTCGCGGACGATGCGGACGACGATCTCTGCGGAGATCCGGCAGCACCGGACAGCGTTCGGGATGACGCCTTATGACCGGCGTCGCCTGGAGTGGACGATCGAGTTGGCGGAGGATTCGAAGGACCGCGGGAAGTCGCGGCGCGCGCGGCAGGGTGTTGAGCAGCCGTCGGCGGACGCTGATCCTCGCAGCATCCTCCGTGCCGTGAACTAGGGAGCCGGCGCCGATGTCGGTGCTGGTCGTCCCGACTTTGGATGAGGAGCCGTGGCCGACGCTTGGGCCGCAGGTTGTGGATCTGTTGGAGGAGCGGTCGATCTTCGGGCCGGGGTCGTTGAAGGGTCAGCCGTACAAGGTTGATTCGGAGTTCCGGGCGTCGCTGTACCGGGCGTATGAGGTGTACCCGCGGGGGCATCAGTGGGCTGGCCGGCGCCGGTTCAAGCGGGTCGGGATTTCGGTCCGGAAGGGCCTGGCCAAGACGGAGAAGCTGGGGCAGGTCGCGTTCGCCGAGCTGCATCCGGACGCCCCGGTGCGGTGCGACGGGTTCGACTCGTCGGGTAACCCGGTCGGCCGGCCGGTGCGGGACCCGTACATTCCGTTGCTCGCGGTCACGGTGGAGCAGGTCGAGGAGCTCGCCTACGGCGCGCTGTACGTGTTCTGCACGGAGGGCCCGGACGCTGACCTGTTCGATGCGACGTTGGATCGGATCGTGCGGCTCGGCCCGACGGGGGCGGCGGACGGGAAGTGTGTGCCGCTGTCGAACTCGCCCGGCGCGCGGGACGGCGCCCGGACCACGTTCCAGGGGTTCGACGAGCCGCACCGCCTGTATCTGCCTCGGCAGGTCAGCGCGCACGAGACGATGGTCGCGAACCTGGAGAAGCGGGTCCTGGAAGACCCGTGGGGCATGTATGTCGGCACCGCGGGGGAACCGGGGCAGGACAGCGTCGCGGAGGGTTTGCATCACGAGGCGGAGCTGATCCACCGCGGTGAGATCGACGACCCGCAGCTGTTCTACCTCCACCGTGACGCCTCCCCCGGGCATGACCTGGTGAGCATCGAAGGCCGGGTCGCGGCGGTGAAGGAAGCGACCGGGGCGGCCGGCGAGTACGGCCCGGGCCAGTTCTATTCGATCGCGAAGCAGTGGGACCGCCCGAAGGCCGACAAGAACTACCTCGAGCGGGTGTGGCTGAACCGGTGGCTGCGGTCGGGTGCGCAGGCGTTCGACGTGAAACGGTGGGCCGAGCTGGCCGTTGCCGAGCCGATCGCCCCGGGGTCGTTCGTCACCGCCGGGTTCGACGGCGCCCGGTTCCGTGACTCCACTGGGATCGTGCTCACCGACATCCCGACCGGGAAGCAGCAGCTGTGGGCGACATGGGAGCGGCCGGTCGACGTCGACGTGTGGGAGATCGACGAGGCTGAGGTCACCGCGGCGTTCGAGCAGATCACCCAAACGTTCGACATGTGGGTGTGCTTCGGTGACCCGCCGCACTGGACGGAGACGTTCGGGTCATGGTCCGCCCGGTGGCCGGATCAGTTCGAGGAGTGGTGGACGAACCGGCTCCGGGCCATGGCGATCGCGGTCCGCGAGTACCACGAGGCGATGGACACCCGCAGCGTCACCCACGTCGTCCGCGCAGACCAGCGCGGTGAGGTTCTGGATCTCGACGCGGCGTTCGACCGGCACATCGCCGCAGCGGGACGGAAGAACGTCGAGATCTACGACGACGCCGATAAAGACAAAGGCCGTCGGCTGTTCGTCCTGCAGAAGATCCACCAGGACCGCAAGTTCGACAACGCGATGGCCGGCTGCCTGTCCTGGCAGGCGCGGCTCGAGGCGATCCGCACGGACGCGAAGCCCCGCAAGCTGGCCGAGTTCGTGCCATACAGAATCAGGTAGGAGGGCCGCATGGCGATCGAAGGCACCGACGTCCCCTACTCCGACGCGTGGTGGCTGGACCGGCTGTACACGCAGCTGCGTGTGCAGCAGAGACGTTGCCAGGAGTTGCAGTCACGGTTCGAGGGGAACTCGCCGCTGCCGTTCGTCTCCGACATTCAGCGGTCCGCGGTGAAGTGGTTCGTGGAGAAATCTCGGACGAACTTCGAGCGGGTCATCGTCAACGCGGTGCTGTCGCGACTGCGGATCCGCGGCATCCGGACCGCCGTCGACTCCGATGAGGGCGGCGACGCTGACGCGTTCACGACGTGGCGCCGCGCGCGGGGGAAGCTGTTCACGCTCGATGTCCACAAGATGGCCCTCGCGATGTCGCTGGCGTATCTGATCGTAGGGAAAGACGACGACGGGAACCTCCTCGTCACCGCTGAGGACCCGCGGCTCGTCACAGCGATCACCGACCCGGCGAACCCGTACAAGGTGCTGGCCGCGTTGAAGCTGTTCCACGACGACGTGGAGCAGGCCGACGTCGCCTACCTGTATCTGCCGGGTCGGCTGATGGTCGCGAAGAAGCCCCGGAAACGGGCCCCAGGGTCGTCGGACGTGAGGTTCAACCCCGCCGCCTACACGTGGGACGTGAACATCCTCAGCTCCCTCGGCGACGTGATCCACCAGGGCGCGTCGGGTCCGATCGAGTGGCTCGCCGAGACCGACGGCGAAGGCAACATCGACGGCCTGGTGCCGGTGGTGCCGTTCGTCAACGAGGACGGCAAGTCGGAGTTCGAGCCGTTCATCTCCCAGATCGACCGGATAAACCAGCAGATCCTGCAGCGGATGACGATCGCCACGATCCAGGCGTTCAAGCAGCGGGCGTTCAAAGGCCTCCCGAAGACCGACCCCGACACCGGCGAAGTCATCGACTACGACCAGATCTTCGTCGCCGACCCGGGAGCGGTGTGGAACATCCCGGCGTCGGTGGAGATCTGGGAGTCGGGTCAGGTCGACATGTCCAGCATCCTGATGGCGATCCGCGACGACGTGAAAGACCTCTACGGCACGTCCGGCACGCCGGCGTACCTGGCCGCTCCGGACGCCCCGAACGCGTCCGCTGAGGCGGCGTCGCTGCAGCGGGAGCAGACCACGTTCAAGGTCGAATCCCGGCAGGACCGGTTCGAGCCGGCCCACGACCTCGCCTCCGAACTGATCTTCAAGACCCTCGGCGACGTCGAACGGTCCCAGCCGGGGACGATCGAGATGATGTGGGCGCCGGCCGAGCGGTATTCCATGACCGAGCGGGCCAGCGCGATCGCGCAAACCAAGGGTGTCATCCCCCGCTACCAGCAGCTCACCGAGATTTGGGGTATGGACCCGGCGCAGGCCGACCGGGCCATGTCGGAGCTGACCGACGACTTCATCCTCGACCAGCAGTACGGCCTAGCGAGCGTGAACGCGAATGCCAACCCAGGCGGATGAGCAGGCAGCGGCGCAGATAGCGACGCTGGTCGCGGCGCAGGCCGCCGCCCGGGCGGCCCTCACCGCGCAGGCCAAGGCACTCGCCGGGCAGGCAGCACGGTCATTCACCGCCTGGTATGACCACGGCCGCATCACCGAATGGGCCACCGACCTCGCGAAACGGCTGCAGGCGTTGCAGCGGGCCCAGGCCCAATCCACCGACGCGTACCTCGCCCGGGCGCTGTCGCTGATGGTCGGCGGCCGGATCCGCCCGATCGGGCGGGTGAACGTCGCGGACCTCCGCACCGGCGTCACCCACGCCGGCGCCTACGGGCGGGCGGCGGACACGTACCGGTGGCAGCAGGCCCAACTCGACGCGTTCGCCCGCAGCCTCGCCACGGCGTTGGTCGACGGGGGCACGGCCCTGGTCGACGGGGCGCCGCTGAACCCGGACGCTCTGATCGTTCCTCGTGAGGCGGCGGTCAACCGGGTCACCGCGGTCGCCGACATGGACATGCAGCTCGCGGATCGGGCCCAAACCCACCAGGTGCTGACCGAGCATCAGGACCGGCGCGACATCCGCGGGTACCGGCGGGTGATCCACCCCGAACTGTCCAAGGGCGGCACGTGCGGGCTGTGCATCGCCGCGTCAGACCGGATCTACCAGGTGGAGGATCTGAAGGCGATCCACGGACGCTGCGAATGCACCGTCCTCCCGATCGTCGGCAGCCTCGATCCCGGGTCGGGGCTGAACAACCTCGACCTGAAGACCCTCTACAACCGGGCCGGCTCAACCGGCGCCGTGGACCTGAAACGCAGCCGGTACAAGATCGACGAGCATGGTGAGTTGGGACCTGTGCTGACCGACGGGAAGTTCCGCACCGCGAAACAGGCTGAGCGGGCCACCAAGCGGCCGGAACCGAAGAGCCTGGAGCGGACCCGGCAAGACATCGAACGGATCCTTGCTGGCGAACTGAGCGCCCAAGACAAGGCGCACGCGCTCGCCGGGGCTGACCCGAAGAAGTGGAGCCGGTACGCCGACGCGCTCGACGCGCGGATCGCCGACCTGCGGCAGCAGCTCGCTGTCGACCTGACCACCGCCGCATAGGCGGGTTGCACGGAACGCTACGGCCGCGTCCAAGGCCGGGATCTACGCCGACGGGCTCACGGGAGAGACACCACATGCATCACGTACTGCACTGCACCCTGCCCACCCACCCCCGCACCGGACTGCGTGCGGTCGGGATCGTCAAAGGCCGCCCGGTGTGGCCGATCCTCGGGGGTGAGGAAAGCTCGGACGCAGCCGCTCAGGCAGCCGCGGCGAAGGCCGCATCTGACGCTGCAGCCAAAGCCGCAGCCGACGCGGCCGCGGCCTACACACCGCCCGGCAGCCAAGCCGACCTCGACAAGATCGTCGAGTCCCGACTCGCCCGCGAACGGGCGAAATTCGCCGACTACGACGACGTCAAGGCGAAGGCCGCCAAGCACGACGCGCTCGAGGCCCAGCTCGCCTCCGATGGCGAGAAAGCCGTGAAGGCCGCCCGCGACGAGGAGCAGGGCAAAGTCACCGGCGAGTGGGCTCCGCGGGTCGTCCGCTCGGAGTTCAAGGCCGCCGCGAAAGGTGTGCTCAGCGCGGATCAGCTGACCGCGCTGCTAGAGGACCTCGACCTGTCCAAATACCTCACCCCGAAAGGTGACGTGGACGAGGAGAAGGTCGAGAAGAAGGTCGCCGCATTCGCCCCGGCGGGCGGCGGCAACGGTAAGACGGCACCGCCCCGCAACTTGGGGCAGGGGAACCAGCAGCAGGCGCAGCCCAAGCCCGGTGAAGCGGGCCGGGCTGCAGCCGAGAAGCGGTTCGGAAAAAAGACCGGGTCCTGACGCTTCGGGCCGACTCCCAACTCAACGACGGAAAGGACGTCGGCCATGACCGACATCTCAGTCTTCACGCAGCCATTCCAGGCGGAGAACCTCGCCTGGGACCTCACCCCGCCCCACGGCGGGTTCGACCAGCAGGGCACCCTGTCGGTCGCTGCGTTCACCCAGGCTCAGCACTACCCGAACGGGTACATCCCGTCCGGCACCGCCCTCGGGCTGATCACCGCGAGCGGGCTGCTCGCCCCGTACTCGGGGCTCAGCAACGAGGTCCAGTCCGTCACCGAAGGCGGCTCAGGTCTGACGTCGTTCACCCTGACCTACTCCGGGCAGACGACTGGCTCGCTCGCCGCGGCCGCGACCGCAGCGCAGGTCCAGACGGCGCTGGCCGCGCTGTCCAACATCGGCGCCGGGAACGTCACGGTGACCGGCGCGAACGGCGGCCCCTACACGGTGTCGTTCGTCGGCACTCTCGCCGAGACGAACGTCGCGCAGATGACCGCCACCCCGACCGGCGGCACCGGCACGGTCACCGTCGCGACGGTGACCGCCGGCGGCGCCGCAGCCTCCGACGGCACGCAGACCGCGGTGGGGATCCTCAAGGCGTCCGTGCAGGTGCTGCAAATCAACGGCGCGGTGAAGGCGAAGGTCGGGTGCGCGTACCGCGTCCACGGCGTCGTCTCGCAGTCGAAGCTGCCGTTCACGCCGACGACCGCCCCCGCCGGCGGGTACATCGACGCGGCCGCCAAGACCGCGCTTCCCCTCATCTACTTCGCCGCCTGACCGGCCTGAAAGGACACATGCATCATGGCTATCGTCTTCGACGGCCCGGTCCTGCCCGATGACCTGACGGTCTTCGTGCGGGAGGTGCCGCTGCCCAACAGTTTGACCCTGAACCAGCTGCTGCCCGACAAGCTGGTCAACTCCAACCGGATCGACTTCGGCAACATCACCAAGACGGGCCGCACCGCCCGGTTCCGGATGTTCGACGGTCCATTGCACGTCGCGCAGCGAGACACCGCGTCGACCAGCGTCGTGAAGCTGCCGCCCCTGTCCGACAGCCTCGGCATGGGTGAGCTCGAGCGGCTCCAGCTGGAGTACGCCCGCACCGGCGGCACGAACCAGGCCGCGTTCGTCGACGCGATCTACAACGACGCGACCGACCTCACGCAGAACGTCCAGCGGCGCATGGAACTGGCCCGAGGCGACGTCCTCAACGACGGCAAGTTCACGATGCTCACCTCGGAGGGTCTGCTGGAGGCCGACTTCGGTCTGCCGGCGGGGAACTCGGTCACGGCCGGCACGCTGTGGTCGGACACCACGAACTCGCTGCCGATCAGCGACCTGATCACGTGGGTGCAGGCCTACGCGACGACGCTGCTGAACGGGTTCCGGCCCGCTCAGATGCAGCCGTCGCTGCGGATCATGAACTACCTGCTGAACAACGTGTCGATCCGGAACATGTTCTCCAGCCTCGTCGGCGCGCCGTCACGGGTGTCTCCGTCGCAGCTGAACAGCGTCCTGTCCGACTTCGGCCTGCCGACGCTGCTGCCGCCCTACGACTCGCAGGTCGACGTCGACGGCACGTTCACCCGGACGTTCCCCGACAACAAGCTGGTGATGGTCCCGCCGGACCCGATGAACAACCTCGGGTACACCGCGTGGGGTGTGTCGGCGACCGCTCTGGAGTTGGTCAGCTCCGCCGAGGTGGATCTGTCCTTCGAGAACGCCCCCGGCATCGTCGGGGTCGTCATCAAGGACGGCCCACCCTTCCGGTCGTACACGTTCGTTGACGCCGTCGGGATCCCGGCGCTCGTCAACCCGCGTGCGCTGCTCGTCGCGACGGTGGCGTAGCCGTGGGCGCGCTGATCAGCACGGTTCACGTGCACGACTACCCGCCGGGGGGGAAGAACGTCTTCAGCCCCGGCGATGACGTGCCGGAGTGGGCGGCCAAGCAGATGGGCGCCCACTGCTTCGAGGACGGCGAACATCCCTACCCGGCCGACGGTGAGAAACCAGCCGACGACAGTGGCGACCAACCGCCGGACGGCTCCCCGCCGCCGATGGTCGGGAAGGGATCGAACAAGGAGGCGTGGGCCGCCTACGCCGCCGCGATCGAGGTGGACATCAGCGGCGTCCCGTTCGCCCGCGACCCGATCATCAAGGCCATCGTCGACGCCGGTAAATCCGTCGACTGACCGAATGGGAGGACGGCCAATGACCAGCTACTACCCCTTCGCGGACGCGAGCGACGTCGCTGACCTTTGGTCGTCCTACACCGCCGCAGACGAACAGCGGGTGGCGAGCCTGATCGAGAAGGCAGCGGCGAAACTGGTCCACGTCTGCCCGTTCAACCTGGATGAGCGGATCGCTCTGTTCGCGACGACCCCGGCAGCGCCGACAGCGCTCGACCCGTCCGTGGTGGCTGACGTGGTCGCTCAGATCGTGAAACGGTTCCTGGTCAACCAGGACGGCTTCGCGTCCTCCAGTGAGGCGGCGGGGCCGTTCAGCCGCTCCGGTACGTATGTGAACCGGTACGACAAGACCGGGTCCGACGTGCGCGGCGCTATCCAGGTGACCGAGTCGGACATTGACCAGCTGCGGCCGGCTGTGCCAGCTGCGGTGGCGTCGTCGTTCCGGTACCGGGTGCCCAGGCCGAAGATCCTGGTCCCCGCCTACCGCAGCATCGGGCAGTCCGGCCTCGGCAAGCCGTTCATCGTCGAGGACATCGCACCCGGAACCGGTGTCGAGTGAACTTCCCCCACGGGGAGACGATCACTCTCATCCGCCGCGGCGTCACCGGCGAGGACGTCGACGGCAACGACGTCTACGGCGAAACGACGTCGGAGGTGGTCGGTGCGTTCGATCCGGCGATCGGGTTCGAGCGCACGGGCGGCATGGATCAAGTCTCCTCGCAACCGCAGGTGCTCCTCCCCGCCGGCACGGTCGTCGGATCCGTGGACGCTGTCATGGTCCGGGGTTTGCGGTACGAGGTCGACGGGGTCGCGAACGTGTGGAACTCGCCCTTCACCGGCTGGAACGCCGGTGTCGTGGTGCCGCTGAAGAGAGTGACGGGGTGAGCCATGGCGGTCCGGTACCACCTCGACTACGCCGCGTTCGGGGAGCACGTCCTGAACTCTGCCTGGATGGAAGCGCACATGGCGTCAATCGCCGAGCGTGGTAAGGGCATCGCTCAGGCGACCGCCCCGTTCGACCCGGCTGACCCGGACGGGCAGCACTACAACGAACGGTTCTCCGTCTCCAGCGGCACGCACGGCGGAATCCACCACGACCGCGCCTACGGCCGCCTGGAGAACGACGACACCACCCCGGACGGCTTCTCCGTCGCGGCCGCGGTCGAGTTCGGCAACAGCAACACCCCGGCGCATCACACGATCTGGAACGCGATGCAGGCGGCGGCCGGCTCATGATCAGCGAAGAGAAGGTCACCCGTGACTTCCTCGACGCCGAGTTCCCCGGTGCCCGGGTCGTCACGGAGATCCCAGCGGATCTTGAAGCGAACCTGCCGCTGATCAAGGTGCGGGGCCTCGGGGGGCCGCGGAAGTTGGTGCTGGCCCGGCCGACTGTGGACGTCGAGTGCTACGCCGCCACGAGGGACGCCGCGCGTGACCTCGCCGGGGACGTGAGCGACGCGCTGACGTATCGGATGCGCGGCCAGATCAGCGGGTCCGTCGTCACCCACGTCCGCCCCTCGGTTCCGTCTTGGCGCCCGTACGACAACCCGAACGTGCGCCGTTACGGCGCGATCCACCAGGTCTATTTGAAGGATCTGGAACCCGCGTAACCGCAACACATTTCGGCTCCTCCGGTCTCCGGTTGGGGCTCCAACCCACGCCCTCGGCATCCACGCTGCCGTCGGCTCCCAACCCCACCGCCCTTTGGTGAAGGAGCAACGACGATGGCAATCAACACCAACAACATCCGCGCCTACGGAGACATCCTGCAGCGCATCTACACCGCAGCGTTGGGGGTGGCGCCGCCGACGCTGCCGTACCCGCAGGCGGTCGCCGCGGGGTTCTATGACGTCGGGTTCATCGACGAGACGGGCATGACGGAAACCCAGTCCTACAACGAGACGAAGAAGTACGCGTGGCAGGGCGGCGGCGTCGTCCGGACGCTGCGCTCGCAGTGGGAGCACCCGTTCAAGTTCATCGCGATCGAGAACAACGCCGTGGTGCAGGGGCTCCGGTTCCCGACGTCCACCCCGGTCACGATCGGTGGGACGGCGGAGGTGCAGACGGTCACGATCACCGGCTCGCCGACGGGTGGCACGTTCACCCTGAGCGTGCCGGGGTTCGGGTCGACGCCTGCGCTCACTGCTGGCGCGTCGTTGCCGACCACGGCGGCGGTGGCGGCCGCGCTCACCACGCTCGTCGGCGGCACCGTGACCGTGACGGGCACGGCGGGCAGCTCCTACGTCTGCACCTTCCCGGTGTCGCTGGGGAACATCGGGCAGATGACGGTCACGACGGCGTTCACCGGCGGCACCACACCGGCCGCGTCGGTCGCGACGGGCACCCCCGGCGTGAACGGCACCAACACCCTGGCCGTCCCGCCGTTCGTGGGCCGGAATCTGCGGCAGTTCGTCATCGACGCGGTCGACCTGCCCGTGCACGAGCGGATCCTGCTGCCGAACGCGGAAGCCGTGCAGACCGGCGACGTGACCCTCGCCGGTACGGACATCACCGGGTTCGAGTTCACCTGCACTCCGTACCCGGATGCGTTGGGGAACGCCTTCTACAACCTGAACGACGACCCGGCCCGCGGCTCTGGCCTGTTCGTCTAACTACGACGGCGGCGGGGTGGGCGCGTGGAGCCTGCCCCGCCGCTCCAACTCCCTGAATCCACGCACCCACCCCGTAGAGAGGCACTCCACGCATGCCTGCACAGCCCCGTAAGGCCACGCCCCGGAAGACGACGCCCCCGAAGACCCCGACTGATGCCGCGGTCGCTGAAGCCACCGAGGACAAGGGTGGTTTCACCGTCCCTTACGGCGGGTTCGACTACGAGATCGGCCCGGACGCGACGCAGACGTTGATATTCCGCAACGCGATGCAGCGCGGCGGCGACACCGACATCGTCGCGTCGCTGCTCGGCCCCGCGCAGTACCAGATGCTGCTAGCGCGGCACGCGATGGAGAACGGCGAGAAAGTCATCACCGAGTTCATGGACGCCTACGCCGCCGCCCGGGGCTCGGGAAACTCCTGACCCTCGCGGCACTCGTACGTGAGTACCACGAGGAAATCGAGTACGACCTGCTGACCCTTCCGTCGCCGGTTGACCTGCTGGATGTGTGGCGGGGCGAGTTGTCGTGGCGGCGCCTGGACGTGATCCTCCGCCACCTCCCCCCGGGCTCAGCGCTGATGCGGGCGCTTGACCCCGATCCGGACGCGTCCGCGTGGGGCGACCAGGAACACCTACTGGCGTTGATCGTCGACGTCTTGCAGGCCGCGAACTGGCAGCGCGGCGGCAACGCCCGAGCACCGAAACCGAAACCACTCCCACGCCCCGGCGAAACACGCAAACACGATCAGCGTCTCGCGAGGCTCGCCGAGAAGTGGAAGACCACGACGGAAGGGGACCGATGACCGCGTCAATCGGCTCTGTCTCCGTCGATGTCGTTCCGGACGCGCGTGCGTTCTGGACGAAGTTCAAGGCGCAGACCCAGGCTGAGGGCCGGCAGGCTGGGGATCAGGTTGGCCGGCAGGTTTCGGCCGGTCTCGGCCGGCAGGGAGACAACGCCGGCGACGAGTTTTCGAGGCGGCTGCGGTCCCGTATGGAGGCGGCACTTAAAGCCCTCCCGAAGGCGACGATCGATGCCGACTCGACTCCAGCGCAACGCCAACTAGCGCAGCTTCGGGCGAACCTGGCTCGGTTGACCGATAAGAGGGTTCTGCTCAACCTGTCCGACACGGCTGCTCTGGCGACGTTGAAGGGCTTCCAGGCGAAGCTAGAAGCGATTTCCCGCGAGTCACCTGATGTGCGGCTGCGTATCAATGCCGATGCGGCGCAGGCCCAACTGGTGAAGTTGCGCGCCGAGCTCGGCCTTCTGGAGGCCGACGCGCATAAGGCTGCGCCAGCGATCGCGGACATATGGGGTCCCGTCACCAAGGTCATCGGCAGAAGCGACTGGAGTGCGGTCACCGAGTTCGGGAAGGCTGTCGACGACGTCGGCGCGAAGGACGGGTTCCTCAAGCAGCAGCATGACGCGCATCTACTCGCGCTGACCCTGTCGACGCTCGGGCCTTCCTTGGTGCCGTTCACTGCGGTAGCTCTGGCTGGCGCGGGCGCGTTCGGTCTGCTCGGCGCGTCCGGTGCCCTCGCCGTCCTCGGGATCAAGAAGGAGATGGCTGCCGGCACCCCGGTGGGGCAGCAGTATGCCGCCGACATCACAGCGTTGAAATTCAGCCTGGCCGGGCTGGAGAAGTCCGCCGCGTCAGGGTTCCTCGGCCCGTTCAACGCCGCCGTGGCCCGGTCGCAGACCCAGCTGAAGCTGCTGAACCCCGAGGTGCATGATTTCGCCGCGATCGGCGGCGACATCGGCGGGCATGTGCTCGGTGGGTTGATCGGCGGGTTCCACGCGCTGAACCCGCTGTTCTCGCAACTCGCGGTCCTCGCCGATCATGGGGCGGCGTCGTTCGACCGGTACGCGAACGGCGGCGGGCTCGGGAAGTTCCAGGCGTTCGTGCAGCAGAACCTCCCCGAGGCGATCGCGACCCTCGACTCTGTCGGGTCAGCCATCGCCCACATCGCTGCGTCTGTCGGGCCGCTCGGCGGGGTGTCGCTAACGGTGCTGAAGACGTTCGCCGACGTGATCAACGCCCTCCCGCCGGGGGTGATCACGGCTCTCGCGACCGCGTTCATCTCGCTGCGGATCGCGTCGACCGGCCTGTCGGTGCTGTCCTCGGTGGCGAAGAACCTAGCGGCGGTGTCCACGACCGCGAAGGGCCTCGGCGCCGGTGGGACCGGTCTCGCCGCCGGGCTCGGGCTTGCCGGCGGCGCGGCGGTCATCTTCACCGGTGCGATGTTCGGGCTGACGCAGATCATGGCCGACAACGCCGCGAAGCAGCAGTACGTGAACCAAGCCACCCAGGCCTACCTGAAGACGCTGCAGGACACCCACGGGGCGGTCACAGCCGCAACCACGGACGCGGTGCTGCAGCAGGCGACCAGCTCGGCGTCGCTGTCCACCCTGCAGAAGTTGGGGATCTCCACCGACCTGTGGGTGAACGCGGTCGAGCACGGCGGGAAGGCCTACTCGGAGCTGACTGTCGCGTTGGCTAAGGGCGGCGCGGTCGGGCAGACACAAACCACGGTGCTGTATGAGCAGCGGCAGGCGTTCCTCGCGGCGCAGAAGCAGCAGAAGGACTACACGGACGCGACGACCGCGAACAACAAGGCTCTCGCGCAGCAGAACCCGCTGCTCGCGAAGCAGGCGGACTCGCTCGGGCTGACGGTCACGTCGTTGCAGGCCGCGCAGGACGCCCGGAAGAAGCAGACCGACGCTGATCAGCTGAAGGCTGATCGGCAGAAGGTCGAGATCGCGCAGAACTACCAACTGCAGGGCACGCAGGCGCAGTTGGCGAAGACGTTCGGGATCACCACTGCGCAGGTGCAGCAGTACGCGACGGCGCTCGGCATCACCCAGGACGAACTGAAGGGCAACGGCGTCGGGTCAGCTCTGGGTTACGCCAACGCTGTGGATCTCGTCGCAAAGGCGTACAACAACGCTGACGCGGGCGGGACGGCGTTCCTGGCCACTGAGCAGCAGTTCGCCCAGTCCGCGGGCTCCAGCGCGGACCGGGCCGCGCTGATCGGCGCCACCCTGCGGCAAGCCTCCGGGGATGCCCTCGGCTACGCCGGCACGTTGAACCAGGCGGCGGTCGCGCAGAAGACGTTCGGCGAGGACATCAAGTCCGCTGCGGCTGCTGTGGGGAAGAACGGCGAATCGACGAAGGCCTATCTGGCTTCGATCGTGAACCTGAAGACCGGTGTGATCAACTACAATAACGCTGCCGCCGCGCCGCTGATCCACGGTCTGCAGTCGATTCAGGACGCGCAGATCGCCGCCGCGCAAGCCACGTTCCAGCATGAGGTCGCCACCAAGGGCGGTGTCGTCGCCGGCGCCGACGCCTACAACCAATACGTGTCCCGCACCGGGCCGCAGCTCGAGGATCAGCTGACGAAGCTCGGGCTTAACAAGACCGCCGCGCACAACCTCGCCAAGGAATACCTCGGAGTCCCGGCGGACGTGAAAACGAAGATCGAGCAGGAAGGCGCCAACCCGGTCCTGAGCGTCTTGCAGTCGATCCGGGGGATCATGCTGGCGATCGCGGGCACGAAGGTGCACCCGACGATCTCGGTCAAGGACTCCGCGTCGACGCAGATCACGAAGATCCAGGAGAACCTGGCCGCGCTCAAGGACCACACGATCGACATCACCACCTACGTGAAGAACGTGATCCTGCCGACCGCACGCGCGCAGGGCCGCGACTCACGTATCCCCGGCGGTGCTGCGGGCGGGCACGCGCCGGAGGGCTGGTTCACCCTCGGTGAGGGCAACCCGAACACGTGGGAACTCGCGCACAAGGTCGGCGCGAAACTCGACATCTACTCCAACCGCGACGCGCGGAAGATGCTGCCCGGCGGTCCGACGGGGCAGTCCATTCCGGGGTTCGCGTCGGGTACGACCGCGGCGCAGCAGAAGTCGCTCGCCGCGCAGCGCGCGAACATCCGCTTCAAGATCGACAACACGGATTTCGCTCGGCTGATCCAGGCCATCACCGGATCCACGAGCTCACTCGCGGCGGCGACGCGGACGCTGCTCGCCGACGTGCGGACCGCGACGTTGAAGGGCGCCGGCTCCGCCAGCCTGGTCAACACGATCGCCCGGGAGAACAGCCAACTGGTGTCGGAGTCGGCGCGGCGCGCTGTCGTCGCGAACAAGCTGAAGGCGGCCAACAGCAAGTTGGCGGCGGTGCAGGGGCAGTACAACGACGAGATCCGCACGGTCCGCTCCGCGGTGCTGGGCAGTTTCGACATCACGACCGCCGGGCAGCAATCCGGTGGTGCGTCCAGTCCCGACTCGATCCTGGCGTCGTTGAAGTTCCGGGTCGACCAGTCAGCGAAGTTCAGCTCCAACCTGAAGGCGCTCGGCAAGAAGGGCCTGTCCAAGACGGTGCTGCAGCAGCTCGCCGAGGCCGGCCCGGACCAGGCGGGGACGAACCTGTCCGCGCTGGCCGGTGCGTCCGCAGCGCAGATCCGTCAGTTCGACACCCTGTACAGCCAGCTCGGCGCGGCGGGCACCTCGGCCGGTAAGGCGACCGCTAACTCGCTGTACGGGGCTGGGGTGAACGCCGCGAAGGGCCTCGTCGCGGGTTTGAAGTCGCAGGAGAAATCGCTCGACGCTCAGATGAAGCGACTGGCCGACGTGATGGTCAACCAGATCAAGAAGTCGCTGAAGATCCATTCGCCGTCGCAGGTCGGGCACGACCTAGGCGCCTATTTCGGGCTCGGCTTGGCGAACGGGATCGCGTCGCATGAGCCGACAGTCCGGCGTGCCGCCACCTCGCTCGCCGCGGCGTCGCTTCCCCGCGCCTCGGTGCCCAGCATCGGGGCCAGCGGCCAGGTGCCCGTCGTGTATGTGACGGCGATGCTCGACGGTGACGTGATCGACCACCGCGCCGATGTTCGGATCGAACACCACAGCCAGGCCGAGACCCGCTCGCTGCTCGCCGGGCGGGTCCCGTAAATGGTCGCCACCTTCACCGCCGCCAACGACCCGGTCAACGGCCGCGTCCAACTGTCGCTGAACTGGACCGGCATGACCTCGGCGACCGTCACGCGCACCGATCCGGACGGGTCGATCAACCCGGTCCGCTCAGGCAACCCGGCCACGCTAGTGGCGGCGGCGTGGACGGACTTCGACTACGAGGCACCGGTCGGGGTCACCGCCAGCTACACCGCCGTGTCCAACACGGGCGCCACGCTGACCGCGTCCGCCGCGGTGACCGACACCCCGTATGGGCTGCTGTGGCTGAAGCATCCGGGTAAGCCGGCGCTGAACATGAAGATCCCCGGGGCGGCCCCCGGGATCGAGCAGCAGGTGCGAGCAGCGCGGCGGGAAGTCCTCACCGTGGTGGGCCGGTCCCGCCCGGTGGTGCTGTCGATGGCCCGCGCTGGCCTGGCTGGGACGCTGACCGTGATGGTGCCCGACACCACCGTCGAGGGCACGCTGCTGCTGATGCTCGCCGACGGGGCGCCGCTGCTGCTGCAGGCGCCGAAGGTCAGCAACCTCGGCAACCTCTACATGTCGATCGGCGACGTGGGGGTCGAGCCGAGCCCGGACATGAACGACGGCTACCGGGATTACAGCCTGCCGTTCGATCAGGTCGACCCGCCGGCTGGTGCGGCCTCGGGCGGTTCGAACAACACCTACGCAGTGCTGCTGGCTTCGTGGGCGAACTACGGCACGCTCGCCGCCTCGGGGCACGTCTACTCCGACCTCGTCGTCAATTCGGGCAGCCCCTAAGTGCAGGCGGTCAGCGGCGCGTTCCTGCAGGCGCTGCGCCAGTCCCACACACCGGTCGTGAAGGCCGACCTGTACAGCGGCGCCATGCTGCTCGCGGCCGGCCTGCCGGTCAGCGACGGCACCCTGAATGTGGACGCTGGCTCACCGGTCCGGCGCACGGCCACCGTCTCGATCGCCAGCTCAGCGCTGGTGCCGTGGGCCGCGACCGATCCTCTCGCGCCGTACGGGAACGAGATTCAGCTCAGCCTCGGCGTGCAGTACCCAGACCGCAGCCAGGAACTGGTCCCGGTCGGGCGGCTACGCATCGACGAAGCCGGCCCGTCCACCGGTTCGTCGCTGATCACGCTGCAGTGCTCCGACCGGGTCAAGAAGCTCCAAGAGGCTCAGTTCCTGGCCCCGTTCCAGTCGATCACCAACCACACCATCGTTGCCGAGATCACTCGCCTGATCGTGGGTGCACTGCCGGGCCAGGTGGTCACCAACCAGACCACCGCCACTACCCTGGCCACGCTCATGTCCTGGACGCAGGACCGCTGGGGCGCCATCAGCGACATGGCCACCTCGATCGGCGCCGAGGTGATCTTCGATCCGGGCGGCACCTGCTTCATCCGCCCGGTGCCCACCCTCGCCCTCAGCCCGGTCTGGACGATCGACGCGGGTGCCGCGGGCGTCATGGTCTCGGCTCAGCGCACGTTGAATCGTCAGAACGTCTACAACGCCGTGGTTGCCACTTCGGACCCGATCGATGGCACCCCGCCAGTCCAAGCCATCGCCTATGACTTCGATCCCAACTCGGCGACCAACTGGCTGGGTAACTTCGGGCAGGTTCCCCGCTTCTACACCTCGGCCCTGATCACCAATACCGCCCAGGCCACCACTGCCGCCAACGGTGTGCTCGCGCGCTCGGTCGGCTCAGCGTTCTCCGTCAACTTCGCCGCGGTGCCCAACCCTGCACTCGACGGCGGTGACGTGATCCAGATCGTCTACCCCACCGGGCAGGTCGAACTGCACATGATCCAGACCTTGAGCCTGAGCCTGGCGAACGGGGCAATGAGCGGCACCACGCGCTCCAACAAGCCGGACGAGGCGAACCAGTGATCTACCAGACGTTCTTCGACGACGGAGGCACGGTCCGCGAAATCTTCGACACCGACGCCGCAACCTACGAGCGGCACGACCTGTACGGCGCGGTCGTCGAGCAGCGCGAACTGCGACCCACTGAAGCCACCATGATCCTCGGCCAGCCGGCCGCCCAGATTGTCACCGCGAACGGCGTCACGCTGCGCCAGCGAGCCCAGATCGCGCTCGCCGCTAACGCCACCTATCTGGCGCTCCCAACACCCGTGACGGCCGCCCAGGCTATCCCGCAGGTCGCACTGCTCACCCGCGAATGCAGCGCACTGATCCGGCTGCTGCTCAACCAGCTCGACGACACGGCCGGCACGTGAAACGCACTGAAGCCATCGCTCAGGTCGCCGCTCGAGCGGCCGGGGCGGGACTGCGGATGCTCACTGCGACCGTCTCGGTCGCCCCGGCCTCTCACTTGGTCGGCATCAACCTCGGCGACGGCTCGACGCTCACCGTCAACTACAGCGCCGCCCTGACTCTCGCGGTCAATGACGTGGTGCTTGTGCTGGCCGATTCCCGCCGCATGTTCGTCGCCTTCAAGATCGGCTAGGAGCGCTATGCCTACCACTACACCCGTCCAGGGTCTGCCGATCATGCAGTTGTCCGACGTCACGAACGTGCCGCTGCATGTGCAGACCCTGGCGCAGGCGTTGGAGAAGCAGCTGGTCATGGTGTTCGCCACCTCGGCCGCGCGCACCACCGCGATCCCCTCGCCGGTCGGCGGCATGCAGTCCTACCAGCAGGACACCAAGCGGATGGAGTTCTACACCGGCGTCAACTGGGAGCCGCTGCCCGGCGGTGACCTCGCTGCGGTGACCTCAGCGACGACGGCGTCATCCTCGGGCGTCACCGAAGTGCTGCATCCTTCGCTGGCCGTGGCCGTCACGGTGACGGCCGGGCGGAAGTATTGGATCGAGGTGTTCGGCCGGTATTCAGCGGCCGGTGCGACGGCCACGATCGTCAGGGTGCACGCCCTGCAAGGCACGGTCGTCATCGGCTCACCCGTCGTTGTTCAGGCGCAGCAGCCGATCACCGGCTCCACCGGCGCCGCCGCGGTCGACACGGGTTTCCGCTACCCGTGGATCCCAGGCGCGAGCGGCGCATGGAACCTGCAAGTCGGCGTGTCCAGCAGCACCGCGAACAACGCCACCTTCGGCCCTGGCATCTCGAACGCGTCATTCGCGGTCGTGGGCGGCTGATCTCCCTCCTACGCAAGGGGAAACTCGCATGACCTATACCTTCACGACCGACTTCGGGAACGGCATCATCCTCGCGCCGTGCCTGCAGGTGCTGTGTTCGGAGATCGCCCAGAAGTACCCGGATGCAGTCAACCTCGGCGAGATCGGCGACTCCAGCCACCAGACCGAGGGGTACGGCTCGGACCACAACCCGTTCATCACCCACAACGGGAAGCGCTACGTCCGCGCCATCGACATCGGCGGGCCGCAGGCGATCCAGCAGGCCCTGTTCAACTTCATCCAAGCCAAATACGCCGCCCACGACTCACGGGTCTGGCCTTACGGCTACGTCCATAAAGACGGCGTGATCACCACCTGGTTCGGCACCGGCACGCACAACGACCCGGGCGACTACGGACACCTGCACATCAGTGTGACCCAGGTCAACGGCCGTAACCCCAGCCCATCCGGTTGGGTTCCAGCGCTGGACTCACGCGCAGCGTGGGGTCTGGCAATCGCTCCGACACCAACGAAGGACTGGTTCGACATGGCAACCAAGACTGATCTCGACGCGGTCATCAAGGCGCACACCGACCCGCTGCACGACGACATCGTGGTGCTGATGCACGGGAAAAAGGATCCGAAGGGCAACGAGACGCACCCCAACAACATGGACTCGTTCGCTAACCGCCTGACCGCGATCGAGGCGAAGCTCGGCATCTGATCCTCGTCCATTGAGCACCGACGAGCGGGCAGGGGTGACCAGTGTGGCTAGCCGATGCTGCTCTCGACGTGAACGCGGGAAGCTTGTGGATCGCGGTAGGTGCGCTGTTCACCGCTCTCGGCGGGGTGCTGGTCGCGTTGAGCACGACGCGGCGCGCGAAGCCGTCGAAGGCGACGCAGCGCAGACACAACCGGGCCGCGGGCGCAGAAGCCGTCGATGTGTACCGGGAGCAGTTCGTCGTCCCGGAGATGAAGCGGCTGCAAGCCCGGGTGACGCGGGCCGAGGATCGGGCCGAGATGTTCCGCGAGCGGTGGGACGAATGCGAGCAGCAGCGGTTGCCGCGGCTGCCCGGAGCCTCCGGTGACTGAGTTTCCGCCGATCCCGGAGTCGCTGCCGGATGAGGATCTGGACCGGATCGGCGGGAAGCACGCCGGGCCGACGGAGCCGTTCTGGCGGGACCGAGCCATATGGGCCGGTCTCGCGGTGCTGGCTGTCGCTGTCGCGATCGTGGCCGGCGCCTTGTGGTCGGTGTCCTCCACGTCGGACCGCAACGCGGCCGAGGCCCGGCACAACGCGAACGACCCGTGCGTGGCCGGGGACAAACGCGGCCCGTGCATCGCGGCCGCGCAGGCGCAAGGCCAGGCCAGTCAAGCCAACGGCCGGCTGAGGGCGAACGGCCTACCTCCGGTCCCGACCCCGTCCTCACAGGTACCGCTGCCAACCGTGACCGTGACCGTGCCCGCCGTCCAGGGGCCCGCCGGTCCGTCCGGTCCTGCTGGCCCGAAGGGCGACACCGGCCATACCGGTCCGCAGGGTTTGCCCGGTGTCCGCGGTGCGGACGGCTCATCTGTCACCGGGCCGCCCGGCCCGTCGGGTTCGTCGGTCACCGGCCCGGAAGGCGCGCAAGGCCCGGCCGGGGCCGACGGCAAGGACGGCGCCAACGGAACTGACGGCGCGACCGGACCGCAAGGCGACACCGGGCCGACGGGGCCAGCCGGCCCGGACTGCCCCGCCGGATACAGCCCGACTCCGCAGCCGCAACTCGACGGCGGGGCCGTCATCGTCTGCACCTCACCCCCGCCAGGCCCGTAACGCCTTCGGCCTCACTCAGCCCTGCAAGCCCCTGAACCGCTTCGCCCAGGAGGGTTCCATGTCCAACCTCGTCCACGCCTACCTGCTCGACCCGCTCGAACGCGCCTCGTCGACGTTCGTGCAGCAGTTCACGGTGCTGCTCCTCGCGACCGGCTCGGTCGGGCTGGTCTCCTACCAGCAGTGGGGCCTCGCCGCTGACGTCGCCGGGTTCGCCGCGGTTCTGTCGCTGATCACGTCGATCTTGACGTTCTCGATCCCGAAGCTTCCCGTCCTGTGGGACGTCGTCTGGCGCACCGTCAAGACGGGGCTGCAGTCGTTCTTCGGTGTCCTCGCCGCTGACCAGATGACCCATTCCGTGGTGCACGCCGACTGGAAAGCGGCGCTCGCTGTCGCGGTCCCGACGATGATCGCCGCCCTGTTGAAGGCGCTCGCGTCGCTCGCCGCGCCGTGGTCCGAAGGCGCGTCGCTTCTCCCAACCCAGACCGACCACGCGCTAGCCGCCTGACCGCGTCCAACTGACCCAGTTGCATAACTCCAGATAAGGACGGCATTCCCATGCCTCTGATCCGCACCGTGGGCCCCGATGGGGTCGCCAACTACCGGCAGGACCCGCCGGACCCGGACAAGCCGGTCGTGCTGACCGGCCCGGTCAAGGGCGACATCACGCTCGCCGATGGCACCACCTACAACGTGTCCGACGACTTCATCGAGGTCGAGAACCAGGCCCACGCCGATGAGGTCGCCCACCAGATCGGACTACGCCACGAGGCCGAGGGCCATCCCGACCACGACGCCGACAACCCGTTCATCTACGAGCCCGGGAGGGCTGAGTAATGCCACTCGCTTCGGGAGCCGCCGAGGCTGCCGCACTCAACGGACTGGACGGCACCGGCTCGACCAACGTGATTCCCGACGTCAGCCTGCATACATCCAGCCCGTCCACGACCGGCGCCAACGAGAACGCCAACACCGGCTCCTACGCCCGCCAGGCATGCTCATGGAACGCAGCCAACTCAGGCACCGGCACCAAGACCAACTCGACGGCCCTGACCTTCGCCACGGCCGGCTCGGTCCCCGTCACTCACTTCGGCACGTGGAACTCGGCCACCTACGGCGCAGGCACCTACGCGATCGGCGGCGCGCTCACCAGCTCGGTCACGGCCGCTTCGATCACCTTCGCCGCCGGGTCGATCACGCTGTCCGCGACCTAGCCGAGCGAGACCATGAGCGGTCTCGCCTTCGGTTTCGAGGGTCACAACTCGGCAGTCTCCGGCAATAGCGGGGTTACGGTCACGCTGCCGGCCTCGGCTGCCGTGGGTGACGTGGCCATCGCGACGATCACCGCCACCAGCGCCACCAACAGCGCCGACAACGCGATCACCGCGCCGGCCGGCTGGACGCTGATCGGCGGCCAGGTCGACCTCGGTAGCCCTTCGGTGCGCCTCAACCAGTACTCCCGCGTCGTCGGAGTCGGTGAGCCCGGCACTGCTTACACGTTCACCACCGCCGCCAACAACAACCTGGGCATCATCGGGTCGATCCTGACCTACTCGGGCGTCAACACGACTACGCCGGTCGTCAGTGGCGAGTCGGCCTACCTCGCCCAGGCCACCACGACCACCGCGCGGGCTACTAGCTCGATCACCACCAGTGGCACGCGCTGGATCGTCTCGTGCACCTCGGACAAGTCCAACTCGACCTACACCGGCACCGCAGGCGACACCGTCCGAGAGAATCTGCTCGTTCAATCCGCGACCACCCAATACATCCAGGACTCGGGCGCCGATCTGGCCGCCGGTAGCTACAGCCGCACCCTGACCGGTATCTCGACCTCGGTTGCGGTCATGGGCATCCTCGCCCTTAACCCCATCTTCGGCGCCGCCGCCTCAATCAGCCTCACCGGCTCCTCGGTTGCTCAGGCGCCAGGTGCCGCGCTTGCCGAGATCGACCTGGCCGGCGCTGCACAACCCCCTGGCACCACCGCAGCCGGCGCCTTGTCCGTGGTTGCGTCCGCTGGCGTGGGTGCCGAAGCAGCGGCCTCAGCCTCGCTGAGCATCTCGGCACGCCAAGCCACGCCGTTGGACTTGTGGATGGCGGCCACCCCGATGTACTGCGCGCATCGAGGCGGGTCAGTCGACTGGGTGGAGGAAACCGCCGACGCCTACGCCCACGCTGCCGGCTGGTATTCCGGGTTGGCGTTGGAGTTCAGCACCTGGCAATGCTCAACCGGTGAATGGGTCGGCTCCCACGACCAGACCACCGGGCGCATGTTCGGCACCAACCTCGACATCCCCACCACGAGCTGGACGACGCTCTCGGCGCTGCGCACCACGGTCGGCAACTTCCCGATGATGTTGCTGAGCGACTTCCTGACGCTCTACGGGACCAGCCGCGTCCTGTTCATCGACAACAAGGGCAACCAGTCCTCCACCGCGTTCTACAACTTGCTCGACGCATCCGGTGGCGCGGCCCGCATCGTGAGCAAGTCCTTCTACACCAACACCTCGGGCGCCGCCGCAGCCCACGCTCGCGGATACAAGACCTGGGGCTACTACTACCAAGCCGACGTGCCCAACCTGGCCTCCACCCAGGCCAACTGGGATCTGCTCGGCATGGACTACACCGCCGACGCCCCTTCCTGGACTGCGGTCACCAGCTACGGCAAGCCGGTGCTCGGGCACATCATCCCGACCCTCGCTGGCGCCACCACGGCCTTCGGCAAGGGTGCCTCCGGGGTCATGGTCTCCGGGGTCATGGAGGCGGTGCCGACCGATACGGCGACCTCGGGTGCCACCCTCGCCCTGGCCGCCAGTGGTGCCGCCAAGGCTCCCGATACGGCGTTGGCAGCCTTGAGCCTGGCCGTGGCGCTGACTGGCGTCGGGGCTGGCATGGGCGCCGGCACGCTCAACCTGTTCGGCTCGGCGATCACCTCGGCGCAGACCACCCGCGACATCAACGTCACTGCCGTGCCGCTCGGCCGCCGGTTCGCTACCACTCCGATCGCGCACTAGGGAGGGAGATACACGTGGCCGACACCATCTGGGTTTCCCTGGGAGAAAAGGAATACCGGGGCGGCACGATCACCGAGACCAGCGGCCAGGACATCTCGGCCGTCCCGATCACCGTGGCTGTGGCGCGCTACTACACCCCACCCAACCGCACCAGCGCGATCTCACCTGACGTGGATCAGCCTGGTAGCACAGGGGCTTCACGGGTGATCAAGAAACTGATCGACTCCGCCGCCGCTGTTGCCGATGGGCAGTACCTGTGGGCTTGGGTCGGCGACTCACCCGAAGTGCTGCCACTACGTCTTGATGGTCCGTTCGACATCAAGTGAGGCGCGACGTAACAACAGCTACGCCCCGCTCAACCTTCCAACCCGCAGCTGACTCAGTCCGGTACTGAGACAGTTTCCCCACGGGCAGGTTGAGCGGGGCGGGTTTTTGCATGCCCGGAAACAGAAGACAGAGGACTCTCGCTCAGCGTTTGACCTGCGTCGCGCCCGACGGCAGCACCAACACCCGCCGCTGGATCGCTCCGCCACCCGGTTTGTGGACGACCATCGAGTACTCCGACAGATCCAGCTTCAGGGTGCCGCGCTTCGCCAGCACCATCTCCTCGAGCTTCTCCCGCAGGTATGTCTCGTCGTTCAGGTCGATGTTCGTGTCGGTCTCGGCCTGCTTGGTTTTGCGCCAGTACAGGCGCAGCGTCACGCGTTTCGCAGCCATGCTGTCTACCCCTCCCGGGTCATGCCGTAGGAGGCGGCGAAGCGGTCCCACCAGACGCTCGACGGGATCTCCTGCGCCGCGACCGCGAGCCGCTTACCGGTCTCGGTCGTCACCGCGGACACCATCGTCGACACCCACGGCCCGAGTTGCCGATAGCCCTCGGCTTCGTACTCCCGGGCCTGCAGCAGGCAGTCGAGCTTGTCCGCGTCGCGCGAACACCGCGACTCGAGGGTCGCCTGCGCCGTCTTCGCCGACTCGTGCTCGTCGACGAGCGCCACGATGTGCGAGGCCAGCTCGTCGGGTAGGCCAGCGACCTGGTCGAGGATGATCGAGTGCGGCTTCGTGGTCGTGACGTAGCCGCGGCCCACGGAGGGAACGTCACCGATCCGGGTCTCGGGCAGGTCATGGAACAGGCCGAGAGCCGCGGCACGGTCCGGGTTGGCGCCCTCCTGCACGGCCAGCGCGTACGCGATCACACCGACCCGGAACGAATGCTCGGCGACGCTCTCCGGCGTACGGACACCGCCGAGCAGCCACCCCGCGCGGGGGAGCCGCTTCAGGTAGCCGGCTTCGTAGGCGAACCCGATGATCGCGGCGTCGTCCATCAGCGGCTCCTCACGAGGTAGTCGACCTGCTCCAACTTCCGGCGGGCCGCGTCGGGGACCATACCGTCAGCTAGAGCGGCGTCGATCGCTGTTCCGATCCTGTCTGCCGCGCCCGGACCGGCCACGAGCCCACGCTTGACCCGGATCAACGCCCACAGGGTGTGCGCGCACAGCTCCCGGTACGGCGCGTGGACGATGCCCTCGGTGAGCGACTGCAGCAGCGTCTCACCGGACCAAGCCTGGTCGTGGAGCATCTCGGAGTCGTTGGTCCATTGCCCGCTGATCTCACCGACCCAGTACGCCCAGTAGGTGAGGTTCGCTGCGGTTCCCTGTTCGGTGGCTAGGCCTTCGTCGGCGAAGCGGTGCAAAGGTTCGAGGTCGCCGGCGATCGCCGATGAGACGGCGTGCGAGCGGGCGACTGGCCACTGCACGGACCAGTCGCCGAGGCTGGCGCGGCGTAGGTCTGCCCGGATCGCGTCGGTGGCCCATTCCCGGAACCCGGGGTGGCTGGCGATCAGGAACTGGGCCTGCCGGCGCAGCATCGCCCCGGCCGTCGTCGAGGCGGGGGCGCGTTCGGCGAGCTCACGCAGCTGCGCGACGAGATGCTCCCGTACGCCGGCGCCGACCGGTAGATGCGCGCGGGTGTCTCGGAGCTGCCGAGGCGGCGTCCCGGTGATCGGCCACGCCAGCAACTCGGTGAGCGTCCGATCCGGGACGAGCAGCGCAAGCGGATGCAGCTCCGGGTCGGGGGTGCTGATCTCGGCGAGGATGGTGTCGGCGGTGAGCGCGGGGTCGAGCAGCCGCAGCAGCTTAGGGTCGGCGCCGCTGGTCTGGAGGAGCCTGCGGAGCCGGCCCAGTTCCGCGTGCCGGACGTTGATCAGCGGGCGGCGTCCTGACTCCCAGCCTTGCACCGTGGTGAGGCCCGTCGCGGCGTGCTCGGCGAGGTCCGGCTGGGTGAGTCCGGCGGCCTGCCGGATCGCTTGAAGTACCGTTCCGGCGATCCGTCCGGACAGGGCCTCACCCCCGGTGAGTGGTTTACGCCCGGATGCGGCCACCGCGTCACGTCTCCTCGACTAAAGCGGCACTCCTGGTCAGTCCCGCCCGCGCCAGCGGCTACCTACCGTCGCCGGTATGGAAACCTCTGTGCCCGCAAGGGTATCCCCGAGCGGGGGAACTGGTCAGTCCCGGAACGGTGACCGGGCCACCGCGACCGGCCTACTCGTGGTCGGCGCAGCGGCCGCGGTCATGTCGTTCGCAGCCCTCGCGGGACTGGCCGCGCTCGCCGGCGTGCGCGGCGAGGTCGGCCCGCTGCGCCTGGCCTGGCTGTTCCCGATCGCGGTGGACGCCTACGCGGCGACCGCGACCCGGGTGTGGCTGCGGTCCGGCACCAGCAAAGGCACCCGAGACTGGGCCAGGGCCAACGCGCTCGCTGCGATCGCCGCGTCGATGGCCGGCAACGCCGTCTACCATGTCGACCCGTCCTCGGCCCGGGCCTGGGTCGTCGTCGCGGTCGCGGCTGTCCCGCCGCTGATGCTCGGCGCGGTCGTGCACACAGCGGTACTGGTCAGCGCGGACCGGTCCCGGACGACGGCCCGGGCCGAGGCCCGCACGCAGTCCCGGCCGCAGTCCCGCCCTGAAGCCCGCCATGCGGTACCGGACCCGGCGCCGACCAGTCCCGGCCGCCGGCTCGAGTTGGTCCCGGCCGGCCGCGGCGGGGCGGAGCGGGCCATGCGCGAGCACTACGACCGGGAACGGGCCGCCGGACGGACCCCGACCGGTGCTGACCTTGACCGGGTCGGCGGGACGAAGGACGGGTACGGCCGCAAGCTGATCCGCCGGTGGACCGCGGCCGAGCAGTCGGCCGCAGTGGAGGCGGGGCGATGACCAAGCCGACCCGCGGTGAGGAGCGCGCACAGCGGCGTGCGCAGCGGCAAGCCGAATTCTGGGCTGAGCGTAGGGCGGCGGCGACCACGCCGTCTGCTCAGTCCCACCTCGCCTATCAGGGGGTCCGGACACGCATCCGGAAGCTGCCCACCAACGAGCAGGTGGCTGCGTGGCGCGCGCTCACCGCCCTACTCGACGGGTTCGCCCCCGACCCATATTCGCATGCAAATTTCGCACGGCCGACTGCCAATTTCGCCGCCCCAACGCACACAGGCGGCGCGCGCGGACGTGACCCGCGCGCACGCGTACGCGAGGCGACCCACCCCGAAGGAGCACGATCATGATCCAATTGGCCGCTGCCACGGCACCCGACCTGAACAGCCTGCACCTGAACGGCACCGTGTCCGCCTTGATCGGCCTGGTCGCCCTGGCCGTCGCAGGCAGCCTGTGGTTCACAGGCCACCACGCCCCACGGCTGACCGTGCTGCTGCTCATGACTGGTGCGGCCGGAATGCTCGGCACGCCGGTCGGCGCTTGGCTCCGCTCGGTCGTCGACTGGGCCAACCAGGCTGCCGCGAACGTGACGACCAGATGGACCGGTGCAGCCGTAACCGGGCTGCTCGGCGGCATCGCGACGTTCGTGCTGATCGTGCGGCTGAAGGACAGCAAGGTCGACAACTGGACGCTGCTGCTCGCTGTGCTCGTCCCGGTCAGCGTAAGCACCATTCCCGGCCCGCTCGGCCACGCCGCCTACACCGCAGTCACAGCCCTTGTCGCGGTAGTTGCGTGGGGCATCAGCCAGGCCTTCGGCCTCGCATAAGGAGCTTGATCCCGATGGAAGCAGTCATTGGCATTTTGATCGTGGCCGTGGCCGCGTACGCGATCTCCCGCTGGATGAAGCGGCAACCGGACGCGATCGCACCGTTCCGCGCCGCCGCCGGCCTCGCCGCGGGAGTTGTGGCCGGTGTTGCCGCGGGGCTGGTCGGTGGTGTCGTAGCTGGCGTGATCGGCGGCGTCAGCCTTGGCGTCACTGCCGGCGTCGCGGGCGGCCGGTGGCTGGCTGGCAAGTGGCCGGAGTGGGCCGAGGCTCGCCAGCGGCACCGCGACGCCGCCCAGTTCGCGGAGCAGAAGACAGGCCCGCTTCCATACGTCCGGCGCGAGCCGGCCACAGACGTCTCGGTCCCGGCCGTGTCCCGCCCAGCCGGGACCGAGACCCTCACCGACCCCGAACCGGACCGGGACAGCACGGCGTACACCGACCCGATCGACACCACCACTACGGAAGGAACCGAACCGATGGCCACCATCACCAGCAGCACCGGCGGCGAAGTCCTCACCATGGACCAGCTGCTCCGTGAACTCAACGACATCGCCACCGACGCCGCCTCCGAGCTCGAGGACGCGCAGGCCGACAGGAAACGCGCCGCCGAGAACGTCACCCGCTTCGACAACATGGTCTCCTCACTGGAGGCGCTCGACCTCGACCAGGCGACGATCGCCGACGTCGGTGCCCTGTCCGAGACCGCGGGGCAGCGGGCCAAGGCCGCCGACCTGCGGGCGTCCGCGGCCGACGCGCAGCTCGCGCAGGCCGAGACCGCGTTGAAGGGTGTGCAGTCGCGGCATTCCCTGATGCAGGAGGCGCACGCCGCTACCCCGCACGCAGCCGACAAGTCGTTCTACCAGGCCTGAGCGGCTGCCGAGTACGTCACCGGCGGGGTACCGATCCCCCCGCAGTCCCCGCCGGTGGCCTAGTCGACAGCCCCCCGCCGTGAATCAGCCGGAGGAACCATGCACAGCCAGCCAGCCCCCAGCCCGGACATCGATGCTGCGGTGCGCCGAGCGTTGCACGCCCAGAACCGTGCCCTGACCCGCACACCGGGCCGGAAGCGGGGCGCCGCCCGGGTGACGTGGCGGGCCAGCCGCGCGGTCGCCCGGCATTCCTTCGCCCGCCGCCGGCCGCTAGCCCCGTTCGTCGCCGCGCTGCTGCTGTACATCGCGGGTGTCGTGTTCGCGGTCAGCCCCCACGGCGCGAACACCGTCGCACTGTTCGCGTTGCCGCTCGGGCTGCTCACCTGGTGGCGTGCCCACCGGCGTGGCTGGAGGACGGCCGAGCGGGTCTACGCCGCCGGCGTGTTCCTCGCCGGCTTCGGATGGCTGCAGGCCACCGCGATCATCGGGTTCGGCCCGCCGATGCCCGGCTGGCTCGCCGCCCTGTTCGTCGCCGCCGCGGTGCCGTGGTGGTGGCATCACCGGATCCGCGCGCAGATCCCCGACGACGACGACCGGTTCGAGGTGTGGGCGCAGCGGGTAGCCGGCCAGGGCGGGGCACTGCCCGGGTCACGGCTCTACGACGTCGCGCCGATGCCCACCGGATGGTCCGCGTCGATCGCGCTGGTCGGCGGCAAGCAGACCACGATCGAGGCCATCAGCGCCGCCGGCCGCATCGCCTCCGCCTACGGCGTACCGGGCACGTCGGTCGTGATCGAAGCGCCGGCCACCGGGGAGGCGCACCGGGCGCGGCTGCTCGTGCTGACCCGCAATCCTCTGCAGACGACGCAGACGTTCACCGGCCCGCAACTCGACCTGGCCACCGGGCAATTCCCGATCGGCGTCTACGCCGACGGCACCACCGCCTATTGGCGGCTGTTCACCCCCGGTTCGGGCGCCTGCCACGGGCTGATCGCCGGCACCACCGGCTCCGGGAAGTCGACATTCATCAACCTGCTGTGCACCGAGATCCGCCACTCCGGTGTCGTCGTGCTGTGGCTCGCCGACCCGGAGGAAGGCGTCTCCGTCCCCGACTGGCAGGACGCCGCCGACTGGTTCGCGCCGTCGGTGCCGGAGATCCGCCGCATGCTGCAGGCCGCTGAACGGGTCATGAACGGGCGGAAGAAGCGCCGCGCCCGACGCGTGTGGACCGACGAGCAGGGCCGGCAGCGGCGCGGCCTCGCCGCTTTCGACCCGACCCCGGCCGAGCCGCAGCTGACGATCGTGATCGACGAATCCCCCGACGTGATGAACGACCCCGACTGCGTGGGGATCATCGCCCTGATCGCGAAGAAGGGCCGCAAACTCGGTGTGTCCGTCGACGTCGTCGCGCAGGTCCCGTCGGTGGGGGAGCTCGGCGGGAACGTCACGATCCGGTCGATGGTGTCGTCGATGAACATCGTCATGTTCCGCACGTCGGACCGGCTGTCGGGGAAGATGGGCATGCCGAAGGATCTGCCGGTGGACCCGGTGAACCTGCCTGAGCAGTGGCCCGACGGCTCGTCGACGGCCGGGCTGGGGTATGTCGCGTCGGCCGGTGGCCGGGTGTCGCCGATGCGTGGGCAGTATGTCGAGGACCCGTACTACTGGGCGACTTGCCCGGCGCCTTCGGTGACGCTCGACGCTGCGGCAGCTGAGGACGCCGGCGAGGACTACGCGAACTGGCGGGCCCGCCGCGACGACGACGAACGGGAACCAGCGGCCGTCATCGAGCTCGCCCCCGTCGATGACGTCGCACGGTCGACCCGCGACGCGATCCTCGCCCAGCTCCGTGAGCATGCCCAGATCCGCACCGGCGCGTTGGCTGAGCGGGTCGGGGCGCCGCTGCCGACTGTGTCGTCCACGCTGCGACGCCTCGAACAGGACGGCCTCGCGGTGCAGGTCCGGCACGGTGTGTGGTCGGCGACGGAGGACCCTGCCGAGTTGGCCGGCTGAATTACGCGCGAATTGCGCGCGACGGTAACCGCCTTTGCGACACTGGCTGTAACCCGATACAGTCCGCCGTAAGGATGGGCCGGAGACGGTCGGTTACCTCTTTAACAGGAGAGACCCGGGTTCGAATCCCGGCGCCCCTCGGGGTGTAGCTCAGCGGCCTAGAGCGCTAAACCCGGCAGTCATCACACGCCCATCCCCTGAACAAGTGAACAGCGCCGGGCCGGAGTGATTCGGTTATCCATGTGGAGGATGGAAGCGGGGCCGTGAGGCCAGCGCACATAAACCCGGATCGCATCACACGCCCGGCGTCTCAAACTGAACAGCCGTGCGGGCCGGAAGCGGTCGGTTACCTTGGAGATATCCCGGCAGCTACTCACACGCCCGCACGGCTTTGAGACTGGAGAGCCGATGCCCGACGCGTTGACCGCGATCAACCTGCGACGCACCCCGCAGTCCGAGCAGGCCGACAAGCGTCAGGTGGAGAACAGCGCCGGTGGGTACACGTTCACCGTCTCGGATGAGACGCGGCTGCGCCGGTTCCTGGTCCTAGGCACGGAGGGCGGCACGTACTACACGAGCCAGTCTGAGGTGACGAAGGACAACGCCGGAGTCGTACTGGATTGGGCGCGGCAGCGCTCGACCGAACTCGTCGCTGAGATCGTTTCACTGTCCACGTCCGGACGGGCACCTCGCCAGAACCCAGCGATCTTCGCCCTCGCCGCCGCAGCGTCCCTCGGTGATGCTGAGGGTCGGAAGGCCGCACTCGACGCACTGCCCCTCGTTGCTCGCACGGGAACGCACCTGTTCCTGTTCGCCAGCTACGTCGAGCAGTTCCGTGGCTGGGGCCGTGGGCTGCGGCGCGCGGTCGCCGACTGGTACCTGTCCAAGCCGGTCGACGATGTGGCGTACCAGGCTGTGAAGTACCGGCAGCGGGACGGTTGGACTCACCGTGACCTACTCCGCCTCGCCCACCCGCCGACCGATGAGACGGCCCGGAAGTCGCTGTTCAATTGGATCTGCGGCCGGGACAACCGCGAGGTGCCAGCGATCGTTGACGCGTTCGAGAACGCGCAGCGCGCCACGACCGTGGCTGGCTGGTTGGAGTGCATCGGTTCGGCGCCGGTGTCGTGGGAGATGCTCCCCGACACTGCTCTGGGCGAACCCGCCGTGTGGGCTGCGCTGATCGAAAAGGGCATGCCGCAGACCGCGTTGATGCGGCAGCTTCCCCGGTTGACGCGTCTCGGCGTGTTGAAGCCGATGAGTGCCACCGGGAAGACCGTCGCCGAACAGCTGGCTGACCCAGAGAAGCTCCGCAAGGCACGCGTCCACCCAGTCAACGTGCTCGTCGCTGCCCGCACGTACGCGTCGGGGCAGTCCGCTCGCGGCCAGGGTGAGTGGACTCCTGTCGCGGGCATCGTGGACGCGCTCGACGGTGCGTTCTACGCCGCGTTCGGGGCGGTTGAGCCCGCAGGCAAGCGGACCATGCTGGCGCTGGACGTGTCGGGGTCGATGACATCCGCTGTGGCCGGGATGCCGCTGTCCTGCCGTGAAGCGTCAGCTGCGCTCGCGCTCGTGACGGCCGCCACCGAGCCGCAGCACATGATCGTCGGATTCACCGGAAGCGGTAACAACTGGTCATACAACACGACCTCCGCCTTGACCGAACTGGCCATCAGTCCCCGGCAGCGGCTGGATGACGCCGTCTCTGCGGTGTCGAACCTGCCGTTCGGTCGTACCGACTGTGCTCTGCCGATGCTCCACGCCCAGCGGAACAACCTCGAGGTCGACACGTTCTGCATCTATACCGACAACGAGACGTGGGCCGGGACTGTTCACCCGCATCAGGCGTTGCGCGCCTACCGGCAGGCCAGCGGCATAGACGCCCGACTCATTGTGATGGCCATGACCCCGACCCAGTTCAGCATCGCCGACCCCACGGATCCCGGCATGCTCGACATCGCCGGGCTGGACTCCGCTGTCCCGACGCTGATCTCGGACTTCTCTCGCCGTGCCATCTGATGCCCGCGCCCAACAGGCCCGCGAGCATCACCGCGCAATCGCCGAGGCCGGGAAGCTGGCGGACCAGCACCGCAGACAACGCGACCAGCTGATTCGCCAGCTACGTCAGACCGACCCGGGACACTGGACCTACGTGCGTCTCGCCGCTGCTGTCGGTTGCTCACCCGAGCTCATCGCCGCTGTTGTCCAAGGGCGCATCCGCCACTAGCTCGGCCGGATCCTTGGTTCCGCGCGGCACCAAACGGGTGTCTGACGCTGTCTCTGGTTGTCAGGCCCCGGTAGGTACCGCCCGTATTTGTTGGGCTGATTCGACCGGGGGCAACGTTCACGGGCCGTTCAGGCGGGTTCGATTCCCGCCACCTCCACTCTTGCAGCCCCGGAAATCCGGGGCTGCAAGCGTCTCGGGGGAGTCGCGGAACCGGCATGGAACCGGCCTCGCGCTAGGATGCCCGGTTATGGCGGGAATCCAGAAGCGTGAGAACAAGACCACTGGCCCCACGTGGCGCGTGTACTGGCGGCAGGCTGGGCGCCCCGACCGGCAGACCGAACTGTTCGTCACCGCAGACGAGGCGACCCGGTTCAAGGGGCTCGTCGAAGGGTCCGGCAACCGGTGGCCGCACGGCTGGATCAAAGGCCACGGCTATACCGGCGAAGCCAAGACCGGCGCCGGCATCACGTTCCGCGAATGGGCCGAGCAGGCCGTCAGCCTGCGCACCAAGGCCAACGACCGCACGAAGGCCGACTACCGGCGCGACCTCGAGCGGCACGTCCACCCCCACCTCGCGCATCTCCCCGTTGACGGCATCACCGCGACCCACGTCGCGACCTGGCTCGACCAGCTGATCGCCGCCGAGCTCGCCGCGAAGACCATCCAGAACGTCCACGGCCTGGTGTCCTCGATCATGTCCGACGGGATGACGCACCGGCCGCCGGTGTGTGACCACAACCCGTTCGCGTCGAAGCTGCGCGAGCTGCCCGACGTGAAGGCCGAGGAGATGGTGTTCCTCACCCCGGCCGAGTTCGCGCTCATCTACCGGCACGTCCCCGAGTTCTACCGGCCGCTGACGCTGCTGCTGTGGGCGACTGGGCTGCGGTACAGCGAGGCGACCGCGCTGCGGGTCGGCGACCTGGTCCTAGACGGGAAACGGCCGGCGGTGCGGGTCGTGCGGGCGTGGAAGCGGCAGGACGACGGCACCTATTCGGTCGGTGAGCCGAAGACCCGCCGCGCCCGCCGCAAGCTCACCCTCTCGCCGCGGCTGGTCGCCGCGCTGCGCCCGCTGATCGGTGGCCGCCGCGCGGACGACCTGGTGTTCCCGGCCCGGTTCGGTGGGCAGCTGCTGAACTCGACGTTCCACGACAACGCGTGGATCCCGGCCGTCGCCCGCGCCTCCGTCTGCGACGAGCATGTCGAGGCCGGCGGTGAGACCGTCGGGGAGAAGGCGAAGCGGCTCGCCCGGCAGGCCGAGACCGGTAAACGGATCCGGCCGCCGGCCGCGAGGCCGTGCCAGTGCCAAGGGGTGCTGACGAAGGAGCCGCGGGTGCATGACCTGCGGCACTCCTACGCGTCGCTGCTCATCGCCGAGGGGCTGTCCCTGCCGGTGATCTCGAAGCGGCTCGGTCACGCCTCCATCCAGGTCACGGTCGACCGGTACGGGCATGAGATGCCCGAGATGGACGACGCGGTGAACGACGCGGTCGAGCGGTCCCTGGAGTGGCTCGACGACACCGGCAGCGATGTGGTGGTGGCGTTCAGGCGGGTGGCTACTCCATAGGGATCGGCACACCGCGCGCGCGGCACAGCCCGACCAGTTGGTTCACGTTGGGCTGCACTGATGACGTGTCGATGCTGTCCCCGCCGCCGGCCGCGAGCGAGTCGTCGAGTTCCTGCAGCACGGCAGCGAGGCTGGTCAAGCCATGCTGGAATTCGGCCGGCGCCTCGGACGCCTCGAGCTGCAGCTCGTCGACGGTGGGCAGGACATCGCCTTCGTTCACGACCCCGGCGACGATGATGAACCCCATCGTGGACTGCAGCGTGCGGTTCGCCTTCAACATGCCGCATGTGGTGCGGCCGGTCTCGTCGATGGCCGGCGAGGGCTCAGTGGTCGGCGTGTCCGTGACTGGCGTCGACGAGCCGCTGCTCGGGCTGGGTGTCGGTGTGCTCGTGGCGGTGTGCTTCCCGGAGGTGCACGCGGCGGCTGTGGCGAGTAGGACAGCGGCGATGGTGAGTTTGGCCAGCATGGTTCCCCCCTGATGCTGGCGTCAGTGTCCACCGGGCCCCCGGCGGGCGTCCAGTCATCGGTGACCGCGGCGCTCCCTGACCATCTGGACGATCAGCCGCCGGTCGGGCTCGGACAGCCTCGGCCAGGCGCTGATCACCAGGCGCAGATCCTCGGGGTGGGTCCGGCGGGGGCGCTGGCCGGCGGCCCGGGCTCGGATCTCGCCGTCGTCCCAGCCGAGCGCAGCCTCGACGAAGCCGAGGGTGTCGTCGTCGTAGTTGCCCTGGTGGCCGTGCTCCAGATTGTTGATCGTGCGGGTCGACAGGTGGGTCGCTTCAGCCAGGGTTTTCACGGTGTAGCCGAGGCGGCGGCGTGCGGCGCGGATCTGCACGCCGACGCGCGACCAGTCCTCCACGGCCGCAGACTGCCCGGTTGGTGATCATGAAGGCGTAGGGGACACGCTAAATGCCGCTTCGTGCTGATCCGATCGGAAAACGTCGGCAAGATCGACCGTCACATTTACGGTGTGTGTTCGTTGATCTGCGAGAAGGGGCCGGGCGGGGCGATCGCCCGGCTCCTCGCACGCCGACACTAATGCTGGGCGCGCTGCCTGTCCTCGTCAGGAACGATCGACAGGTGCGAATCGACCTTATGGCGGAGCCGCCAGCCGTCGCGGTGACCGCGCGAGTAGTTGCGGTCGTGCAGCAGTGCTTGGAGGAGGAACAGGCCGCCGCCGGTCATGAAGAAAACCCATCCGGCGGTGCTCAGCGCGTGGCTGGGCCTGTTGTCTACCGCGCAGCTGGCCGCGAGTAGACCGATCCCTCCGACGAGTGAGGTTGCTGCTGTCCCCACCCGCTCAATCATTGGTGTCACCTGCCGCATACGCATCGCCCCTTCGTCATGATCGGCTGAGGTGAACTTACAGACCTAACACGACACTGACGAAGATCGCTAATCAGGTTTTTAACGCCGACTTTAGAGTGCGGCGGCGTCGTCCTCGCCGTCAGCCTCTGCGGCTGCGGCTTGGCGCGCGGCCTCGGTCACCGTACCGATGTCCGTGCCGAGCATGTAGCACAGGGCCATCAGGTCGCGCACGTCCCACCCCGCGCCGTTCAGCCGCTTGGACACCGCGTTCTCGCGCCAGCCGAATCGCTGCGCGACGACGCGCTGCGTCAGCTTTTTTCGGGCGAGCAGGGCTCGGAGTTCGGCGGCAAGCGCCTTCCGGAACTCCTCGCTGTCCGGCAAGGCCGGCGCCTGCTCGGTGCTCATCACTGGCCAGCCTAGGTTCCCCCCAGGGGAACTAGCAACTCGGCGTTAAGAGTACTTCCCGGTACAGGAAGTGTTCTCTCTGACTTGACAGAGCTTCCTAGAACGGGAAGTCTTCACGTCATGCAGGAAGTTCCCATCACGCAGCACGTCGTGGCCGTCATCCGAGACGAGTTGAAGACTCGCGGATGGGCGCAGGTCGACCTCGTGCGCAGCGCGGGATTCAAGCACGAGTCGGCGCTGTCCAAGCGCCTCAGCGGCGAGGTGCCCTTCTCCCTCGCCGACCTGGAACGGATCGCGGCGGCGCTCGACACGACGGTCGCTGCTTTGTGCACCTACCCCTCGGCCAAGACCTGCGAGCCGGTCGCATGACCGGCATCCCCACCTTCTACAGCCTTGAAGCGGCTGCGGCGCTGCTGACCGAGCACGGTCTGCAACTCACCGCGAGGTGGCTTCAGGACAACGTGCAGAAGTCCCGCATCCCGTACACCCGCATCGCCAACAAGATCCATTTCAGCGAGGCGCAGCTCGAACAGATCGTCGCCATGCACACGCACGTTCCAGCGAACCCCGGGGACCTGCGCCCGGCCGGATCCCGGCGGCGAGCGTCATGAGCGCGATGCCCCTCGGCCACTTCGACCAGTGCGTCGGCCGACTCCCCTGGATCGACCACGGCCAACGCGTCTCGGTGCGCTGCGACCAACCCGTCATCCCCATGACCCGCTACTGCGCGGAACACCTGATCGCGCACGCGGCGGCCCCGAAAGCTCCGGTGGCGGTGGGTCATCCCCCCGAGCCTGCCGCCACCGGAGCAACCCCGAAATAGAAGGGGCCGCCCGGGTGGACCAGAACCCGGGCGGCCACGACCAGACCCATCGAGGAAGGCCAGTCAGATGCAAGTACAGCAGATCAAAGCCCAACCCGCGAACATCGCCGCGCGGATCACGATCCCGGCCGGTGAACTCCACGCCCACGACCTGATGCACCGCCCCAACTGGGATGAACACATCAAGCGGGTCGACGTCGACACCGGCGGCGGGGTCGCGTTCGTCACCGACGAGTTCCCTGACTTCGTCCAGCACTTGGCCGCCGGAACGATGCTGCAGGTCGACCGATGAGCAAGTACACGCATCTGCACCGGCACGAGTCGGGCAGCGTTTACAGCGCCTCGCAGCACAACTACCAGACGACCCTGCCCCTCGACATTCAAATGCGGTCGGTCGTGATCGGCAACCCGGGCAACTGGTCGGCGCACCTGAACATCGGCGCGGACCTCATCCTGCTGGTCGACGACTCGGACACGCTGCGGCGTCTCGCAGAGCTGGCCAGCGACCTCGCCGACAACCTGGACAAGACGAGAGCAGCAGACGAGCCCAAGGACGCCGACCTGCAGCAGGCGCAGACGCAGGAGATGACGCCGTGAACGGCCTCGACTGGCTGTGGGTCGGCCTCGGCTCATGGCTGCTGTTCAACGTGGCGTTCGTGTTCGTCTGGGCTGCCCTGCACAACGTCGACCGGAGGGACAACCACTGATGCTGACTTTGCTGCGTCCTGTCCGTGACCTCGACGAGGCGGTGCTCGCCCAAACCGCGTTGACCGCGCTCGGCAGTAGCGACGCCCCTGCTGCGCTCGCCGGCGAGTTTGAGTGGATGCCGAACCATCTTCTCCGCGAGTTCATCGCGGAAGCGATCCCGTTGCAGAACGCCGGCAGCGGCGACCTCGAACTGGTCGTGCGGCGGTTCGCGCACATCGTCCGCTCGGAGTTCTCCGACCGACGCGTCCTCGGTGTACGCGAGTGGGTTAGTCCGCTGGTGTTCCCGGCTGCACTCGCAGCGCTGCTGCTCACCGCGGTGGTGTTGGCCCGATGACGATCAAACGTATCAACCGTGGCCGTGGCCACTCCTACGAGATCGACGGCCGGAAGGCCGACGGGGTGACGACGCTCATCGGCGACGGCATGCCGAAACCCGCGTTGGTCGGATGGGCCGCGAACACCACCGCCGCCTACGCGGTCGACCACTGGGAAGACCTCGCGCAGGAGACTCCGTCGAAGCGGCTCGACACGTTGAAGCGCGCCCGCTACATGGATCTTGATCAGGCGTCGAAGCGGGGCACGGAGGTTCACGCGCTCGCCGAGAAGCTGTCCCGCCACGAGGAAGTCGATGTGCCCGAGGAGCTCGCGGGTCATGTCGAGTCGGCGATTGCGTTCCTCGACGAATGGAAGCCCGAGGTGCTCCGCACGGAGACCGTCGTCGCTTCCCGCACGTGGGGGTATGCGGGGACGTTCGACCTCCTCGCTCGCCTGCCGGACGGCGGGGTGCCGCTCATGGACTACAAGACGAGCCGGTCGGGGATCTTCGGGGAGACCGCCATCCAACTCGGCGCCTACGCCAACGCCGATGTGTGGCTCGACGACCACGGCGACGAGCAGCCGATCGCGGACCTCGGGATCACCCATGGCATGGCCGTGTGGATCCGGGCAGACGGCTACTCGGTGTACGAGGTGGACCTCGCGCAGGGCTTCAAGATCTTCCAGCACGTGGCGTGGCTCGCCCGCCAGACGAAGGACATGCGCGACCGGCTGATCAGCCCGGAGCGCGAGCCAGGCCAGGCAGCGTCATGACCGAGATAGCGATCCCCGAGCAGCACGTCTCCGAACTCATGCAGTGGGCGATGGACGCCGGCGAAGCGCACAAGATCGCCACGTCCCTAGTCAAGACGGCGTTCGTGCCCGACTCCATGCGCGGCAAGGCGGACGAGGCGACCGCCGCGATCCTCACGGGTCAGGAGATCGGGCTCGCCCCCATGGCGGCGCTCCGCTCCATCGACATCATCTCCGGCACGCCCGCGATGCGCGCTCACGCCCTCCGGGGGCTCGTCCAGTCCAAGGGCCACGAGGTGTGGCTAGAGGAAGCGAACAGCACCCGAGCGATCGTCTGCGGCCGACGCAAAGGCACCGACCAGATCCAGAAATCGATCTGGACGATCGACCGGGCCAAGGCGCTCGGTCTGGCTGGACGGGATCAATGGCGTAAGCAGCCGCAGGCGATGCTCGTAGCGCGGGCCACGAGCGAATGCTGCCGCCTCGTCGCGTCGGACGTGATCCTCGGCATCCCGTACGCGATCGAGGAGCTGCAGGACGCGGATGAGACCGTGCCCGCCGAGGCGAGGCCGACGTCATCCAAGCGCACCGCTCGACGCAAGCCGGCCAAGCCGATCGAGGATGTGCAGCTACCGGAGCCGGTGGTTGAACCTGAGTTTGCCGCGGGGCCCCTGCCCGGCGCGGAGAGCGGCGTGGCTTCTGGGTTCAACTCCCAGCCCGCGCCGGGCGCTCCCGCGGCTGATGAGGTGCCTGCCGCCCGCGAGATGGGCGACGGGGATGCATGGCCCGAGCCACCCGCTGACTGGAAGCCCGAGCCGTGACCGGCCCCAACGCCGCCGCCCTGCGTCTCGGACAGCGACTCGACGAACTGCACAAGGTCATCGAGTCGCTGCGTGACGCCGAACAGGACGCCATCTCCAAACGCATGGACGCAGACATCTCCGAGTCCAAAGCGTTCCTCACCGCTGAGGGATCGATGGACATCCGCCGCCACAAGGCCCGCGTCGACACCGAGCAGATCGAGTTCCAGGCGCTGGCCGCTGAGGCTCACGTCCGTCACCTTGTCCGGCTGATGAAGGAAGCCCAGGCGCGCGTAGACGCTGGCCGCACCTACTCCGCTGATCTACGCGCCGAACTGCAGACCATCGGAAGGGACGGGACACCATGAGGACCGTCTCGAAGAAGCGGGCGCGGCAACTACGCGAGTACCGGCCGCTGCGCGACGCGTTCCTCGCCGCCCATCCCTGGTGCCAGTTCCCAGCGGGCTGCGGGCAGGCGACGACCGAGCTGCACCACAAGCGGGGCCGACGCGGGCTGCGGCTGCTCGACCAGGCGTGGTGGGCGGCCTCCTGCGCTTTCCACAACGACTACGCCGAGACGCATACAGGTGAAGCACTCGCGATCGGCTGGCTGGTCCGCATCGAAGGAGCCGCGTGATGACCCGCTGCGCGCACGACATGCTCACCGGGCAGTGCAGCATCTGCAAGGGCCTGCCGTACAACCCGCCCAGCCCGCTGCTGCTGGCCGAGTTCGAGCCGCAACTCTCGGCCGATGAGGTCGCGCCGAAGCTGTCGTGGCTGCCGCTGGATGAACGCCTCGACTGCGAGGGCTGCAACCGGCGCCTGGACCGTGGCCAGCTCGCCGCGTACTCACCCGACCATGAGGCGACGTTCGGGATTTGTTGCCGAGAGCAGGTGGCAGCGTGAGCCCCCGCGACGAGGCCGAGCTGCTCGACCAGACGATAAAGCTCGCTCAGCTGAACCGGTGGGCCGTCTGCCACTTCCGGCCAGCCAAGACACGCTCAGGCTGGCGCACCGCGATCCAAGGTCACATCGGATTCCCTGACCTCGTGCTGGCACGCGCCGGTGTGGTGCTGCTGCGCGAGTTGAAAGGGCCGAAGGGCCGGCTGGCGCCCGAGCAGGCGGACTGGGCGCGGCAGATCAGCGGCGAACCGCACTGGTCAGAGGAGCGCTTCACCGCCCGGCTCAGCGAACGCGCATCCGCACCGTTCGACGTGTGGCGCACAACAGATTGGGATTCCTTAATCGTGCCAACTCTCACTGCGAGGTCTTCATGAGCGAATGGCGCGCGGTTGTTTCCTTCGCTGGTGTCTACGAAGTCAGTGACTTCGGCCGAGTACGGCGCATCAAGGCCGGGCGGGGCGCCACTGCGGGCAAGATCCTTACGCCTCGCGTCAGCGCGAAGGGGTACCTACGGGTCATCCTCCATGACGGCGACCACGTGGAAGAGCTCAGCGTGCACCGTGCCGTCGCGCTCGCATTCCTGCCGTGTTCGACCCCGGCATCGCTGCAGGTGAACCACCTCGACGGCAATCCCGCGAACAACGTCGTCGACAACCTTGAGTGGGTCACTGGCGCCGCGAACTTGCAGCACTCGTACAGCATCCTAGGGCGCCAGCCTCGCTCAGGTGAGTCCAATGGCAGGGCCCGCCTGACTGGTTCGCAGGTCGCTGAGATCAGAGCGCTTCGGGGCGTTGCGTCGGGCCGTGCGGTCGCTGAGCAATACGGCGTCAGCAATCAACTGATCGGCATGATCTGGCGCCGCGAGATCTGGAAGACGGTGGCCTGATGACCGACTTGCATCCCATCGTCTGGCCGGGCCACATGCTGGCCGATGAGAGAGCGCCGCACCAGATCCGAATCCAGTACGGCCCGGGCCGGCACCTGAACTGGTCCTGCACCTGCCAGCCGCATGTTCGGACGCTGCGGGCACCTCTCGGTGAGATCGAGACGGGGACGCCGATCGAGGACGTCCTCGCCGCGCACACGGAGCACGCCCGGACAGCGCAGCAGCGGAGCGTGTCGTGATCATCACCCACATCTTCGCCCATGCGCTGCCCGGCCAGCCCGCGCATGAACAGTTCGAGCAGTGCTGGTGCCGCCCCACCATCACCCGATTCGGCCGCGGCGACCGGCCCGGTGGCGACCTCGTCGCCGCCCAGGACCACACCATCGTCGACCATCGCGGCGGATCCAGCGCCGGCACCGCCAGCGACGTCACCACCGACATGCACGCCCTGCCGCGTACACGGCAGCCGTCGCATCGGGAAGGACCAGCCATGCCCGCCCAATTCCGAACCGCCCAACCAGAAGCTGAACTCCGCCGCCGCGTCGAACAGGCCATCGCACGCCGGTGGCCGGTGCTGCGGACCATGACCGAACTCGACATCTCCTACGAGCAGTACCGGACGGTGCGGGACCGGCTCGACGAGTTGAGCCGACACGAGGACACCGTCGACGACGCCGACCCGGCCGAGGATGAGACGCCACCGCTGCGGAGGGCCGGATGAGCCTCACCTATACGGACATCTTCTGCGGCGCGGGCGGCTCCTCGATCGGCCTGTCCGCCGCAGGCCTCGAGTTGAAGCTCGCCGCGAACCATTGGGACCGAGCGATCGCCACCCACTCGGTCAACTTCCCCGACGCCGAGCACCTGGTCGCTGACGTCTCCAACTACGACATGCGCCGACTACCTCACACCGAGGTGCTGTGGGCCAGCCCCGAGTGCACGTGGCACTCGCCGGCCGGCGGCCGCAAGCAAGCATCCAAGGTGCGCGCCCAGCTGGACCTGCTCGAGGACTACGTCCCCAACGACGGCGGTGTCCGCTCCCGGGCGACCGCATACGACGTGATCCGAGCGGCGGAAGTCCACGAGTACAAGGTGATCATCGTCGAGAACGTCGTCGAGTTCGCGGCGTGGGAGATGTTCGACTGGTGGCTCGACGGACTCCGCCAGCGCGGCTACACCTGCCAACTCATCTCGGTGTCGAGCGCGCACGTCGGCGACGACGACAACCCCCACGCACCGCAGTGGCGTGACCGGCTCTACGTGTTCTGCACAGCGAAGGGTGTCCCGGTGCCGGATGTTCGGCCGCGGCCGCTCGCCTGGTGCCACACGTGCCACGAGGTCGTGCCGGCGAAGCAGGCATGGAACCCGAAGCGTCGGGTCGGGAAGTACGGCAAGCAGTACCACTACCGATGCCCCAGCCAATCCTGCAGCTACAGCCTGGTCGAGCCGTACGTCCGGCCGGCCGCGACTGCCATCGACTGGTCGGACATCGGCACCCGCATCGGGGACCGCCCGAAGCCGCTCGCGGCCGCCACCGTCCGCCGCATCAAGGCCGGCCTCGAACTGTTCGCGCAGCCCGTCGAGGTCGCCGTCCACGGCAACACCTACGAGCGCGACGGCTACACCCGGGCATGGCCGGTCAACGAGTCGCCGCTGATCGCCCGTTCCGGCACGCCAGGCGACGGGGTTGCGGTGCCGCCGTTCCTGCTGGACCGCCGCGACTACGACGGCGCCGACGGCAGCCGGCTACGCGGCGTCGACGAGCCGATGGGCGCCGTCACCGCCGGCGGGCGCACCGTCCGGACCCTGGTCACCCCGCCGCTGTCGGTCACCGTGAACCACGACGACCACGGACGCGTCTACCCGCTCGACGCGGCACCGCTCGACCCCCGCACCGCGAAGATCGGCGACGGCATGCTCGTCCCCGCCGGCGGCACCTGGAACGACACCGCCGCACCTCTCGCCGACCCGATGCGCACACGCACCACCCGCGAGACCGACGCGCTCGTCGCGGTGCCGGAGCAGTTCGTCACCGTGCTGCGGGAGAACTCCCGCCCGATGGGCATCGGCGACGATGCCCTGGCCACCGTCGCCACCGGCCGCCACCACTACCTCACCACCCCGCCAGGCGCGTTCATCCAGAAGCATCACGGCGGCCTCGACTACGGCCCCATCGGACACATGACGAAGGACGTCCATGACCCGATGCCGGGCGTCGTCGCGAAGCCGAACCTGTCCCTGGTCATCCCGTACCGGCGCGGCAAAGCCAAGACCACCGGCGAGCCGCTGCACACGCTCGGCACCCACGACAGCGCCGCCCTCGTCGCGCCCGCGATCGACGTCGACGACTGCTACTTCCGGATGCTCCAGCCCCGTGAACACGCCCGGGCGCAACGGTTCCCCGACTCCTACGAGATCACCGGCAACAGGTCCGAGCAGACCATGCAGGCCGGCAACGCTGTCAGCTCGAACGTCGCGCAGTGGCTCGGCGGCATCGTGATGCAGATCCTCGGAGGTGCCGCGTGAGCGACAAGAGCGGCATCGAGTGGACCGACGCGACCTGGGGCCCGGTTCGGGATGAGGACGCGCTGGCCCGGTTTACGGAGCGGGTGGAGATCGACGATCAGCAGGAGCCGGCATGACGAAACCCGAGGTCCGGCCCCCGATCCCGGTCACGCTCGCCCACCGCCCCACCATCGGCGGCCTCGTCGCACCCTGGGTGAACGTCCCCCTCGCCGACGGCGGCGTCGACTTCCGCACCACCCACCACACAAAATGGATGCAGGCCTGGACCCAAGGCATCTGCCAAACCTGCGGCGAACCGCTGAAACTCCGCCCGGTCGTGTTCCTCGGCGGACCCACCCAGCTGGACACCTACCTCACTGAGCCGCCGCTGCATCCATGGTGCGCCACCTACGCCGAGCAGGCATGCCCGATGGTCGCCGGCCGGCTAGCAACCTACGCGGAACGCCCCGAGATCACCCACGGGAAACGCGGCAAGAAATGCCCGACCCCGGGCTGCGACTGCGGCGGCTGGACACCCCACCCCGGCGGCCAACACCACTACGGCGCGGCCGCGCACGAATGGTGGGCTGTGTGGGCGTACGACTGGACCCTCGCCGTCAGCACGGACGGTCAGCTGCTCGGCGGCGTCCCCACTGGTGAAGCCAAACGTCGCCTCGTCTCAACCCCGCCTGTGCCGTCATGACGTCCGGTGCTGAGGTCGAAGCCCGTCACGAGTTCCGGCAGGCGAACGCCCGGATCGTGCTCGCCCTGTCGATCCTGGGGCATCGGCACTGGTGCCCAGACTGCCGCAGCGACGCCGATGACACCCGGATGGCCCTGCTCGGAGCAACCATCGACGAGCTGCGAGAAGGGATACCCGAGTAAATGGCGCGGATACGTTCGGTCAAACCTGAGATGCGGAAGAGCCACACGGTGTGCTCGTGGCCCTACCCCGTCCGATGGACGTTCGTCGGCCTACCCGGGTACCTCGACGACCTAGGCCGCGGCTTGGACGACGTGCGTCTCATCAAAGCCGAGCTATACCCGCTCGACGACGACATGACCATCAAGAAACTCGACCAGCACCTCAGCGAGATAGCCGCCTCTGGACCGCTATGCCGGTACGAAGTTGACGGCAAGCGCTACCTGCACCTCGTCAACTGGGACGAGCACCAGAAGGTGAATCGCCCTTCCCCGTCACGGATTCCTCACTGCCCGAAGCATGAGCCCTCATCGCGTGATCACGGATCGCTCAGTGAGCCTTCAGTGAGCCCTCACGGAGCCCGCACTGAGCCCTCACCACCCTCGCGCGCGCCCGCGGATCAGGGAACAGGGAAGGGAACAGGGAAAGGTATTGCGCCGGACAAGCCGCCGCGTGAACGAGACGAACTATTCGACGCCCTCACCTCGGCGTGCGGCATCGACCCGAAGACGCTGACCGACTCCGGCCGCGGCGCCGTCAACAAGGCGCTGAAGGAGCTCCGCTCCGTCGATGCCACTCCCGGGCAGGTGACGCTTCGTGCTCGGAACTTCCGACAACGATTCCGCGACGCGACGCTCACACCATCAGCGCTAGCCAAGCATTGGGGTTCGCTGAACGGGACAAAGGCGTCCCCTCAGGAACGTCCCGCTGGCTGGGAATTCGGGATGGACCAATGACCGACGACGTCGAAACCCCGACCCCGGCCGCGGTCGCCGCCGAGCAGACCGTGCTCGCCGTGGTGCTCAACTCACCGCCAGCCATCAACGCCGCGCAGCAGATGGTCACCATCGCCGACTTCTGGCAGCCACGCCACGCCGCGATGTTCACCGCCATGCTGAACCTGTCCGACCGCGGCATCGCGCCCGACCCGACCGCCGTCTACACCGAGCTCGGCAACACCGGCCAACTGAGCAATGTGGGCGGCACCGCGTACGTCCACACCCTGTACAGCCGGCCCGTCGTCGCGGGGAACCTGTCCTACTACGCCGGGCAGATGCGTACTGCGTCCCGCCGCCGGCAGCTGGTGAAGCTCGGTACGCGGATCACGCAGATGGCCACGGAGATGGTCGACGCTGACGACCTGATGGACCAGGCCGCGCGGGAAGCCCTCGCCTTGGACATGCTCATCGATGAGCGTGCGTCTGACGCGGCGGTCGACGGCCTGTGGACTTGGGATCAGTTCCTCGCGCAGCCGGACCGGGCGGAGGACTGGGTGGTGCCGGGCCTGATCGAACGCCAAGACGTGATCATGATCCTGGCTGGTGAGGGGTCGGGTAAGTCTTGGCTGTCCCGTCAGATCTGCCAGGCCGTCGCTGCGGGGGTGCATCCGTTCAAGCCGGGGGAGCGGATCCCGGCGCAGCGGACCCTGCTCGTCGACCTGGAGAACCCGCTGTCCACGGTCCGCCGGCAGTCCCGCCCACTGCAAAGCCAAGTCACGCGGCTGGGTCACTGGACGGGTGACAACGCCTATGTGTGGATGCGCCCCGAGGGGCTGGATCTGCGCCGGCACGCCGACGCTCAGCTCCTCGAACGCGTCGTAGCGGAAACCCGCCCTGCCCTGGTCGCTTTCGGGTCGCTGTACAAGGCGTTCCATACTGGCCGCGACTCGTGGGAGACCGCCGCCGATGAGGTCCGGGCCGTGTTCGACCGGATCCGGGCCCGCCACCGCATCGCGCTATGGCTGGAGCATCACATGCCGAAAGGTGACGGCTCGAGCCGCCCGCAGATGCCGTTCGGGTCGTCGGTGTGGCAACGCTGGGCTGGGTATGGGCGTGTGATCCAGCGCCGCGCGGAGAACGTGTACGAGCTGGCTGCGACGTTCCGCGGTGACCGCGACATCCGTCAGTTCCCTGCCGGCCTGTACCGGGGAGGCGAGTTGCCGTGGTCGCCGATCTGGGACAAGGCAGAGGTTGACCTTCTTGCAGACGCTAGCCAGTGACCGACCCACCCCAACCCGCCAACGGAGGACAGGCGTGACTAAACGCATCGACAAGCTCACCCCCGAGCAGCAAGCCCGAATGGGCCTCTACGCCCAGCAGTGGATCGAACGCGGATGGCACACCGGCCCGCTCTCCGACGACGAGTGGGCAGCCTGGGAACAGGGCGCTAGGGACTGCTACCGCTTCGCTGGCATCCCGTGGCCAGGTCTCGTGGTGCGCGTGCCGTCGCCGCTGGTCGGGTCGCTCGCTGCTCCCGTGGCTGCGTATCTGATCGCCGAGCGTCAGCGAGGCGGCGCGGTTGGCGACGCGGTTCACGACGCGGTTCACGACGCGGTTCGCGGCGCGGTTCACGACGCGGTTCGCGGCGCGGTTGACGGCGCGGTTGGCGGCGCGGTTGACGGCGCGGTTGGCGGCGCGGTTGACGGCGCGGTTGACGGCGCGGTTCACGGCGCGGTTCACGACGCGGTTCGCGACGCGGTTCGCGACGCGGTTCGCGACGCGGTTGACGGCGCGGTTGGCGGCGCGGTTGACGGCGCGGTTGGCGGCGCGGTTGACGGCGCGGTTGACGGCGCGGTTCACGGCGCGGTTCACGACGCGGTTCGCGACGCGGTTCGCGACGCGGTTCACGACGCGGTTGACGGCGCGGTTGACGGCGCGGTTCACGACGCGGTTGGCGGCGCGGTTGACGGCGCGGTTGGCGGCGCGGTTGACGGCGCGGTTCGCGGCGCGGTTGGCGGCGCGGTTCGACAAGGGATAGCCGATGCCATCCAGAAACTCTGGTACTACCGCCTCGGAGGCCAACATTGGGCCGGGTACTGGCAAGCCTGGGTCGGGTTCTTCCGCGACGAAACCGACCTCGACCTCGGCGAGACCTGGGATCGGTCCCGTGCCTACGACGCCGCATCGACCGCCGGCTGGTGGTGGCCGCACAAGGACTTCGTCATGGTCTCCGACCGGCCCCTCGAGCTCCACCTTGAGCAGGTCGGCCCGACAGGGTGGGGTAGCCATCGGCTCCACAACGAGACCGGGCCAGTCATCTCCTGGGCCGACGGGTGGGGGATGCACGCGTGGCACGGAACCCCGGTCCCAGCTGATCTGATCGAGGTCGGCTGGGACACGGAACGGATCATGCGGGAACCGAACGCTGAGATACGCCGTGTGGCGATCGAGAAGCTCGGATGGGACAGGTTCGTCACCGACGCCGGCCTAGCGCAGGTCGGCGAGACGGTGCCCGATCCCGGTAACCCGGGGCAGGAGCTGTCGCTGTACGACGTGCCCGCGAAGATCTACGACTCGCCGGTCCGGGTGCTGCTCTGCACCAACGCCACGGTCGAACGTGACGGCACGCGACACCGGTTCGGCCTCACCGTCCCAGCGTCCATCAGCGACCCCGTGGCTGCCGCGGGCTGGACGTTCAATCTCAACCCATCGCAGTACCGCGCGCTCGCGCGGGCCTGCTAACTCAAATCCCTTCGAAAGGGGAACCCCGCAATGCATGCACTAGCTGATCTGATCGACCGGCACGGTGTCGACGTCCTCGACCACCTGGACCGGGAAACGACTATCCCCGTATTGGACGGGTTGCAGCGGCAGGGTGATGTGATCGTCGTGCCCGGGAAGAGTGCAGGGCTCGGCCAGATCGTCGCGACGACGCCTGTCCTGGCCGGCGGAACGCCCGTGGTTCGCGGCGAGAACGGCGGCAACACCCACGCGATCGTCGCCGACGGCCCGGTCTACTGCGACGTCATCAGCCCGCGGGCGACCGAACTGCGTGTGGCGGTGCTGACCGTCCCTGACGAGTCAACCGCGTGGCTCGCTCACCCCGAGCACGGCTACGTCGGTATCGCCCCGGGTACCTATGAGATCCGGCGTCAGCGGGAGCAGGCCGACGAGCTGCGCTTGGTCGCCGACTAGATCCCGCGCGTGGGCCGGCCTGGCAGGGGCTGGGCTGGCCCATTCTTCAACCCACCACCGGAGGAAAACCAAATGCGCAACAACGGCAACGCACGAAAAGCGCAACGGAAGGACGAGGCCGCGCTACGGCTGATCGCCGCGAACGAGCGTGAGCCGAACCCTCGTGAGCGGGAGGTGGCGCGCGGCTTCATGAGCGGCAAGCGGCTGACGCCGTACCTGGCCGGCCGGTTCGTCTCGTCGCTCCCTGTCGCTGCTGTTTCTGCCCCTCAGGAGGAGAACCAAAAATGAAGGTCAAGACCTACGTGCGGATCGCTCGCGCTGATACCGGCCGGACGAAGATCGCCGCTAGCAGCAAACCCAGCGACGAGCCGCTGAAGGACTCCTACGGCGATGCGCTGCCGACTGTGGCGTTCGCTGTCGAGTTCGTCGTCGCGGACGGCGCGTTCGACCGTGCCCGGAAACTGATCGCGTCGGTGGATGTGCAGTCGCCTGAGCCGCTGGCGACGGTGCGTCAACTCGACGACGTTGCTGCTCGGGGGGACCGGTGACCACTGAGCAGCCGACACCCGAAGCTGCGCGCGAGGCTGCGGTCGAAGCTGCGATGGAAGCGGTCGCGCGGATTCTGTACCAGCGGCACGGCCACGCAATGGGCTACCTAGTTGTCAACTGGGCGGGTGAGACCAGCGAGTACCGCGCCGCGTGGATGGGTGGTGCGGGGCCGATCGTCGATGCCGTCTTGGCTGTATCCGGGCCTCTCCTGCGGGCAGAGATCGCAGACGAGATCGCCGACGAGCTGCGCGACATGGCGAACAACGATGGCTCGGGCTTCGTCGCTGCCGCTCTGCATCGCATGTTGGGGGCTGCAGACCGCGCCCGTGCACACGCCATGCGTTCCATAGCCCGAATGATCGAAACCAGGGAAGCGGCCGGGATGACCGAGCCGGAACTAGCCGCGAAGCTGCGGCGCATGGCCGACGTCACTGCACCCGAGGAGACGGACCATGGCTGAGTGGATCGATACGGCACTACAGGCGTGCATCACGGTCAGTGGAACGATGCTCCATCGTGTCGGCCCGAAGGAAGGCCGCACACTGTGCGGGTTCCCGGTGTTCGACGAGGTCGAACCCGACGAGTACGTCGGGCCGGTGCCTGAGAAGTGCTCCAAGTGCTGGCCTTTTCCGGGCGTGGGCAGCGGTACCGAATGAGCGAACTACTCGCGCACGCATTCGGGGATTACGTATTTCAAAGCGATTGGATGGCGGCTGAGAAGACGAAGCGGCACCTGCCGGCTGCGTTGCATGCGGTCAGCTACGCGGCGTGCTTCCTGCCCCGTACCCGTTCGCTGCGGGCTCTTGCGGTGATCGGCGGGACTCATTTCGTGATCGACCGGTGGCGGCTCGCTAAGCACGTCTGCTGGGCGAAGAACCAGGCCGCGCCGAAGGCGTGGCGGCCGGGCCACACTGCGACCGGGTACGGCAGCGATAAGCCGGACTGGATGGCTGTGTGGCTCCTGATCATCTGCGACAACTCAATCCATGTGCTGATCAACAGGCTTGCGCTTCGCCGCTGGGCTGGGGTTGGAGAGCAGCAAGGGGGACCGGGGGATGGCTGAACGCACGCTCGGCAGCCTGACATCCGGTGACCTGCTCTCGACGATCACGTTCACCGTCGGGGGCGCGACCTACACCGGGCGTCTCAGCATGGTTGAGCACGGCAACTGGGGTTCGGAGCCGCACCTACAGACGAACGTCCAACTGTGGTCGAAGGGTTGGTACCACAACGAGCGGTATCCCAGTTCGACGCCTTGCAAGATCGTCGCTGCCCCGGAGCAGCAAGGGGGACAGGCAGATGGCTGAACGGCTAGACGAGATCGACCCGGAGCGGTTCATGCTGTTCGGTGAGTGGCTGTGCGGGAAGGTCGAAGCCTGCACCTGCGCCACCGGGCCGGAAGGCCAGCACGAGCCGCATTGCGGCCTAGAGCCGGTCGCCACACTCGACGAGATCGTCAACGCTGAACACCGCGTCGCAGCTGCTAAGGCTGAGTTGGAGCGCACAGAAGGCGACTTGGCTGTAGCCGTCCACGAGGCGCAGGACGCGCGTGGGCGGCTGGACAAGGCTCAGCGGGTCGTGGTCGCGTGCCGCACGTCGAAGTACCGGGGCGACGCTGACTGGCTGTGGCTGAACTTCCGCGCTGCCCTGGCTGCCCCGGTCCAACCAGAGGAGCCGGACCATGCGTGACTTGATCACGAGATTCAACGGCAGGCACACCCCCGAGGGGATGGTCGAGTACCCCTTCCCGGTGCGCCCCGGTGTCGTCGTCCCGCTGCTGCTGCCTGAGGACATGACGACGGTTGAGGCTGCACGGCTGGGCCGCTTCGTCGAGAGCCTCGCCGTGGACACCGCTGTCGACTCGGATATGCCGTCGACATGGGAGGAATTCGACTACCGCGAAGAGGCTGATCCGGCGGTCCAACCAGAGGAGACCCAGCATGGCTGAGATCAACTACGACCGGACGATCGGGCTATCGCGGTTCGGTCACCAGCCATGCGACTTCCAACGCCGCTACAGCGCGGTCAAGCACGACAACGACCGGCTGACACGGTTGCTGGGTGATCAGCAGCGGGAGTTGGACCGTCGCCGCTGGCTCATCGCCGCACTGGTGCAGAAGGCCGGCGGCGCCGTCGCGCTGACCTACCTCGATCAGTCCGACGCGTACGGCCTGTCGCTGGACGTGTACATGGACGGCCGAGACGACACGTTCAACGTCCGGATCGGCAAGCCATCTGACCCCGTGGTTGGACCAGAGGAGACCCCGTGAGCCTCCACATCTCACCTGACCTGGACCTGCCGAACGACGCCGTCACCGAGACGTTCGCGATCCTCGCGAACCGCGGCAAAGGCAAATCATCCACAGCGCACGTCCTAGTCGAGGAGATGTACGCAGCCGGCCTGCCCGTCGTCGTCCTCGACGTCAAAGGCGACTGGTGGGGGCTACGGTCCTCAGCCGACGGGAAAGGCCCCGGCCTGCCGTTCGTCGTGTTCGGCGGCGACCACGCCGACGTCCCCCTCGAGCCGACCGCCGGCGAACTGGTCGCCGACCTGATCGTCGACGAGCGGGTCGCCTGCATCCTCGACATGAGCCTGATGTCCAAGACGAAGGCCCGGTCGTTCACCACGACGTTCGCTGAACGGCTCTACCGTCGCAACCGTGAGGCACTGCACGTCCTCGTCGACGAAGCCGACGTGCTGGTCCCGCAACGGGCTTCAGCCGACACAGCCCGGCTGCTCGGCGCGATGGAGGACATCGCCAAACGCGGCCGGCAACGAGGCCTCGGCATCACGCTGGTGACGCAGCGGCCGCAGGAGGTCGCGAAGTCCGTCCTGGACCTCTGCGAGACGCTGTTCCTGCTCGGCATGACCGGTCCCCGCTCCATCAAGGCGATCCAGGACTGGGTGTCGGTCAACGTCGACGAGGGCACCTCCGTCGGTGAGGTCATTGGGTCGCTGCCGTCGCTGCAGGTCGGCGAAGCGTGGGTGTGGTCGCCGGCGCTGCTGCGCCTCCTGAAACGCACCACGGTGCGCCGGATCCGCACGTTCGACTCGCACGCCACCCCGAAACCGGGGCAGGCGCTCGCCGCGCCCCGCGGCCGCGCCGAGGTCGACCTGGCTGCGTTGGGGCAGCGGATCGCCGACACCGTCGAACGCGCCAAGGCTGACGACCCGCGCGCGCTGCGGGCCCGGATCCGCGACCTGGAGAAGCAGCTCGGCGACATCAAACCCGAAGTCCAGATCGTCGAGGTGCCCGTCCTCGCCGACGAACTGGCTGGGCGGCTGGAGACCGCGCTCACCGACCTCCGCAAGTACGGCGAGGACATCACCGGCGTCTCCCGTGACATGCTTGAACAGCTCGCCAGATGGAACGCCACGGAGCTACCCGCGGCGGCTAAGCAGGGTCCGCCGAGCCAGCGAGGCAGCAGCGCAGCCACGCCGAGCGTCAGGCCTGACCACGGTGCACGGCTCGCACCGTCGGGTACCGCCACACCGAGAAGGCCGGCAGGGGAACGTCCGGAGATGCGCCCGGACGACCCTGCCGGCCGCTCAACCGAGCTACGTAGCGGCGCGCGGCGCATGGTGGAAGCGCTCGGCCGGATGGCGCCGCTGCGGATCACGAAGTCGCAGTGGGGGACCGTCGCGAAGCTGAAGACCGGCGGAGGCACCTGGTCGACGTACCTGTCGGACATCCGCCGCGCCGGCCTGATCGACGAGGGCCCTGCCGGCTACACGCTCACCCAGGCCGGGTTCGACTACCTCGGCGGCGCACCGGAGCCGATGACCGCCGCCGAGCTGCAGGACCACTACCGCACGATCCTCCGGTCTGGCGCGGCGACGATGCTCGACGCCCTCATCGCCGCACACCCGGGCGGGCTGACGAAGGACGAGCTCGGCGAGGCTGCTGGCATCTCCGTCACCGGCGGCACGTTCTCGACGTACCTGTCTGACCTAGTCCGCAACGGCCTCGCCGACCGCGTGGCCGGCCTGATCGTCGCCACGGAGATCCTGATGCATGGAGCGCAGCTATGACCCTCACGCAGATCGACGCGCTGATCTTCCTGCTGCTGGCAGCTGCCGCCGGGGGCTTCGCCATCCACGGCTGGCTGTGGAACATCCCCGACGGCGTGGCCCGCTTCCGGGCCCGCTGCCTAGCCGACGGCCTGCTCGCAGCCGCCATGTTCTGGGGCGGGACAACGATCCAGGACTCCCTGTGGTGGCGGATCAGCAACTACATCGCCGGTGGCTTTGCGATGCTCGCGGCTCGGTCGTGGTGGCGGAAATGGGAGCTGGCCCGCCGCTTCGCCCGCGAATACGAGCGGCAGCAGCACGAGCGGCAGATATGGCGACTCAAATGAGCCTGGTCAGCCCGTGCCTCTACCCGGGATGCGACGACGGCCACGACCAACCCGAGCTCACTGGTGACGGTGTCTGCGACGCGTGCCGCCGCCGCTACCGCCGGCTATTCGACTGGCTCATAATGGACTACGCCACCGTCAAGACGGCCCTACCAGCACCGGCCCGGACCAGCGGCAACAGCAAACTGGCCGCCACCCGTGCACGCTCCTTCGGCCACCCCGCCGAATGGGCATCCGACACGGCGTCGCTGATCGCCTACCACCTGAACTGGGTGGAGGACGGGCTCCGCGAAGAACTCGGTCACCCGCCACCGCTGCACCTACGCGCCGTCGAGACCCACCTCATCGCCCGATCCCACCACTACCTGACCAACCACATGAACCAGCTCTGCACGTACAGCGCGGCCCGCGACACCGCGATCGAACTGGTCGATCTACACGCCCAGGTGCGCCGCGCCCTCGGCCAGACCCGGTTCACGCAGCGGCTCCCAACCCCGTGCCCGAACTGCGACACCGCCGCGCTGCTACGGACAACAGGACGCATCGAATGCGGTCACTGCGCAACGGTCATCAGAGAGGAGCACTACCCGTTCCTGACCCGACTCGTCATCGACGAACTGATCACCGCGTACGACACGCGGAACGCGTCGATTGTTGCGAGTGACGCCGTCACAGTGTGATCATTCTGCCAATAGGCGAAGTGCGCCACAGAGCCCCGACCAGCCTCGTTCTGGTCGGGGCTCTCGCATGGAGGCGCAAGGCTCAGGAGGTGCACGTGGATCAACTGGTCCCTGAGGCGCTAGACGACCTCGTGAGCACCGCCGATGCAGCCGACATGTGCGGTGTCGGCCGGTCCACGATCAGCATGTGGAAGAAGCGAGGCTGGCTGGAGCCAGCCGGCCTGGATGACCACGACCGGCCGCTGTACAAGCGGATCGACGTTCTACGTGCGGCCCGTGACACCCGCAACCGTGCGCTCGGCAAGGCGCGCACCGCGTAATGGACCCCGGGCCCGGCTCGACACGAGCCCGGGCGACGATCAAGGTTAGTGGCGCTTCCTCGGCTCGCTGTAACCGACAGGGCCAGCGCTCAGGGTGATGCGCCGGCGGGACACTCGGAGCGGTCCGATGCGGACGCTGCGGGGGATGAGCCGGGGCCGACGCAGTAGGCGCGGCCGGCGGACGAAGAACCCCATCACGACCGTCCCTTCTGCTGCGAGTACTGCAGCCCGATCCTGAGCAGCTCCCGGTACGTGTCGGCCTTGGACTGGCCCCGCTCGGCCGCCATCTCCTCGACGGCGGCCTTCCCTGCTCGGCTGATGTAGAAGCTGACCATCACCCGGTCCCGGTTTGGCCTAGGCAACGCCGCGCTCCTGCTTGAGCAGGGCGGCCTGACGCCGGGCGGCCACCCCGCTGCGGACCTCGGTGGTGCAGGCGAGCGACAGGTTGACGTTGAACGGGTCGATCCATGCCTGACCAGCTGCCCAGCACAGCGCGGGCATGACGTTCGCGTGCTCCGGACCGACCTGGACGGCGTTCGTGTCGTAGAAGCGGACCTTCTGGCCCTTGCGGTACATCCACACGTAGGTGCCCGATCCGGGGACCACGTAGGCGACCTGGCCGTTGCAGTAGTCCTCGCCCCACTGGGGGTCGACTCGCTGGATGGCTTCGACTGCTGCTGTCTGCGTCATACGCAATACGTTACCCGGGCGGCTGGATAGCGTCAATACGTTTCAGACGGCCTCTCGATTGAACGCGCGGTAGATGCTCGCGCGGGAGACGCGCAGGATCCTCGCGGTCTCGGCGACGGACGTGCCAGCGTCGATCATGCGGTGCGCCTCTGTGGTCGCCTGCTCGGTCAACGCCGGCGGCCGGCCACCACGGCGGCCCTGCGCCCGCGCAGTCGCCAGCCCGGCGTTCGTGCGTTCGATGATGATGTCCCGCTCGAACTCGGCGAGCGCAGCGAACACGTGGAACATGAACCGGCCGGCGCCGTTGGTGGTGTCGATGGACTCGGTGAGGGAGCGGAACCCGACGCCTCGGTCGCCTAGCTCCTTCACGGCCGTCACGAGGTGCTGGAGGGATCGGCCGAGCCGGTCCAGCTTCCACACCACGAGCACGTCACCGTCAGCTAGGCGGGCCGTTACAGCGTCGAGCCCTGGCCGTGTGGCGAGGCTGCCGCTGGCTTGGTCGGTGTAGATGTCGTCGGCCGCGACGCCGTCTCGGGTGAGCGCGTCGAGCTGCAGGCCGAGTTCCTGCTCGCGGGTGCTGACCCTGGCATATCCCAGCTTCGTTCCCATCCCAGTAACGTACGCGGGTTCAGCGACACTCGCACGCGGCTAGTGCACACGTCGTCGTCACTGACCGCTACGTGTACGACCGGACCGTTTTCGAGACACCAGATACGAGGAGAGCGAGCCAATGACCTGGACCGCCCGTGCCACCGTGCAGGACGTCAGCGACGGACCCTCGCCGATCGACGTGCTCGCCGTCGCCAACGCCGACGAGACGTGGAAGCCGCCCGGCCAGAACCCGGACAGCGAGTTCACATACTCGTGCGTCGTCAGCAACACCGAGGGCAAGATCCGCTCGGTCGAGGTGAAGCTGGTGCTCGACGAGGACGCGACAGCGCTGAAGCCAGGCGACGTCATCCAGATCACTGGCCACTTCGGTGGCGTCGTACCGCCGGCAGCTGAAGAGCAAGCCGCCGGCTAGGTGAGCGTCCGTGGTCGCGAAGTCACCTCAGGGCAAGGTCGACGCTGAACGCCTCCACGCCTACTGGGTGACCGGACCGGGGCTCGCCAAGTGGGCGAGCTCGCCGCACCCGTGGCAGGCGCTGCACGACCATCTGGCGCGGTTCATCCACGACCCGCATCTGCTCGACTCCACCACCAGCAAGTGGCACTTCGAGGTGTTCCACCAGCACACCGGCTCTGATGCCTACAGGCTTGAGCATGGCGGCAAGATCCGCGGCACGAAGGTCGGGCCGGGATGATCGGCCTCGGCGCGTGGATGAGCGACACCGAGATCGTCGACCGCGAGGTCCACGTGTGGCCTGCCCGCGACGCCATCGTCCACCAGCTGCATGGCCTCGGCTGCCCGTGCCGGCCACGCATCGAGCTCCACTCCAACGGCAACCGCTCAGTGGTCCACAACAGCGTCGACGGGCTATCACCGTGATCGACACCATCACGGATCCGTGCCTCGACGCCAACGACGGCGTGTTCCGGCAGCGCTTCGACGACCTGCAGCCCGACGTGTGCGACCTGATCGCAGCCCACGGCTACGACCCAGCACGCGTCATGGCCGTCGCGTACGACGTGGTCGACGCACCAATGCTGCGCATGCAGGTGTACCTCGACGATGAGGACGGCCTGCCCGCGCTCGACGAGACAGGCGACAGCCTCGCGTCCGAGTGGTACGACACGCTGCTGCGCACCGACCTACCCACATAGTGGAAGCCCAGCCTCTCCCAGGCAGGCTGACATAACGTCATGCCACGCGCGCCGAAGAAGTGCGGACGCCTCCACTGTCAGACCCGCGTGGTAGCCCAGACCTACTGCCCCGAGCACACAGCAGAGCAGCGAGCAGCAGGCACCTGGGGACGCGGCAGCACACGCCAATCACGAACCGAACGCGACACCGTGCTCGCACGCGACCCGCACTGCCGCATCAACGGACCCAACTGCACCCGCATCAGCACCGAAGACGACCACATCACCCCGCTGTCCCAAGGCGGCGACCTCCACGACCTCAACAACCGGCAAGGCGCATGCCACAACTGCCACGCCGAGAAGTCACGAAGCGAGGCCCTCCAAGCACGCGGAATCAAACCGGGAAAAACGGACCCAGGGGGGCAACCCCCCCACCCCGTCACCCCGGACAC
>Ga0193742_1000106_pt1 | contig 57536 bp, 61 predicted proteins | sample L2c1metaG_FD_165511 | JGI IMG/M metagenome (GOLD analysis project Ga0193742, IMG submission 165511) | Soil microbial communities from a riparian zone of the East river system, Colorado, United States - L2c1 | ecosystem: Environmental > Terrestrial > Soil > Riparian zone | place: USA: East River... | reverse complement strand
CTTTGACTACCTGAAGGAACATTTGCTCCTGGTCACTTCGTTTCCCAGGAGCGTGAACGGCTACGCCGTTCACTACGTGAGGGTTCTACTGGCCTACCAGCTTATGTGGGGGTTTTGAGAGTCAGGTAGAATATAGTTGACATATTATACAATATAGTATATTGTGGATGTTAATGAACGTCGCCAAAGGTTTTGCTAACGGTGTCTTTGCCCTTACCGCTCTCGGAGGAACCGGCTTCGGTGTGGCTGCTGGCCTTGAGCACTACTCTGCCATGCGTGCAGATGATCGAGCCGATACCTATGCAGAGGCCAGGCGACCCGGAACAAGCAGAGTGGTGGAATGGCCTCGCAGATGACCATAGGGACGAACGCGATCGAATGTTTCCGCCTATTTCTGCTCTGTATCTTGGGGCTATTGTAGCAAAGCTGGCCGCGTTTGCTCTCGAAAGGCCCGACCAGGATGCTGAAGAAGAAGCCTCCGTTTATCCTCAACCGCCGACACAATAGTGAACATACTTCATTTAGTTGACACACACGCAACTACACAGTAGAGTATTGAGATGAGATTTATAGAAAGCCTTACAGCAGCTGTAGCTGTATCCGGGGTGAGCCTTGGAGTAGCCGCAGGTATACAACAAATTGAAGTTAATGCGCTAAATAGCGCTGCTGACGCACACGAAGCCACCGGTGACTATCCAGCAGTTCAGACAGTAGAGGGTTTGGTCGACGAAACGGAAGCCATCCGCAATCAACAGGGCGTTATAGCAGTGGGCCTCGTGGCTATTGGGGTTGGTGCCACTGGTTATGTTCGCTCCCGAAGAACTGAACCTTTTTAACGATCTGCTCGGCAATATGCCTGCCCCGGACTATAGGAAGTCAGGGCTGGGAAACTACAGTATTTTTTTGAGGTATTGGCCGGTGTAGGATTTTGGTTCTTTGGCGACCTGTTCGGGGGTGCCCAGGGCCACGATCTGGCCGCCGGCATCGCCGCCTTCGGGTCCCATGTCTATCAGCCAGTCGGCGTTTTTTATGACGTCCAGGTTGTGTTCGATAATCACCATGCTGTTGCCGGTGTCTACCAGAGCGTGTAGTACGCCGAGCAGCTTGCTGATGTCTGCCATATGCAGACCGGTGGTGGGTTCGTCCAGGATGTAGAGTGTCCGGCCAGTGGCCCGGCGGGACAGTTCGGTGGCAAGCTTAACACGTTGAGCTTCGCCGCCGGACAGGGTAGTAGCTGGCTGGCCGAGGGTGATGTAGCCCAAGCCGACATCTACCAGGGTTTGCAGTTTGCGGGCAATGGACGGAATGTTTTCAAAGAACTCCAGCGCCGTTTCGCAGGTCATTTCCAGCACGTCGCTAATAGTTTTGCCCTTGTAGTGGATCTCCAGCGCCTCGCGGTTGTAGCGCTTGCCCTTGCAGACCTCGCACGGGACATAGACGTCCGGCAAAAAGTGCATTTCTATCTTTATAATCCCGTCCCCGGCGCAGTTTTCGCACCGGCCGCCGCGGACGTTGAAGCTGAAGCGGCCGGGGCCGTAGCCGCGGATCTTGGCCTCCGGTGTGCTGGCAAACAGTTCGCGGATGGGGGTAAACAGGCCGGTGTAGGTTGCCGGGTTGGAGCGCGGCGTCCGGCCAATCGGCGACTGGTCTATAATGATGGCCTTGTCCAGCTGCTTGATACCCTCTATGTCATCATGGCGGCCGGGTACGGTGTTAGACCGCATCAGCCGGGCTGATAGTTCCTTGGCAAGGATGTCGTTGATCAGGCTGGACTTGCCGGAGCCGGATACGCCGCTGACCACCACCAGCTGCCCCAGTGGGATCTCTACATCAATATTTTTCAGGTTGTTTTCTTTGGCGCCTTTAATCAACAACGAATTGCCGCTGGCTTTGCGGCGCTTTTTTGGCGTGGGAATGGTTTTTACGCCACGCAGGTACTGGCCGGTAATGCTCCGCGGATGCTTGGCTACTTCCTCTGGCGTGCCTTCCGCCACAACCTCCCCGCCGTGGATGCCGGCGCCGGGGCCGATGTCCAGCAGGTAGTCGGCCGTGCGGATGGTGTCTTCGTCGTGTTCCACCACAATGACCGTGTTGCCCAGGTCGCGCAGGTGTTTGAGGGTGCCGATCAGCCGTGCGTTGTCCCGCTGGTGCAGGCCGATACTTGGTTCATCCAGCACATACAGCACGCCCTGCAGGCCAGAGCCAATTTGCGTAGCCAGGCGGATCCGCTGGGCCTCGCCGCCGGACAGCGTGACCGCGCTGCGCAGCAGGTTCAGGTAATTTAGCCCAACGTCTTGCATAAACTGCAGGCGGGCGCAGATTTCCTTGCTCACTTGCTGGGCAATGTGCGCTTCTTTGGCTGTCAGTTTCACACTAGTAAAAAAGTTGAGCGCCTCGTCAATAGACATCTCGCAGATGTCCATGATGGAGTGATCAGCTACGGTCACGGCCAGGACTTCCGGGCGCAGGCGGCGTCCATGGCAGACGTGGCAGGGCCTTTCGCGCATAAAGCGTTCGATGTCCCGGCGCATAAAGTCGCTCTCTGTTTCTTTGTGCCGTCGCTCCAGATTGGGGATCACCCCTTCGTACGTCGTTTCAAACGTCCGGCCAATACCCAGGGACACTTTGTACTTTTCCTTCCCCGTACCGTAGAGGATCTTATCCAGCTGGTCTTGTTTTAGTTCGCCCGTTGGCACGTGCAGGGAAAAGCCATAGCGTTCGGCCACGGCCTGCATCTTTTTGCTGTACCAGGCGTCGGTGTTGATGCGGTTAAAGGGGCGGATGGCGCCCTCGGCAATGGTCAACCGGCCGTTAGGAATAACCAGTTCCGGGTCGACTTCCAGCCGGGAACCGAGGCCGGTGCAGACCGGGCAGGCACCGTGTGGGCTGTTGAAGCTAAAGGTCCGCGGTTCCAGGTCGGGAATCCTGACATCCGGATGGTCAATACAGGCGTACATCAGACTATAGACAAATTCGGCATTGCTATCGGCATTGACCACCTTCAGCTTGCCGTCGGCAAGGTCAACGGCTTGCTCTACGCTCTGGGCCAGACGGCCGCGGCTGTCCGCGTCATTGACCAACCTGTCCACCACAATTTCGATGCTGTGCTTGTAATTTTTATCCAGCTCCGGGAACTCGTCCAGAGCGTAGACCACGCCGTCTACCCGGGCGCGGGCAAACCCGGCCCGCTGGTACTGTTCGGGAATGTGCTCGAACGCGCCTTTTTTGTCCAGCACTACGGGGGCAAGAATCATCAAGCGTGATTTTTCCGGCAAGGCCGACACCTGATCCACAATTGCCTGGGTGGTCTGGCGTTTCACCGGTTTGCCGCAAACCGGACAGTGCGGGATGCCAATCCGGGCAAACAGCAGGCGCAGGTAATCATAAATTTCTGTAACCGTGGCTACGGTACTGCGGGGGTTGCGGCTGGTGGATTTTTGGTCGATGGAAATGGCCGGGGACAGACCGTCAATCTGGTCTACATCCGGCTTTTCCATAAGCCCTAAAAACTGGCGGGCATATGAACTGAGCGACTCTACATAGCGCCGCTGGCCTTCAGCATAAATAGTGTCAAAAGCCAGGGACGACTTGCCGGATCCGGACAGGCCGGTAATAACCACCAGCTTGTTCCGCGGCAGTTCAACATTCACATTCTTAAGATTGTGCTCTCTTGCTCCCTTGACTACGATTTTCTCACTCATAAACAGAGGGGAATTATACCAGATTTTGGCTCGACATTCACTCCCACCCGCAGGTTATGTCTTAGAACCCATCCAAAATCTCCAATCCCGGCCCCAATCCGCCCATTCCGGCCCCAATCCGCCCTGATCCGTCTGCCGTACCCACGGGTACGCCAGACAAACCAGAACGGATTGGTACTCGCTTTTCGTACAAGAAGGGAGCAATTTTGGCACCCGGAGCGAGATCCTGGATGGGTTCTTATGCCAAGCCGTCCTCAAGACCATGCCTTGTTAACCCTTACTCTGTAGCCATCCGCTATGAGATCAGTTTCAGGCAGGAGGCAAGCAGCTGGAGCTTCTCTCCAACCGCCATATGGACGACTTGTCGCACTAAAATGATGGCCTTCCTCTCTAAGAGGAAGCACCACCCCAAATGCCGCTTTCGTGGCAGCGCTCACAGCATTATGAACTTCAAGCACAACCTCATCCGGCTTGATAAACAGCGTCGCAAAGTTTTTTCGACGTTTCAGGAGTGGCCCGCCGGGCCCCATAATCTCACCCGATAGACCCAAAGCGCCTATGCGATCTTCTACATCCAGCAGCAGATCCTCCATGGGATCTCGATCCACAACGGCAATACCGGCCTCGGGAAAGTCTTCTGGAAACGTGGTAGTGATGTGTCTTCTGGCGGGAGCTACAGGCACCCCCATTTCTGGGGGGATCTCCTCAAACATGTCATGCAGCTCATCCGTAGGCATAACACCTACAGCTACATAGAGGCCTCGATATCGCTCAGCCATAGCACTTCCGTACACCTTGGAATAGAAGGACTCGTACTATCCATTAGTTAGTGCATGTATTATACCATAAAAAAAGCAGGTATTATCTACGCTTCGGGCGATTTTATAACGTAAGCATGCATCCTACCCGTCACAAGCCATTCGTACAGTCTTTAGAAGACTTGACTCTCAAACCCCCAACCCTCCACTGTCATTCCCCGGCCTGACGGGGTTTTGAGAGTCAGGTTTAGAATGAGTTGTGAAAATAACCTACTGATGCTAGGGTTTAGGAATGAAAGTTGCTATTCAGGGCATTGCCGGGTCATTCCATCATGAAGCAGCCCGGAAAATGCTTGGCTCAGAAATTGAAATCCTGGCCTGCACTACCTTCCAAAAAGTTTTTGAGGCCGTAAAAGACGGCCGGGCCGATAAGGGCGTCGTCGCCATCGAAAACAGCCTGCACGGTTCTATCAATGCTGTGTATCGTCTGCTGGCCAGGAATTCTTCTAATAATTCAATATGGGTCTGCGGCGAAACAACGCTTCATATTAACCAGTACCTGATTGCAGCCCGGGACTTGCCGCTGGAAGCCGTTCAAACTGTTCTGTCCCAAGCCCCCGCCTTGGCCCAGTGCGAACTGTGGCTGGAGGCCGATCTGCCCCAGGCTCATCTGGAGGAAACCCATGACACCGCAGAGAGTGTCCGCTACGTTGTTGCCCACCCGGATGAATCGTTGGCCGCCATTGCCGGCAAACACGCCGCCGAACTCCACGGCGGCACCATCCTGGCAGGCCCGGTCAACGACGACAAACACAACTACACCCGCTTCTTTTTATTGAGCCGTGAAAAGCTTCATACTCTGGACGCCAACAAAACCAGCATCATCCTGGAAACCAACCACCAGTCCGGCGCCCTGTATAACGCCCTCGGCGCATTTGCCAAAGCCGGTGTCAACCTTTCCAAACTGGACAGCCACCCTATCGCCAACGATCAAAAGCATTACACCTTTTATGTAGATTTTGAAGCCAGCTTAGACGAACGACTGGAACACCAGGTGTTTGACACCCTCCGCGCCCAAGGTTGCAAAATCACCGTGCTTGGCAGTTATAAAACTGGCGAAGGTTAACTGCCCATGTCATTTCACGAACTGGGTAACTCTCATGGCAATCCCAACCTAATAGAACCCGCAACTGTTTTTGATGTTGCCCCCGGCACCACCCTGGAAATCCTTGACCTGGAAAACGGGCTGAGGGTGCAAAGGACCGTCCAAATCCTTAGCGATGTGGTGGTCAGGAGCATAGCGGACGGTATCATCCAGATGCCCCAAGTCCGTACCATAACCACCAGGCATTCGCCAGACGGCGACATAACAAGAAAGGTGACGCAAAGCCTATCAGATTTGGGCGTCGTACCTTATCCAGGCGTTCAGCCGCCTCTTTGGCACCATAAGTGGGCAAGTCAAGTACAGCAAACCTGAGTCTCAAACCTCCAATCCTGTCATACCGTGATCAAGCCAGGGAATGACAGTGGAGGGTTGGGGTTTGAGCCTCAGGTCAGGCAAGACACTCCGGATTACTAAAACTGTGATATATACTGACAGCATGCCCCGTGTAAAGCATTATGCCCAGCTGATATTCTTTGACACCTTAGCCGTTATTTGTATGGTTGGGGCAATTGCCACCGGCTGGCTGCCCGGGCCGGGCGGAATTCCGCTGTTCATCCTGGGCCTTAGCCTGCTGGCTATTAATCATGAGTGGGCAAAGCGGTACATCGACCTGCTCCGCAAGTATGCGGACAGGGTCAGCGACCTGATCTTTATACCAAGATTGCGGGTGTTTTTTGACCCGCTGGCACCGTTCCTTCTGGCTGCCGGGGTTTTTCTGATTGGCCGCCGCAGTGCACTGTGGATGCTGTCCCTTGGCATATTCTGCATTGGCATGAGCCTGGTCACCTTTTTTGGCAACCGAAACCGCTGGGCCCGGTTCAAAAACCGCCTCAAAAAGCATTAGCACTATTATAATGTATTTGTAATTCATACAATCTCTTTGTATAATGCTAGTTAATTTGGTGGGCAGTCCAAAGACAAAAGGAGACACGCACGTGTTAGAGTTTATAGTTCTGGGCCAAGTTCCGGGCACCCACATTTTTATCAGCTTTACCCAAGCCCTGGCCTTATGGGTTGGCGTCTTTTTGCTAACCCATACCCTGCTTAGGTATCGCCGGTATCAAAAGAGCCTTACAAGCGCTGAGCAGGCAGCAGCACTTTTGGCCGTCATACGCCAAAACCGCAAACCCGTTCAAAAATAACCGTCCGCTCCCAATGCGGGTGGTTCGGGGGTTCTTGGTTTGCAATATTGCATCGCGTGTGTAGTTCGTTACGCGGTTGGTAAAATGCTCTGGCCGTAGAGTTGGAGCTCTTCCAGGAGGTACTGTTGTTCGCCTGTTAGATTGGGCTGTTTGGCGAGTTCGCTCAAACGGGCAAAGTAGCGGGCAGCGCGGCTGGCCTCACCGCCGCCCATCAGTTTGCGTTCGCGAAACCGTTCCCAGGTGGCGCGTTCTTCATCACTGAGACTTTTAGGGTAGTTACGAGCTTTGTACAACGGCAGCAAGGCTTCCAGCCGACCGTCTTTGAAACGTACGTTCAATGAACTAAGGCCTTCGGCCCCAGCCCCACGAACCATCGACATCTTGGCCTTATCCTCTGCCGCAAAAAAATCTTCGTATAGTCGGGCGTCTACGTCTGATTCGTCTTCCAGCAATCTGGCCTGCTGTTTTTTGTCCATCAGCTGCAAAGCCTCCAGCACTTTTTGGCTGAACTGTTGCCCAGCGGCCTGGAGTTTTTTGTAGTTGGCGGTAAACACTTTTGGATCGAGCTTCAACCGCTGCTGGCTGGCGGCGTCCAGTACGCCCAGCGGGGCAACCGCCGGACAGCGATTAAATTTCATGGTTTTAACGGGCAGGCGCGGGCCGCCTTCTTCTTCGGTGGGTGGGCGCCAGCGCCAAGCCTCTGCCAAGGCAGCCGCATCCATTTCCAAAAATAGCGCGGGATCATGACGCAGGTCAAAGACCAGCGCTGCACCACCCTGGGGATGTTCGGCCAGGACGCTGGCCACGGTAGTCTTTTCAAACTCGCCGGGATACTTGCCAGATGCATAGACAAATGGTTTTTTGTCCATGACCAGCGAGGCGATAGATTTTTTGTCGCGAACAGTCAGTAAATAATCAAAAAGCTTGGGCTGAGTGGTGCGTATCAGCTGGGCTACGGCAATCGTAGCCGTAACATCACTGAGCGCATCGTGAGCGTGGTCGTGCCCCAGACCATTCAGACTGGTTAAAAGTTCCAGCCGGTTGGTGGGCTTGCCCTTGCTGTCCACCGGCCATTTAATGCCGTCCGGACGGAGCGCCCGGGTCATGCGTACCACGTCCAGCAGGTCCCATTTGGACCGGCCGTTCTGCCACTGCCACTCGTACGGGTCGTAGAAGTTGCGGTAGTTTAAAAAACGCATGAACTCATCGTCAAACCGGATGGTGTTAAACCCGACAAAGATGGTGCCCGGCGTAGCAATTTCCTCATGGAAAACCTTAAGAAATTCGGCCTCGTGCATGCCTTCGGCCAGCGTTTTTTGCGGCGTAATGCCAGTTATCAGTACGGCATCCGGTTCCGGCAAAACATCGTCACTCATCCGGATCAGGTAGTTATGCGGATCACCAATCGGCTTCAACTGCAAGTCGGTGCGCTGCCCGGCAAACTGCATAATCCGCGCCTCCCGCGGGTTAAACCCTGACGTCTCCAGGTCATAAAAGAAAAAACTAGAGGTTGTGGATGTTGTTGTTCGCATCAGTAATGAATCCTTTTATTATACTAATGCCCAGGTCAACTTGCTCTCTTGCCTCAGTCTGAGGCGGGTCAGCACCTAGAAGCGTTTCCCTTACTTGACGTGTTGCTGCATACGGACCGCCAGACCCGCGGTTAAAGGCTGGCCGAACTTTTGCATACAGCCGCGCCGCGTCTACCACAAGTTCTTCCAGGACAGCTTCTTCAGGATCTTCTACTCGTTGCTCCAGTGCATCCAGCGCCTCCCTATATACTGGATTGAGCTCGGGGATACCAAAATCAGCGGTATTTTTAAATTCTTGACGTTCGTTTTTGCGAGGCATACCTTACCAACCAATACCTATCCACCTGACTCTCAAAACCCTGGTCCTGTCATCCTCCAGCTTGACTGGAGGATCCAGTAGAATAACAAGAATACTGGATTGTCTGGTCAAGCCAGACAATGACGAGGTTTTGAGAGTCAGGTCTATCCAGCTTGACTCTTAGAGCTATCTAATATCTACCTGTTGAAAGCGAAGCCCAAGCAGCTGCCTTGAAAAGTGGCAGACCTTGGGATTTTAGCCGACAGATAGATGTTAAGTAGCTCTAAGTATAATTTTACCACTAGAAATCCTACCTGTTAATACTCAACAGTGTGACCGTCAATATATATTTTGTTGCCGGGTTCTATGCCGGCGCGGATCAGGCCGTGCATGATGCCCATTTTTTTCATAATGTCGCGCAGGCGGGCGACGGCGTGGGGGTTGTCAAAGTCGGTGCGCATGGCAAATCGTTCGATCTTGCGGCCGGACACCTTATAACCATCTTTGATCTTTTCTACCTTCCAGGCGTCGTCTGTTTTGAGTGTCAGGACCGGCAGAGGTTCGCCAGCCTCTTTTACAATTTCTGCCTGCTTTTTACGGGCCGCCGCTACTTCAGCCTTCACCGCTCGCAATAGTTCTTTGACGCCTTGCCCGCTTTTAGACGAAATAGCCATTAGCTTGGTGCCTCTCGGTACGAGCTGTTTGAGTTCTTTTAGCCTGTCTTTGATGATTTGAGCATCCAACCCGTCGACTTTGCTCATCACGACTATCTGAGGTTTTGATGACATATCTATCTTGTAAGCTTTTAATTCCTGCTGGATGGTCTGGTATGCCCCCGTTAGATCGTCCTGGTAGGCGTCCACCAGGTGAATTAACACCTGAGTACGTTCTACGTGGCGCAGGAACTCGTCCCCCAGGCCCTTGCCTTCTGACGCGCCTTCAATCAGACCGGGGATGTCGGCAACCAGTAGGCTTTCGTCGTCAACGTCTACCACGCCTAAGTTTGGGGTAAGGGTCGTGAACGGGTAGTTGGCAATCTCTGGCCGGGCGTTGCTGATGACGCTGAGGAGCGTGGACTTGCCGGCGTTCGGCAGACCGACCAGGCCAACATCTGCGATCATCTTTAGCTCCAGCACCAGTTCTAAATCATCGCCCTGTTCGCCCTTTTCGGCCACACGCGGCGCTTGGCGGGTGCTGCTGGTAAAGTGAGCGTTACCGAATCCGCCCTTGCCGCCCCCGGCAATGATCACCTGTTGGCCATCTTGGGCCAGGTCAGCCAGTGCCTTGCCCTCTTGATCGTGCACGACTGTCCCCACCGGGAGCTTGACGACCAAATCCTGGCCGCTACGACCGTGCATCCGCCGCTTGCCGCCACCCTTGCCGCCTTCGGCCAAAATCTGCTTCTGGAAACGAAAGGTCGCTAGCGTATTCTGGTTGCGGCTGGCTTCAAAAATGACGTCGCCGCCATTACCGCCGTCGCCGCCGTCCGGCCCGCCCTTATCTACATAAATTTCATGCCGAAAACTGACAGCACCGTTGCCGCCATCTCCCGCTTTCACCGAAACCTTGACTTTATCCACAAACATATAAAACCTATTATAACAGAGGTGGTGTAATTTTTACAGAGACACGAACTGAACCACCCCACACTTCGTCATGCCGGACTCGGGTCAGGGTATCCAGTTTATAAGGTTTTCTTTTCTTACTGGATTGTATCTTAAACCCGGAACCACCTGCAGGTATACACTTGGTTCCAGGGAGAGCGAGCAAAGTAACTGGATTCAGCTGGACTCGTTATGTAAGGCCAGGCTGACACCGGAATCATCTCGTCTCCCCAGATAGGCTTGGCAATCGATCACGAGGTTGCGTGTTCAAGACGCCCATAACCTACAATCCTATTGTAGCCCATCTGGTGCGAGACCATCGGCGTAGCTCCCCTTAACGTAACTTGAAGGAGAAGCCATGAACCCAATGGTTGGATTTGATGTTGCCAAAAACACGGTAGTCGGTACCGTGCTGGACACGGGCTGCCAGCTGCTGGTTCCACCAGCTACGATTCGGAATACTGATGAAAGCTTACAAGCCTGGCTGGCCGGGCTAAAAGCGCAGTACGGTGAGCTCACGGTCTGCTGCGAATCTACCGGTTACTACCACTACCCGGTTGTTCGGGCCTCTGTGGCTCTTGGCCTGTCGTGTCGAGTGCTTAACCCGATCGTGACTAAGCAAGCCACTAAAGCAACAATCCGCGGCAAGAAGACTGACGCTTCTGACGCTGTGCTCATTGCCCGGCTTGGCTTACGAGGTGAGGGTGTCATAACAACCGACGTGGATAACCAGGCGAAAGTGCTGTTACGGGTGAGCGACAAGCTCCAGGTCATGAGCCAGAGCTTAGTTCTTCTGGAGCGCTCAATGGCAGAACGGCGGATTGTGCCTCCGGCTGGTTCAGAGATCCACTACCAGGCTTGCCTGGAGGCGTTGAAAGTCGTTATTGTCCGGTACCGTACAGCCGTCATAGCCAAGGTGCCCCGGGACACCCTTGACCTACTGACCAGCATTCCAGGCGTTGGAGACAAGACTGCAGCCGTACTGGTGGCCGAGGTAGGCGATATTGCCCGCTTTGCTTCGGCTGAGAAGCTGGTTGCCTATGCCGGTCTGGACCCAAGAGTCCGGCAGAGCGGCATAAGCCTGCACCGCAATACCAGGCTGACCAAACGAGGATCACCAAGCCTCAGGCGAGCCATCTACACGGCTGCCAATGTGACGCGCCAGCACGATGCCGGGGTAAAAGCCTATTACCAAAGGAAGCGAAAGGAAGGCCGTACTCACACCGAAGCCATGATACCAACCTGCAGAAGGCTCTTAAACAGGATCTATGCCGTATGGACAGAACGAAGGCTGTACGAGAAGAGAACAGAGAGAACAGGGTCTCACCCAGAAGAACGGGGTTGACTTTTGGATACGAGGATTCCGGCTCGGGGGCCGGAATGACAGTGGAGGGCCTTGAAGGTGTGGGGTGGTTCAGGTAACGCTAGTTGTAGTTATGCTATATATATTTTATAGTCATCTCATGACAACGTACGGCTTACAGCCAGGCGAATACAGTTTTGACAATGAAGGTCAAGGCTTCACGCCAGACACAAGCGACCGAGTGATAGAAATGTGGGAACAGCATGGGTTTTGCGTTATTCAGGACGCCTACGAGCCGGGATGTCTTACAGTGCTACAAGATGGCACAGACCAGCGATGGGCGAGTGCAACAGCTGCCGGTCAGATAGAAAGTCTGGATGGAGACACACGCTACATCACCCCCAAAAGCCAGCCAACTACAGAGGAGGGAGTAGACATAGTACTGGCGAACACGGCTAATGCGATCAATACAGCAGGGTTATCCAGTATGGTGGTCAGGACCCATGATCGTGACCTTATCAAAGGCTCGATGCCCTATAAAACTACTCCTGGCTCTGAGCTAAAAGTACCAGCGACTGCTTATGGAGGTGCCTTGCTTGGTATTGTGCAAATAGAAGGTGAGACGCAGGCTACTATCCAGCGATCCAGGGCCTTACTGCCAGGAACGACCACCGTAGCGCAAGGAGTGGAACTTTCTGAAAACGATCTGCTTCTTATTCCCAACCGCTGGCAGCCTTTTAACAGAAAAAGGCCCGTGTATCCCCAGATTAATCATGTAACTTCGGAGGATAGCGCCAGGAACGATACAGGCACATTCCTCACCTTCACTTTTTAAAGACTTGCCAGTTCCCTATCCCGCCTGACTCTCAAAGCCCCAATGCACAACTGTCATTCCCCTGATCAGGCTAAGAACCATCGAGGGGGATATGGATGATGCGGGTCTTGAGGATTGGGTGCAATCGTATTTTATAGAGATATAAACCAAAATCTTTCTGAATTTACTTCAGAAAGATTTTGTCAATTATGAGGGGAGAGCAGCTTGGGCAAAATGTATTTCATTTTGCCGGCGCGATCAGGGGTCCCCATGAAACCTGTTTCATGGGGTAGGGTGAGAGGGGAAATCATCCCCTCTCCATTACCGGTAAATGAACTTTTGGAATTTGTTGTGCGCAGGTTCCCAGCCGCTGTAGCCGGTTGCACCCCAGCCCGCAAGTCCGTTCATGTCCGAATATTTGATCATGGTGCCATCCTCTGACACGGCCTCTACCACGCCCACATGGCCCCAGCCGCCGGCGTCTGTCTGAGCAACAGCACCAGGTCGCGGCGCACCGCTGACAGTCCAGCCGCTTGACGGTGCATAGTTGTCCCAGGTGTTGGCATTACCCCAGTTAGCAGGCACTTCGATCTTGTTGGCGGCATACCAGGTGCACCAGCCATAGTCGTAGCCATTGTGGCCGTAGATGGCCGCACCGCCCCACGCCACCCCGCCGCCGCCAAATGTTGCGACGTTCAGCACAGCCGAGGCTTTGGTGCCGTCCGGAATGACAATTCGACGGCCTACAACCAATCCAGATACTTCGGCGTCGTTAAAGGCGTCTATGGCTGCTTTGTTGGCGCTATAGGTCCGCGCCAGTTTGGCAGACGTGTCGCCGGCCTTTACCAGATAGACAATGCCGTTTACCGGCGGAATATAGAGTTCCCGGCGGCTCGGCAGCTCGTTACTTTCGATATTGTTTGACCAGCGGATACTGTCAGATGTCACACCAAATCTGGCAGCAACCTTGGCGAGCGTATCACCGCGTTTGGTCACATATACCTGGATGTCTTTATAAGATTTAGAAGCCGTGCTTATAATTTGCGGCTTAGCCACCACGCGGCTGTCCGCAGAGCTGGTGGCCAACTGGCCGCTGATGGTGTCCGCCTGGTTCACCACCGCCGTAGACTCCGGCAGGCTGGCCATCAGCGCCAGGTGAACTGCAATGTCAGAGGAAGATAGTTGGTCAAGAGGGCTTGCAGCGACGACATCACTGGTCAGGGCACTTTGTTTGATTGCCTGGCTGGTGTTTGGTGTCCGCAGCACAAACCCTATCACGGCCAAAAGCAAGGCTGCATTCGCGGCCACCAGGCTGTAGCGAATGAGACGTCTGCGGGATTTAGCACTCCGGCCAAGGCCGGGAAGAAGCGTTTTGGGCGCTGATCTGGCACTTGGGCGCCGACTAAGCGTCTGGGTAATAGTACGAATAGCATTCTCCGTCCGCCGGCTGGCGGAAGACCGCTGATTGGTTCTTATTTGTTATATCTGCAGAGGTGTTCGACCAACTCTGCCTACTGTAATAATCAATCAGGGAGGCAACTTGACCTGCCCCGGTGTAAGGTGTGGGCCAAAAGTATGCAAGTTGCGCCCATAATTATACCAAGAAACCCCAGGCATGCAATAGTCCCACCCCTGTTACACCCCTGTTAGGATAGGTAGTATCGGGAGATCGTATACTATGCTGTAGGGAAAGCATCGACAATCAGGGCTGAGTATACGCACTACACTACACGCTTGTTTATCTGTAAAGCTGGGCGTGGGTACCGATGGCCGCAAACTGTGCGGTGTCTTTGTCCAGCATTTCGTAGTGTGCACGCCAATCCCCGCCAAAGGAGATGGAACGAAAGCCCTTCCATTGGCCGATCAACGGGTGATTATACAAATCAGAATGGTAAGGGTCATTTTGAAAAGGTTTCAAGCGCCTTGGCAAAACGTTTTCTTTGGGCCGGTTTTAATTTCTTATACTGTTTCTTAAATTTTGAGTGGTACTCTAGTCGCATAAGAGAGCTACTTCTCTAGGTCGGCTATCATGTCGGCGGCGTTCTTGAAGGGGCCGTGTATGTTACGGCCTGCTTTACGGTCAGCCCTGGCTTCGCGCATGATTTTTTCCAGGTAAGGTGTTGGCCTAAGGGGCTCCAAGTCAGGTGTGAGCACTATACGGCTCGCGCGCACTGCCTGCATGGTTGCCGCCAGCATAAAACTAGTCGTAGACAAGCCGATAGAGGCGGCAAAATCCGCTATTTGCTGTTTGGTTTTGTCGTCGGTTCTAATGGTTAGGGTGGCGTTGCTCATAATAACAATTGTATTGCAAATGATTGCAAAGTGCAAGGCTCGTACATTTACTGGCAGAGGGTCTTGCAATGTTGGGCGGTGAGGGCTTCGTGTTCAGCCAGGGTGCGGGAGAAGTAGGTTTTGCCGTCGTCGCCGGCCACAAAGTAGAGGTAGTCGGTGTCTGAAGGGTGGGACACTGCCTCAAGTGACGAGTTGCTCACGTTACTGATAGGACCCGGCGTAAGGCCGGGATGCAGATAAGTATTATACAGAGAATCATAGACCAGGATCTGATCCCGGCTGAGTGACTGGATTTGGCCGCTCAACACAGCTCCGTAGCTGGCGGTAGCGTCCGATTGCAGCAGGCGGTCCTCACGCAGGCGGCGGAGGAATACCTGGGCAACTGTCTTTTTATCGGCGCTGTCGCTGACCTCTTGTTCGATGATCGAGGCCAGGATGACCCCCTGGTGAACCGTCAGGCCCTGGCGGACAATCCCGGCCCGCAGTTCCGGCGTCAGGAACTTCTGCATCTGGTCCAGCGACGATCCTATGATGGTCTGGGGGCTGGTGTCGGCTGTCTTTTGAAAAGATTCAGGATAGAGATACCCCTCCAGACTGGCATCCTTAGGCTTATCTACCAGTGCCGGATGGGCGGCGTAGTTGCCGGGCTTCAGGGCTTCATCCACTGACGCTGCGCTGAAACCGTATTTGGTTATTAAGGCAGTACGAATCTGGTCCAACCGCTGGCCGGGCACAATGGTTACCAGATCCGTCGCCACTCTGCCCTGAGTAATCACATCAGCAATTTCCGACACTGACAAGCTGGGACGGAGCGTGTAGGTACCGGCCTGCAAGTATTGTCCAAGATTATTAGTCCTGAAATACCATTCAAACGCCCAGGAAGTACGAATCAGGCCAGCTGCTTTCAGGGAAGCACTTACTTCCTGGGCCGAGGCACCTTTGGGCACGGTAAAAAGCACGCTCCTTTTGGATGCGCCCACCGGCCGAAGATTCTGGTTATACACCCGGCGAACCATGAATACGCTACCGGCCAGGACAAGCACCAGAACCACAAAACCGGTAATGATTATTTTTCGCCAGTCTTTCTGCTTGCGGCCGCGGGATCTCATACTTTTAGGCCGCCTTTCAGGTAATCCTCCAGTATGTAGGTGGCGGCCAGGGCGTCGATGTCACCTTTGGTAAAGGGCTTGCCGCGAGCGTTTAGTTCTTGTTCTGCCTGATGGGAGGTCAGGGCCTCGTCCTGCATATGCACCGGGACAGTAAAGCGCTCCTGGAATTCTGCTGTGAACTGCCGGGTTGCAGCCGTCTGGGCTGTTTCTCTGCCTTCCAGGTTCCGTGGCAGGCCAATCACTACTTCGGCTATGGATTCTTCACTCAACAGCTTTTTAAGCCTGTCCCAGAAAGTACCGTCGCGCACAAGCGTGGCGTGCGGGTGGGGGAGCCGGGCAAGAGTGTTGGTCATAGCAACGCCAACCCGCTTGCCACCCACATCAAGCGCTAGTACATTATGGATTTTCGTTGGTGTTACTGCCATTATCTTTGTTCTCAAATATAATCGTGATTTTACTGGTGCTTTTTGGCGTGGATTGGACCCAGAAGGGGCTGTAGGAAACTTCGACTTCGTTGATGCCGGGACGGCCTTTGAGCAGGTTTTGGATGTCGCCGCGCTTTTTGCCCACGACTTCATTTTTAATGGCATCTTCATTCAGGTCTGGTCCAGCCACGACAGTTGCTTGCAGAGACAGCGTCATCTGGCCGCCTGCACCTTTTTTTTCTACCTGGATGGTAGCCGCGGCCAGCCCATTGTCGCGGATGACTTGTTTGGATGTATCGATGCGTTTCCTGGCGTCTTCTTCGATGAGTTTTTTTAGGTCGTCTTCTTTGACGCCCAGCATCGTAAAGACGGTTGTGGATGTTACCGTCACTTCGCTGGCTTCGTCGCCTACGTTCGGTTCGCTGGTCACGACGGGCGTGTTGGCGTTCAGGGTTTCTGCTATGGGGTAGCTGCCTTCTTTTTTGATGTCTTCTTTCAGATCGTCCGCACCTTCGCTCCCGGTCCGTTTGGTGATAGCGTCCTTAGCTTTATTGACGTCGTCTTGGGTTATGATCTTGACGATTTTGCTTGTCCCCCCGGTCATAGCAGCATCGTTGGTACCAGTTACCGATGAATAACCTGCCACAATAAAATCCTTGCCAGCAGCCACGTTATACTGTGCCCCCGGCTTTTGGGCAGCAACATCAACCGCCTTACGGAACTGACAGCTCCCGTTACTGTTGTCTGGGAACGAAGCTATCGTCACCTCGCTTTCCGTTGTGAAAGCTAAGTTATCCGTACTTACGCTGGTTCCGGCCGGAATAGTAGGGGTACCGCCAGCACAATCGACAGACAATGTAACACTTCCAGAAGCCGAGGTGCCTTTGTCCTTTTCACCGGTGGCGGCCACTTTTTCAGTGTCGGTTTTGCGGAATTCTTTGCTGATGGCCGGCACTATGCCAGCTTCCTGGTCCAGGCTTTCTGCGGCCGGATCGGCAATGATGGTCAGGTTCGTGTCCAGGTTACTGGTGTCGGTCTTCAGCGTAATGGTGGCCTTGGGCATGACCACAAATGCCATCACCCAGCCGACTATGAGGATGACCAGGCCGACAGCCCCTAGAAGCAATTTAGTCCGGAACTTTTCAAAGTTCGGGATCTTTAGTCTTTTGCCAGCTTTTTTGGCACCGGCATCCTTGGACTTTTTGCCCTTTTTGTCAGCAGTTGCCAGAGGCGCCTCGCTGTTGTCTACCTGTATGGGGTCATCGTCTTCCGGCTGATCAGACAGATCACCCACCGGGGCTGACCTGTCCGGCTCATCGCCGCCGGCCTGTTCCCGGGTGGCTGATGGAGTGGGCGGTATTTCCGGTTTGCTTTGCGGTGTCCGGGCCACGTGCAACCCCACCGCACCGGCCAGCGGCATGAGGGCGGATTCCGAGGACACAAGTACCACGTGCTTTTTGGACTCGTCGGCCACACGCTTTAAAAGCTTCATGTTCACCACGCTCTGGAATACGGCAGCCCGCTTGGGCAAAACCAGGGCTACGATCTTCTTGGGCGAGCTCTGGAGTTTGTCTATAACAGCCGTAATTTCGTCCTCTACGTCTATGTAGACGATGTCCTTCTGGTCATTCATGCGGTCATTCGTACGATCATCAGCCACGGCTTACCCCCAGCTGTAAAATCCTAAATCCTACTATCGAAACTCTAAACAAATCCAAATATCTAATGACCAAAACTTGTTCCCCAATCAAGCTGAGGACAGGCTCTCGGCTCCGATCGGGGATCCAGAACAGGCTCGTAGCTGTTGTTTGGAGCATTGGAACATTTGGATTTTGATATTGTTTAGGATTTAGGGATTCGGATTTAGGATTTCTCATGGTAGTTATACTCGTAACATTCTATCAAGCTTCTCGCGTATAGACCCGGCTGGCTGGTTGCTGTCCTGCTGCAAAGTATCCAAGCCGACACGCAGCAGGCCCATGGCAGTAATGAACGTATGATCTGCTACATTACCAGTTTTGTCCAGAATGCCTACTACTTGTTCTGGCTTAATGTGCTGGATGACCGGCTTGCGCGTAAAGGGCAGGTCACGGTACCAGTGCTTTTCGGCCAGCGCGTCTACCAATATGTCCAGGGACGAACCGCCGCCGCAGAGCAGGATGCGATTGGGCAGGTGATCCAGTTTGGTAAATTCACTCAGCGCCAGTTCCACGCCGCTGGTCCAGACGTCCAGGGTTTTGTTCAGGATTTTCTCTGCCGCCACCTTTTTATTCTGCGGCAGGCGGTTAGTACTCAGGCCAAGCTTGAGTTCCTCTGCCTGGGCAAAAGTCACGCCCAGTTCGCGTTCCAGCGTCCGGGTGTAGGCCCGGCCGCCAATGCCGAACATCTTTGTCCCCTGTACGCCGCCTTCGTTTATAACAGCAATGTCCGTGGTCCCGCCGCCGACGTCCATCAGGATGGCACTCATGGTAGCGTTGGGGTCGTCGCCAATGACTGACCGGGCCACCGCAAACGGCTCGGCCGCTACGGCCAGCAGGTCCAGGTCCAGCTCCTCAGCGGTACGCTCCAGTGCTCCAATATGAATCAGAGGCGCAAAGGCGGTGTACAGCTGCACAATCACGTCCTTACCCTGAAAACCCACCGGATTAGTCACCTTGTAGCCGTCAATGTCTATACCTACCAGGGCGCTGTTTACCAGACGGATTTCCACCTCTTTGCCGCCCAGCTCCCATGCCAGGTCCTGTTTAGCTTTCTTTTCGGCGCGCTCCTGTACCAGGGCAATGATGCGCTCCAGTTCTGCCACGTCCAGGGGCTTGTCTGCATTTTTGCGCGTGCAGCGGACCGTAGTAGTGGTGCCTTTGACCAGCTCGCCGGCAATGCCAATGACTGCTGTTCGGGCACTCACCCCGGCTTGTTGCTCTGCCTGGGACAAGGCAGCATCGCAGTTAGCAACCACGGCGCCAATGTCCGAAATTGCCCCGGCTTGCATGTCGGACAGTTCCTGATGGGCCCGGCCCACGCCAATGATCTCTAACTTGTCGCCAGCCACCCGGGCTACCAACACCTTTACAAACTCTGTACCAATATCCAACCCCACCAGATACTGCTGGTTGTCGGCAGGAGTGGACTTGGTTTTCTTTAATACAGAGCTGGAAAGAGCCGAGAGTTTATCAAGCATAATCTTTACTATTCTATCACGATATCAGGGCTTACTGGTCAATCTTGCCCTGGTTGCCCGCAAGGTACCCATCAGTGTATCATTCGTCTTAAATATGGTAAAAGCCTAAGGAATTTGACTTTTCAGCACACTTATTCGATTATACACATACGTTCGAACCTACCAGAACCTCCGGAAGAAAACGATACCTTTACTCCATTCCAGACGTTCAGCACGATCAAAAGGCTTAGGCCTAATTAACATCTACCTGTTGAAAGCGAATCCTAAGCAGCTGCCTTGATTTTTCACCGCGTCTTCCCGCGCGATTTTGAGTGATGTCTATACCTATCTAGATTGACTTCTTCGACAGCTTTCTGTAATAAGAGACTCATGCCTGAATATACGGAGGAATATAATGGCCTCCTGCCCGAAAATCGGCCGCAGCCACTGAGTCTAGGGGACCAAACCACTGAAGGCGCCCTGCTGCCTGCTGCCCTGGCAGGTGACTCTGCCTCTGTTGAGAACCGTGCCGCCTGGCAACGCCTGATCCCGGAACCTTCCAGCCCCTATCCGGAACCTAAGCCCGAAAACCCTGCGACTGTGCCTGCCGCGCCTGATTTAAATAAGCTACTGCGCAAAAATCTGAAAGATGCAGAGGCCGTACGGACTTTACTTGACTACGTGCCCCTGCAAGACGCCAGCAGAACCCCTGACACCACCCTCCCGGAAGCCCTGACCGTACGGACAGTCAGAAACCAGCATGGTATACCGTACTGGCTCGGAGAACCGGAGACGCCGCCGGAGACGCCGCCTCCGCCTTGGGTCAAAACGATACTTGGCGACACCGAACATACCCTGGAAGCCCTTTCGCATCTCACACTTATGGATGGTAAGGCCGCCAGACGCCTCATGGGAGTCAACGCCCCTAAGACCGTAGACAGACTTATTCAGGAAGGCATTTTAGACCAGCCGGTTGCGAGCCTGCCCTTCAAGCTTGGCAAAATGCTGGTCTGGGACGCCTGCCAAATCCATAAACAAAAGGTCATATCAGAAGATCCGGACGACACGTGGCGCGAACGGGCCGCCTGCCGCGGGAATAGTGCGGTTTTTTTCCCGCCCATGGAGACTACCTCCACCTTTGAAAAGAGAGCAGCCCAAGCCCGGGCCAAGGAAATATGTGAGACTGAATGCCCCGTAGAGCAAGCATGCGCAGCACATGCACACAACCGTAAAGAGACCTACGGCACGTGGGGCGGACAGATACTCAACTATCTGGACTTTTCCGAGGAAGAACTTCAAAATCTGGACGAAGGGCTACGCATCATACAGGAGCGGAAGGCGATAGCAAAAAGCCAGGGGCTCAAGCAAGTGGATCTTTTACGCCCTATTGGGCCAGATGACCCCGGCAAATCAGGTAAAGGTATCCGCAGTCTTAAAAAAGAGGGAGAGCTATACATTGCCCCTCGGCCGATAGAGAAAAGGCCTATCTTACTTACCCCGCCGCCTCCGCACATCCCAGCGATAGAGAGCATCAGCGAGGCAATACCCCGACTAGTATCTGAGGCCGCGGACACTCTCCCTGCAGAAAGCCCGATAGAAGTTCATGCACCTCAGGAAACTGCACTTGTACCAGCCGTGGATGCAATCGAAACAACCACCCCGCACGAGGAAGGCGTTACCTACGAGGAGATGCTTGCCAACCTTGAAGGAACGGGCCTCAGTCCGCGCTTCTTTGAAATATTTGGAGCCGTTGGCAGCCATGAGGCCAAGGGGCTTTTGTTGCAGCAAGTCATCAAAGAGGGAGGGCGCGTTACTCCGCCGCGCCTCAAAAGAATACTACCTGAACTGTGTGAAGTAGCGGAAGCCGACTGGAAACCCGCAGAAAAAGTGGGCTTTACCTACTATAAAGGCTCGTTTGAACCAACCGGCCTTGCCAAAGGCATCCAGGGAGAAAAATGGCTGGAGAGCTACGAGCTAACACCAGACGATTTGTTACTGGTGATCGCACTCACGGGCTTGTTAGGAGCCTTGAGCTTGCGTCACCCTGATTTTTCCCTACAAGTCGTTCCGGGCACTGGCCAGCTGCAAGCCATATTGCCAATGTCTCAGGCCAAGGTAGAAATAGTTTACGATCTCCTTACACACCCCAAACAATCAAAAGGTGTCGGTATCAGTGAAATACAGGGGTTTTCAGATAAGTTTATGGACCAAAAATATATAAGAAGAATGTCCCAAACCAGAGCTGCGCTCCTAGCCCTGGAAAGTAGCGGATTGGTTCGGGTAGAGCATGCCGAGGAAGAAAACGACCGTCAATATACCGTCACCGATCCCGTAAAAGCAACCAAGCTCAAACCCCGAACAAAGCTCAAACAAGCTATGACCGAATTTATACAAACCCAGCTGGACCAAGGGACAGAGGAGTTTACTTTCAGCGCATGCTATCAGTCAGTCCTCTCCTGGCTTGCCGAGGAAAAAATAGAGGTGCAACCCAGTGACGTGTTAAAGTCAGTCCGAAACGCCTTAGGTAAAATGACCACCGTCGAATCTAAGGGTAGCTATAATCCAGGCAGTCAGAGTCGCACCAGAGTCACTATTGAACCTCCGCACGTACCGGCATTGACCGAGCTTATTGCTGTCATTGACGCCGTAGCCAACGGCGATCAGGAAGCAATACGCCTTGGCCACCAACTGGCCAGACAGATCCTTACCGACAATGAATCTGTGCGGACCTTACTGAACAAGGCCTACTCGTTTTCCCAGGGATCTTCACAACCACTCCGCCAAACAGGCCAGGAGCTCTATGACATTTTACAAAACAGAGGTCTTCCAACGGACAGCAAGACACTGGCAGAAGTCTACACAAAAACTTACAAAAGACCTATCAACCCCCCACATGTTCAGGACGCGTTAGCTAGTCAGATCGAGCAGGGTGCCTTGAAGCGCACAGAAGGCACGGGCGAAACTTCTAAAAGAAAACGCTATCTTTACTCCATCCCGGAAACCCAACAAGTTCAAGAGGCTATCTCCGAGTGAACCTAAACAAGTACAGCTTTGATGCGGCGCACGCCTGCTGAGGAGGCTTCTCCATGATATGAGAGGGGAACATCCCCTCTCATCGCGCGGGGCGGCGAAATAAATTCGCCCGCTCCGGCTGCTCTCCCCTGGACCGCTAAACAAACACCGCTTTGATGCGGCGTACGCCTGCAGAGGAGGCTTCTTCTTTGATGATTTTTGAACTTTTTGCCGCCCGAGCGGATACTAGCTACATGGAAGGTGATCGACCACCCCCTGAAACGGCGCTGACACCGCTCAGTTTTGACCAGGTGTATGGTATAGATGCCCTTCGGCGGCTGTTTGAGGAGCCAGAGGCACCGCACCAGATACGACCGTTAGTCGACTACCCTGAACCGCCGGAGCGCATGCGTGAGTTTACCATGAGAGTCTTGCCGGGGGTAAGCGATGCTATCACCGAACTTTCTGGCAGAGAACTCAATGTCCTGACCCACTGTTTGCTGGAAGGATACCACAACCATGGGCAGCGCCATTGGCGAAGGACGGCTCACTACCGGTCGGCCGAGGCCTACCTGGGGGTATATGAACCGCCAAAGACTTTTGATGAGATACGCTATGGCATAGACCCCGGGGTATCGCTTGAACGGGTTCAGGACACTATAAAAAGCAGATATGCTAGTCCGCAACGTACCGAAACCCTGCTAAACCTCGTAACGACCGTGGTCCGCAGTAGCGGCATCGACACCCGGTTCTATAAACCGCCAGAATCCAATCTGCAGAAAGCCGCTGCCCTTCCGTTCGACAAACCCCAGTCCAGATACGCCGACCGGTTGCATAACCCCGTACCGCTCGTCAACTATCCTGAACCGCCGGAGCGCCAGCAGCAATTTGTAGCCGAAGTCCTGCCCGCGGCAGTCAGCCAGACGGTGCGGGAATTGCCAAGCAAAGAGCTTGCAATTGCAAGTCTATCTCTGGCACAAAGATACAAAAAAGACAGAGGACACCGGCTCGTAAACGAAACCTACGACACCGCACTTGACTATCTGGGGCTCTACCATCCTCCTAAGGCGCCTGACGCGACTTATCCGGTTCATCCCTACGCCGCGCTAAGGCGAATCCGGGAGGATCAGAGCAGTATAACCGTCCCAGATGCAGAAAACCTCCTGATGCAGGCCCAAAACGCTGTCCAAAGCGGCAGTTCAGATTACGCCTTCCACACGCCCATAGAGCTCTACCGGGACGACGATTGGCTGGAGGGCCGGGATGAACACTACCGCCAGCTATTCTATGACCGGGAAGACGACACGGTTCGCTCCCTCACCCACCTGGCACTTACAGCAGGTAAATTGCCCCCAAGACCTATTACCAGAGGTATGATTGCGGAACCAGTGTCCGCTATCTTGGAGCACCATGAGAAAGCGGCCAAATGGAAAGAGGGGCAGGTTGCAATTTTTGGCTTGCTGCAGCCGGAAAAAAACCTGGAACGCATCACGGCGTTGACGGCGCATATAGTTTGGACGTGGGAACGGGCATGGCGCTATCACAATCAGCGGCAAGGTTTGACCGATACGGACAACCCTTCGCCATTTTTGGATCTTCGGGGCAAGCGGTTCGAACCGGGAAATCTGAAAGAGCCTGCAGTGCAACGAGTCATCGAAACAGCCGCGGCTGTTATTACCATACTGCAGGCTGGCTATCCGGACGGCACACCGGGAAAGACATTTAATATGAATCTAGCAAGATTTATTGCCAGATTTGGCCCGGACTACGCCACAAAATGGATCGCGGGCGACATTATTCGAGACGACTTTTACGAACGCGGACTCGACGCCGAGGAGCTGCTTCAGGTTATGCATCCCGCCGCGCGGACAGCTATCGCCATCAACTACAACCGGGACCCGCTGGTCGCTACAAAACGCATCTGGCATCAGTACACCACAACACTGAGCTATCAAAATCTCATGCAGCAGACGAGCTGGGATAAGATGCGAACTATGAAAGTTTTCCCACCTTATGTGCGTTTTCAGATTGCCAGACACTATCCCACAGGGAACTCAGAAGGCGTTATACAGTCAATTGCGGAACTGCCTTCGGGTACTAAGGGCTTAGCACCGTCGGAACAGGTAAAAGCAGTCCTCAGCTACCGTAATCCGGAGGCTAAATTTGAGGAACTTGCCAGGCGCCTGGAGCGCTTGGAGACATTAGCCGACGAGGCTCAAGAGCGGCTTGGGTGGAGCGCCCAAGAGGTTAGGCGACTTTTCCCGCCTGGCGAGCTGCGTAAAATCGCCCTCAAGCCCGGCGACCCCCTGGATGAAATCCAACGTATAGCCGAAAATTATGAAGACTATTTTTCTACGGCAAACCTCATGGGAGAACACCAGATCACCAGCGAGCGTTGTTGGACGCTCTTCCCAGACCACATACGGAGAAAGCTTGCCAGGTATGTCAACTGTCGGGACAAAGCCAAAGAAATGGTGGTCACTTCGCGGCAGCTCTCAAAAGAGTTTTCCCTCCCTGATCGCCTGATCACAAGACTGGCAAGTGAACGTACGCTGAAAGGGGCTCGCGCCAGGGCCAAGCTTATAGCGAACGCCCGAACCGATTGTCCCGGGAATGTCAGCCAAAACACCTGGGCGTGGGCCGCCCTCAGACTACCTCATGGCAGCTACGAAAAACGGCTCAAGATTGTTGCTGCTTATTACAATGCTCTACGGGCTGCAACGCCCCTATCACTGGATGCGTCTACACCACAGAGGAGGTCAAAATATATTTATTTACAGAATCAGAGTGCTGATGACCCGGCAGAGGTAGCCGTAGAAGGCGAAACTGGCGCGGGTGATGCCGCGGAACGGTTACATGAGCTGGCCGACCAAGCTGGCGTATCTTTCGACCAACTGGAAGCACTGTTGGATCACTTCACCAGTAACGAAGCCATGGATAGTGCAGACCTGGCCGCAACCCTGGAACAGCTACGACAAGCTGCGGCGCAAGACACTTAGAGCTAATTCAACTCTCCCTGCCAGCCAAAACTGAAGGTCTACCACTTTATATCTGTTTTTCGTTTTTGGTTCGTACCTACAGGTACGACCAAAAGCCGAGAAAACAAGATATAAAATCAAGGCAGCTGCTTCAGTTTTGCTTATAACAGGGAGAAATTGGATTAGCTCTAAGAACCCATCCAGGATCTCGCTCCCGATGCCAAAATTGCTCCATTTCGAGTACCAATTTGTTCTGGTTTGTCTGCCGTACCCGTGGGTACGGCAGACGGATCAGGGCGGTTTTGGGCCGGAATGGGCGGTTTTGGGCCGGGATTGGAGATTTTGGATGGGTTCTAAGAACCTATCCAAAATCTTTTCACCACGGCCGAGAGTAGTTTTCGGGTGTGAGCCGCTTGTTTTTTGTTTTGAAAGGTACCTATCGGTACCTTTCGGAGCACTAGTCTGATTAGAAGGCGAGCGGATTGCATGCGAACTTCTATGTGGAGAAGGGTCGGAGTCAGAGGAAAAGATTTTGGATAGGTTCTTAGCGTTCAACCTCTTCGAAGTCACTGAACTTAATATTGTGCATGCGGTCTTTTGTATAGTCCCAAAAATTCTTATCACGCCGCTTTTCTTCTGGCCGTCCGGCAAAATCAGTGACAGCCACGCAAAGTTTGAGCAGCTGTGTCTGCGCACGATCATCCCCAGGCCAGGGAGCTTCGTCATTTTTATTTGGCTTCAGTTCGGCAACGGCACGAACGGCATACCCCATGACGATTATCTTGCGTGTATTGCATCCCATGGCAACGATATCTTGTAGATTCTCCATCCTGTCCATGTCGCTCTCACCACTGGCCAGCAACCCTGCCAATACCGGCTCGGCACGTCGTCCCCTGTCGATGGCGTTAAACCATACAGACTTTTGCCTTCTGGTTGCGTCATCGTCTGCATCCAGATCCAGGTCCAATTCCCTGCCGACCCGGCGTAATGAATTCTCAAACTGACGCCAATTGGATGCTTGAGTCGCTACCGTAAATCCGTCTAGTCTATAGGGTTCGGCCCTTTCCTGGTCGGGCACTGGCAAAAGGTACGGCTCATCCAGGCCAGGCCAGTGCCGCGACTTTCCTGTCGCTTCAAGCGTCAGCAGTTCTGGCACGGCGTCTGCGTTCATCCTCGATTATGCTAGCACAGCTTTTATGCGGCGCACACCTGCTGATGAGGCTTCTTCTTTGGTGATTTTGAACCTTTTACCATCTTCGGACAGTTGGAGGGTGTGGTCTATGTGGGGGCCGCCGCAGATTTCAAAGCTGAAGGGCTTGTCTGCGCCGTCGGCGATCATTTTGTAGACTTTTACGGTATCGCCGTAACGGTCGCCAAATTGGCCCAAAGCGCCCTTTTCTTCCCGCGCAACCTTTGTAGGGTATTCTTGCCAGGAAACCTTCAGGTCTTTGGCTATTTGTTCGTTGACGATTTTTTCAACAGCATCCAGCTGTTCGCGGGTGACCTTTTCCGGGTGGGAGAAGTCAAAGCGCAGACGCTCTTCTGTAATGTTGCTGCCACGCTGGATGACGTGATCGCCCAGGACGTCCCGCAGTGCCTGGTACATCAGGTGCGTAGCGGTGTGATACTTTTTGTGCTGCATAGTTTGTCCGCCTAGGCCGCCCTTGAACGTACCCTTGGCAGCCGTTTGCGACCGCTCCCGCTGCTCTTTCATCTTGGCGTCAAATTGTTCCCGCCAAGTTTCATCCAGTTCAACACCTTGCTTAAAAGCCTCTTCTACGCTCAACTCAACCGGAAAACCATAGGTGTCATATAACACAAATACTGCTTCCCCCTGTGTCATCCCGGACTCCCGTTCTCCGTGGCGGGACTGCGAAGGATGAATGGCCCTGCCCGAAAGGTGACCTTCGGGCGCTGTCATCCCGGGCTTGACCCGGGATCCAGTTGAAGTTGAATCATTTTGACTGGATTCTGAATCAAGTTCAGAATGACGGACGGCAAAGAGCTTTTCAAATTCACGGAGGCCCTTTCTTAGCGTTTGGCGGAAAGCTTTTTCTTCGCGGACCAGTGTTTCTATCACTTCTTGACGCTTAGCAGCCACTTCCGGAAAATCATCGTGATAGATATCTGCGATGACGGGCACTATTTGCTCCAAAAAGTTCTGCTCTACACCCAGTTCAAAGGCGTAGCGGACAGCCCGGCGCACCAAGCGGCGCATAACGTAGCCCTGTTCTTTGTTGCTGGGCTTGATTCCGTCCACAGCCAGGAAGGTTGCAGCGCGTAGGTGGTCGGCAATAACCTGCATGGCGCTGGTGTGGCTTTCGTATTTTTTGCCAGACAGTTTTTGTAGCTCCTCGACAATTGGCCACAAGATACTAATCCTGAACATGTCCGACGAATCTATGGCCGCCTGGGCAATACGCTCCAGCCCACCGCCAAAATCGATGTTAGGTTTTTCCAGAGGCTCAAAGCCCTGGTCTGTGCGGCGGTACTGCATGAACACTTGATTGCCGATTTCGACAAATCTGCCCGAATCACTAGCTGGATGCGGTTCCCCAAAACCAGGCTTGTGGCTCCGCTCACCAAAGTCATAGAAAACTTCGCTATCAGGACCACAGGGATCGCCAATGGGCGTTTTGTCTATGCCGCCTGCGCGGCTCCACCAGTTTTCGCCGTCGTCGTAAAAGAAAATTCGCTCGCCTGGTTTTATGCCCCGTTTGTCGCCGTCTGCTTGGGAACCGATTTCGGCTATTTTTGCTTCTATGCCCTTGGACTCAAAAAGCTTTTGCCAGATGTTTGCTGCCTCGTCATCCCGCGGAATACCGTGTCGGTCGTCACCGATAAAACAGGTGACATAGATGTTGTTTGGGTCCAGCCCCACCACATCAACCAGGAATTCAAAAAACCACCTTATCTGATCTTCTTTAAAGTAATCGCCCAGGCTCCAGTTGCCAAGCATTTCAAAAAACGTGGTATGCCGGTCATTACCAACCTCTTCTATGTCTTGTGCCCGCAGACATGTTTGGCTGTCTACCAGCCGCGTGCCGTGGGGGTGCTCTTCGCCCAATAGGTACGGAATCAGCGGCTGCATGCCGCTGCCTGTGAAAAGCGTGGTCGGGTCGTTTTGCGGCACCAAAAGCGCCCGCGGGATCACGGCGTGACCACGCTCTTTGAAAAATTCTAAATAAGCGTTCCTGATTTGCTGCGCGTTCATCCCGTTACAACCCACTTCCCTTCCAACCGTTGGATAATGGTTGAACACGTCTGCATGGTTCGTTTGCATAGATATACTTTGTTGGCCTTTTGGGTTGTAACGGGATTCATACAGGTTAGACTCCAAAAAGGTATCGAACGTTTACAGAACGACTGAAGTAAGCACTGATAGTCAACCGTCAACCAATGATTGGAGGTCAGGTGGAATCTAATGGGACTCATCGGTCCTATTGTAACAGAGGAGCCTCAGCGTGAAAATTGTTACTGCATCTTTGTGTATTTCCCTTATGATTATAAAGTGAAGTCAGGGGAAATCATGGAACCTGAAGAGATCAAACTCCAACTTTACGGTACCATACCCCGCCCAGGGGCGTACCAGCTGGTAGGAGACTTGAGCACTACCGGACTAGATATAAAGTCCGCCGAGGAGCTGAGGGCTAGCCTGAAACGTACCCTGGAAGCCACAATCCCTGAAAGACTAGCTGTCCTTGTCTTATCGGAAGCCGACTTGAATGTCCTATCGCTTCACGAAGACCTAACCAAAGTACCGTCGAGTCGCTATGGAATACAAGTATTCTTCAGCGAGGAGTAACTTTTATAATTTCGTCCTGACCATCGCCGTTGTCAGTGGCGAGGTACAGGCTGTCGCCCGGTCCCATGACCACGCTGCGGATACGCCCGTACTTTTTCTCAAACAACACTTCCTGTGACTTCACCTTGCCGCTGTCATCCAAGTCCAGGATCCGAACATGCTGGTTTTTGAGTACCGCCATAGCCAAACGGCCCTCCAGACCTTTCCAGGACTTGCCGCTGATGAACGTCATGCCGGACGGGGCGATGGTAGAGCCGCCGGAGGTCCAGATGGGGTCTATGGCATTGGGGTATTTCTTTTTGTCTGTCATAGGGACGAGTTCGTTATACAGGGGCACCGGGTTCCAGCCCATGTTGCCCGGGCGGAGCGGATTGATCTCGTCATCTTTGTCCGGGCCGTGCTCTACGCTGTAGCCATATAATCCGTTTTTGGGTTGCGCGTACATAGCCAGACCCTGGACGTTGCGGTGGCCGTAGTTGAAGATACGCGGATCAAAGGCACCGCCCAGGTTGCCCGGAGCGGCTTTGCCATCACGGTCCACGCGTAGCACCTTGCCGCCCAAAGACCTGGGGTCTTGCGGCGTTGTGCCGGCAGCCGTATCACCCGTACCAATCCACAGAAAGCCATCAGCGCCAAACCGGGGCCGGCAGCCAGAATGCCGCCCAGGGAAGACGCCGGTGTTGACCGGCATACCGGTCACAATGTCTTTTTGCTCACCCAGCGCCGTGGCGTCATCATTCACCTTCCAACGGCTGACGCGTATATCCCGCGGTGTGTTATAGCAGGCGTAGACGTAGCGGTTGCTGGCAAAGTCCGGATCCACCGCCATCCCCAGCAGCCCGCCCTCGCCGCGGGCGTAGATATTTGAGATTGTGTGGAGCACCGCCTTTTTACCCTGGGAAATCTTACTAATAGTGCCGGCGCGTTCGGTAAAAATGAGTGTCTCGTTGGGCAAAAAGCCAACATCCCATACATTAGAAAGCCCGCTCAGCACCACCTCTTCGGTTAGCTCCGGAATACCACCCACACCCTGGCTGACCGCCGGCGCATTGTCCGGAGCAGGAGCCAAACTCCGCTGAAACCTAAAAACCAGTAACCCCGCAAGCACCACAACTATTAGGGCAATACTTCCAAATACGATAAGTATGCCCTTCTTCATACCATTAGCATAACCCATTTTGGGGTTAATATGTTCGGTTCCTTAGGCTTTGCCAATGCTTGGGTTGCACTTCTACAATCGAGGATCATATACTATATATACCTTGCGAAGCAAAAAAAGAAATAATCATCTTTACCAACTTATAAATCCCCTGTTATACATAGCCACATTTATGGTTGTTGTGGTTTTCTGGCGTGAACCGCTTATCACGCTACTCCTACTTATGTCCTTAGGTCTTGTGCTGAATGCAGTTACAGGCTGGCGATTGATAAAAGTATATCTAATTACAGCGCTTCTCGGTTGTGCTGCCGAAGTAATTTGTATTCAAGCGGGCGCATGGCAGTATGGCTCTCCTCAGTTTTTAGGAATACCTATTTGGTTGCCTTTTGTCTGGGGAAATGCATCAGTGCTTTTCTTCGAGCTGGCAGGCCAGTTTGGTCATACTCATGTAAGTACGCCTAAAAAACATTCCCGTCCGAAAAGAGCGTTTCGCTAAAGGTCCTCTAAATCTGCCAAGAGACGCATGAAGACACCGCAGGTCCAGGAAAAGCCGGGTTGGGTGGGGTAGCGGCCGGGGAGGCCCACACCGCCTTTTACCACGTCGTACTTTTCCCACAAGACGCCGGTTTGTTTGAAGACTTCCTGGTTCAATCCCAGCCAGAGGTTAGCCAAGCGGACCGCTTCTTCGTTAAAGCCGTAGCGGCGCAGACCGCTGATCACTATGTATTGGAGCGGCGCCCAACCGTTGGGGTAGTCCCACTGCCGCTTATGCCATTCCAGTGGTTCGGTGGAGGCCAAGCCAAAGGCTTGCTCAAAATACTGCAGCTGTTGGACGCAACGCTGCGCCTGCTCCGCTGTGGCCGCACCCGCCCACAGCGGGTAAAAGCCGGCCAGGGTTTTGAGCGGACGGCGTTGGCCGGCCTTAAAGTCGTAGTCATAAAAAAAGCCGGTCTGGTCGTCCCAAAAGTACTGGGTAATGAGTGTCCTGCGCTTGTCCAAACGCTCCCGCCACAGCTGTTGGCGCACCGGCTCGTGCTGTATCATCCAGTTTAAAATGTCTTCTTCGTATACGTACAGCTGGGCGTTCAGGTCTACCGGCACGAGCGTCTGTGGGCTAAAGGCAAAGCGGGTAGAGCGATCCCAGCCAGACTCATAGACAGACAAAAATCGCGAACCGTGCTTGGGATTGTAGCGGCTGAGGCCCAGTTCCGGCAGGTAACGGCGTTTGCCACACCATACTTCCTCGTATTCCTTCTGGGCAATCTGCATGACAGTGCCGAGCCAGGCATCATCTGCACCTTCGTGTTCGTAGATCTCCCAGGCCATCCGGGTCAGATACGGTGGCTGAGTGCGGCCACGGCTGGTGGTAGAGTTACGGGCCGGCACCAGCCCGAACTTGTCATACAAGTAGCACAGGTTGTCCACCATCCCCCGCGCCACCGCTGAATAACCGTCAGATACCAAACCCAGCAGCGTAAAGTACGTATCCCAGTAAAACTGGGTGCCCGTAAAATAGTGGCCGTTTGGCGCCATGGCCGTGTTTGGGAGGGGTACATATCCTAGCTGCATGATCTTGTTTCGCCAGCCCGCCTCTGGCCGTTTGCCCGGCGCAAAAGCTACCTGACCCCAGTAATCATGAATGTAACCAGTCACGTCCTGATAGTTCGTAAGCATGGGCTTTATTGTACAGGAGCCGGATGGGTTTGATCCCTACCCACGCCTATTTGCACAGGGTCGTACCCTGAACAAAGGGGTTGGCTGGTTTATACTTGGGAATCTTGGTCGGACGAGCCTGAACCGCCCCCTGCGGGTATAAGCACAAGATCGCCGCCACTACAGGTTGCACCCGAATCACCAGGGTAGGAAACTCGTGCCAGCACGTGCGGGTCGCCCTCGTACTCTACTTCGCCAAAGGTCTTCAGCTTGTTGGGCCGGGGGCTAGCCGCGGCCGCATCTTCTCCTGCTAAAGCATGCAAGGTACAGCCCTCCGGGCCAAACGGCACCGTGTCATCGTGGCCGTCAAATAACTGCAACTCTGTATAGCCGTCATCACCAAGCTCGTAGCGCCCAACCTGCATGACCCCAGTACGCTCGACCACCTCCAGCGCAGAGTCGTCTTGGCCGTCAGTTACCTTTTGTTCGATTTCGTCTAGCACTGCCCGCCAGGTGTCCCGCTCCTGTTCTAATACATCATTGTGGGTTTCGCTGATTTGACCCTCTTTTATCTGGTCGCCCTCAAGGCACATGTCCCTGTCCGCGGCCCCTAAAACATCCACAACCACCAACTCATTCAGTACGTGCGGCATACTGATAAAACAATTCTCCTCTGACCCATCTCGAACCACATCCACCCAAACGTGAGATGAGGTTGGCAGGATATCCTGTTCTGGCGATGGAGCATCCCCACTGCAGGCACCTGCAAAAAGAGTTCCTGCCACCAGTAGTCCTGGTATTTTTGTTCCGTATGTCATTCGCATACTATAGCACCTGTCCACCCTCATTTTTCTCCCACCCCTGTCATTCCGGCCTTTGAGCCGGAATCCAGATCACTAGCGTAACTCCTCTGGCCGGAAAGTCAGGGTGGGCCAGCTATAGCATCCCTGCTTTGGCAGAAGGAGTTTAAACTATGAAATCTACTCTACACCACAATGCCGCCACCGACTACGCGGTCGCCGTCATAAATAACGGCCGACTGACCAGGGGTAACAGCCCGAACACTCTCCTCCAAAAAAACCTCACATCTTTCTTCCCTGTTAGAAGACGTACTTCTATGGGTGTTATTTTGTGCAATTTTGATTTTGCCGGGAGTCAGGGGGGCGCGGTAGCGGGTGCGGACCTGGTAAGTTTTGCCTTCTTCTGGTGGATCATTAATCCAATGAACATCGGTAAGCTTGAGTTCATTTTTCCAGAGATTTTCATCATCTAGATCGGTAGTGACATACACCTCGTTCTTTTGCATGTCTTTGCCAATGACGTAGTACGGCAAACCGCCGCCGACATCCAGACCATGCCGCTGGCCGATGGTGTAGAAAATAGCGCCGTCGTGTTCACCAATGACAATGCCGTTTTGATCCTTGATGGCACCCGGCTTAGTCGTGACATACTGGCTCAGGAAATCACGGATGCCGACTTTACCCACAAAGCAGATTCCCTGGGAGTCTTTTTTGGCGGCCGTGGCCAGGCCGAGCTTTTTGGCTAAAGCCCGCACTTCGTCCTTAGTCTCAAAATCACCAATCGGCATGAGCGTGCGCGCCAGCGCTTGTTCCGTGACCCGGTAAAGAAAGTAGGTCTGGTCTTTCTCTGCATTGGCAGCAACATACAAACCAGCATGTTTGGAATTTTGGTCATTTGTTTTTGGGATTTGCTTGGATCCCCGATCGGGGTCGAGGACAAGATTTGGTGCTTGGAATTTGGAATTTCCAGAACTGTGAACAGTTCTGGCGTAGTGGCCGGTAGCGATAAGATCTGCACCGTCCGCCAGCGCCGTGTCCAGGAAAAGTTTAAACTTCACCTCCTGATTACACATGATGTCCGGGTTAGGTGTGCGGCCAGCCTGGTATTCGGCAATCATGTAGTCCACGACCTTGTGCCGATATTCCTTTTCAAAGTCGTACATTTTGAAATCTATGCCCAGCTGCACCGCCACTCGCTTGGCATCCTGGTAGTCTTGCTTCCACGGGCAGGGCAAGCCCGGCAGGTCCTGACTCCAGTTTTTCATATACACGCCCACTACGCGGTAGCCCTGCTCTTTGAGCAAGGCAGCAGTGACGGAACTGTCCACTCCGCCGCTCATGCCTACAAAAACTGTCTCGACTTTTTTGACCATAACCAGGTTATTTTAACAGACTACCCCAGATTATTCACTACTCTGCAACTCCCTCGTGCTATACTCATGGTATGGCAGAGCTACTGAAATGGGCAACCAGACAATCAGGGAAAAGCGTTACGCAAAGCTTTTCCTCGCTCAAGCGAGCCAGTCGCCAAAAGCGTTTTGCAGAAATTTCCCGTGGCAACCTGGCAGTTGCTGACGAGCTGGTCAAGGAATCCCAACGCCTCATAAAGGCTGGTCGGGAAAAAGACGCCAAAAAGATTCTGGATATAGCTAACAAGCTTTTGGACAATAATAGGACGTACCTGGATACGGTGGGCGAGGTTCTGTCAGATGCGGATTAACAGCACATGGCACAGGCAAAAAAATCGCCGGCACTCGTTGGCACAGTAGAAGATACACGAGAAAAAATACAGGGTCAGGAACAGTCAACTGACGTCATCAACACCAGCGCGCAGCAGGATACTGAAACCCGGCAGGAGGTTGCCAAAAAGTTTGTCAGATATTACTTTTTGATCCTCATACTTATCATCATCGGCATACCGCTTTATAACTACTTTACCTATCGTATGGTCGGCAATGCCGACCTGCTGGTACCGCTCAAGGACACTGTTCTAACCTACTCTGCGGTTGTAGGACCTACCATGGGACTCGTGGTCGCTTACTATTTTAAGTCTAAATCCGAATAGAAGCCGAATAGAAGCCTGGGCTGATTCTAGAATGGGCGTTCGCCGCGCTCTATTTTCTTTTTCAGGTATTTCAGTTCATACTTGCGGCCCAGCCAAAAGGTGGTGGGCAGAAGTGACAGCATAATGGCTGCCGGTTGCCACAGTATGAGGGTGCGTGTGCCGGCCTTATCTTCTTCGGGCCCACCCTGCTGCTCCTGGCTGAGCGGGCCGTTCACAATACCCACCAACTGCAGGTAAGCACTGGCATCATTGCGGTCAGTCGCTTTTATGATGATGTTATACACTCCGGGCGTTTTGTAGACGTGTTTGATGTCAAAAGGCCCGGGGAAGCCAAGGCTCATAAGCTGCAGATCTGTGCCATCGCCCCAGTCAATACTCACGGCATAAGGTCCAGCCCCATCAGACAGGATAATCGGCCAGACCAGTTGCTGGCCGGGGTTCACGCCCATTTTTGCATAGATGCTGGTAAGCGTCGGGCGCGAACCAGTACCCGGGCGACTGTCATTAAAAGTCACCGTTACTTTATTTGAATCGGGTCCGGCCTGGTCCAGATTGTCATACACACGGGCCACCAATTCATTTTGGCCGCTAAAAAGGTCTATGATCAAGGAGTAGCTACCGTTTTTACACTGTACCGAACCGCCAAAAACGTTATTTTTGAACACCTTGACCAGCAAATCCCCAGGGCAAAGACCGCTGACCGTAATAGGTAGTTTTGTAAACACCTGGCCGTTGGTTGGAATCACGATGGTTGCGCCGGTCTTTGGCGGCGGCGAAGAAATAGTACCCTGGATGCCGACCGAACCGCTCTTGGGGTTTTCTAGCTGAGCGACGGCTTTTGGTGCGCCAAAAAGAATACCACAAAGTAAAAATACAATTACTACAGCGCCACGCTTCATCTTACCTTAGTGTACGAGGTTATACAGATAAGCTCAAGCTGTTTAAATCCGCTACCGAAACCGGGACTCCCCCGGGGTTGGATCACCCGAATCTCAAGTCCCGCTTGAACAATGCCGCAGTACAAAACTAGAGGAGTGTTAACAAATATACACGATCGTGTATATTTGTTAACACTTAGGGGGACTTGGGATTCGGTATTCGACCCTCTTGAAGAAGGACGAAGCTATGAGCTTGGATGGGTTCTTAGTACTTGCGGATGCGTCGGCTGCGGCCACCGCCCCGGCCGCTGCGGAACCAGAATACCGCTCCAACGATTGCCGCGATGAGGATAAGCAAGAGGATAAGGAACCAGGTGGGAAGATACCAAAAACTTGATTTTGCGGTAATGAAATCACCGCTGCCCTGACTGTAGCCAATGTTGGCCGTGACGGTATAACGACCGAACCAGAATGGCTTGGGCTTTGCAACCCCGTCTTCGAACCTGCGAATACTATTTGGCAGTATGTTTGCCCGCGGATCGGTGGAGTTGAGTTCGTATTCGGCAACGACTTTGCCGAACATGCCCTTTACCTGGACTTTGCCAAAAGGCTGCACGTGGATGTTGCCAACGTTCTTGAGGCGAGTCGCTATGCTGACATCGCCACCAGTAATAAAGCTTTTTGTTTTGCCTTGCTGAGATGCCGCCAGTTGTACCAGGCTGAGCTTTTCTGTGAGGTTGCCCGGCACACGGACCAGCACGATGCTACCGACGCTGGCTGTCAAGGCAACGTTGCCGCCCTCTCTGCCGTCTGAGGGAACAAATCTAATAGCGCCGTAGTAGCCGCCCGAATTAGCGTCCTTGGGTACGTTGATTGTTACAGAGATTTCCCTTTTTTGGCCCGGTTTCAGTACTACGTCCGGTAGGGGACCGACGAGACTCTTGAAGTTATTGGCCGGTTGCTGCGCACTCTCGTCCAGGATGAGCCGTGGTTCACCGTCTTCTTTGTCGCTTGCTATAAAGTTGTTAGTTACGGCTTTGGCACTGATTGGCCCGGCCGTAGGGTTTTCCAGGGTGACGACCATTGTTTCACTGGCGCCCTTGTCGATGGTGTATTCGCTGCGAACAGGCGAAATCCTAAATCCATTACCGGCCTGGTTGTTCTGCGCCCTTACAACGCCTAGGCCCATGCCCACACCGAGGCCTACCAAGACAGCACATGCAGCAACAAATGCAGCACAGCGCCTGAATATTCCTCTCATGTCCACACCTTCCGTTTGTTTATGCCTTATCACCCTTACGGCTATAGTACCATAAGAAGAAAGTCGTTCAAATACGCAAATACCGTCCCGCTAGTGTCCTAAAAATTAGCCAGCGCAATAAAAGATACGGTGGTAGCATACACGCCGGCCGCTTGGCTGTTGGCGGCATTTGTCAGGTAGCTAACGGTGAATTTGCGGAAATCACTGGTGGTGCCGGTGGTAATGATAGTTTCACCCGGAGCAAATTTGAATTGGTTCACAGCAGCATACTCAGCCGTTGGGCTAGCCGTGCCCGGACCCGCCGGATTGGCGCCGATGCCAGGATTGTTGTTTGCCCGCAGGTTGAGCCCAAACTGGCCGGTACCAGGACTGGAACCGGCCCGCACAGCCATCGCCGGGATGACGTTGTTTCCGGATGTGAGGGTAGTGCCAGCCAACGTAACACTGTATCCGAACCCGGCATTGGTAGCCCCAACTATTTGGGACGACGCCACTTTAGCACTTGATTTTGACAGCTCCCCCAGATCAATAAAAAAACTGGTCGCGGACGTACAGTTAAAACCGGTAATGATGACTGAAGCACAAAACTCCAGATACGGCGGCACTTCGCTGGAAACGCTGAAGGCATCTAGGATGGCAAGGGCCAGGCCGCCGTCTTCTAACGCCAGTCCAGTACCATCGGTACTGGCAAATGTCTGTATCCGCGCGTAGTGGCTGCCGGGAGTAACCGGGTTAGTCACACCGCTCAGCATATAGACCGAACCGGCGCTTGCCGGGGCCGGCGTTTGAGCGGCTCGGGTCAGGACTAGTTTGTTAGTGGTTGTTGACGCCCCGTCTATGGCGAACCCGGTCTGCCCGCTTTGGCTGACAAGCACAGCCGCGCTTATATCGAACCCTGTCGGAGGTACGCATACAACCTGCACAATAGGGCTATTGGAGCAGAACTCAAAGCTGACAGATCCAACCGGGTTAGCGAAATCGGTGTAGCGAAAACCCATCTGGTGGGTGGCATTTGCCAGCGGCACAGAGCTCGACATTTTGTCATAGCGGTCCTGCACCTGCGGGATGGCATACACGGCTGGCGGCAAAAATATCGCCCAAACAGGCGCAAGCAAAAGAATAGGTACAAGGAGGTGCCTCGCCACGTGGGGCGCAACTAAAAGCCAATGCCGCATAGTGTTTACTATACCGGAATATCTGATTTTCGCTTATGGCTGCTACTAGAGCTTATCCCTACAACAGCCCAGTAAAGAAGCCTGCGGCAAAGAGATGCTTGGAATTGGTTCTAAGCCTTGAAACCCATACGTTATACGTACTACGAGATACGTCATACGGCTTAGTAAGTGCCTGTTGCAATGAAAGTCAGAAGCGTTGTGTAAATACCGGCTTCGGTGGAGTTGCCGATGTTACCCGCAAAGGCGATGATTCCGGTAGAGTAGTTGCCGGCTGTTTTGGTAGCAAGCGTGTCGCCATAGGTAGACAAAACGTTGTCGTTGGAAGTCGTGACGTCAAAGGCGAACTCTGCTGGCGTAGGCGTTCCTGATCCACCCGTTGCACCCGTGCCTGCCGTCTGAGCGGTAGTGGCGCAGGCGGCTTCTGATGCGGTTGCCCCGTTATACATTTCGTCCACCGCCAGCCCGGCAGTCGTGGCGGTGTCGCGGTAACTACAGAGTCCGAACTGCTCAGCACCACCGGTAGCAACCGTGGCGGGTGTACTGCCAATTGCTGTAATAGTGTCGCTGCCCTTTGTAAGCGTGGTGCCTTTGAGGCGGATTATTGCCCCTTGGGAGGCATTGGTGGTAATGGTATATTTGGCTTTTTTATCCACGAACGGCCCGCTGGGGTCCAAAACCCCGTTGGTATCGCCAAGCGAAACCCCCGTCCCCTGTTGGCTGTCACAGTCGTTGTCATCGTAATCAGGGTCAGCATCGTCAGTGTACACGCAGAAGATTATGCGCTCCGCAACTTTGGCGGTAACGGTAATCTGGGCAACAGTGCTAAGCGCCACACCACCGGCGTCTACATAGGCACCAGGTGCAGCAATGGTGTAGGCCGAGGCAGCGGCACTAGTGGCGTAGGTATAAATACGGGCAAAAAAGGTGCCGAGTGTGCTGGGATTAGTCACCGTGGTGATGTCAAAGTACGCGGTGTCTGTTGCATCCATAAGTACTGCCGAACCGGCAGTTAGTATAAGGGTGCGGGAGTTAGAACCGAGGTCGTTGGCCGTTAAAAAGGTCGACAGATCGGCTGTAGCACCAGCACCAGTGGATTGGCCGGACACCGCAGGCGATGCAGTGATAGAAAAGCCGGTGGGGGCTGTACAGGTAGTATCCCCTACAATGGGCGTGTTGGCACAAAACTCTACGATGATACCCTGGACGTTGCCAGAGGTGCCTATGTCAAATTCAGTGTGATACGTCGTGCTTGCAGCGCTTACGGCCGAACTGCTCATTTTGATTTCACGGTTGGCTAGTATTGCAGCTTGTGCCTGATCTGTTTTCAGTAGTGGCAAAACCGAAGCAAACAACAGAACTGCCACCATCGCTATGCGGTCTAGCCTCCACCTTCTAAGCGTTACCCTCATCTTTTCCCCTCTTTTTCCTCTACTACGGCTGTTTCTTTTATCTATAACTGTCTATCAAGACCTATAGGTAAAAGATTAGCATAAGCAAGTGAGGCAGCACAAGCATTTTGTACAACGCAAACAAGCACTTCCCTTTTCGGCAGTGCTGTTACATAGGCCTTTTCCTGTAGCAAGCTGACTGCGAATGACGTCCCAAGCCAAAAGGCTTGAGGGTCAAAAGCAAAGCTCACCCGTGCGTGGGAAAAGTTCTATTGATTTAACTGTTGTCGGAGCGGCCAGTCGATGCTCGTACCTATTTCATGTCCGGCCCTGCCTGGCAAAAAGCAGTAGCGCTCTACGCGGATCATCAGCTATACTTGAGGTGAAACCTTTGGGAGGTTTAACTCATTCAGCTTTTTGTATCTACTCCGTATTGCTACTATTCCTTTTGTTTTACTTGGGCAATTAGGGATGAAATAGGCTTAGTTTTAGTAAGTACCGGTGGCAATAAAGGTCAGCGTGGTTGAGTAGACACCGGCTTCAGTGGTATAGGCGATATTGCCCATCAGCGCAATGATTCCCGTCGACCAGTCACCGGCCGTTTTGGTAGCAATCTGGGCACCGTAAGTAGAAGTAGCACCGGTTTCTGCCGTGGCCGAACCATCGAACGCAAAGGTCGCACCATTGTCGCCGCCTGTTGTTGCCGTTTGGGCGGTGTGTGTTGTCGCGGAGCAAGCCGTGGTGTTTACACCGGAAGTGTTTCCGTCTCCATCGTATCCGTCCACCGGGCTCAGCCCGACGTTGCCGCCGCCGGTATCACGGAAGGTACAGAGGCCAAACTGTTCTGTGCCAGGCGCTGAGGTTGCTCCCGGTATGGCGCCGGTCGCGCTGATGGTATAAGCACTGGGATGAGTGAGCGTCGTACCCTTCATCCGAATGGTCACGCCAGACTGGGCATTGGTCCTGACGTTATATCTGGTTTGCCTATGGACAAATGGTCCAAGCGTACTCAAAACACCATTGCTGTCGCCTAGCGTAACAGCGTTTCCCGTAACACTACAGCTGTTGTAGGTACCTGCCAGAGCAACGTACATACAGAAGTCTAATTGTTCCTGCACCTTGGACGTCACGGTAATCTGCTCGGCCGTGCTGAGGGCCACACCGCCGACGTCTATAACGTCTGCCTCGTCGCCTGGGTTGGTCGAGCTTGGCCCAACACCAGTGGAATCGTAGGCTTGCGCAGCAGCAGCATCGTTATACGTTATGATTCGGGCATAGAATGTCGTATTAGTATTCTCAGGGTTGTCGACCCCCGCAAAGGAAAAAGTCAGCGTTTCCCCTGAACCGGGGTTATAAGAGGTGCCATGGGTTAAGATGAAAGTATTGTCCGTGCTGTTCGTGGCATCGATTGAAAATCCTGCCAGCGGGCCAGTCTGGTTTAACGTGGTGGCTCCGATATTCGTGTCGAATCCACCAGGCGGATCACAGGCTGTGGTATTACCGACAATAGGCGAATCCTCACAAAAATCTACAACCATGCCAGCAATGTTTTCTGTATCTGAGGCCACTTCAAACTGGACTTCGTACGTCACACCCTGACCGACAGCGAGGGATCCATCCGCCGAACTGCTCATGGTTATCTTTCGGTCGAGAATAAGGCCATACGCACCTGCATCCCGCCGAGAGAAAATCGGAATCAGACTAGCCATGATCAGCAAAATAGCGGCAGCAAGTGCTTTTGGCCGTCTAAGCTTCCCTGTCAAGACCATGGGCTGGTTCTCCTTTTTGCTTTTTTGTTTTGTTTGCTCACCCTGTTTTTTGGGTGTGCTGCCTGGATCTTAAATATTCTGAAATATCTATGAATTTTTTATTTTTTGATTTACCTCTTTAAGCTATCACAGTTAAAATTCTTGCACAAGTATTTTCATGCATTAGTTTTCCACAGGAAGTATTAACACTGCGTAGTTTTATGTGCTTTGAATTATCATTTAGCCTGAAAGGTTTTTAGCGCTGTGTAGAGCACCTGGTAGTCAGGCTGATTGTGGTGGTCAGTGTAGACAAAGAGGTATTTGTGTTTGCCTTTGGTTGGACCAGTAATTGTCATAGCGTTTATTTCTCCGGGTGCAGCGGTACCGACCTTGTTCTGGACGAAGTTGGGCAGGTCGCAGGTAAAATCTACGCCCTGCCATTTGGACGGTTGAGGCATAGTGGAACTTTTGCGAGCTGTTGTAAAGTTTTTGCAGTTTTCGGAAATCTGCCGATAGGTGACAGTGTTGCCGGCTACGTCGACCGGCAACAGTTTGTTGACGGCAATGTCTTTGGGGATCGCGTCAATGTAGAGCTTGAGCGAATGACCAACGGTTTTTTTGCTCTTGCTGGCATGCCAGGTAATGCTGCGTTCAGTCGGCGCATTTCTGCGGTCAACTGCTACCCAGCCGGCTGGCAGGCTGAATGAAAAAAACGGCTCGTCGGCTGCCAGTTGGTTCACCGCCGCCTTGACGTCTTCTTTTTGGGCAACACTGCGGGCTTCGCCCTCGACCTCACCGTTGAGGCTGCTTCTATTCATATCCCAAAGGACAAACCCGGCAAGTCCGCCAAACGCTATCAGCGAAACAACCACCACGCCAAAAAATTTGCGTAGGCGGCGGGTTGGCCTGGATCCAATCTGATACCTCCGGGTCATGCCTAAAGTATATCAGTCAAAACCCGAGAACCCGCTGCTATAGCAACCCCAAAACAAAACGTGTGAATTTAGAGTGATGATCCGAGTGAGCCAGAAACAGTCCAGGCCGAGTGAAGCATATCCGTAGATACGGTGAGTGAGGACTGGCTGTTTCTGGCCACTTATTCGTGAACGGTAAGCCATAAGCGTGGCTTTGCCACGTTTTTGGTTACCGGCCTGTCGGGCGCGGTCTAAGACGCATGTTTTGTTTTGGGGTTGCTATACATCTTGCCTGGGCGGCAGTCTCCCGCTCTTCTATTTGTAAAGCTGGCTGTGAGTGCCGCAAGCCACAAAGTGCGCGGTGTTTTTGTTTATGGCTTTGTAATGGGCTCGCCAATCGCCGCCAAAAGCTATAGAGCGGTAGCCTGTCCAGTCACCAGTAAGGGGGTGATTATATAAATTGGGGTGCTGTGGCTGCTCTCGAAAGAGTTTCAATGCTGCTTCAAGCCGCCTTTTTTGGGCTGGCTTCAAACCCGCCGCCTGCTTAAGGAAGTCCTTATGAAGTTTGAGCGTTATCATAAGGTCTTAAAAAGGTCTTCTAATTCAGCTTCGCTGTTGATTGTGGTTATGTTTCGGCCACCTTTATAATCGGCGTTCGTCTTACGCATGATCTTTTCCAGGTAAGGCGTAGGTTCAAGGCCAGGCGTTAATACGATACGCTGTTCGCGTACTGCCTGTAGCAATACAACAGTTGCAAATGCGCTGGTAGACATGCCTAGAGAGGCGGCAAAGTCAGCGATTGCTTTTTTTGAGTTGACATCTGTTCTGATAGTTATTGCTGCGTTACTCATAATGTATACAATTGTAGTACTATACGGTGCAAATTGCAACATATACACGCTGGCTTTGGAGCAACTAAATATTGAACCTGCTAGGGCTGGAGTCTAATAAGTTGCTGTGGCCACCATGTCGTGGCTAAAGTCATATCTGCCCGACGGCGTGGCTTCGTCAATGTTAAATAAATACGAAACCGTATAGGTAGTGACGCTGGTGCTTTCATCTGCCTGGGCGATGACATCGCTTTTGACATGCCTGAATTCGTCGGCAGTATTATAATCAGGCGCCACGTAGCCGAAGGAAAAGGTCGCGTCCGGCACCTGCTGCGGGCCAGATCCGAAGGGCGTATAGCCGACATCGCTTCTGGTATTGGCTACCAGGTTTATGCCAAACTGTTTGGTTCCGGGTGCCGAAACGGTCTGCGCCGGCAGCGGCGTAATCTGATACCCTCCGGACTGGTTGGTGGGCGGGTTTGACTCCGTACGTACCACATAGCCGCTGGCCTGCCAGGCGCGTACATAAAAAGTGGCGTTGGCCGTCCGGGCTTCTGTGGTATTTATGTACCCCAGATCAATGTTGGAACCAACTACCACAAACTCAAGATATGGTTCGTCAGTGGTGTTAAAGCCGGCATAGGCCCGATAGTTATCGCTTTCGGTCATGCCAATACCCAGGTCGCCCACCGTTGCCTGACCCTGGTAGTTAGCAGAGTTCAGGTCCCGTTCACTGCCGGTGCTAAAGAGATATTCGTCAGTCTTGTAATTTGGCGAAGTCGAAGTCTGGGCAGCCACCTGGCCCCCAAACAAGCCCACAATGAGCAGGCTCACCTTAATAGTTTTCCACGCGCTTTTGTAAGACATAAGCTTTACCGGCTTATTGTAGCATGCGCAGAGGTGGCTTACTTCTCTCCCCGACCCACACGCACTTTTCCGTCATACCGGCCCCAGTCAAGCTGGGGATGACAGAGAAGGGGTTGAGGGCTAGGGGTATATACAAGTCAGGTTCAAACACCTGAATTTCAAAACCTCCAATCCTGTCATGCCGGCCTTGAGCCGGCATCCAGTTATTAAAAAAATTACCTGGATTCCCTGATCAAGTCAGGGAATGACAGTGGAGGGTTGGGGTTTGAGACTCAGGCTCAAACATACTGACAAAGCCGGGTTTTGGTTTTATGCGATATACTAATGCTTAAAGGCTATAAGATGGATTTACCCGCTCAAAGCTCTGAAGAGATTAATTCCCTGGAAGCACCCGCTGCGGACGCTGCGGGTGGTGGTAGTGCGCCGGAAACGGGCGACTCTATTGAAGGCGGGGATACTGCTAAAGCCACGCCGCCGCCTAGCCCCGACAGCCAAAAGAAGAAGAAATTCCGCGACCGTTTACAAGGTTTGGTCACGCACATCAATATTTACTTGCTCCTGTTCATTCTCATTCTGGTTTTATCTGGTGTCGGCGTATTCGTCAGCATGCAGCGCACCAAAAAGGAAGCAGAACAACCAATCATCACCACCCAGGATCTCACCCAGGAAGCCCTGGAACAGATCAACGAGAGCGAGGTCAAGGTCGGCGATCCCAAACAAACCCTGGCCATTGAGTCCAATGCCATTTTTTCCGGCAAAGTGCTGATACGGGACAGCCTGGACGTGGCCGGCACCATCAAGGTCGGCGGGGCCGTCAACCTGCCAGGTATCACCGTATCCGGCACCAGCAACTTTGACCAGATTCAGGCTAATAAATTATCCGTGGAGGGCGATGCAGGTATCCAAGGCACCCTGAGCGTGCAGGCCAACCTGACCGTTGCCGGCGGCGCAACCTTTGGCGGAGCCGTTTCCGTACCCCAGCTAACCGTCCAGTCCCTGCAGATCAACAACGACCTGACCTTTACCAAGCATATCGACGCCGGTGGACCAACACCCAGTGCCAGCCGCGGTTCTGCCTTGGGCGGGGGCGGTACCGCATCTGTTGGCGGCACAGACACAGCCGGCACGGTCAACATCAACATTGGCAACAGTCCCAGCGCCGGCTGTTTTGCGACGGTCACTTTCAAGTCTGTATTTAACGGCACACCGCACGTGGTGATCACACCCGTAGGTTCTGCAGCCGGAGGGTTGAACTGGTACATTAACCGCAGCGCCTCAAGCTTTAGCGTCTGCACGACCAACCCCGCACCTGGCGGCGCCAACTTTGCCTTTGACTACATAGTCATCGACTAAAAGTTTTTGCTCCTAGTTTCTTCCTGACATATTTTTCTTGGGCCTCAACAGCAAGCTTGATGCACTCCTCCGGTGCCAGGCCCATATCATCACACCATCGAATAGTGGAAAACAACATGTTGCCCAGCTCTTTTTTGATCTCTGCATCATCAACCTTCCTACCCTCTGACCGGTCACGGACATAGCGGCAAATTTCACCGTACACTACGCCCATAGCAATAGCCACTTCTTGATCAGTCATCTTGCCAGGCCACAACTCCCGGGCCCGTTTGAGCAGATCTTCTACACGCATACAGATTAGTATACCTGACGATTTGGCCGTATTCTTGAACTTGTCAGTGCACACATATGGTGTACACTGAGATTATGAAAAACATCACTCTTTCGGCCCAAGATGACAAGATTGAAGCCCTCAAGCAAGTTGCCAAAGGTGAAAACAAAACCGTCAACCAGCTCTTCCGCGAGTGGCTTGACACGTCAATAGCCCAACGTAAAACCAAGGAGCAGCAAACGCGTGTCCGAGCCTTTGAGGAGAGCGTCAAGAAGTACTCCTTCACAAGTGACCGAAAGCTTACCAGAGAAGAAATGAATGAACGCTAGTCGGATATTCATAGACACAAATATCCTGATATACGCCTATGACAAGCGTGACCCCTCAAAGCATCAAGCGGCTCATGCTCTCATGAGCGACCTGATTGGAAGCGGGTCGGGCGTTATAAGCGATCAAGTAGTCAGAGAGTTTTACAATGCAGCCCTTCACAAACTGAAAATTCTAAAGGCACCAGAAATAAAAAGTATTTTTCATCGGGTTCTTCATCCGCTGCTCGTTCGTATTTCTGATCCTGGATTCTACCAACGAGGAGCCGAACTCTACGAAAAATACAGCCTGAGTTTTTATGACGCGCTTATTATTCAGGCAGCCGTGGACTTAGACTGTAATACGCTGTATAGCGAAGATCTGCAAAACGGCATGAAGTTCGGCAGTCTCACGGTCAAAAACCCGTTTTAGCTGACTGCACTTTTGGCAGATCTAGGCAAGGTGTATAGTGCCATCACGCCCCAGACCCAGGTGGTTGAGCATTGCTGCTCCTAGATCTTGCGGATTATTCACACTGCTCAGCTTAATGGCTACTGGAAATTCTTCTAACGTTTCAGCAAAACTCCCAACTTGGGCAACAAAGTCATCGAAGTTTCCCTTGGCTGCAGGGTCAGCATCCCTTAAAGCCCCTTTACGAATCTTTTCCCAGGAGCTTACGTCTGTATCCAACCGGCTTCCTTCGCCCACCATACGCAATTCACCCGTGGCACCATCCAGCGCATAAGGCGTTTGCGCAAGACCATACACCGTACAGCCTGCTTCAATACTGCTACCGGTGGTTTCCGCATGGACAGCTAGCATCATCGCGGGCATATCCCCCTTCTCCGCCAAGAAGGTGGCAGCTTCTGTTACGGAAGGAGCCAGGAACTTCTCGGCACTCGCGCCACTAACCATAACCCCAAACCCAGAGCTTGGACGCCGCATATCCATAATAGTAATCCCAAGCGTTTCGCCGACCTTGCTGAGCAGGGCAGACCGGGCTTGGCTTGCTCCCTCTATTCGCTCCGCCTCTAGATCAGCTTGCTTACGGTTCTCTCTACTAAGGTTTAGTACATCTGATTTTTTCATAGTACGAATTAATACCACACTTTGGTTGTAGCAGCAAATGTTCTCATTAAAAGGTTCGGCCTTGAGAGGGGGCAAGTTGGCGTATTTTAGACGTCAAGGAAGACGATCACCCGGTCGGCCTTGACGTGCATAATGCCGCGGGCAATAGCCACTTTTTCCTCCCCCTGATCAGACCGGATCATGATGTCGCAGGTATTGAGGAGTGTCATAAAATTATGGTGCTTGGGCAGGATGTCAAACGGCCCGGTGTCATTGACCGCAGAGATGCTGTTAGCAATACCGTTAAAGTACGTTTTAAACGGAGCATACACTTTGACGTGCATTTTGCCTTCCGGAACTTCAACCTCCGGTGCTTTGGCTGTAGTGTCCTCAAGCATATACCCATCCTATCGATGGCGAGCCCAGCCCAGCCTTCCGCGGCCAAAGAGGCTGACGGAGTGTGCAGCCGGAGTCCGCCAGACGGACCCCGCGCGGAGCGTCTCTTGGGCCCGGAAGGCTGGGCTGGGCCAAAACGTGCACCTGCGCGATCCCAAACTCCATAGCTACGCTACTATTTCCTCGATTGATTGCAGCGTCTGTTCCCGGGTAAAGAAGTCTCCGGGTACGCCGGTGTGTTTGGTCATGACGCTCATGTTTTGCGTAAAGTTGGTGATGAGCTTTTTAGCCTTGGCGTAGTCAGCCCGGTCAGCCGCGGATAGTTCGTTTTCACCGATGATAGCGATGATGTTCTTCAATGACTCATACTTTTGCAGCAGGTTCTGGACCTGGACGCTTAGTACGTAGTGGCGGTCGCCTACGACATCCGGCGTCAGGAGCGATGAAGTCGTTTGGGTCAAATCCACGGCGGGCCGGATGCCTTGTTCTGCAACCTTACGGGACAGCACCAGAATAGAGTCCAGTTCGTGCTGAATCATTTGCACCGCCGGGTCAGACAAGTCATCTGCCGGTACGTAGATGGTTTGGGCCGAAGTAATGGACCCGTTTTCATTGGAGCTTAGGCGATCCTGCAGGACCTTTACGTCAGAGAACACGGTCGGTTCATAGCCGCCTTCGTTGGGCGTTTGGTCCAATATGGTGGCCAGTTCGTTACGAGCCTGGATGTAGCGGTACATGTTGTCGGCAAAGAACAGAATGTCTTTGTTTTGTTTATCCCGAAAATGCTCGGCAGCTGCTACAGAAGCAATGGCAATCAGCGACCGCTGTACCGGATTTTCATTCATCTGCGCAAAGAACATGCAGGTGTTTTTCAGCAGGTCGTTTTCGCGCAGAGTGTCCCACAGTTCGTGACCCTCACGAATGCGCTCACCAATACCGGCAAAGAAGCTGAGGCCGCTGCCGGACTGGGCAATGTTATTGATCAGCTCCATGGTCAGCACGGTCTTGCCCACGCCGGCACCGCCAATGATGCCGATCTTGCGGCCCTTCACGAACGGCGTAAAGAAGTCTATGACCTTAATGCCAGTTTCCAGGATCTCGGGTTTAAGAATCTTAAAGTCTGTGGACCGCGGCGGCAGCTTCAGAATATCCCGCGTCTGGATATTTTCACCGGTGATCGCTGGCTGACCATCCAATGGGTCACCCAAAGCGTTCAGAATACGGCCGATAGTGATATCACCGACTGGGATCTCTATACCCTTGTTTGTACGGGTAACGGTCATGCCTTTTTGAATACGGCGGTCGGTGCGAATGTTCAGGCATATGGCTATACCGCCCGGTTCCAGGTGATCAACCAGCAGTACCGTTTCATGACCATTTTCTACAACGACCAGCTCGCCAATAGCCGGCACATCGTCGTCAAACTGTGCCTGCACCACCAGGTCTTTGATCGAAGCAACTGTTCCTGTACTCATAGGTAAGCTCCACTTACAGAAATCCTAAACAAACTCAAATAACCTAAATCCAAATATTCAAAACAATCCACGGAGGCCTGTTTTGAATTTTGGTCCTTAGATATTTGGATTTGTTTAGGGTTTAGAGATTCGGATTTAGGATTTGTCATGTAGTTGCTGCCTTTCGGCTCTTTTTCATGCCATTGACGATCTCTTTCAGCCGTTCGTCCTTGAGCGATCGTTTGGCCCGGTTGTAGGACAGGTGCAAGTCGGCCTTGGCCTCATCCGCCCGCTGGTGGGACGCTGACATAGCCCGAAAGCGCGAGGCATACTGGGCCAGTTTAGATTCCAGGATGAGCTGGCTGATAGCAATCTGCATCATCGAACGTTCCAGGTGGTCGACGACGTCATAGGTACTGGGTTCAAAGATATAGTTCGCCTCGTTAATGACCTCCTCTGTCTCTTCAGAAGTACTCCCCACCTGTTGCACGGCTGTGGAGAGCGAGATCATGCGGGCTTCCTGGCTCATGAGTGAAATGTATTCCTGGTAGAACATGCTGGTAGAACGGTACTTTTGCACTTCTTTGGTAATGGGTGTCACATTAATGTTTTGGTCGCGGGTCGGAAGTTTAAAGTACTTTTTATAGGGAATGCCGCGCTGCGCCAGCTGGATAGCGCCGTGGTGTCCAATCACAATGATCTCGTTCTTATCCTTGTCATACGTTTCCAGCATGAGGCGAATCAGCTTTTGGTCAATGTCGCCGCTGAACCCGCCCTCGGCGGTGATGATGACGTACAGTTCTTTGTCTATGACCTCGCCGTCACCCTGGGAGCGGCCAAAACCAAAGTAGCTGCCAACGCGCAGCTGCGAATATATATGCCAGAGTTCATGAAAAAATTCCGTAGCCTGCATCACCTGGTTTTTGATCTGGGCAATGCGCATACTGGCAATGCCCTCAAAGACGCTGGTCAGCTCTACAAGCGTACCCATAGCCAGTTCTTCGTGCTCTATTTCATTGGGCCGCTTCACGCCAAACCCCCTTTGGAGTAAAATCCTACTATCGAATTACTAAACCCTAAAGTTTTCATTTCTTGGCCTCTTCTGCGGCCTTTTCCTGAGCCTTTTCATTGGCTTTCTCTTGGGCCTTTTCTTCTTTTTCTTCCCTTTTTTCTTCCTTTTTGTCCCTTTTCTCCTTTGCCTTATCCGGTTTAGCGGCTTCAGCCGGCGGGGCGGCGACAGGCGCAGGCGGGGCGGTGCCCTGAACCGTCCGGTTCGGGGCGCCCTTTTGGACCACCGCCAAGAGGGCGGCGCGGTTAGCATCGTACTCTTCGTCCCTGGTAATTTTGGCTGCGTACTCCCGGGCCTTGACCTTTAAGAGCGCCACATCCAGGGCGTCCGGATTCTCAGCATTCAGCACAATGTCCAGCATCAGCTGCTGGGCCAATAGGGAAAAGATGTCCGTTGGCGTCTGTGTCACCAGTTCAAATATCTGCTTGCCCACGGCCAACGACCGCTTGGCATCGGCCGCCAGTTCGGTCCCAAAGTGGGAAAACTCTTCGGCCTGGCGATAATTAGCCAGCAGCTTCAGCGTCTGCGACGCCAGGGACTTCTGCCGTTTGTTGTGGCCAATGCCGCCGGCGCGGGTCACACTCAGCCCCATATTGATAGCCGGGCGAACACCATCACGGAAAATGCCCATGTCCAGAATCCACTGACCGTCAGTAATGGACATAATGTTGGTGGGCAGATAAGCCGTAATGTCGCCACCGGCCGCATTGACCAAAGGTATACTTGTTAAGTGTTTGCCGGTCCGGTCCAACCGGCCGGCACGCTCCAGCAGGCTGGAGTGAGCATAGAACATGTCGCCGGGATAGGAGTCGCGGCCGGGGCTGACACCGCTTAGCAGCGCCACTTCACGGTAAGCGTGGGCATGGGAAGTCAGGTCGTCGTAGATAATAATCGTATCCTGGTCGCACTTTTGCCATAGATACTCGGCCATGGCACAGCCGACGTACGGTGCAATATAACTCATGATAAGTGATTCAAACATAGTGCTGACCACCACAATGGCCTTTTCAATACCGCCGGTTTCCTGCAGGCGGGACAAAAGCATATCCACATCGCTGCGCCGTTTGGCAATTAGCACATACACCACCACTTGGTCAGTGTTTTTCTGGTTCATGGTCAGCTGGGTTACCAGGGTGCTCTTTCCGGACTTGCTGTCGCCCAGCAGCGCCATACGCTGACCGCGTACTATGGGAAAAAGGGCGTCAATGGTCGTGACACCGCTTTCCAACTGTTCGCTTAGCAGCTTGCGCTCGTACAATGGCGGTGCCATATTAAAGACCGGCCACACACCATCGGCAGCAATGGGGCCTTTATTGTCCAGCGGCTCCCCGGTAACAGTGACGACCCGGCCAATGAAATCTTTGCCTACTTTACTGACCAGCTCCTGGTGCTGGACCACCGCCACCATGCCAACGCTGAGTGGTTCGCTGCCGAGGTGCAGCACCACTACCTGGTCGTCCGATACCTGGTGTACGAACCCCTTACTGCCGTCCTCGAACATAATCAGGGCATGCACGGTGCACGGCTGCAAACCGCTGGCACGGACCAGGAATTTATCTACGGCCACTACCTCCCCCACCGGATTACCGGCAGCTACCAGGCGATCAAAGTGCTGATTACCGGTGTTGGTATCTACGACCGGCGCACTCATCGCACACCCTCTGGGGTTTTAAATTCCAAATTCCAAATCACAAATTCCAAACAAGTTCCAATATCTAAATTGCCGAATGAAAACATCTGTAGATGGGGGAAGCCTGTTTGAGATATTGGAATTTGGGTATTGTTTGGAATTTGTGATTTGTGATTTGGAATTTTCATGGCTGAGTCTCCTGAACCGGGGCTACAGCCTTTGCACCGGCTTCCATGTCGCCGTGAAGTTTCCTAATGAGGAGCGGTCGTTGCTTTTTGAAGTGTTCCCTAAGACTAAAGTCAAAATATTTATTGTTGGTGCGCACCACACAGCCAGCACCAATGTTCGGCTGCAAGCCTATCTGCAGCAGCACCAAAGGGTGGACCTCTTCCCGCAGCCAGGTCATGAGCTTACCCACAAAGACCGGAGCCGGGTCTACCCCAAAGCTCATATGCAGCAAGGGCGCCTTGGCCTTGACCATAATCAGGAAGTTCAGCACCCGGGAACGGTCCTTTTCGTGCAGCAGATTCAGCTTGTTGCTGCTGACAAAGTCATCCAGCAAGCGGCTCGTCTTTGGCACTTTGACAGACGTACCCGGTTGCCGGATAGCAGCCTGACCCAGGAAAGTATCTATTTGCTCCACCTCACGCACCAGTCGGCCCACATCTGTGCGGCTGGCCACCTCCACGGGGAGGTGCAGTGTAGGGTCAGCTGTATGTTCAGACATACACAGTTCCCAGCGGCGTATAACGTATAACGTATAACGTATGGGCTGCAACCGCTACGCGGAGCGTGGCGGCATACGTTATACGAAATACGTTATACTTTATACGTCTCATGCACCTTCTGCTATGTCTTTTATGATTGCTTCTTTGTTTTCCTCCAGGCTGGTCAGAATGTATTCCAGCTGGTCATTCAGGTCAATCTGGTTGCCGATGGCGGCCAGGACGTAGTGGTTCACAATGTCCGCCATATTTTCCTCGAACCGGCGGGCCATACGGGCCTTTTCGGCCGCCAGTTCTTTGGCCAGTTGCTGGCTCATGACCTGGCGCTGCTGCTCAATGGCTTGCTGCGTTTTGGTGATAGAATCAATAGCCAATTCTTTGGCGTCAGTTATAGATTCTTCGTATTTGGCGAATTCTTCTTGTAGCTTTTTGGTGATTTCCGTCTTCATGAACTCGTTCAGCTGCGAGGTTGTCAGACGCAGGTCCTGCTGCAGGAACATAGCGTTTTCACCGATGATTTTTTCAAAGTGCAGCCGTCCCCGGTTGCGGAGTTCCTCACGAAACGTCTCGTTAAAGATATGCTCTACGTCGCGCTCGGCCGACTCTGTATAGGGGTCTTGCCCCTTTTTGCCTTTTTTGCCACCGCCAGAGCCGCCCGCGTGGAGCGCCATCCATACAAAAGCCGCCGTACTCGCGGCCAGGCTGCCAATTATGAGTCCTAGTTCCCAGAGCTCCACGTATCGTCTCCCACCATTTAGCTCATGCTTATAACTTCAGTAATAAATATACCGCAAATACGCCCAGGATGAAAATGATTAACCCGGCCACTATCACCTGCAGCATGCCGCGAATAATCAGCTTCTTGGATAAAGGGTTGCGGCCAATAGAAATCAAGCCGCTGCGTACGCCGCCGTAGAGCAAACTGCCGGATACGATGGTGGTGATAAAGAACACGACCATGCCCAGATAGACCCGCACGGCATCCACCGGCTTGCCGGCCACCGCCTCGCTGACCCGGCGCAGAAACTCCGGCATATTTGGTTCTTCGCTCTTCAGCAGAGGGTTTTTGCCGATGTTGATCTCTGCCTCCACCCGCCCCAGCCTGACCTCGCGTTCGCCGCCGCTGGAATCTTTGATCCTGGCCGTGCCCACCACCTGGCTGGAACCATCAAAGGCTTCCGTCGCCCGGCCGATGATGAGCGGCTGCACGGCCCCGGCCTTCATGCCCACACCGCTCAGCGCCGAAACCGTGATGAGGTCACCTTCTTTCAGCCCTCCGTTTTCGGTACTGACAAGTACCTCCTGGCGTCCCCGGGTAGCGACAAAGACTTTCTCGCCCTCGCCAGAGAGCGTCACCGCCGCATCATTGGGATTGACCACCACCCCGTGCATTTTGTCCATCTGCTCCCTGGACACAGCCTGGACCTTGGTAGTGTCGCCTTCTTTCAACCGGACAATCATGCCTTTCTGGACTTTGCCTTCTACCCCATAGCCCTGAGTAAAGGTCTGCGCATAGAGAGGGCCGGTCAGGCCTAGGAACAACAAAACTATCAGCAGAGCCAGCGCTACAAGACGCCGCCCTGCACCATATGGTTCAGGGCGCCGAAGAGCTACTAATTGCTTTATTTTTGTCTTAAACATTGCGGATAACCATAACCAATTATACGCCACAGGCGTAGGGCTGCCTACCACGGCCAGGCGGTACCCCCGAAACCGTCAGGCTAAAGCTAACGCCACGGGCTGACCGTAAGGTCACCCGTAAAGTGGCCTAGAGGTTTCGGGGGTACCGCCTGGCCGTGGTAGGCAAACTCAAGCTATTTTGAGTATTTTTTTCAAGGTGTTTACAGTAGTATGGATGTCTTGCTCGGTTGTACCTCTGCCCATCGTAAAGCGCAGACTGGCTTGGGCGTCTGTTTCAGACATACCGAGAGCGCGGAGCACGTGTGACGGCTCTTCACTGGAGGCACTGCAAGCCGATCCGGCCGCAGCCTGGATGCCGGCCTCGTCCAGGGCCATGACGAGCCGTTCATTATCGGTGCCAGGGATGGTGACGTGGACGTTATTGGGCAGCCGCGACTTGAGTGATCCATTTATCTGAATGACAGGAATGGCCGCCTGAAGTTCTGTAATAAACACCTTTTGTAGTTTTTGGAGCCGTTCGGTTTCCTCGTGCCGCCGGGCCTGTGCCAGGTCCAGTGCTACACTCAGGCCAATACTGCCGGCTACGTTTTCTGTACCGCTGCGCACGCCGAACTCCTGGCCGCCACCCAGGATTTGCGGCTGCAATTTCACACCTGCCCGGACAAAGAGCGCACCACTCTGTTTCGGACCATACATTTTTCCACCATTTATAGTCATCAAATCCACACCCAGCCGCGAGACATGCAGGTCCAAGTATTGTGCTGCCTGGCAGGCGTCTGTGTGAAAATAGAGCGGCAAGTCATTACCGCTGTATTTGCGACGCTTTCGCACCTCTTCTAAGGTGGTGGTAATTTTACGAATCGGCTGAATAGTACCGATCTCATTATTAGCGTACATGACACTCACCAGCACAGTTTGGTCGTCTATAAGTTTTTCCAATTGCAGTACATCCACCTGGCCGTCTTTCGTTACCGGCGCCTCTTTACAAGCGTACTGGTGGGCCGGCTTCAGCACTGATTCATGTTCAATAGTACTCACAACCACATTGGCTTCCGGGAATTGCTGCATGACGCCATGGATCGCCAGGTTATTGGCCTCTGTTCCGCCAGCGGTAAAGATCACCTCTGCCGGCCGCACACCAAACTGCCCTGCAATCCGGGTTCGGGCTTTGGCCACATCCCGTGCCACGTCCTTGGCCCCCAAATACAGGGCCGAGGGATTATAAAACTGCTCAGAAAAATACGGCCCCATAGCCGCCAACACCTCTGAATCAAGAGGAGTAGCCGCCGCATAATCCAAATAAATAACTTTCTTCATCTTCACCTATTATATCCACACAAATAGTGAAGTAAATTCACTATTTGTGTGTTCGCTTTCAGGAAGGAGCAGCCGGAGTCCCGATTATTCGGGACGCCGCGCGATGAGGAAACCTATCCCGGTTTCCTCATTACGCAACAAATGAGTAGAGTTCGTTCTTAATACGCTCGCGGTACATAGACATCGCGTTCCGCAGGTTTCTGGCCTCTTGGTAGGTCACCTGACGATACTGGCCATTCTGAGATTTTACAATACCATTCGGACGGAAATCATAACGGGTCGTAGCGTATTGGTGCTGGCCGTTCTGGTCGATCCACTCCTCGTGCCAGACCCAGGTACGTTTATCCAGACAAAAGAATTCGCGGCGTCCGCCAGGTGCAACGGGACCAAAAAGTTCCCCGCCAATCTTGGCTTCATGATGCAGGAGTTTGCGGTACAGATCAGCCTTACGCTGGGCCTCCTTTTGGGCCGATAGGCCTCCCATGAGTTTCTTGAGTACGGCCATTAGTTGTTCATCCAACCGCTACGATTAGTCAGGGCGTCCAGGACATCTGGATGCAAGGAAGAGCCTTGCAGAGGCGCAGCCGCCGTCTGTGCCTCTTGTGGCGCGCTATACTCCGCCCTAAGAGCAGAACCGTCTACCGCAAACTGCGCAACCGTAGACTGATGACCGGCAACGGCTGCCTGGTGCTCAGACTGAGAGGCTTTGTTCGCTTCTCTTGCATAGGTAGCAATGCGTCCAGCGGCTTCGTTACTTACAGGAGCTTCAGGGTAGACTGTATCAACAATTTCCATGCATTCACCAGCCCCTTCCCACGCAAAAACAAATCGCTCACTAGTAACGCGTGTTGCGTTGTCTAACCCCGCCAGCTGTTCCATGGCTACGCGAGGATCGTATGCCCGTTCGGGCTGAACATCCCCTACAGTACTCGTAGTACTCATATTTCTCCTAAATGTTGAATAGATCGCGGGCATTTTGGGTCGTGGCCACAGCTAACTCCTTGAGGTTTTCCCCTCTCAGCTCAGCTAAAAACACGGCCGTGACTTTCACATGCCTTGGCTCGCAGATTTTACCACGGAAAGGATGGGGAGTCAAGAAAGGCGCGTCCGTCTCCAACAGCAATCTATTCAGCGGCACGGCTTTGGCTGCCGCCAGCTGCTCTGCCTGTTTGGTAAAAGTCATGATGCCGTTGAGCCCCACGTATAGACCACGTTCCAGAGCCTGGCTTAACTCCTTTTGCGTGGCCGTGAAGCTATGGACCACCCCGCGAAGGTTTTTGTAGTCATCAAAAACGTGCCAAAAATCGTCAAACGCGTCGCGCACATGGAAAATAAGCGGCAGGTCGTGTTCCACCGCCAGGTCCAGCTGAAACCGCAGCATTTTCTGCTGATCCTCGCGGGACGAATGCTGGTAGTAGTAATCCAAACCCGTTTCACCAACGGCCACAACCTTTGGCTTGTCAGCTAACTCGCGAAACTGTTGCAATGCCTTGGGGTCGTTCACATAGACTTTGGCTTCGTGCGGATGCAAACCGATACTCGCCCACAGGCCATCCCGCTCCGCAGCGTAGCGTACCGCCAGCTTGCTATCTGCCAGGGTGCAGCCCACACACAGCAGCCGTGTCACACCGTCTTTGGCGGCGGCAGCCCGAACTTCCTCCGGATCCAGCTGGTAATCCGGAAAGTGAATATGACAGTGCGTATCAAAAAACTGCATCAGGCTCATTATAGCGCGGAGATGCACCGCACAGAGTTACTTTATAAGCGGAGCCGGGGGCAGCAAGGTTGGCGCAGGCAAATCCGAAACAAATGACCTTATGTCAGAGTAATTCCCCGGCACGGTAAGGACGCCCATCACAACCGGTATATTTACTACCTCTGTAATAGGATCTACCTCAACGTCCAATACCCGCTGAACCAACCAGCGATCCGTCAGCACACTCCAGGAACTTTCAAAAGGCTCCTCATCAACCAGGTAGGCTGCTAGCCTCAGTCGAGCTCCTGGCTGCCCCGGAACCAACTTGGACTGACTTTTGGCCCGTATAGAGGCGCCTTTAAAATCAGCATCCCGAACAAGCTGCGGCCTATCAGCCAAATGGTCCTTCAGCAGCCCGTCGACAAAAGCCCTGGACTTAGCCAGGCTTGTTTTGACGCCAAGCCACTGCGGATTATTCACCAGCACTTCTTCGTCCGCCAGGGGAAATCCTGGCCTTTTTCTGGGTTCATAGACGGCATCTGGGTTGCAACGCCTTATGCCTTCTGTCACAGCCAGCTTAAAAACATCGTCAACCGGCCGCCCTATGCCTAATATTTCCCCATCTTCTAGCATTAGCTATAACCATATAGAACCTGACTCTCAAAACCCCCACATAAGCTGGTAGGCCAGTAGAACCCTCACGTAGTGAACGGCGTAGCCGTTCACGCTCCTGGGAAACGAAGTGACCAGGAGCAAATGTTCCTTCAGGTAGTCAAA
>Ga0193742_1000105_pt1 | contig 57674 bp, 48 predicted proteins | sample L2c1metaG_FD_165511 | JGI IMG/M metagenome (GOLD analysis project Ga0193742, IMG submission 165511) | Soil microbial communities from a riparian zone of the East river system, Colorado, United States - L2c1 | ecosystem: Environmental > Terrestrial > Soil > Riparian zone | place: USA: East River... | reverse complement strand
AGTTTGGTTGTTCTTAACATGTACTGGGTGGTACAGGCCAGATCGCTAGGACTGTGACCCACGCCGGCTACCCTGATGGTTTTGCCTTCACGACGGGCTAATTCTAGAACGAGTTCGCATTGGAATTCATTCTCGGGTTCGAATATTGCGGATGGTGTGCAAGTAAACGTTCTGCCCCAGTTCGTGAAGCGAGTCTCCTCCGAGGGTACAGTGATAGACTGCAGCAGGTTGTATAGATTTTTCAAGGGTATATCGCTAGGACGAGCAGTCAATTGGAAGGCCATAGCTGATATGGGTAAACTTACAAATTTTCTCGAGCGGGCTTTATAAGTAATCGAGTGAGAGGTTGACGACGCTCCGAATCGGTCGCTGCCATGCCGGGAGATGCCTATACGATCCAAATCGTCGGCAGTCCCCGGATTACCATATGCGGAGGATCCTCGCTGATAATTTATTGCCAATGCCAAATGGCAAAGATAAAACCTACAGGAGCCGGGAAGATGGCTGTCGTAGGTTCGATAAGGGATGTAGAAACGATTTCACCTTCAGGGCTATATTTCTTAAGGGGAAAAAAGAAAAAAGGATAAGAGGAATCATCTAGGAACCAATTCCCCCTAAAAGTTGTTTTTCCAACTATCTCAGCTCCTCCGAGGTTATCGCGATGTTCACAAATATTTCTCGATCTGTCCCGGGGGGATGCGAATCGAACATGACATTATGATGAGCAGTTGGATCCGTTGAGAAAGAGGGTATACCGTAACTGACTTAATTGTTGGGAAACATGCACCCGGTCGAGAAATCGAGAAAAATGGGATATAAATGGAAGCTTTAAGACAGATCATACGTACATCCAAAGAAATAGCATATGCAAAATAGATCATCGCTAGATGAGGGACTTTTTAGCCCAAGAAATCAAATGTAACCCTGTGAAATGATGCCACATTAACCTCAAGGTGAAAAGAGCATAGGTATGAAAAGAAGCAAACCTTCCCCATTCCTGATTGTTGTAAAGGAGGATTCCACGGACTTCGGCGCTGTCTAGCTCTAAACCGAGCTCGAATTCTAGAACAAGTTCTTTCACAAAAAAGTATCGAGACACTTGGCTGAACAACCTTACCTGTGTAAAAGCCATCCATCGGCGCCATAAAAGCATTTTGTCGGAATGTGGGTAACGAAGACAAATCGACAGTCCACTTGCAAAGTTCATTCGTTTCACCCTCGTCGTTATACCGCATCATTTTTTCCGAGTCACTGGTATAGAGCGTCGCAATGAATGTCGAATCTGATAATCTCGTAAGGATCAACTCCTTTTAAAGGAAAATGCTCTCACCTTGAACTGTCTGCGAAAATTTACTTTGGAGAAAAGTTAGTTCCAAAAGGCGTAGACTCGATGGGGTGTACGTACCAGAATTTCGTCGTTAACCGTTGCCTAATAATGTACCATCGTGTATCAGAAAAGAAAGGCCATCTTTGAAAAGAAGCACCAAAAGTCGTACCCTTTTCGGAGGATTGCTCCCTTCGAGACGAGGTACTGTAACCTAACGCCGCCGGCTTGTTCAAACAGAACCAGTAAAAAGAAGCACGTTGAGAAACGTACCTGTTCTCACATATCGGAACGCCTGCGTCATTGTTCTTGATGTAGGCCGGTCGTTTGAGCCAATCTTCTTGGTCGGCAGGAAGCTTGACCTGTGTCAGATGAAAAACGAAATTTTATATAAGCTCGGAATCATGACCCTCCGGGAGCAGTGCATACCTTCATAAGGTATGAACGTGGGGCAATGACAGCTGACACAAGAGGTCGTCGTGCCAAGCCGTATGCAGCTGCACCACGCAGTGTTGCTGTATCAGCATCGGGTGGACGAGCGATAACCTTGATTCGAGAGCCAAAGTGGCTCTATGACAATAAATAAAGTCAACGGCGAAAATTGTATTGCGAAACCATAACGCACATGCACTCGCTGTTTCAGATACTCACTACCAGCGAATCCTCCCACGAGGAGAAGAGCAAGAACAGGCTGATCGACTCTAGAGAGCTGCTCTTCAATAAGTTCCAAGACCTAGTTTTGACAGCCCAAGTTTAGTACTCGACTGAGATAAAATAGCGGCAACTAACTTGGTTCACCACGGGGTCAAAAACTTCTCTGCGCAGTAAATTCCCCGGAATCGAAAGTTGACCGTTTATCAAACCAACGGACGGATCGTGTGGGTCATCCGGATTGAAACATGTGAAGTGGAATGTATTCTCTAAGTGATAATTTGTAAGCGGCCAACAAAATCCGTTTTCATCAGTCACGAACCGTCATCAGAAATGCCGACATAATTTAGTTTATCCGTTTCACTGAAAGAATTCACTATGAATGATATTAGATTTGTCTGTCAAACAAGATATTTTTTTTGTTGATGAAGACAGACTAAAATAAGCCAGAGATGGGGGATCCAGGTGAACAGGGTGGTCGGCCAGAAGGGCCTAGTCAACCGTCAACGGATGGAGTGATTGCATATGCATCGATGATACATACTTTGACGAGTTCACGGAATCGAAGGTCCAGGAAGAGACTTCCGCAATTAGCGCCAGACCTTGCGCAGATTTCGGCAATTTCTAGGTTTGCCATCTGACCTATTATCTACCCATTCATAGACAGACGAAGTCAAAAAGACAAGTCCATTTTCCCTTGAGGATGACTCTGCCTAAAGATAGTTTACTGACCTTATAGACGGCGAGATCGACAGTACCACCACCAGCATCGGCGACCATGAAATTTTGGGAGGGCTTGAGGTTATGAAGGTCAGTAAGGCGAGCACAGTGGACTGCTGCTGCTTCAGGTTCCGTTATAATTCTCAGTCGATCTCTCCAAGTGGTGTCGCCAGCCCTCGAGCTATGGACAAGGCCAGCGGTGATCGCAGCTTCTCTCATGATATCACAGCCTTTTGCATCCCAGGCGGCAGGCACCGTTAGCCAAACATCGGCAGAGTCTTTCGATTGTGACCTCAGCTACTGCGTAGGATTTCCAGAGGAAAAAAATAGTATTGACATACTCAAGTCAGCAACGGCTCCAATGTCCCTTGTGATTTGATCCTTTGCATACTCCCAAAGACAGCTGAGGAAATCAACGATAAGATCAATAGCTTTCTTCCCAGGCTATAGATGATGATAAGATGTGGTGCTGATAACGATCAACCTTCAAGCTCACTGGTAAACTGGGCAGACGAGGATCGATGGTAGACTCGTCACGAAGTGCTTGTGGTTCCAAGAAAAGCTTGAACCATTCACAACGGGTGGTGCCCGGTATGGGCCCAGTATTCTTAGCTTCTAAACCCCAAGCAAGGACTTGGCCATACTCGTCGTAAAGGAGGCAGGTAGGTATCTGTATGTAATTTAACTTGCAACTCGCAGCATTATAGTTATTGTTACCAACCTTCCGGAACGTCTCGAAGGAACCAGGCCAGTTCAAGATTTGCTGGACTTGCCCACCAGCAATACGCGAGGACCCGTATGCCTATTGAATCGGTTAAGGCGGAACCTCTCGCAAAAGGCCTTTAACTTACAACACCAGAAAATGTTGTACCTGGACAAGGATGAGAGTTTGAAGTGAAATTACATGGTGGTACGTACCGAAGTCGATAGAGATGGACATCTTTCCTTCATCTTGAATGGGAGCGGTTAGTTGAGGAGGTGGTGAATGAGGGGGATGAGAAGATTGCGGTCGGGGTATAGGTTGATTTATAGAAGAGAAACCTTTGGCAACATCAAAATTTGAACCATTATAGGTCGTTCCAGTATAAGTAGGTACTGCTGTCATGTGAGATAGAGGGGTTGCACCGAACTCGTTCATTGGAGGAGGAGATTGGGACTGGCCCCATGCAGGCTGTTGTTGGAGGCCATTCGGAGCCAAGGTATTGCTATGAGCGGCGGGAGGTGGAGAAAGGGTAGGTTGTTGAAAGACACCGTTAAAGGCTGGCTGGAAAGTCGGTTGATTAGTGATTGTGCCGCCATTGAACAGCGGAGGTTGACTATTCGTTGCAACACCCCTCTGGTTTCTGTCCTCCCCGCAGCAATTTGCGACCATGGTGGATGGTCAGAAATGTGACAACGACAGCGCGCATGGAAAATTCAACGTTCCTGGTGGCTGTGTGCAGCTGCCAACGAAACTATAATATTATATTTTTCCATCGTATTTTGTCTTTACAGAAACACAAAACTAATGTACTTTGCGGAGCCAAGGTGGTGGGGTAGGCCATTGCTTAGTCATGCACTCGCCTTGAACCGTAATGGCTACAGCAACTGCAAAGCAACTCTCCCAAAAGTTAGGCTCTATCGCGGAATCATGGTTAAAAGATCCCTTTAGACCGAATCTGCAACTTCAGACCTTCCTAAAATCTTTGGCTGCCCATCCAAGGCTCACCCCGCAGGCCGTTGATGCTGCACGCGCATTGAGAGACAACCAGTTGCAAAAAAAGGTAAACCCTGTTCACGTTATCATTTTCATTTCTTAATTTGCTGCATTATTAGTACCCTTTGTCAAAAAGGATACTACGGCCTGCCACTGCTCCGTTTCATTATGAACGACTCGTTGAAGGCTTTGAAAAGAGCGCACAGGGTATAGGTAGACCTTGGTGGAAGGTATTTTTCGGAGTTTGGTAGCCATCAGAAGAAAAGAAAAGGCCACGAAGAGAATCAACCCACTTCCACTTTCTCGAAGCCACTGCCACTTCCATCAAGAACCAATCCTCGACGACACCTGTTTTATCTCCACCTTTATAACACCATCGGGGTTACTATTCTATTCTATTTTTTTTTCCAACTAAATTAATGATAGAACATACGAGGTTATATGCATACCGCGGCCAGATTTAGGCTGACTTTCAAGAATCTGAGATACATATGGGGGGAATCTCAGGTTTGCAATATCATCGTATATCGGGAGACCAAGTTAATGGAATATCATTCCTGATTAAGATCCCATGATACATTCAGATTATTTGATTTCCCAGCAGTGGTTGCAGACATTTGTAATAAATTGCGCACGTTTTATTGAACAGAAAGATAACGAACTCCAAATGATATCGATCAATCTTTGCAACCAGGTTCATGATATGAAATGAATGTAGTTGTACACATGGCTCCCCATTGGATAAGATCAGGATGTGACAATACAGTATACTCTAACCACGACCATTCAATCCTCCAGAATCTCGTCTTCTCCAAGTCGAGCCTGCAAGAGTCAAATTTTCATAAGAGAAAGGATAACGCAACAGCTGACATATTACTGACCTTTTCTACCAATTTGCGGCGTTTATCCCGTGCCTTTTTCTGGATCTTGAGATATTTACCAAGAGGCGTATCATCCAACTTGGTCTTCACTGTTTTCTCCCACTCCTGAACGTCTCCGATTTTTCCAGGAGAAAATTGGACGGTTTTCCGACGTTGCTCCATCCATCGAGCACTTTCATCTATGCGTTCCATGAGAACTTTAATAAGACTCTGGTCCTTCCCAGACCCTGCCTTGGAGTTTTTCAAACTCTTTCGTATCAGAACGACAATCGGCACCGTAATTTCTGGAAAAGCTATGCTGCCATGAACGGATGCGCTAGCAAGCCATTCTGCCAAAAGATACGCCGTTTCCTCTATCAAACCTTCGGAGAGAACACGAGTTTTTACATATTGTTGCGGTACTCGTATTTGTGTCTCAAAGTCAAGCGGCCGTAGTGTGGATGATTTAGGGCGTGTGGATGGTGTCAATGATGAAGTGAGGATGGGGACAAGATAGGGTGAGAAAGGAATGTAAGTTTCCGTATGTTTCACGAGATGTAGGAGTGAGCGCATGATTTGTAGATGGAATGGATACGAGCGACCATTTGGCACAAGTCTGTATCATTTCGGAGGCATTAGATACTGTCAAGAATAATATCAACGTCACTTACTTGATCGAACCAAGGCACACCTGCACAAGTGGGTATATAAGGGGTTTGAGCTCACTCTCCTTCCCACCCTCAGCTGCAGCTTTAGTATCACATGCCCGTCCTAGTACAATGCACCAGAAGTCGATACAATGGACATACTGCCAGTTATAGACTTGCTTGTAGGCCTCCTGTGTAATTTAATAAACCCATTGAAGAGTTAAATTAAAAGCAGAGAAGTTTAATTCCACATACCTTCGTCTTGACCTTCATGCTGTTACGCAAATGAATGGCGAGCTGGCGAATATATCCAAATGCGTGCTGATATGCTGTGGCATGGTCGACGCAAAAAACATCAGATGCGGTATTTTTCATCAAGTTGATAGAGGGTAATGTATAGGCACTGGTTGACTTGGAAGACCGGATTAAATTAAGGTATGTTGACTATGAAGACCGTCAATCTTTCACTCCTAATGTTGATCATCAGAGTGACCCGACCTTGAGAATGATATCCATGATAGATTCGTCAGATGAAGAAGCCAGTTTTCTGACTGAGAGGAATGCAGCTATTCGTATGCTATCGCTCCCACTCGACCACAAGCTGAGACATTTCTGGTAGGAAAATGAATTTAGGCACCGGCAAGATTCAAAAAACGGCGAAAGCACACACTTTGAGATATGACTTGACAGCCTTTCGACTGTTAATAATGTAAGGTACAAGCTTAGCACTTTCAGTAATGGCTAGACGCAGGGTATCTTCGTCGGTTAATTGTGAAAGGATATGAGTGATGTTCGAGAAACATGAGAGGATGAGCTTCTGCAATGTTTTGAACTTTTGGGTTTGCGTAGGGGCCTTGCTGGAAAGTCCATGAATCGGGTTCAACCTTTTTTTGGAAAAAGAACAAGAATCGCACAATTTTCCATTGGATAACGTCTTGTAGGGTACATGATGCTGAAGCACGACAGGAGTGTACCTAAGGGCTGTTACAACGAGCTTGTTGTATACTTGAAGGGAATATGAGCATACTCATATAGCGAATTCCAAGAAATCACAGGCACTTACCAGAGGAGCTGTCGATACTCCAAGCCAAGACTTGACCGTCTTCATGCATGTGGGCTGCAGAACGGAAGGCTATTAACATTTTCCGAAGAGCACGCAGCGACCGATGCTAAAGTAAAAAGTTGAAGAAAAACTCAGCATTAACCAATGTGGTTTTATCCATACCTCTAGAAGAGCCTTTTGCCATGTTCGAAGATGGTCCTTGGTAAGTACCGGTATCTGTTCATCTTCCTCCATGAGATCATCTCCATCTCCATCCTCTGATGGAACATCAGTACGAATAATTTTAGGATCGAAGTTTAAGAGTTCCTGGTCATTTTCTTGAAGATACTTGAAGAATTCAGGGTCTTTTTCTGCAAGCTTCGACAGCTCGTGAAGATGATTCTCCCCTTCATCTATCGCGATATACTGAGAAGTACTTCAATTGAAATAGAAAAAGAAATGTACCGTCTAAATCGTCTATCGACCCAAAAGAGCCGTCATCGTCTGAGTCCATACCGCCTTCACTACCTGAATCCTCGTTACTGTGTTCCTATAAAATGGAATGAGTGAGATATAAAAAACCATGGAGGGGTGGTTGTAATGAACCTGTTCATCCTGTTCAATATCTTCATCATCACTAGCATCCATGAAGTCGCCATTAAGGAAACTATCCACGGTCATTCGTTTCGTCCTACTCGTCCCAAAACTTTAGATAGTGTCAAGTGTGGTAAACCAATGAAAAATCCACCCTTTCGTAGTTTTGGTTGCTTCATCTTCATCTTCGTCATCATGCTCCTTCGCGTCTTCTGTTCGTGAACGACTTTGTTCTTTATGTTCTTGCTTTCCTTTCCGACCTTGGATTTTCTTCTTGATCTGCTGGTGTTTGCGTCGCGTCTGGATAGCTTGCTTGAGCTGACCACTTGCTGCGTATTTTTTGGTCGCTTTTGTTGCTCCTCGTCCCATGTCGGACTAGAGCAAGTAAGCGATGAGAGTTCAGGTAAATGAAGAAATTTGATTACATAATCCGATCAATACTCGTTCCGTGAACTCAAATTGTTTGAAGGCATTATGAACAATATATGAAGTACAAAAAGTGTCCCACAGGAGATGAAAATACACAGCAAATAATAACGTAAAAAATGTTTTTGAACAAAAAAATACCAAGGCTCCAACCAAAATTCCCTTCGCTGACCAGATGCCCAACAAGCTCAGAAATTTCCTGGTCCATTCCACTGTTGACCCATACCCATACCGTTCATGCCCATGTTTGCGATATTCATATTCATGCCATTCATTATGCCAGGGTTCATGCCTATCATGCCCTCGTTCTCCCAACTACCATCCATAGCGAATTGCCCTGGCTCGTTCCCGGGCCAACCGTTGAAGGGAAGACCTTGATGAGCAAAACCTCCACCTTGAACCATCTGAGCTATCAGATGCATTGGCACTCCAGGAAGTCCAAGCGCTCCTCCGTTCACACCCAGGCCTGGATTGTTCATTGCCATACCTCCATTCGCCATGTTTGACAGGTTACCGGTCTGCATACCTCCCACACGATTCGCACCAGCCATCATGGGATTCCAGCCCCCCATCAGGGTGTCATCCATGGCGCCTATGCCCATTCCCATTTGATGAGCCCCCATGCCCATCACAGGCGGCATCATCATTTGAGGGCCCATCATCTGCATGTTCGGGTGAACATTTGCTCTGTTCCCAGAGAAACGATTATTCTGCATGCCCTGAGAGCCTGACGTTGTTGTAGGCCCTGGAAGATTAGATGATTGTCCACCCCTAACAGGCGACTTTGGCCGTAGAGCATCGATTTCTGGAGTCATAGGTACCACAGCCTTTCCGGTTCCTGAAAGTTCCTTGATACCTTCCTCCCAGGACTCTTGGATCCACCTGGTAGTAATGCCGCCCTCTTCGCCTTCTACGCGGATTGCTCCCTCCTTTAAAGGTAGGTGTTCGTCACCTAGAACGGTCACCCAACCTCTCCGTAGAGATGATGGTCGTCCAAATATCTCCAAACGCCGGATGCCGAGACAAAAGTTCTCTATCAGAGAGTACATTTCTGGAGGTTTGCGTGTAGGATCGGTGGGGTCACCTTCCCATATGATGACATCCGTATCTATTGAAAATAGTGGCTTAGAAAGCGGCGACGAACAAGAAGGAAGGCACACACCGACATTACAGTGTACAAACCAACTGTCTACTGACCGACGGACGGTTCCTCTTATACCAATGAGACAATGTTGCTTCGTCCTCGTAAGTAGAGAGGTAGTTGGTGCATCGGTCTAGAGGGTTCGAGTTGAGAATAATTTATTGGAGAAATAATGATGAGCTACGAACACCAGGCCCTTGATTCGTTGTGTTATTGGTCTTGACCCATACGACGTCTTCACATCGGCGATATCCCCACTTTGCTAGGATTTCTCGACCTCTCTCTAAACCTTCCCCAGCACCGCTTCCCACCCAAAGAAACACGAAACTAGGGTCTCCAGCAAGAGAAGGTATGGGCAATTCCTGTAGATGATCCCAAGTAAATGAGGACGAAAATGGAGGGTCAAGCAAAATGACGTCGAACTTGAGGGGATGTAGTGAGGTCAACAATGAATAAGGCAGATAACTAGGCGGAAGGGAATGCTGATTTACAGAGGCTTTCTTGAGATTAAGCAGCCTCTGTTGTTTGGGATATCTGCCAGAAGGTGCAATCATGGATACCAACTTTCCGTTGCGGGAAGAGGAAATCACCTTACTCTTCAAAGCGGCGTTCGGGCTCTGCACCTAGTACCCAACTTTGAGGCCATTCTCCGCCGTCTACATACCGTTGAGAATAGTCATTGCGAATGGTCTCTTCTTCAGGAACGTAATTATGATATTGGGCAACTCTTGCTCGTTTTACTGGAGGTAGATCTTGTCTCGAAGCTGGCTGAATTCCTGGAGACGAGGGAGGTGAATCATCCAATGTTGGTGATGGAGGGGGCGAAGGGATCAATGACAGTGCTAGCAGTTTCTGTGGCGACGGTTGGAGTAAATGTAGTTGGCGCCGGTGGTTCTGTTGAGATGATCGGACACGCAAAACCAATGCGGCGTGAGCAGCAAGCAGCTCGTTCGCTTCTTTAATAGCCTGAACTGTAGAAAACATTGCAGACATGTTCAAGTTATTTGCAAGTTGCATCTTCAGGAGTCCCCATTCTATGGTTTAGGCGTATAAGGCGAAGTGACCCTCATCCTTCACGTGGTCTCAATTATCATAACTTAACTTAAAGTTAAACTATATACTATCTACTTGTGATGTACAGCACATTAAATTTTTGAAAATGTTCCACATCTCAAGCAATAGGTAACTTTATAATCCATCAGCAGTGATGTTTGGATTGCAAGAAGATAAGAACATTAACTTATCCGCAGCCTGCCATTATTTTATCGTATTTAAACTGTAGGTTTACAAGAGGCCAATGAAAAGCCGTCCGGTTAAGCGAGAAGCCTGTCTATCCTTCAGCAAGGATCATTTTGAGTAGTGTATAGCCCTACCCAGCGGTACTGGGCTTGCTGATTTGAGTAATGTGTAGCCTTACCCAGCGGTATTGGGCTAGTAAGTTAGGTAATCTGAAACCGGGGGAGATGATGGCAGAGCAAAGGTCGGAGAGGTCTCATGATCAGTCTCTCTATCCTTTTGCTTACCATCTTCCCAGGTAGGATTTCGTAGCACGGTTCTCTGTTGTTCTGCTTATTATCTTTCCAGAGTTGACTTTTTGCTTATTTCCGCTCGCTATTATCCTTTCCAGCGTGAGGTTCAGGCTCAAATTCATTGGTTTGTAAATTTTGGGAAACTCTTACGGATCGTATAGCCACTGTCAACTGCAACCGTCTCGTCTGTTCGTGAAGGCTGTTGGATACAAGAATAAACGACCTAATTGTGTTTGGCTTCCTGAATCTCCACTTTTTGGCCCTCTCCTCTTGCACGTAGCAGTTCTGTTAGTTTTAATACACTACTAGTTCCGGTTTCGATAGAACGATGAAATTTCGTGCTGGTGTCCACCTGGCTCTCTAGGAAGCGATAAGCTGGGGAGTCGTAACCACAACCTGATCTCAGGGCCAAGACAGACAAACTGATTCGAAACGTTCCAATGATCATCAGTCGACCACCAATTGCAAGTAAAAGATTAATGGGCGTACCGATCTTGTCTTACCATGAGATCCTCGGCACACCAAGGTATCTACATAACGTCAGTTGACATGATCTGTCGCGATCATAAACATGCTCTGTAGCCGGAGTCTTTTCATGCTCTCAATATCGTGTTATAATGTTTGAATCTGGAGGCATCTCTTTGTTATTCAGGTAAAGTATGCCGCAACTTACGACACCACATGTGAATCGAAAGGTTGATAAGTAAGGATTCCTGCCGTTATCATTTCTCATCGTTGACCCACGTAATTCGGTCTATTACAAAATCAGATTATCTTGATATATATATAGACATTTTGTAGCCTAACCCGGAAATACTACGAATGGCTGGTCTCCTCTGAGTTTTAACTAGCTTAATTGCTGGCTATCTATTATAAGTAACCCCTTCTTATAAGTACGGTCTTAGAATTAGGAAATGACAGTCCTGTGAACGAACTTGTAGTCTCCATGCCAATGAGACTCAAAGTGCGCCACAATATTTGATAAACCTGCTACCAAATTTGGCAAACTCGAAAATCTACATGCTATGCTGTCAGAAAAGCCTCTCAATTTGAACAGTCTATGTAGCAAGCACTAATAAACAAAATGTTGTATTGCATCAAAAAGCCATCTATGAGTCGCAAGGAGACCCTCACTGGCCACGAGGGTAAGTAGTCGGCCAACTTGAAACCAATGATTAATGGTAGTACTCTGCATGTGTGACTGCTCGAATTTACCAGGAAAACTATAAGTCTAATGTGTTTTCTGTTACAGACAAATCACTGACTATGCCAGGTAGTTACGAGAAGCACGAGTACTCTGAAAAAGAATGCTCTGAACAAGATATGCTCAAGCTTCAAAATACCAGCGAACTGGTGCGTTTCCCTCCAAACAGCGCTGTTTGAAATTCATCCGTGAGAATCCTGGTTTTCAGACACCTAACACTCAGGTCTCGACAGCCACGACAATTAGACGCGTCGAAAAAAAGGGGGAATTGTGTAAGTTTCTTTTTGAATATTATTATTCTTCAGTCAATGCTAAGCACCAGTTAGACTAACGTGACACATTATGCCGGCCATTCGAACCAAACCCTCGGAGGACAATGCCTCACGCAAAAAATCGGTATTACACCGAAAGCCTATCAAGGTCTCGTACGCGTGTGACTTTTCTTCCGAGTCAGAGGAACAATATGTCGATCTCGACACGGACTTAGACGTGGCATCGCGTTTGGAATTCAACGAAAGCTCTTCTGGAGTGTTCACGGGATCTCCATCTGTGACAGGAGCCACGAATGACGCGACGGAAGCACCCGCGCTACAATCAATTGTCATAAGTGGCGTTTTACTTCGTCCCACCGTCGCTTTTGATACGTTCTGGCGATTTGCGGCAGAGAGAAAGGCAATTTATGACAGGCGCCGCGCTGGCAAACCTGCATTGTGAGTCTCGGCCTCTTTAAATCTCTTGGATTGGTTTACAAATCATTTTCATTAGATGGACCCAGGATGTCATTCTCCAAAAATATTTCTTCTGCAACACATATCGCGTCCTCGATAAAGTTTGCCAGTATATCATCAAGGAGGTCATCGAGAAGGGACTACAGGATCCTGTGGAAGTTGTTTTTCGCGTCGTGTTATTCAATCTTTTCACTAAGATTGAAACTTGGGAACTTCTGGTCGAGAACTTGGGTCCTCTCACCTGGGCGAGATATCATCGAAGCAGCTATTCAAAAGTGCTCTCAGCGGCTGTCGATCGCGGAATGTCCCTGTATACAGGTGCTTTCATCAAACCGGCCCCTCGTTTTGGTCATGCTGAAAATTACAGGAATCATCTATGCCTTTTGGAAGTGCTCATGGAGAATGAATTTCCCAACAAACTTTTGAGTGCGCCTTACATGGCTGATGTCTTCGAGTACCTGATATCTTTTCCTAGTATGGGAGAATTTTCAGCCTACCAGCTTATGCTATCACTCTCTTATACCAATGTTCTCAATTTCCACCGTGACGATTTTGTCATTACCGGACCTGGTTCAATGTCTGGTCTCAAGAAACTGTTTGGCAGAAGCATGGACGAAGGCTCTCAAAACGACCCAGGTTTTGCGATCGAGGTCATGAGGTATTTGGTCAAAACTCAGGACCAGCACTTTAAGCGCTTAGGACTGAAATTCTCCGGGCTGGGACCAAAGAAACTTCCCATGGACGTCTCGGACATTGAACACACACTTTGCGAAGTCGACAAGTACTGCCGCGCCGCTCATCCACAATTAAAGGGAAAGCGAACCCACATCACTCGTTCTTTTGAGCCATCCACACTCCGTTACCCTGCGAAGCCGATTCTCCCAAAGGCTTGGTCCCATCCCTCTCGCCATACGCCTCGAATTAGACCTGACAAGACTTTGGTCATCAACAAGCGATACACCATCGACGCAATCAAGGATCACAAGGGCGGTCCTGATGGAACGCTCTACCTGGTGTACTGGGTTGGTTATTCTGCTAAAGATGCCACCTGGGAACCCGAGGAACTACTTTTAGCTGATGCTCCCGTGGCACTCTCTGAGTATAAGGCCAAGATAGCCTAAACATAATACTCCTTTGAGTGGCACTCTTACCATCGACTGGAATGATGGTAATCTACTTCTATTTACGATTCTTTTTTTTTGCATATCTCTAATTATCAACATAAATTCACTGTCCTTTTCGCTGTACATAGCTTTCATGATGCTGTCTTCGTTGTCGTATATATACCCCTTGTTTTCCGTTGCAAAATTAATGGTTGTTTACCATTGTTATATTGCCCGGACGCGTCTATGGAATGACTGGACGCGCTGAGGCCTGAGTCAGTGACTTCAACCAACTCGAATTTTGTCAGTCCTACATAGTCTACCTTCATGAACTCGATACACCGCCTGAGGGAGTCGTTGTACCGGGCCTTGGCGTCTCCAGAATCCCATAACGATGAGCCGGAGCTATTCGACGAGTTGATGGTTCAAAAACCTCGTTTGCTTAAACTCCTTGATGTAGGGCCTCAGAATGCCCAAGAGCAACGGGAACTTGAGTCTGGTGAGCAACTCTATCTACTTATTGGGCTTTTAGAGCGTGTTTCATCGTTTATTTAGGAAAGACTACGATAAATGGAAAATCAGCCGCCGTGAACGCAGACTTTGCGAAACAAGCCATCTTTCTCTCTCAACAACTCGGCTGTTCAGAAAAATATGTGGCAGGTGTACTACATCATGTTATGTCGAACAACCCCAATATTGGACCTGTTCAATGCATGGAATTGACGGTCGCAACCTTCCATCAACAACGACGGCATCTTGTGGACTGTTTACGATTTCTTCTCGAGGCAGCTGAAGCGTCCGAACTACCAGATGCATCCATTGTGTATCGGCGCCTCGGAACCTTTGTAAAAGCAGAGTTGTTACCTGGTCCACGGCCGGGAGGGTCAGAGCCTACTCTGGCGCGTAAAGTGTTCAAAGAGATCGAGCAATTGGACGTCCTGATTGGAAAGGCTGATGCTGCGAGGAAGAATGCAGGTAGTAATACCGTAGTGCCATCCGGACAAGGTAAGCACTAATAGTCTTTACTCAAGTCGAAAATCATAACATTTTGAACAGGTTCCCCTGCAGCGTTGGGATTTGACGTGCTTAACGCACGATATGATTCTCTCAGATATGAACGGCGTTATCTCGCCATTGTTCTTTGCGCCATCGCTCGTCTGAGATGCTTTCTACCAAATGAAGTCCAACTGCTTGTCGAATGGCTTTCCGCCAATTCCAGTCACCCCTTGACATACTATATCTTGACCGCAGTTCTTGTCATATTCGATCCTATCGACCCCTCCAGCCCCATCCCGTCGGTTCGGCAAACACTAGCCACTGATGTCTCACTTATGACCTTCATGACCAAGAAGCTCGAACCTTCAACGAAATGGAAGGATCCCGGTCTTAAAGCAACTGTTTTGCTCAAGTGGACCATGTTCCTGACAGAAAGTAGGCACAACGACACCACTTTGGAGCATCGCACCGGTTTCAAAACCGAGGAGTTGGAGACTCAGGTTTGGAGTGCAGTGCAGGGAGATACCTTTACATATCTTGCTCTAGCCATTCAGCATCTGGAAGGGAGACACGGAAGTTCTCCGGCGGCTTCTTTACTTGATAATCTTCGCTCTGATCAACAAGAACAAAGAGAAGTACCTCCAGGCGATTTCAAGTTGGTTTTCCTTCTCGCTCTGGAGACTTTGGTTAGGTCTCTCATCACACATGCCTCCTCCGAGCTCCGAAAGATCAAACAAAGACAAGAGGACTTGGTCCTCGCTACTGCTCGCACGGATCGTAACAGAACGGCGTCACGTTTTGCTTCGACTCTGCCCCCAGAGTCAGAAAAGCCCGAGCCTGAAGCCCGTCAGGATATCGCCATGCTCTATACATTCATCGGTCTGTTGTTTGCGGCACTACCCGAAGAAAGGGCTCTCCAATTTTGGGGTTCTGGACCTCAACAAGGCGCCTATAGACCTACTTACCAAGAATCAGTGGAATCAATTTCCGGTCGCCTTCCAGCGTTCTTGCAGTGGGCAGTGTGGTCTACCCCAACGCAGGATCTCACTATGTTAGCCGCGCTATATGACATGCTCAGCGGATTGGCAAATGGACAACAGTGCAGTGAACTGGCGTACAACTTTATGGCAAGAGGTAGTGGAGAGGTTTTAGCCGGAAGTATGGTGTCATCTACCTCGGGTCCTTCCGTGTCGTGGGTCGCAATTTTTGTCCTCTTGGATTCATGGGCAGTTAGTGCAGCGAACCCACGTAGCCAACCTCATGCTCAACCTCTAGGACTGAGTGCACCCTTCGGTTCCTCCTTCCAAAACTTAGTGACATCACAAGCGACATCTCAGCAATTCATAATCGGTCCTAAAACTGTACTTCTTGCTCGATCTTTCCTTCGAGTTCTGTCAACAGTCATCACACATTCCGTTGCCGTCCGTACGACGATATGTGGACACGCTCATTTCAGGGCCATCCCCACTTTGCTTTCTCTGATCCCCTTAGGAATTCCACTCGAGCTTAAGGGTGCTATTTTCGAAACACTAGCGGCGTTTTGTGAGGCTGGTGCCGGCGTTGCAGGTGTTGAGATATGCAAAGCTGTATGGACGTTAATGGAAAGATTGGAGGTGATCAATGTACGCATGTGGCCATCAACTGGAGTGTCTATGGCAACTGGCAAAGGCATGGAAGTCGAACTGGAACAAATAGAATCTGCGCATAAGTCTTATCCTGCAACGATCCCTTTTCTGAAACTCCTCAGCACACTGATCCATACCCCGAAGCAAATATCTTTGCAGGATCAAGTAGCTGGCACTGAGCCTCTGAACACAATTCCAGAGTCCCTTGGACAACCGTATCGCCTCTCAGGCATTGGCCCCTTTACATCTTTTGTAATCGACAATGTCTTCGCCAAGATCCCAAATCGCGAATATTTTCGGCCTTCTGATCGGTGGGAAACGAACGATCTCTGTTTAAGTTTCATAGAAAGAAGTTTAGCAAGTTTCAACCTGGAGTCACTCATTTCTGGCTCCGACGATCCTTCTCTGAATCTTGAATCCCTCACCCCTGTTCTCGTCCATCCTGGGTATGACATTACCAAGCGCCTACTCACAGATTCGCAGCTCCGTGCCAGCATCCTATCTTATATTGTTGAGGGTCTCGAGGGTTTCGAGAAGGGGTTAGCCGACGAAGACCCTTTCTTCCGCAACACGATCGTTCGTGTTCTGAGAATTGTTCTCCGCGTATTAAAAATCCAGGATATCTTCCTCGACGTGTTCATTCCTCTCCTTTCAGACTTCAACAGCTCTTCTATCGTAGGCCAGGTCCACAGCCGTTCTTATTTCACAAGAATCGATCAAGCACTTTCGTTTGGACCACAGTACATTCCAGCTGTGGCCGCTTATATGGCATACGCTTCACATTCAGAACTGGTGCTATTGTCCGTCAAAATCCTTGCCGAGTTATCATTGTCGATTTCGCCATCTACATTAGTCACGCTAATAGAAAGAAGCCCAGAATCAGAACGAATTTTAGCTGGTTTCAAGCAGATTATCAGCACAGAATCAATGGATGATATCACACTGGCGGAGGAATTTGCCGAGCAGACGACTGGGGCAGGAGCTCCCACTATGGACAGTGGAAGGTCAGGTTCGCTGGAACAGGCGAAACGTCTTGCCGCTTTGGATCTTCTCATTCAAGATACGGAACTAAATCGCCCTTTCCCTAATGTCGCTCACTTCCTACTTTTCGGTGGTAAGGTCGGGGATCAAACAATCCAAGATCCCCACGCCCTCGGGGCTCGTCAAACGAGTATACATATTTTGCTTGAGCTTGTTAATGCTGGTATACCGCGATTAAGAGGGAAGCGGAAAGAATGGGACGAAATGGGACCTCCAGCTGACCCGTTATTCATCACTCTTCCTGGACTTGCCGAACGTTGTTATCGGGTCCTTTATCAACTTTGTATTCACCCCAGAACATCTGACTTCACAACACGCTATCTTCGCACTCGAGAAGATTTCTTTGCCCGCCAGATAGCAAAAGTTCCCGCACATGTGCCCCAAAGCCTTCGCGACGCTACCATTCAAGTATTGTATGGTGATGGTTCACGAGTGACTACGAATATCGTGTCGCTGAGCAGCTTCCTCCGTTTGTGCTCCTATATATTTGACCTCGTTGCACTCGAACTGCACGTTCTTACAAACAAAGGACATCTCAAGGGAGTGTCTGAACTTTTGGACATTCTTTTTGGCACCGATTTTGAATACGAAGAAGAACACGAATTTACTGCTTTCCACGAAGTCGGCCAGTCACCCATGCGAATCATCGATCTTTTTCAGTCATTGATGTTTGACTGGGCTGATAGTTTGTCGGTGGAGCCCATCAGTCTCCAGTACCTGGGCTTGTTAAATTTGCAATCCTGCATCCGCCGAGACGCATCAGGCTGCGAAATCGTTGACAGGACGACCTTACTGAGCTTATTGTCAGGTGCGAAAAGGACCGTGCACGCCCAAGGTGGTATTGCAACTTCAGCTCAGAACGACCGACTCTCTAGTGAAATATCGTACATTTTGGAAAGTTGTGCTATCGAGAACCATCGGCGGAAAGTTTCTCATGCCAGAGTCAGTGGATTCGAAGCTTGGAGACGACTTTTGGACCTTGCATTGATGAAATGTTTCGACCGCTTGCCTCACAATCGTCGAGAAAACATGCTTTTCGATCTTCTCCATGTCCTTCCTGTGGCAATACGCTCAGCTAATATCGAAGAGTCCACTGCTATTTTGCTTTCAGAGACTGTCCTTTCATCAATTACCAAACTGCGTGAGGACAGGCAACATCAGATCATACTGCAGTCTGTGGGAGGCGAGTCTGAATCAGGTTCCTTACCAGCGGAACGACTGTACAACATTCTTCGCAGTATCCTCGAGAGTATCTTGGATAACAACCACGTCGAACTTGTGCGCGGAAATCTTTACGCTGCGCTTATTAACTTCATCCACCTCATGCGATCATCATACGATAACAAAGCATCTTCGCAAAGCGACGCAAACATGTTTGCTATGTCAATATCACACTCAGCATTCAGTGGAAGCGAGTCTCTCCTGCCTTCAACGCCTGACGAAAGGCTAGAACGCACAGTATCGGCCCTTGAATTGGGTGGTCTAGCTGTCCTCAAGCCTGTCATAGAACGCTTAGTTACGACAATCGCAAGGGACGCTATCGATGGGACAGAAGTATGGAAAACGATAGCCTTCATGCTCCTCGATGCCACGGTACAACTATCTAGCCTTGAAAAACAGCACGTCGTGCTTTCGGCTCTTACTCGCCACGGCGTCTTATCGAATTTTGTGCGAAGTCTTAAAGACTCGGATTCTCGTCTCCAATCCGTCTTGAAACCCGATCCAGGTATGTTTTTGTCCAACTTGCACTTCTGATCAGTATTTGAAGTTCAAATTTTCTCCAGATGATCTTAATACCCTTTATGTTTACGAAGCCAAGATGTCATTGTTCATTCGAATGGGCCAGTCTCGACCTGGTGCGGAACGCCTTCTCGAGGCCCAGTTATTACCAATTCTCGCTCAATGTGACTATGTGGACACAAGGCCCGAAGCTGATCAATCGTTCCTAGGTATGGAACTCAATAAGCCTTGCGATGTCCTCGCTCACTTTCTCTTGATTCCTTGGTAGATCAAGATTCTCTGTTGCCTTCTGCCGTTCAACGATATCACCAGCTGTTCATGCCGGCACTACAAGTCGTTGATGTGATGCTTGCGACTTTGGGAAGCAAACATACTACGGCAACCCATCAGGTCAGGACGGATCTTCTTAAGTCATACTCACAGACTGAATTGTACTTAGGCTTTGAATTTTCTGTCAAATCATGGTTCAACGATTGCCATCCTTCTCAAAAACGAAGCAGAATCTGTAAACTTACTAACACTTGAAGAAATTCATCTTATCGTGGCTCTATGCACCAATGTTCTTCCATCCGTACCTAAAACAGAGCTTGTGCGTCATTTGGTGTTTACTTGTCCTCCTAATTCCTCAACTCATTTTGCAGCTATCTCCTAATTCTGGCTTTGGGGCTATACATCTTGCTATCCTCGGCCTTTCAGCAAGATGTCTCGGTCAAGGAAAAATATTTCCTCGTATTATACCCCACACTGAGGCAGACATCAAACTTTGCAACGCGTACGCATTTGGTACGACATATATTTAGAGTTCATCTTGTTCTTCTATATATTCTAAACTAGGGTTCGGAAATCAGTCAAAATTCGATGTCAAGGTACGACGAAAGGAGCGTCTTTTGCGAAAAGGCATTGTGTCTTACATTGGTGGAGCAAGTGAATTTACAGGTAAGTACATGAGTCTCGGACAGATTCAAAATTTTGACAGCGTCTGTATCTATCTATCTCTCTAGAGCCTGAGATCGCTCTTGTACTTTCACCTATAACGATCATGCCTCGCCATGAAGAACGAATATCTCATTTCGCAGGTAAGGATACGTTAACCATGAGTCTCCCAAACCGCTTATAGATGTCATCTGGATTTAGCAACTGTTCCTACCGTTGGGGATACCCTCGTCGCACTCGAGGACCTTTGCAGCGATATCGCAGAAACCTTAAAACAAATTTCGGATATTGGTGCGGAACTGGCTAACAAAGACTCTATTGGGATAAATAGTAATGCGCAAGAGGCAAGTTGTTGAGTTGTTGCAAATTTCAATTACTAAGAACTCAAGTATAGATCCTCCGCGAGATTGATCCTACGTTGCTGCAAAATCTGGAAATTGACCAAAAACGCTCCTTGCTTTGCCAAGAACTTGAGCGTATTAAAACTACTGCGAAGCATGATGCCAAGTTCCTTCTCGGTAATGTTTCTCTTTACTGAGGTTTCCTTCCCTCTCTCATTCTTGCGTGGATAGACACCTTGGAGATGCTACTGCTTCTTATTTGGCGTCATGTAGAATACTATGCCGAACCTCGACATATGAACATGCCACCTTCCAAAACGACAGTGGCCAATGCCATGCGTCTATTGGCTACATCAGAACCGGACGTATTTCAAGCAGACGTGAGACAAAAAATTGCACCATCGTTGCAGAGACTAGAGTTCCTCGATTTGGTCGGTTTCTTCACTCGACTGCCTTCTTGCTTGCACCCCACCTAATCTCACCTTTTCCACAGGATGACGAATCCTTTGGTCACGACTGGCAGGATAACCAAGGCTATATTGAGATTATGTGTCGACGTCTGAAGGACAGTACTGGGCTCAATGATGATTCTACTGTGGTGGACTCGACTTAATCTGTTGTAAATATGAGCATTGTAAATCACGACCTATATTTATCCTTCTGCAACCACCGGCAACTGATGGCAGTACGAGGTGAAACTAATGGTATGTATACGATACAACTAATTTGTAATTGGAGCTGTGATGTTGAGATATGGCCATTCGAAGGGGGAAAATGTGGCAGATAACGATCGTTGGAGGACGGACGTTGCCCGCGACTCAGACTGATGTTCTGCCGGATTAAGGACCTTCAAAAGGGATGAAATCACTGTTGTTCAGTGGTAATGCTCACAAGCTTAGATATGCACGCCCCAACAAGGTCATAGAAGTTGTTTGTTGATAATAATCCCATGCCAATTCTAAAATCACCGGGGTAATAGACTTCCTGCTCCTTGAAGAGCTAGTGATCCTCCCAATCGCAACGTTTGCGTACCACCTGGAAAGTATGCCAGGACGTAGGTTACTAGAGAAACAACCTGAAATGCGAATAAAACAAAATCAGTTGGAGTGTAGTAATAATCGTTAGCGGTCGGGATGCGTACTTGAACTGCGCCACACAATAAAGAGCCAAAATATGAGTGGGCCTAGTGGTCATGGTAATTAAGAAAGACAGTATAAAGAATAGGGGAAACAACACACCCCAAGTGAGAAATACAGGGTAAGCCCTAAGCTCACAAAATATACCACAGAGAAAGGTAGTCGCTCCTTCGAAATTAGATGCTTGAGGTGATTTATTGGTCCAATTAAGACTGAAAATCTACAATGCAGAATGAAATGTAGTCCACAGTAGACCTCAAAAGGACTTACCCAAACATCACAAGCAAGCTTCCCAGACTTGATGACGCAATGAGGGTCATTTAACAAGTTGGATGGGCATAGACATACCTAAAAGCCAGAGCAAACTTTGCTGGCCTACAAACAGAGAGAGTTGACTATCTGAATCATGGAATGAGAAGTGAAAAGAACGCACTGGATAGCAAGGAGTGGTAAAGTGAAGAACGCCACAACAAAACAAACACCAGCTCCTATTAGGCATGCACCGAATCCTAGCAGCCTAAAGAAAGTTTCAAAAATTGGCCTTGGGTCTTTGACAAACAGAACTGAACCCCTCAAAAATCTCACCTCTCCCATCTCGACAGCGCAAAGCAGCCTTCATCTTCATTAGACTGTTCATTCGACCTTAATGGTATATAATCGCCTGCGACAGCGTTATAGAATCGGGAAAAAGGGTTTCCTGCTTGTGTAGTTTGTTGTGGCTGCTGTATGTCATTATTACTTCCTCGTGCCCAGCGGAATTGAGAAAGATTGGTGCGGAAGCTCTGTTCTGTCGATGGCGCAGGAGGCATAACAAGTTCAAGGGACAAAACTCTAGTAAACAAACCCAAACTTTGCTCCGAATCGTAGTACGTACGTGTGTACAAAAAAAAAAAAAGAACTTACAGAGATTTACACTCAACTCAATCTATTAATAATATTGTAAGGGGAACAAGATAGCATGACTACCAAAAGTAAAAACAGAGTAGCGACTGGGACTTCCGCAATGACTCGGAAAAGACCGAGGACAATGAACTTGATCTAGAGATAACGAACGAAAACAAAAAGGAATAGCGGAAGCGAGAGCGAGTGATCCTTCTGGTTATCCAAAAACAAGAAAATGGTAAGTAGTTGCTAGTAGGCACTTGAAGCGAAGCGCCAACTTCCCGCCGGACCAGAGAGTGTATACGGGCTAGTTTGTGAACCAAAAATTGTCGAAGGGTACCAATGTTAGCAGGATTATCGACTAAAGATTTTATTCCATATAACGGCGACGCAGAATGATTTTCTTTTTGAAGCTGAGAATTATCCCTTTGAAAATGGCAAGTTGTACGAATACTGGTGCTGTCGCGCGCATAGCACTTGAAAGTGGGCTGCTAACTTTCAAAGCTCTAAGGCCGGTGCATCCGGTCTGAGACCCGACGCATTCACGACATAGGATTTGTGACTTGGTGCAGGTGATCCAGGTGGAGTAGGTAAAAAATCAGTCGTCGAAATTTATGGAGGTGGGGAGAGAAAGCGAATCATTGGATGCTTGAGAATTAGGAGAATAATTCAAAAAGGCTGAGGTCTCCGCGGCTTGACGGATCTTGGCAAACGACTTTCTAAAAGCGACAGTTTGATGTCGGCGACTGGACAGGCGTTTGCGATTAAGCTTGCTAACGCCAAAATGAGCATCGAGAAGCCTAGCACCACCATCCAGTTTGAAAGATGGCTGGGGCTAATCAAAAGGTAATAAATACCATTCAATACAAGGAGAATGACGTACCAAGTAGTTGGGCAGTATCATTCCAAACGTTACAGCCTCATTCGTCAGCCAAGCTTTGACCGGCGCACCAAGATCAGTGGTGAAATCTCTTGCATCAACACTTGAGGCGTCGGGAAGATTCGTGGCAGCCAATTTAGGGATCCGGATATCGCGCAAAGCCCGCTTGATGAGATTTATATTAGGTCGATCTTGTGGCTTGTCCGCCCAACAGTGACCAACGAGCCACCACATCTCTTCCTCCTCCGCTGTCCACGTCCCAGGAAGTGGTAGTTCAGGTCGCTCCCCAAGTAAAACAATAACCAAGATAGTCGCGGAGAGTTTATACGCACTGAAGAGAGGTGGTGAACCAGTATAGACCTTGGGGACAGAAGGACAAACATCATGATGTGAAACCCCAAATTTCAATACACCGCAGCGTTTTTAAAATAATTCACCCCATAGATTGCGCAAGCAAGAGAGTAGATATCTCCAGCTTGTGGGTCCTGTTCCCGAAAAATCTGGCAGGATCCATGACCTCAGGGGCTGTCCAACAAACGGAACCCTGGAACGCAGGCAATTGACGGCGAAGGCGCTGCGACTTTACGATGCAGGACAGGCCGAAATCAGCCATGCAGCAAATGAGGCGGTCGTTAACATGTACATTTGCCTATCATGTGTTTGAAACCGATTCAAGTTCATATCATGAAAAAAAAAAGAACACACCCCTTTGATGTCTTTGTGCGCGATGGGTGGATCCAGACTGTGCAGATAGTTGATGCCATTCACAATTTCACATATTCAAACAAAAATGAGAATCTCCCATCAGCAGGCAACATCGTAGTTGACGGACCGCACACTAACCGAATTGAATCGATCACATTCGGGGTGTTGCTTCAGATATGACATCAAGTCGCCATTGGAGGCACAGAAAGAAAGGAAACAGAATCGAGGAGAAAACAATTCTGTGTTCGCCCCAATGAAAGGTACAATATTAGGGTGGTTCAACTGTCGCCAGGCTAGGACTTCAGAACAGAAGTCCTAATACGGTAATACCGACATGTCGGAAATAAAAGTTATTATAAAACAAGTGGTTTCAAAGGAAAAAAACCACCTTATACAGGTTTTCATTTTTCTCTACTTGTTTGTCGAACATGCGCAGGACACGAAAGCGTGTAGGAGTTCCTGCCACAGAGCTCTTATACATATCCCCTTGGAGAAAAGTCAAGCAGTGCAACAAAGCTGGTGGCCAAAATATGAACGAACTGCAAAAGCCTCGCCATGGACCACCTAACCTGGGTCAAGCTTTAAGTCGTTGGCGAGGACCGAAGGGGCGAGGATCAAATCTTCCGCCAGTTCGCGTAGGCAGTTGTATGCTCTACCATAACAGATTGCATCATCATCGAGAATCTACAGGATAGAGGGGCAGTTGAGAGATGGGGAATTATTTGAGACCAGCGCTTACATACAACTTGTAAAAGGGCTGCAATACAGATTAACCAGTCTTCTTCTTCAGGGGCACCAAGCATGCTCCTCCATGTTTTGCAAGATGGAAACTTGAGTGATGATACTCGTAATCCCTGATCCAAGAATCAACTTCAAGAGAGAAAAATGTGAAATGTGGTCAAGTCGGCGTTTCGAAAGCTGGCTTTGACATTGTTGAGATATGTTAATGGGTCCTGCCCACTTATAAGTTGTTGGGAGAGCCTGCTCATAGCTGTTAGCGATGCAAGTACTCGTCAACGTCGCAGGGACGATCAGACTGTACTTACCCCCAATGGGCTAAAGGCTACCCCGATCTGGACATTTAAGGCCGGATCCAAACAGATCCAAATAGATCGTTTCTCATGTATTCACTTTTTCAAGTAACTGTATGTACAATGTATTGGTATAAAGGACTTTAACCAAAAGAACATCGGTTCTGCCTTGGCCTTTTGCAGATTTCAAGACACCGCTGAGGACCGCAATGATAACGATCGATTGTTGACAGAAGGTGGATTTGTTCATTCGGCAGCTATAAGACCTTTTGACATCGCGGGTTTAGAGGGAAATAAGGCTGCATACTTTGTTCCTGTCCATTTGTCTTGTTCAGGCCCTCTTCGAATCAACGTGCCAAGGCTTGTCACTGGCCACAGGCCAGTAGAGGTTTCTGCACATGAGTAATATCGTTGTCGACGATACGGACAGCTCTCTCACCTACTCGGGTCATTGGAATCTCTATACAGGCTCTTCACGGCAATGGGAGTCAACTGTTCATTCCACATTTCAATATGGGGCAACAGTATCCTTCCAATTTCGAGGTATACCGCTCTTAAAATTCGACTTTCCTTATCTAAATTTTGCCGTGCAAGGATCGGTTTGCAAGGTCTACGGAACGGTACCACAAGGCAACGGTAGTACAATCTTAATAGATATTACCATCGATGGATCCGTTTCTCCTATCGTATCGCGAACCTCCGGCTCAGCAGCAGACTACGCCAATTTGTTCTATCAATCCAGTGCCATGCAGAGTGTTTGGCATACTGTAATTCTCACCAACAGAGGCGGCGCGGGAAACTTGGACTTTGAGTTTGATCGAGTAGAACTAGATGCCAATGACATTGTTCCAACCGTCACTCCGTTTTCTCCTGCTTCTACGTCAACTCCTGCTTCCCCTCCTCCCCAGACATCGAATTCGAGCACATCTTCAAGTCTCCCCAACTCGACCTCGCTCAATCCCTCAGGTGCCAATACCTTGAGCAGCGCTTCTTCAAGTTCTCAGCCAACCAAAGCATTACAAACAAGTGAGTGAAGGGAAAAAATTGCTCGAACCTTCTCTGACTGTGCCAAGCAGCGACAGTGCCTTCTGAATCACCCTCTCCCAGTGTTTTGACACAAATTGTGACGACAACTAGGCAAGACGGTTCTGTCGATACTTCCGTGGTTACACTCTTCCCAAGCGCTACCTCTCAGGCTAACTCAAGCTCTGCCCATACTAGTACCGTTCCTGTTGGCGCCGTCATAGGTATTGTGGTAGGCATCCTTGCGCTATTGATACTCCTCTTGCTTCTGTTTTTATGTCATCGGCGACGGAAGGCTAAAAATCATCGTTTCGCCTTGATGGGACTCAATAGCGGCGACAACAGTAAGTTATATTGAATCTTGTCTCTCCACCAACATCTCATCATCTGTCATCTCGTTAGATATGTCCCAAAATCCCACCACTGTGGCAACCCCTTTCACTCTTGAGCCGTTGTTTTCATCGTCTACTGATTTAAACGCAACCCTTGACTCACCTTCTCGACTCCCACTATTCTCCGCGATGTCAGAAAAAGCCCTTCGTCAACGGACTCGTGCCAATAGGTCGGAAAATGATCCCGAAGCCGCTTCAAATGCTACGGCGTCCCCAGTTTCAGTTCCTAGCACTCATGCCACAGGCAGTATTTCAGATGTTGAGGCTTTGACATTGAAACTACCGTCATCAGAGCCAAATCAGGCGGATGCAAATAACGATACCGCTGCTTACCGCCTACGATATATATCTGGGTCTACGAGTATAGCTGGTCCCTCGACGTCTGCATATGGAGGGATCACAGGAAGCATGCACGATGTGCCGCCTGCATATCGGCCCAACGAATAATCGAAGGTCGTTGGCATGCATGGTTGAATCAATATTTATCACTATCATTGTTCATGGCTCCTTCAGGCCTGTTGGGTAATGGACTGTCTATTTCCTTTCGTTTGTGGACTTTAACGTCCAGTCTTTGGCCCGTCTGGCACCCACCTACATTCCTTCACACATTTCTTTTCAAGTACAATTTTCCCCATCACTATACATGCGATGGGATATATTCTAATTGTTTAAATTGTCGATCAGGGCGGTCACTACCTCTTTCGGACTCCTACCGTGGAGATGTAGTTAGTTTATAAAAATTTGTCACTCATCCCAAGATGGATATGAAATTTCAGGAAATTTCTAAGGTGGTCAAGGTTCGATGAGTTGTAGGCATCAAGAAAATCCTCAATGCTAAATGAAACATTATTAATGTAAAAATACCGGCGAGATGTATAATTGTTCATATTCATTTTTAACCAAAACAAACTCTTTTGGACCAGAGACATGGCTGGTAGAATAACTTCATCAAGCGACTCGGAGAGATTGAAAGGGTGGTGGAAATTTTTCCAAAAAAATAGAATAATCAGAGAATAATATAATTAGAGGCGAACACTTAGGTTATATATCCTACTGATAAGACATATAAAACACCATGTTATATTACCATGTTTGGAACCGTGCCTAGGTAGATAATCCCTCGTTAATTTTTTTAGAAAGTGTACATAGCAGGCGGCAGTAGGCCAGGTATAAAGCGTAGTCTCGATTTGATTGAGCCTAGTATAAAGCGAGCCTCGTTTTTATACTGATTCAATTCGGCCAGGTGTGACCAAGTGGACAAAATTTCGGCAACCGCGTCCTGCGCATGTGACCAGCGAGCCAAAAGTGCCAGTACCGAGTAATTTACATACTTCTAAGTTACTTATTACTACTTAGTTGCACCATCGGGAGTTTCTCTAGTCTCCAAAGAAATTTCTTAATTTCACCTTCCCACCACTCCCTAATAGGGCAGGAACTCTAAATAGTAATATTCCAGCCTTTCTGAAGAACCTAACCAACGAGCTGGAAATAATGCTTTGATAGTGCTGAGGGCCACCTGTCGCAGCTCATCTCGGGTTGCAGAGAGAAAATCAAGGTTCCTGAAGATGGGCAGCCTGGGGCTACCTAGCGATAAAGTACACTACCAGTAAGATCCACGAAGACAGCGAAACGTGAGGGGAAACTCTTCGACTTCTCGTCAAAGCTTCCCAGAAAGATCCCAAAAGAGTCCCGGTCACCGGTCCAAGACATTACTTTATGAGGAAATTGCTTTAAAATACATCATATCAATTGCGACATTATGAGCTTACCTATTGTCTCCTATTATGGTTCATGGAACTAAGCCTTTTGATAAATAAGCCCGATCCCAAGCATTCGCACTGAATTTCCCTTTCTTCCTGACCTCCGCAACGAACGCTATGCCTGAACAGATAACTTTATATAGTGCCAAGGTAGGGGTTGATTACATTTTAATTATATCGCGGCTGATTATCCTTCTGTTCTTGTAGGTTTGCCCGTGGGCTCATCGAGTACGTCCACGTTGATCGCAGTCCAACTAGATTTATTGAAGCCTCCCTCTTTGACACTTGAAGGCTGAACTTGCACTCAAAGAATCCAAACTTCCATACAAACGCTTCGAAATCGATCTCAGGAACAAACCTGAATGGTACGCTCCGAAAGTTAACCCAGCGAGTAAGGTATGTATAGTGATGTGGGGGTGGGGAAGACAGGGAGGCAATAAGGCTGACTGAAAGGCGACCTGATTTAGGTACCGGCACTCGCTTATGGTGGGCCGGACGTAGCACCCGACGCACCTTCCCCTGCCTCTCAAAAATTAGCTGAATCAGCTGTGCTCCTTGAGTTTATCACAGATATCGCTCCAGAAGCCGAATTACTCCCCAAAGACCCGGTGCTCCGTGCCAAAGCACGTTTCTTCGCCGACACGGTCACTACCAAATTTAGTGAGGCATACCGACCCGCTCTCGCTGGCGGAGGGGATCCAGAGGCGGTATTGGGTGCTATAGAGATTATTCAGCAGTTATTGCCAGAAGAGGGGTATGCGGTTGGGAAATGGAGTATTGCGGATGCGGCAGTGACTCCGTTTTTAGCTCGAGGAGAAGTGGTTTTGAAGAACGACATTGGGAAATATGAAGAGGGTAAAGGGAAGGCGGTTTGGGCCAAGTTGGAGACGGATCCCAAGTATGCTAGATTCAGAAAGTACCTTGCAGATGTGAAGGGGAGGGATAGCTTCAAGGAAACTTTCTATCCCGTAAGTGATTTCTAAACATCTCAAAGTCACCTGATCAAACCACTTTTGATAATAGGATGTCATCAAGGAGACATTTTCGATGATATACGCGAGAACCAACTAATATAATATAAAAATGTATTATATATATATATATATATAGAATCCCACGATCAGAAAATTGTCTTTTTTTTTGTTTTTGCAAAGTGACTCCGATTGACTGATTTACTAAAGATAATTTAAAAGATAGCCACGATATCGGGTCTTTGGCGTAGACCATTTAGACTTTCTAGTCATTGTTCTTCCTCACTCTCTGTACAATCGATGGCACAGACCATTGAACTCGCCCAAGTACGTGACTAATCCAACCTACTGTAGGTGTCCTTTCATACTCTTCCTAGACGGCGAAGAGGGATCATCTGAAAGTACTGGAAAAGAAATATCAAGATCGTTGGCAATCAGAAAAGTTATTCGAAGTAAATGCACCTCCTGCTGCAGACACCTCAGGCCTATCCCATGCGGAGATCATGGCCAAGTATCCAAAATGGTTTGGAAACTTCCCTTACCCTTATATGAACGGCAGTCTGCATCTAGGACATGCATTCACTATCTCCAAAATCGAATTTGCCGCTGGTTATCAACGTATGTTAGGCAAACGAGTCTTGTTTCCTCACGGCTTTCACGTTACTGGGATGCCCATAAAGGTGTGCGGAGGCAACAATTGTCGACCTTTCTACACTCACTCAGTGTATTTAGGCATCATCAGACAAAATCATTCGTGAAATAGAAATGTTTGGTGCCGATTTCGAACGTTACGAGCAAGTACAAGCAGAACTAGCACAAGCAGCAGCAGAAAAGGAAAAAGAGGAAGAAGAAGTCGCATCTGGAGATAAAACCAAATCGAAAAAAGGAAAATTGGTTGCCAAATCGACAGGTCTAACTTACCAATTTCAAATTATGGAGTCTATTGAAGTTCCACGGAGCGAAATTAAAAAATTTGCAGACCCTTTGTACTGGTTAACATACTTTCCTCCCATCGCCATCGTGAGTAATGCATTACTGTACTACATATCACTTTCCTCCCTAACTCTTTACAAGGACGACAATAACGCCTTTGGTTCTCGTATAGATTGGCGTCGAGCCTTCCTCACCACCAAAGCCAACCCGTACTATGATGCTTTTGTTCGATGGCAGGTGAACAAGTTATACAAATTGGGCAAAATCAAGTTTGGAGAACGATACACTATTTACAGTCCAAAAGACGGCCAACCCTGTATGGACCACGATCGTCAAGACGGAGAGGGCTTTGGACCCCAAGAGTACACCGGGATCAAGATGGAAGTTCTAGAATGGAGTCCAGCAGCGAAAAATGTGATCGACGGAAAGGTGGGCAGCCGGAAAGTCTTTTTGGTGGCCGCTACTCTACGCCCAGAGACGATGTAGGTTTCTACATTTCCCTTTTCAACAATGTGCAAACCTACATTTTGATCCCTTTCAGGTATGGGCAGACGAACTGCTTCGTGGGGACTGGTATCAAGTATGGCGTTTTCGCTGTCAATGACAAGGAAGCGTTCGTGTCAACTCTGCGTGCCGCTCGTAATATGGCTTTCCAGGGCACAATCACGCCCCGAGGTCACATCGAACAGCTGGCAGAAATCGATGGTTCGAAGATTGTTGGCACAAGAATCCATGCTCCTTTCGCGGTCAACCCACAGGTTTATGTTTTGCCGATGGACAACGTCCTGGCTACAAAGGTAAAATTTTACGGACTGTGAATTACCAATTGTTTGATTTACAATCAATTTAGGGAACCGGTGTCGTCACATCCGTCCCCTCTGATTCTCCTGACGATTTCCAAACCCTTACTGATCTCCGCAAAAAACCTGAATTTTACAAAATCAAGCCATCTTGGGTGGCTATCGACCCCGTTCCTGTGATATCTACTCCTACATACGGCAACATGACGGCACCAACTATCGTCAAACAGCTCAAGATCCAATCGCAAAAAGACACCAAGCAGCTCGCGGAGGCGAAGGAAATTGCTTACAAGGAAGGATTCTATAACGGCACTATGATCATCGGCGAATTCAAGGGTGAGAGCGTACAGGATGCGAAGCCCAAGGTCCGCGAGGCTATGATCAAAGCAGGATTGGCATTCCCATACGCTGAGCCTGAAGGGTTGGTCATCTCGCGCAGTGCGGACGAATGTGTGGTTGCCCTCATGGACCAGTGGTATTTGGATTACGGAGAGTCTTCATGGAGAGCTCAGACTGAAGGGTTTGTACATCATCTTCTTAAATTTTAGGGTTCAACTTAAATCCCCGAACAGTCTATTGGAGAAAATGAATACACATTCACCAGAGACTCGACATGCTTTTCAGAAGACTTTGGCTTGGTTGAATCAATGGGCATGTGCGCGTACCTACGGGTTGGGTTCAGAATTACCCTGGGACCCTCATTTTTTGGTCGAATCTCTAAGCGACTCGACGGTCTACATGAGTTATTACACAGTTGCTCAGTTGTTACACGGTAGGTTTCAGCTATAATTGAGATATGTTACTATATAACCTCCTTCGCTTTAGAAAACAACCTCGATGGAAGCATACCTGGACCCTTGGGCATCACACCTGAACAGATGATCGACGAAATCTGGGAATACATTTTCTGCAGAGGTCCTTTCCCTGACCCATCATCAATACCCCGTGAAAAGGTGGACGCTTTGAAACATGAATACGAATATTTCTACCCTTTCGACATCCGATCTTCTGCTAAAGAGCTTGTACCGAACCATCTGACTTTCGCCCTTTATAACCATGTTGCGCTATTCCCTGAAGACAAGTGGCCGTTGAGCATGCGTACCAATGGGCATTTGATGTTGAACGGGAAGAAAATGTCGAAAAGCACTGGTAACTCTCTGACTTTACGCGAGGCTATAGAGAAGTTTGGTGCAGACGCCACAAGATTGTCTCTGGCTGATGCAGGAGATGGCTTGGAGGATGCTAATTTCGAAGAGAAAGCTGCTAATGCCAACATTCTCAGAGTTCATACTTTGTTGGGGTGGTGTGAGGTCAGCCACCATTCATTTTTTTTTTCTTCTGGTTTTATGCGCTGATGATGATGTACTCAGGAAATGTTTACAGCGGAAGCCAATTTGCGCCATGGCACTCACAATTACCACGATGAGGTTTTCCTACAAGAGATTAATGACCTCATTAACATCACTCAGAGTCATTATGAGGCGTAAGTCCAACCGTGAAATTTTCATCATCCTCTCCCTGATATTGAACCCATTGTGTAGCACAAACTACAAGGATGCACTGAAATTCGGTTTCTACGACTTCCAAAGCATTCGTGACTGGTACCGAGAAGTAACTGCAGACGTGGGTATGCACCACGATCTCGTCCAATACTGGATCCGTGCTGCGGCCCTGCTCGTGATGCCTATTGCACCTCATTTTGCAGAACACATTTGGACTGCCATTCTGAAAAACCCACAATCCATACAGCTGGCTTTATGGCCCACACCCCCCGATCCTGTGGATCGTACTCTCATTGAAGCCGGTCACTATATGCGCGGAACAATCAAGACGATTCGCGATGCCGAGGTTTCCTTGTTAAAAGTGCTGACTAAAGCAAAGGGAAAGAAGGCTTCTTCCGGTACTTTCTACGATCCTAAGAAACCCAAGGCTGTCCATATATACGTTGCTACGACCTTCCCCGAATGGCAGGATACGTGTGTGCAAATCATCAAGGAGGCATACTCGAAGGAGGACAAAGTTGATGATGCCAAGGTCAAGCAGTTGTTGACTGAAAGAGAGTTGATCAAGGATAAAAGACCTATGCCTTTCATTCAAGCATTCAAGGTTTGTCGTCATCCTCCCCCTCCACTGCCCAAGGAATCGTTTATGACTAACATTTATTTATTTATTTAACTTCCAGAAACGCATGGCGCAATACGGTGCCGAAACCGCCTTCCGCCGCACTTTACCCTTCTCCGAGAGTCTCGTCCTCCGCGAACTCTTGGCGTATCTGAAAAAGACTCTGAACCTGGCTGAAGCGGAAGTTTTGTTTGTAGAAGAGGCACTGTCCAAGGAACAAGAGCGAGGCTATACAAAGAGCATCATCGATACCTCAGAACCTGGGAGTCCAGCTTTCGAATACTACAATGTCCAATGATCTCATATGTGCGCGCCAATGTTTTACTTGCTTCGAGCCTTCGACTAGACTATATGTAGCAACTTGGAAACACTTTCAGAATACATTTTGTCATGCTTCGGGAACCGGATTTGCCACCCTCCCCAGTCACGCATGGAGGAAACGTTTGACAAATCTAATTCTGCTCACTGCCAACAAACCTCAACTTGAATAGTCTCAACACCAGCCAGCTCTCTCAAGTTCAGGAGGTTCACCAAAATGATACTCAATAGATATTTCATCGTCAATGAGGAAAAGGCACAGCGACGTCGGGCAGAATGGAAAGCTGTTGGATACATGACGATTTATCACTTTATTGCCGTTTGCAAATGCGGTGGTCACATTTCGGCAATCTTCCGCGCCCAAAGTTCCGAATGAATTATTTCGAGAACCACTAGGCGTAGAACGATAAAAGTCAGTGTTCTGGAATTGTCTTGACGAGTAGATGCGCACCCCATGTTAGATTCTTCAATTTGGTGGAGATTTGATTATGTGTGAAAATGAGGTCCATGAGGATGTAGCATATCATGAACTTTTGAGACAATGATACAGTAGAACAATATAATTCTTTCAGAATACAGTTCCTAGATGCTTTAATAAATGTGGTCCATGAAAAAATATCTACATTGTGAAATCTGAATTCATGTATGCAACACCATAAGTCAATGACTCTTGACAGCATCACATACATGAAGTCAACTTTCACAATATTTGCCCATTTTCTCATGATGGGGCAGATTTATTAGCTACTGTATCATTGTCCCAAAAGTTCATTACTAGTATATGCAGCCTGATGGGTTCATTTGTGAGCATAATCAAATATTTACCAAATTGCAAAATTCAACATGGGACGCGCATCTACTCGTCAAGACAATTCCAGAACACCAATTTTTATCGTTCTACGCCCTATAGTGGTTCACGAAATAATTCATTCGGAAGGAAGATTGCCAATGTGTCAAGCTATCGTCGAGTTATATATATATAAGGGGTTATGCATCTATGGGTTACCTATCAAGATCTCACTGGGCATAATAAATGAACGAATTTTACCATAGAGGGACACTTGATATTTGTCCAGAATGGTGGTCGTTATAACAGGCAGGCTCAAACTTATAACACTATTCAAATATTTCGAATATTCACCCCTGGTCAGGGTTAGTCAAATAACATAATCTCCAGAACATGAGGTCGAAAGAGTAACGACATGCCATCTTCTGCTTATCAAGGACAGGCCCTGGTGCTCAGCTGGTGCTGCCGTGCTACTTGACTAAAATCCAATTGAAATGTGCAAACTTTGATAATAATTTTCACATACCACAAATAAATCTATAACCAATAAAACTCTGGACTCTGGAAATCATTTCAATGGCTCCATATCAAATCGCGGTCACGGTCGCGTGCCAGTGACGAGACGCGTCAATCTTGATTTCCACGGTTCTGCCACCCTTGCGTTATTCGTGATTTACATCCATTCTAACTTTACCAGATGCCTGGGCCGTCAAATTCGAGCGTAAAACGAAAGCGCAAGTCGCGAGGAAAGGACAATAATAGGAAGCAAAGTGGCATTCTACTTGTATCTGCGCAACCTCATCTGAACCAGGACCTGCCAACAACCAAGACGGTTCAAGAACGGCTGCAACCAACTGACTATGAATCAAACTCACCTTTCCCACCATCCCCACCATACTTAAGAACTGCATCACCTTTGTCATACCAATTACAGAATCTGAAGGAAGAATCTTTTTCACTTGATGATCATGTTCCAAGGGCGGTCGAAGAAGCCATGTTCAAGCAACCTTTCATTCACGATCCTGGTAATGGCCCTCGCGTTCGTATTGCAAGGGATTTCATTTCTTCATTTTTTGCTCAACCTCCTGCTTTTGATGTAAGTTCTGTACTGAGTGTTCTATGTTTTGAAACAATTGTGACCATCCAAACGATACGATAGGACCCACTATGCGCTGAATTTGCACAAGAGGAAGTTCTGCAAATGCTTTGTACAATATTGCCAGAAGAAACTGCTTTGGTGAGTGGATCCATCTATGCCATAATCTGTGCTGAATTGTGTTGTCATCAAGGTCTTATGGTACAATAAAAGTCGAGCCAGAAGCCGAGTGTGTCCAGCATGTCAACGATTATATCGCCTGGGTGATGTGCTTCCAGGCCATATCGAAGATGAACCAAGGAAAGATCGCCCTTCACCCCCCCAATTACTTAGAGAGCAAGAAATAAGTGGTTTATGCTCTCCTGTCTGTTTTATCTTGGCGTCATTCAATTATCCCGGGGCGATTAGATCTGCTTGGGGGCGGGTGGAGGACGAGATGGACGATTTGACATGGGATCTTCTCAATGGACCTGGTGAAGGTGCCGCTCCCGGAGATATGGGCCAGACGTTAGGAATGGTGGTGAAAATGACTCGACTTCATGATTTAGGCCTTGCACAACTATGTTTCGGCCAGGATGCAGCCTCATTTGAGGATGTTGCTGAAGAAATGGGATCTCTTTCAATATCTTGAAACTTTATACGTAAGTTCCCCATCCCCAGTAGATTTTAACATCTTGCTAATATACTTTTTGTAGCCTTGCTATCGTGTGTTTTTAATGACGTATCTCATGTATCTATCCAAGTATTTCATTCACTTTACATAAATATTCGACGCATGCGCTCTTGACTTGGCATTGACATTGGTGAAGGAAAGAGCCGCCTCAGGCAGCCAGGCATCGGGCATGTATTCTTATTCTGCGGCATTTATTTGATACTTTGAACAACCCTTTTGACGCAGGCGGCACGTCTGTTCTCGATACCCAGTTAGCTTCTCGAATTCGAAAATGAACCCGATCGGTTCCGTGATGCCACAGCAACCAGGCCATAAAGTTAACACCTCTCGTGGTATCATCGTCACAAAATAATACTCAAGCTTTGGGAAAGATTGGAGATACTAGTACAACTTTTTTCTATTTCAAGGTTGAGAAATATATTGACTTTTAGTCTGAAAGGCTTTAGTCAATGCTAGTCCACTACTTGATGTTAACAGTAATGTAACTTTCGACGAAGTAGATGGCTTGAATGACAGTAAGTTGCTTATCTTCGTCTGTGATCCACATTCTCATTGCATATCTCCTCTAAAAATGCACACTTTGAAGGAGATGACTCTTCGCCCACTATATATCATACACTGAAGTTTTCTAACGATTTATTGGCACCCTTCCTCCTGAAGTGCTCTTCCATGAGTACAGGGACTCTCCAGAGTGCTCGCGAGCTATCGTACAGACAGATGACAGACGTCAAATCTACTTCATGCCTCATGAGCTGTACTGGTGGGAAAGCATGGGCCTTTTGTAGCATTTGTCTTCGTGATGTCCGTCTCACTCATCAATCAACACCTCAGGCCTGATGCCTCAGAACTAATGTCGAACCTGGATCATCAGGAAGTACTGTAAACTGCTGTCTAAGCCCTTTCGTTTATTACGCCGGTACTGGTGATTTTCTCTCAAAGCTGTGACTCAAGTACTTATTCCGGACGGTCTGCAACATTGTGCATGATCGTACATATTGGGTCTTAACACTGCCTTGATGTAAGCTTTTGGTTGGCATTTCGGATGGGGTAGCAGGTCGCGGACATTGGTCGGATGGATTATCAATATCGTTTCATCCTTCTCACCGACTTGAGCAGACCGCTCCCAGATATTACAGCGAAGTGTTCGGGATCCGATGTTACTTTATCCAATTACAGCGGGCACCATTCAGCAATTGAAACAATGGTTGTTGGATTGATGTTGCAGGACATGGCCTCATTTCTCTCGATATGCGCTGTAGGCTCTCACGGCGCTACATGTTCGCCAGTTGCCTGTCGTAAAATTTTGAGTAATTGCCTGGGTCATCTTGGGACTTTGCCTTCAAATTATGGTCAAGGTTCGAAGTCGCTCCAACAGACAATTCCGACAGCGGAACTCTCAAAAAATTTCAACTGCTGGTGTCCCGTATCCGTGAGCTTTCTTTTTTCTTTAACCTTTTTGTTCGTGGGGTCAAGGTGATGATGTTAGGCAATGGTCCGTGTGTGGTACATGCGATGAATTGAGTATAAATACGAGGAAGTTTTAGACGACCACTATCGTTGGTTTCATTCACTTCATTCACCGAAACAACGACTCCTGTACAATGCCAAATATTTTGAGTGAGCTTCTTTTCTAATCACTCTATTCTTGTTGTTAACGACTTCTTCATTCAGCCAAAGGCCCCAAATTTGAGCGGATCGACAAGGACAACGTCATCCTGTTGGTCGTCGACCATCAAGTTGGATTGTTTCAGATGACGCACGACATGCAGCCTGATTTATTCAAGAATAACGTCATAGCCCACGCCGCCATTGGCAAAGTATTCAACTTGCCAACCATCTTGACCACCAGTGCTGAAACAGGTTGGGCGCTTATTTCCATCTCCGTAGACTGCTGATGCTAAACCTGGATTTGATGATAGGTCCTAATGGGCCACTTCCCAGAGAGATTACCGAAATGCACCCGAGTGCTTCGTGCATCAAGCGAAACGGAGAGGTGGATGCATGGGATAACGAAGACTTCCGTAACGCTGTCCGGGCGACGGGGAAGACGCAAGTCATAATAGCAGGCATCACCACGGATGTAAGCACAATCAATATCGCTCCCTTGCACGAGACGCTCACAAAACCCTTTACTACTTCCAGGTGTGCACCGCCTTTCTCGCGCTTTCACTCATTGAAGAAGGATATACAGTCTATGCCAATGCAGACGCATCTGGAGCTTTGAGCGAACGTATTTCCAGTGATGCAAATGATAGGATGAGAGCTGCTGGAGTGCACGTCCTTTCGTCTTTCGCCGTTGTGTGCGACCTCATGAGGGACTGGAGGGACACTCCTGGCTCCTTGGAGTTGTTGCCATACTTTGACAAGTGAGCCGGCTCCACTTTGTGATACAAGTGATATGCGTCATTGACCTCTCGCTCAAGGTATCTCGCCACCTATGGGTTCCTCGCTCGTGGCCATGCTGCTGCCGTCAGCCGTGGTACCATGCTCCCCGGAGAATCTGAGTAAATAAATTTAAGTCGAAAAGAAAATATACAGTAGTCTCGTTCGAATTTTCGAAGGTGTCTTGAATTGTCCCTGATCGATGAAATGAATAAATTATATATTGTTGTCCCTAGAGATTAAATTTCGTGAGGTTAACACTGCTGCTGATAGCCAAAGTAAGTGATTCAGGGACCACAAAGAGTTTGCAGGGAAAAGTGTGGGGACCAATTCGCCACCGTTCGACCAGGGGTAAGAAAAGGAATTAAGCTTATTGATTTTTCAAACCATTCGCGACCTAGCAGTTGAGTTGTACAACTAAGTTCCTTGCGCAGCTCTTAGCGCCATACCAAGTTAGATTTTTCCACCACAGCTCCAATATTTTAACATCGTTCGAGAAACGATAGCCAGCCTTGAAACGAATTCGTGCATGGCACATGAATTAAAAAAGAGAGACTTCGACAGAACATATCTGATAGATTTCAGTAAAAGAATAGCCATTTGCCATAATTGAAGACCTTACTGCTCGACACCAACAACAACATCCCCCCCTTTCCTCATTTACTTCTGTTTAGGAATATATTTAGGTTTTTCCTTCTCAACGAGGACTTCATGTCTCATAACAGTCGACATCTCTTCCATCCAACTAGTATCATCTAAATCAGATCCAAGCTCCTCGAATTTCCTATTAAACCTCCCCATCCGTCCAGCGGAACCAGTCTCCTCCTCTATAGACCTGTCACTAGGGTTTCCTGTATTCCAATGAGGATTATTGGTAGTATCTCGCGTCAGCCGTACGAGAGATTTCGGTGACGTGGTCCAGTGTGTGAATGAGGTGCCATCGGAACGGATAACTTTCTGAGGAAATTTGGGCACCAATGGGTTGGGAAGAACTGGTGGTCGTCGTTTCCAAACGTGTGTACGGCCGTAGGGAGAATTAGAAATTGAACGACGATAAATTTGTTGAGGAAACCATAGTCCTCGTAGTCCCTTTGCAAATGGACACCGCTGTCGCGTTACAGGGAACATTTTAGAGAATACTAAGGGACCAAGTAAGGAACAGCCAAAAATGTTTTGTTTGTACAGCACCATCAGAAAAAAAACAGCCGGGCCGACTTTTGGCAATCGCGGTTTGCTCTCAATTTTCAGTGTATACGTGGACTTCGTATCATTGGCAACCTACCGAGTATGCGTGATCCGAAAGTGATGATGAATTCCAGTTTTAAAAGATAAAGCTAAAGTAAAATCGGGACCGACAAAACAAAAATTAGTAAAGAAATGCCTCCTGGTCAACAACTTGAACATCCCAGAACCCTATCTAATCAGGCCTCCATTGTGAAACTAGTAACTTGCGGGAGATATGCACCAGCTGCCAGGTCTAGAATGTATACATCGTCAAAGGCGCTTTGGCCATTGAAGCCTCCAAAAAGGAATAGACGACTGTCTGCCAGAACACTTGCATGATATCCGCGCATTGATGGTGGTTTACCATGAATGGGTCGGGGTTCGTACTGTAAGGAAACTAGGCGAAGGTAAGAATAATAAAAATATTATAGAAGAATAATCTTACCCAGATTATACATCAGTAAATCTGAAACATAATCGACAGCGTTATGCCCTCCCAATATGAAGATGTAGGATCCCACTTGGGTTGAAGTGTGGGCAAGTCGTCTGTAAGAGGGCTGCTGTTGTTTCACGAGACTCCAGATAAGAGTGTCTAAAAACCAGGCCCGGGGTTAAAATGAGAAGTATCATATAAAGATTCGTTCCCATACCCAAATTCAAACACCAAACATCTGTGAAACACTCCTTCCCATCGCTACCACCAATGACCACCATGATGTTCCCGATCAGGTTAGCCGTGTGATATCCTCTAGCACCAGGTTTCTTCCCCGTCGTCTCCATCTCCGTCCACCGCATCGGTTTTGCCCCGCCTAAACCAGCCCCACCGGAAACCTCCAACGTCCAAACATCATTCAAGGCAGTCAAACCATTGCCTCCACCAAATACCCAAGCTTTTCCCTTGTAATAGACGGCGGAATGGGCTCGTCTAGGGGCCGGTCGGTGGCCGGATGCGATATTGGGACGAGTCCATTTCCGCGTAGTAGTGTCGAGGACGTAAACAGCATCGTAGTAGGTTGAACCGAGACCACCCCCAAAAATGAGAAGCTTACGGTCGTATAGGGTTGCCGTATGCGCACGACATGGTGGCGGTAGGTCTCCAACAGTATCCGGATGAGTCCATTGCATTGTTTCTAAAAAGTTGAAAGAAAATGTAAGTCAGTATTGAAGTCAAGTAATCTTTCGAAGAAAGTAGAATCTTGGTCCCCAACAATACAAGTCGAGTTCGATAGTTACTCCAAGGCAAGAAAACCCTTAGGCGTACCTGTATCAAAACAATAGATGTCTTTGGAGCCATCCCTGTCATCGCATCCACCAAAAATCCAAGCAGTAGTATCTACTAGCGTAACTGTGTGTGCCCGCATAGTCCTCATAGGAACGCTACCCCAGACTGGGGCACGACTCCAATACATAATAGTGCTTGGAACAGATTCAGCATCCTTGTCATGAGGTAAACGGGGGTTGGCTCGATACTTCTGCACAGGAGCAAGTGGGATCTGTGAGTGGCTTATCACGTTCCGTGGTGCCTTAGCACTGTTAGCGACTGCAATTGATGAAGAGCCAGATGAGGCACGCTTGATACATCCCGATGCAGAAGGTAATTGATCGTTGGATGACCTGCCCAGAGTACGAATACTGGGTGGTTTCCTCGCTGTCCTATTAGTAGCGTTCACACTGACGTTGGAAGATGAAGCCGTAGGTGTGGTTGTTAAGTAAGGTGAAGATGGGCTTGGAGTTGGGATTTGTGATCTGCTAGAGGATCCATCCTCCTCAGGAACATCTGTGAGGTTTCGAGTAGACGAGGACATGACAAGGCCAGACGATGGACGATTAATGAAGGGTGCTGCTGCACACCGTCTTTATATGTACTTAAGGAAGTATTACAAATAAGGTACAAATAGTCATATCGTCGGACTTTAGATTCCTGCCTCACGCGGTATTACCTATAATTGACATGAATTTTTGACGCCGACAGACAAATCCCTTGTGGCATCGCTAAACCACAAGGTGTCCCGTTTGAATTTACTCAGGAGCTGGAAGGTGTATTTGAGAACTGTCTACGACCTGGGTTGTGGTATGAGTATTTTATCTTGATCTAAAAATCCATGTTGGATATCGTGCTACCGTTGAACAATTAGTTGAGTAAAACCTTATTCCAATGAGTCAGAAGGGACGGAGTCTGAGGCATAACATGTAAAAATCATTGCCCTGACAATTGATTTAACGGTCTCTTCAAGGAATGACTCGATTGTCACATAAGATGTGCCAATCGGCAGCATTCCTTTGACTTGGCAATTACCAAATGTCAGGTATCTACGTCAGTTGAATTTTACAACAAGACATTAAGTTTGCCCCAAATTTGATTTTTTTGTCGCCACGTTGTTCACATCGCGGAGGTTAGGGTAGAGGGCCGTGTGACCTGATCTGCTTGTGGAGAATGAGCGCGCCTTTGTTATTATGTAAACTTTGGATCAGTAAACTTTTGTAGCCTCTTTCGACGTCTTCAAAAGCGGCCGGATTCTTGTAAACGTCCCAAATAACGAACTTGACGACTACTCATAATTAGCAGATGAAGACATGCGCTGATAAAGCCACTGCAGGATTTATCAATTTGCAGTTCAAATCTTCACCATCATCATCATGGTTACTTATTTCGCACAGATGTCAAGGCTCCTGGCGAATGACCACCAGTGAAACCTGTGACGACGATCAAAAAAAGTAGCATGCTATACTGACTCGCGGGGACCGCTAGAGCTTGCCACACTAGATCATTTTGCGACGAGGGTCCGCTATAAGTACAATTACACAATCCAACCATTTTATTGACGGTGTGAGCTTTCCCATGCCCACAAATCATCAGTAGACCTCTGAAATACTTTCAGTAAACCATAGCAGTACATCCACGATATATGGCACTCACAGTAACATATGCGATCCTGGAGCGGATGCTGTCCAACGCTTGTCCCAACGCTAGATTATATTTAGAGGTGTCCTTGTCCTGGATTTACACATCATTTATTATTGCCATCATTTCACGGTCGGACAACGGCTTTACCTTGTAGAAGCTCTCGATCATCTCCAGGTCATCCTTCGAAGCATAATAGTCAGATGAGAACTGCATCATCCGTCAGCAGACAAGCCACCCATGTTCCAATCCAACGCACCGAAACAAGGCTCTGGAACGAAAAGTTTCCCTCAAATCGCTTGCAAATCTACAAACGACATCCGATCAATTGGTATCATCCAATGCTCATATGAACTGGTACTCACGACTTCATAATTATCCTGGAAATATTTCGTCAGAGGCCTACGTCCCTCGAAGTTGTCGCCAAGTGCCCTGAAGAAGTAGAATAAATCTTGGTCCCGTGCTTTGTTGGACAGGAATTTGAGAGTTTCTTGCAGCAACTCAGGATCTTGTGATGCACCCATCGCCTGACTGTACAGTACAAATCAGCACTTCGTCATACATTAACCTAAGTCTGACCGGACTCACATAGCCGCTAATTTTTCCGTAGGTGTCGCTGGATTGTCGTGCAGCTTGACAACCGCATCGTACTCCTCGCGTCCACCTGCCCTAACAGCCTTTAACAATGGTTGTTATCACTTTCTCTCATGCAACAAAAAGTATGACTCACGGTCACAAACACAACATGCTGCAAATCAGCAGGAATCTTGGAATTGTCACCAGTCTCCACGTAATACTTGAATCGGCCTTTTAATTCTTTGACCACACTATATTCATCATTTTAGTTTTTAAGAACGTTACATTTAGATTACACAATAGCACTTACCCCTCATCTCGGGCGCCAGATGCCTGTCCCACAGCGAGTGTTCGCAAGAGTGAGGTATCCCTCGACTCAGATTCAGAGTACTCATATCCCAATTTCTCAACCAAGGGAACAAACAAAACCTGTACACAGTCAGTGCGTTGAATGGTCGAACGAATCAAGCCTTACACGACGGAATGTGTTTAATTTGTCAATAATCTTGGGGTGCTCCCACCAGATAGAAACCAAACTTGACAGACTGATACCAATAGCCTGCCACACCAAGTCTTACAAAACGTCCATCTTCAGCCGCTTCATCAGAACTAGACAGGAGCAGAAGACGTACATTCTTTCTCCCCTCGCCATAAATCAACCAATGTCAGCGCAGTGCTCAGCTTCGCCAGACCAGCCTTCGACAACGCCATCACGTCATTCATTAACCCAAGCCTGTCATCCAAAGAAAGTCCAGATCCCTCCCTCGCAGCTTCTTTCGCGATAAGTACAAGGCGGTCGGGGGTGTACAATACGCGGTCTATGATTTTTTGCAAAGAAAAGGTCAGAGTAACAAAACAAGGTTATATTCTGAATGGAATGGACGCACAGACGCCGGTCGTGCCTGCGTTCAGTTTGAATGGCTGGCTAGTGTCCAATGATATAGACTGTTCACGTTCCTGAAGGATGGAGGACCTGTCTACTGAGGACTTGCCATCCTTGGTAGAAAACAGGCTCAGAGGAATGTTCCTAAATGAAGGTGATACTATTGAGTAGAAAATGAAAGGTGGGAAACGAAACGAACCAGATCGTTTCATTATCCTTTGGGTCTGCGAGTCCCGTTTCTAGGAAGCGATCCTGGCGCACAATGATCCCTTTCGCGTCCTCTGTAACAGTAAGCACGGGGAATCCTATCTTAGTAATCCAATTCTCCATCAACTGTGTGATATCAAGTCCAGTCGCGGTGCTGATCCCTTCCCAGAGATCGTTTGTGACACTGTTCGCAAATAGTTTCTTTTTGAGGTAAAGAGAAACACCTTTAAGGAACTTCTCCTCGCCTACGTAGTTGGAAAGCATACGAAGTACTGGGGAAATGGCAATGAAATTGAAAAAATTAAGCATTTATTTTGCGGCTGATGTATACCTGAAGCAGCTTTGGCGTACGATAACGCATCGAAAATCTTTTCTCAGAGGTAAGTTTCTGGGAGCTAAAGGAATAGTGTGCTTTACCTGGTTGATATGATTGGCATCGGGGCAGTCGACCTCAATTGGATGAGATGAGGGCTTTGAGTCCAACCCCAGCGCATAGCTAAGGTGTTCGTTGATAAATGATGAATTAACCTTCCATTCGGGGTATATTCTACATTGAAGAGGTAAGTCAGGCTATGGCTTAAGAAAGAGAGAACTTGCTTGTCTATTAAAACGTGAGCAAGTGCATGATACAAATTATCCGGAAACAGACAACATACCAGGTATGATCACCTCGCCCATCTATAGCATACTCATAAGACAAGTGCCTTATATACAGGAGGAAATACATACCAAGGTCGCAAATCCTAATTATACAGCTAAATAAAATGCAGAAGCAGCCAATCTAATATTAATAACGAACCTTCATTCAAGTAGAGATAGTTCCACCACTCCATGGTTGTAATGTTCCCGAACCTGTAATGAGCACTCAATACCTGATTTTAGAGACATAAAGTCACCTATGACTTACCACATATGTGCGACTTCGTGACTCTGTGTGGTGGCGACTTGAAACTTGGCCCTAAGATCTGCGCGCTTCGGGTCAAGCAAGAAGGCACTGGTCCTGCCGGTGATGAGACCCCAATTTTCCATGGCACCTGCATCAAAGTCGCTGGCCTGGAGGAAAAGTCAGAACTATTCAAAACAAAAAAAGGCGATCAAGAAACGCTGACCACTAGAGTATCAAGCTTGGGAAGGGGATATTCCACATCGAATATCTTTTCATATAAAGGCAACACAGCCGCTTTGACATCAAGGGCAAACTGGGCCTGATGAATAACATCCGGAGTCGCTACAACTCACGTTAGTACCATGAACAAGCGTGAGCAACACTCGCGCTCACTGTAGATTCGGAGCGGGACAGTCTTCCCGCTTAAAGGCATTACAACCGAAGTTTCCAGAAATTCAAAGGGCCCATTGGCAAATGCAACGATATAAGAAGACATTAATGGTGTTGTTTCGAATTTGGTAATCTTCCATTTGTCGCTGTCATTCTTGGTCGAAGCCAAGATATCTGCGAGATCATCAGGGACGTTAACACCGTGTTCAATGATTTCCTCGGATATGGCTGGCATGTTGCTCAAATTGACACTGTTCGCACGAGAAATCATAGTGATGGTATATGTAGATTTGAGCAGTGGCTCATCCCAACAGGGGAATGCGCGTCGAGCAGCGGTAGGCTTTGACAAGAGAAAGTTAGAATGGCATACATGAGACGATATGTATTACAATCCTACCTCAAACTGAGTGAGGGCATAATGCTTTGTTTTACCCTCATTTTCCCATGCAGATTTGTAGTACCCCATCATACTCCCTGTAAGCTTTCCTCCATAAGCAATCTTGAGTTGAGCTTTGGAGCCAGTGGGCAAGGCATTGGTCAAATGATAAACGACGCGTTCTTGAGTTTGAAATGACGAGAAAGTAGGTACTTGCTCTGCCTTCAAAGCCTCGGAATAGACGGTCCTATAGATGGGAGGGGGATGAGAAAGACATCATCAACTATATGAGTTATCTGTTTGAGAAAGACGCACGCTTTCCCGAGCTCGAGCTCTGAGGTATTAAGAACAATCGTGGATGTTTCGGTATTGATATATAGGCTGGGTGTGTTAGATCGATGGATGATCTGAAATCGGTGCTGAAGCATACCTGACTTTAGCTATTCCGTCAAAAGTCAGGTTTTCAAGATCTGTCTTGATGGTGATGTCGTAGTGGGCAGCTTTGACATTGGTTGGCAGCCGATGTTCGGTGGACATGCTGACTAGGTTGCTTTCCTGTAAAGATGAGTGTATGTTTGAGAAATTCCTAGCTGCATACAGTTGCCGGTGTCTCGGCTTTTGTAAAGTTGCACGCTGGTGGTACACATGACCTTGAAAATAGAGACGTATGTTGCGCAAGGCGCACCTGGCTTGACAGTTGGGCAACAACAACATGCAATTTCAATACAAAGTCAAACAAAAAGACTTTTTATGTTATTACATATCTAGTGGTCGTGCTTTCCCGATAATCGTCAATGCCCTAGAGAATATTCCCGCATCTCAAGGCACCATTTGCAAGTTAATGACGATGAATAAGTTCAAATTGAAGACGCGATTTACACAATTACAGAGCCAAGCTCTTGATTAAACACAACTACATCTGTTCTTTCGTCCATGGACATCGTTGTGGATGTATAGGCAACCCCAAGCTAACAGATGGACGGTCGTGTCGGTCTTTCAAGGTTGGTAGGGAATGCGGCGACAATATTTCGACTTCGATCTTCTGCCAGGTCTGCTGTCCAGGCCCAGGTAGGGCAGGCTGAACCGGTTTAACTTCTCTCCTGATCTTCCATGCAAATGTAGGGGGGCTTCGCAAAAAAATCTGGAACAGGACTGACTTTACCTCAACCACCTCTTCCTTCCCTTTGTAACCGTCATCATCGACCAACAAAGTGAGTAAATCATCCTTCTGAATCAATGTCTCCTTCGTGGAAGTCAGGCGGATGGGGTCCAAAGCTCCTTTAGCCTTTTTTGTGTCTCTGCAGAAAACTGTTATTTTTCCAAGGAGCCGTCTGAGCTTTCTTTATGGCGCTGTTTTCTGGCCTTGCGTTGTTGTTGTGATTGCCTGGAGCCTTTTTCGGAATCGTTGGGTGACGATCTGGTTTCATCTCAGGACCTGTTGTTATCTGCTGTTCGACAGGCTAATCACTTGTTACATAGTTAGCGAAACTGAAGCTGGCGCACATGTCTCTGAAATGACTCGCTAACTTGGTTATTTATTTTTTGCCTTTGCCAAAGATACTGGGACCTTTGGTGCTGTCGGTTAATAATAAACGTCCACCTTCACGTCCTGATGCTCCTGTTCCCTTTTTCCGGGAGCAGCGGGCTTGCCCTCCGTCTTCTTTCCTACGTGTTTGCCCTTTATGGGAGGCTCGGACGTTCGACGGCTCCGGTATCTCGTCAAAATCAACGGTTGGGACCGCTGGAAGACTCGGCTCGAGACGATGATGTCCTCCCATTTCTGCCCTACTTTTCTCTCTAATAGGGGATTGCATTCTAGCTCAACGTTGCTCAACGGCCCTTATTGATGTTAATAACTTCCACGAGTCGAAGGCAAACGTACCACTGTTATGTAAAGACTCGGAAATCAGTTTCTGCTGGAAGAATGATTAGAGAGGTCACGAAGCTACTCCACAAACCGCGACAACTTGAAGACAGTCCATTTAAGATAAATGTATCTCCTGTCGTTCTCAAGCCGGAAAGTAGAAGTGATCTTCCCCATAACATGGAGGATAGCAAAGCAATCCATGTCTACAATCAAGAACGTTCAACCAAATGTGCTCGTATAGACCCTGAAAAGCCTTCGCATCCAGACGTCGTGCAACTGAACCTTCGAAGTTGTTGTTTGAGGAATTTGCAGATTTGCATGCTGTTTGACAGCCAGCAGATTTTTTCTGGGCACACTTCTATTCGTCAAATAAAACAAGTTATCGGTCTGCTGAAACTACATTCTTGGCAGGATCAAAACTCATAGAAATCTACAGATGGATTCTAAATCAGTGGGGTTGTGATTTCCTCACACGAGAGTCCGACGTACACTCGGCTATGGGGGGTCTCTCCAGCAAATCACCTCGCAGAATGCCAGCCACAAGCCCAGCGAAAGCCTTAGACTCGGAATGCGTCTTCAAAGCCGCCGTATTCTTGTATACTTCCCAAACAACGAACTTGACGACTACACCCATAGTACTCACAATTAACAGATCTGATCCACTGATAACGCCCGATCCTTACCTCCTTCTCCCACAAAGCTTCGTACAGTTCTGTACTCAAGACAATCGGGTTCTGCATCCGAATTGGAGTGCTCTTGAATTTTGGACACGATATCTTGAAGTCTGTCTGCCTGTCCTGGTGCTGCGTAAAGTTGAGCACTCAAAATGATCTATAAGCCTCAATGAATGAGCTCTGCGTACTCTGATCATGATAATCGAGTGAATTTTCATACATTGCCGGGAGCATCAGTAGGGATTTCAGTGACGGAGGAGACCATGTCGGATACGATAAGAGAGGTACGTGGAAGTGTCTGGTACTTATATAAATAAGCGGAGGTTATATCTTCACAGATCCTTCTTCAACGCGAGATACTTACGGACACCGAACCGGTTGACAGAGCTGAGAGAAGAATGATTCTGAGCCCGGGGCATGCCGTGCGTATCAAGGTGGACGGATATCTGTCGAGTGCTCTTATATCTCTCCATTGCTCCACGTAGATGTCTATCTGCTATTACTCACACATGTCTGTCTGCTGAAACTACATTCTTTGGCAAAATCAAAACTTATGGAAATATACGAATAAATTCAAGATCAGTGATTTCCTCTCACACGAGGGTCTGACGTCCATCAAATCATCTGTCTGGATATAATCGTGAATACAACTTTCGACTCAAAATGCGTCTTCAAAGCCGCCGGATTCTTGGTAGACCTCTTCATAGATAGGTTGGATACGTCTCCAGCCCGCTCGTCCTAGTAGTTAGTTTACTTGTCGCACGTTAAATAAATAATCCAGAGAAGTTGATGAAAAAAAAGGACGATGCTTAGATGATTCTCAGGCTGGGAGTCATTTGTTTATTAGGTCTGTTTCAACTTTCAAGAAGCTAAGTATGGAAGTCATACTCAAAATCCGTCACATCACCTTTTCGAAACTTCGCTCTAGTTTGGACGATTATCGATTATCGATTATCACTCGAGGTTCGATAGGCCGTCGCCCTCATGATCATTCCTGAACTTGTCGTTCCGAGTCTTTCCAGTGTTGATAATTCGCAGCGCATAATGTCAGCATTCCTTGGCTTTTGCTAGCACGAGTCAGACACCCGTATCTGTATTGGTGTCAGCCTTGTCCCACCGAGTGTCAAATCAGTCGAGTTCATATTCACAACAAAGCTAATTAAGTTGCACATTACATTTCTGCGATAACTGATTCCAGCTTGCGGAGCCGGAGGCTTTCTTAGCCTCGACATCTGGCTGTCTTGGTTAGGAGCGTTTCTAAGCCCCGGTCAAACCTAATTCATACCGAGAATCCCAGTCAATTTGAATGTACTAAACAAAGCGCTAGCCATTCGATCTACTTTGTTCATCAGAAGGTACTTCACTAGTCATCGACGTTCATCGCGCAACAACCTTGGTCATGGCAATCTGTGAACGGTGTGGAGAGCTTGATCCATATCACCCATTAGATCATACCAGTGACCCATATATCAGTCTAGCGGCACTGGTGATTCTGGTTTAAGAGTGGTCCGTCACACAAATGTGGCACAAGTCATTATAATGTTTTCGAAGAGATAAACTGGAGAACTCTTGCGAGTTCTATGAGAGTGATAAAATATGAAGCTAGCTGTTAATCTGTGGATCTGTACTACTTGATAGATCCTTATTTACAATACAAAGCCCCAGTAACTTGGTTGAGAGAAAGGGAATGGTGCAAGAAAAAAGGAAGCAAGAAGCAAACTGTTCTTGAACTTGAACTTCAACATGGCGAATCCACCCCCTTTGCAACCCTTGCCACCCCCCGCTCCCATCCCTAATATCCGTATCCATGGTGGTAATCAGCCGAATTGGAACAACATTTCAAATGCACTGGACATTCTTGGCCAAGAGGTGCCACTCATCACAAATGCTGTAAGCTCGAGTGGCTTTGAGTGGCTAGGTATTGTAATGAAATTCAGAATCCAGCTGCCACTGTCAATGGTGTCAATGCCATAATTGCAGCACTTAACATGCAAAACATGGCAGTTGTGCAGGCTCTCAATGGGATGACAGTGGCCCTCAATGCAATGAATACAACTCTTACAAATCACACAACAGCTCTCCAAAACATCCAAAATTGGTTAGTGGTTATATCTTGATGATAAGTAGCTTGCATTAATTCAAATATAGCTTCGATTTGCAACCAATGCGTATCCGCAATGCAACAGCAACACTGGACACCCATCTTGTATATCCCCCAGGGACTGTGGTAGCTGCACCACTACCATTGACCAAGAAGCAGGCGGTTAATATAAATGGTATTTGTTTCTCTCTGTTGACTTATATAATGTTTAATTCATTGCGCTGTCAGGACAAGTTGCTCTTCAGGTTTTGAACTTGCTAGGGGTACCAAACATTCCAGCAGGAGCAGCCGCATGTATAACACTTTTTTTGCAGTTTATGGGTATTGAATGAACCTTAGCCCAATTGGTATGTTTCGAAAGAAAATGATTGTCGACCTTACAGTGTCCTTGATACAAAGGGAATGTGTGATGTTCAAAAGAATGGAAGATAGTTTGGATGTAGGAATTAAATGGAGGTCGTTACTTGTAAATATAAGCCATGAATGACTTCTGAGACACGACGATAGGACCGTATGTATACTTACCTTAAAAGCTGCTTTGAGACGACGATAAAATTTCATCACCGGCTTTGGGTTCCAAAGCCGAGCCACAGCCAGCCACACGACCTTGACTCATTACTGGGTCATTTATATGTGCACTATTCGTCACATCTGTACACGCTCAAGCATAATATCTCGTGTCGGACTCGCAATGTCGCCTACCACTGCTTTTAATTCTGGTTCTGTGTCATACGAAGGATGGTCTAGAGAAAAACTGATCGAACGATTGACCCTATTGGAGAATGGGATGCCTTCTGTCGGATCTTGTTCGAGAGAGGTGGTACAGGCTGCTAAACCTTTCAAAGAATTCGAGTTCGCTCGTCATTCCCGTCGGAAAATTGCGCTCAAATTTTGTTATGCAGGTTGGGAATATGGGGGGCTGGCTTTCCAGATAGGTCCAACCCCGCTTCCAACCGTTGAAAACGTCTTGTTCGACGCCCTGGCGAAGGCACGGTTGGTAGAGAAGGAAGCAGGATTTGATGGATGTGGATGGGAGAAGTGTGGCAGGACGGATAGAGGCGTGAGTGCTGCTGGACAGGTTGTATCGTTGTGGGTCAGAAGTACATTGCCTTCCCAGGAGGAGGTGGAGGCATCGACAGAGGAGACCGATTCCTCGAAAGGATCTGAGCCGGAATTCAACTCTCAAGAGGATGGCTTGCCTGAAGTGGAAGATGACTTTGGATCACTGGACATCACAGGAACTTCCCATTCCAACTCGATACCCAAATCCACAGGATCACACTATGAACACGACTATCTCGCTATACTTAATCGCCTTCTACCTGACACTATCCGGATCATTGCCTGGTCACCCGTCTCTACCACTTTCTCCGCGCGCTTCTCTTGTAGGTATAGACACTACAAATACTTTTTCTCCCCACTCAACCTCGACGTGACCCAAATGCAAAACGCTGCTTCTCGCATGATGGGTGATCACGATTTCCGAAATTTATGCAAGCTCGATCCACAAAAGCAGATCACAAACTTCAAACGTACGGTATTCAGCGCGTCTATCGATCTTTTAGACGATAGAATGTACGTGTTTAACCTAGTCGGGAGCGCTTTTTTGTATCATCAAGTACGACACATTATGGCAGTCTTGTTCCTTGTCGGCTCAGGTTTGGAGCCTCCTTCCGTCGTCACTGATCTGATGAACGTGGAAGAGGGACTGGAGCCTCCACGGAGGGAAGACCTCCCAAAACAAAAATACGCTGTGGTGGATAGGAAACCTGAATATCAAATGGCAGATGCGTTACCTCTGATGTTGTGGGAGTGTGGATACGATGGGGCCGACCTCGCGTGGCGTACTACAGGAAGGCCAGATGATGAAGGCATTGAAGGAGGTCTTGCCAACGGAGGCGAACTGTACCACCAACTACAAGGCATCCAGACGCGTTCGCAGGTGTTCTCCACCCTTGACCAACATTTTTTAGAGGCGGCTGCGAAGCATCACCATCAGCCTGTTTCTCTATTCCCATTGAAGGATGGGATCGAGGAATCAATGTCAAGGGCACACAGCAAGCGAGCAATGAATATCCCGCTTGGAGGAGGAACATTTAAACGCAGTCTAAAGTACGTGCCGTTACTGAAGAGGGGAAGATTAGACACGGTTGAGGTTATGAATGAAAGATGGAGACTCGGAAAGGGAATGAGGAAGGAGGAGAGGCGGCAACAACCAAATTAGAGAATAAAGCAATTTACGATACCAGTTTCTCGTCAATGTCTGCATCGTCCCGCTCGTCTTTCTAGAAGCGCATAGGTCGCAAGCCCCAGCTCACAATCCTCCCAACGCCTCTATACAACCTGGCTCTGTTTCAGTGGAGAGGCCGATGGTCCAAAGGCTTAAACATGGCAGGAAACCTACTTGTATACATGTCCTATACTTTGTTCGCCTGGAAATCTCCGTCTCTGCCGTCATTGTAAACCTCAGCTCCTTGCCTTCAACCAAAATTTCACTGGACATAGACCGCACGCTATTGGATGGGGCCGCGCCAACAAGTCGAAAATACTAACGGTATAAAGTGACCCTCTCCAAGACGTTCCTCAATTTAATCTTGTATATGACCATCTAGTACGCCCTACGCTCACTTTAAAAGACCTTAAAACATGTATAGAACCTCGTGGTTCCTGAACCAAAACGTTTTAATCTAGACTCCTTGCGGCATCCGGAGTAGTCCCGACGCCAACGTCCATGCCCGTCAACGATATTCATCGGTGTCCCAATAGCTACAGATAAGAGGGAACAAAATCTGGATGACACCACTTGGTTTGCCTATCGTCCAATAAAACAGATCAAGATCACTATCAAATCCGTATACATTGCGGACCCGAATTCTAATGCGGAAGGTTTGTGGTTTTTCTGTTGTCGTGATGAAGTGCTCAAGATGGTCTACAGTAACCGGCCGTGGAACTGGCTTCTGCCTCTGCAGTTTCGATGCGACACATATGATACTCAATCATACACTTAGGTCAAATAGATCTCGACCATTCCTAACGATGATAATGCTGTTTGCTCACTGCCCTGGAATATGTAGGGTATGTTTTCTTATGTTTGAAATACCAACTTTTAGAACCACGATTTAAGTAACTTCATACTGGGCACACGCGTGTGCCAGAAATCATTCGGGAACCTTTCATCCCTCTCCTCTCTTCAGACATCTTGGAAAACGTGGCGATGAGGTATGTACCTCATTCCAGACATCTGTCAACCATATTTCTTATACATCTTTTGTGGTTCAAAGAACGCTTTCGACAACATCGGTGGCAAGAACAACACCTTCGGCAAACTTTTCATGCAGTTGGCTCGTATCTGGGAAATTCGTCAACAGGCTGGCTCTGTCCAACCAGGAACGTCAGGTTTGAGCAGGAAGTCTCTAAGTCGCGATTATCCATGCCAATCAACAGAATGCTATGGATCTAGATTTAACTTGCCTGCGCCCTCAATGAAGAGACCTTGAATGACGAGATGGATGCAGACAGGTTCCTTCCTCCTTGGACCCAATCATGATGCATCAGCGTATCCTTAATACTTAGTGTAATACACCTTACTCAATCAATAAATACTCCCGTCTATAACAGTGGTGACGGCATTTCAGCTGTCTCTTGTTTGAGTTAAAAGGATGCTTTTCCATACTCTAGGATATCACAGTCAACGACGGCGACTGTTCTAATGATGGTGCACGGGTTTAGGAAGGTCCTGCTCTAAGAAAGCGAGGTAGGCTTCAGCACCACCACCACCAGCTTCCTCTGACGCGCTCGTAGGTGCCGGGGCCGCAGCTGCGACAGTAGGCTCTGCAGCATCGTAAGCAGCGAGTTCGGCGGCGAGGTCGGTCGGGAGTAAGGGAGCCTTAGGAGTCGGTGGCAACGAGTACTTTTTAACAACACCGACATGAGCATCTTTAGCCTACGATTCATAATAAAAATTATAGCTCGTCAGTTTTTCTTGTCGAAATTCCAAATACTTACCGCTGGAACTGGCTTGTATGCCTTTATTTCGCGAAGGTATATGTCCTGAACGAGGTCTGCGGGTGGATTCGGGATTAGTCACGGGTGCCAATGAAGACACGACACAACGCTACCTTTGCGCGTGCTAGCAGAAGAAGCAAAAGCACGAGTGCATGATGCCTGGCGAGCCTTATAAAAATATATATAAGCAGGTATTCCACCGAAAAAGTGACCAGCAACGTACAGCTTTTGTCGCCTGTCTGAGGATCGTTGACATGGTTGTTAGCAAAAGTGGTGACGTGACCTGTTTGTGACAGCGGCGGGATTCGTTTGACGGCATCTTGGAACTATAGCCTGAGCTTACCACCACCATGCTTTCTCGTCTTTCTGCCGCTCGTCGTCTGCCCCGCACCTTTGCCGTCCGCTACTACGCGGATGGACGCACGGAAGGATCTGTAGCTCAATCTAAAGGCTTCAGGTACATCAACCAAGCGTCCGACAGTTATTTGACTAATATCCTTTTCCAACCTAGCAAAAAAGAGAAAGCCCACGAGGGTAAAAAAACGCTCTTTCCCGTCATTTCTCGGTATTAAACTTAGCATAGATCAGTATATCAAACAACATGAACAGCAACAACTCCAAAAGTTGAAGGCTCAGGTGAGTAGGAGCTTGTGTGGATTTACGCTACCTGAAACCCAAGCTGATACATAAATGACCAGATCGAAGCAAAGAAAGCAGAACTGGTTAGCTTCTACTATCTTCATTATTAGGATGATCATATTGATTCGTGTACGTCTTGGTGACCCAGAACTCTTTGGAGAAGGAACACAATGAGCTAGAGAAAAACACGAAGGAGTAAACGCGCGTTCTCCATCTGTAGGCATTTTTTATTTTCTTTGACATTGTACTATTTATTGATTCCAATTTTCCCCTTCCGAACTACCTTTACATATCCAATGTAGGTTTACCATAGAGCACGAAGACCCAACATCATGTTGTAACTGGAGAACCTCCAGGCTGTTGCGAATCCTTGGACTATTTTCTTGCATCATGTTGGTCTCACTCGAGTGTATCTAACGCGTCATCCTCATATTTTAAAATACCGAATTTTGTTTCACCAATGTCTTAAAGCTCTGCTATGTGGACAAAGAGAATCTATTGATTATTTGAATTGTTCAGATATTTCTTGCATCCTTTCTGATAGTACTAGTAGAGCTGACCGTAGCAATGGTCATGTGATTCATATCTGCTCAGTACCCGCCGTTGAACAACCTGATCTCAATTTCTTGGACCATGGCCAATGTCGTCTGTCAGTGTCTACCTTACGACCTCATTGCTCGCGTGATGGAAATCTGCCGCGACGATTACGGCCTCCTCTATGAATGCTCTCTTGTCAGTTGGGACTTTAATCAGGCAGTGACACGGATACTTTACTCTCGCGTGGTTCTCTCTCCCCCGTTCCGACTAGTGCTCGATTTGAGCGATACAAGCTCCATTCCGGTAAGTAGCCTTCGCGGGTCCGCTTTGCAAACAATTTAACTTGTCTTTTCCCCTCTCGGAATCCACTTTTTCGGACTTGTGCTATGCCAGAAATACTCTAACTTTGCTTCGGCTTCCTCACCCCGAAATGCGCCGCATGTAGTTGATCTCAAAATCAGTGGTATGATAGCTGCCAATTATCATCAATCCCTCAGGCGGGCGTGGATAACTCAACCAACGTTTGGTTTCTTTCCTTTGTAAACAGGATGTATTTCTCCTCGAGCGCCACCGCGGAATACTCTGTCGGTGAAGCTTGTGGAAGCTATCAAGTCGTTCATAAACCTACGTAGTGTGCAATTCACGCCGCTGACATATCACGAGGACCTCTTCGAGGAAAGCCTGATTGCGCTGTGTGATCTGCGCTCTTTAACTGAAATTGCCATGAATGCATCATGTACGGATGATGCCAAAGCGCCTGCACTGGTAGAGCTTTGCGGACTCAGGAAAATAACGCTTTATAGTCCTGGTCGAGCAATTCTCCAGCTATTACCTGACTGGCTACGAAGGCTATCTGGCACCCTCCAAGAACTTCACTTGCAAGTAAGCCATAGACCCCGATTTATGTATGACCTTGATATGTATTACATTAAATGATATTTTGTCCAGGGAAATTGCGGGTCAGTCACACCAGGTGTCCTCAGATTCTTTATCCCACATATCGAAGACAATCTGCGTGCCCTAACATTGGGGTTATCCTATTCATTAACTGATGAAGATGTATTCACCTGTCTGGGAAATCTTCCCAAGTTGAACCGCATTCAATTGCGGTACTACTGGGCATGTACACTCGACTCCATTCTTTTTTTGAGTCAGTTGTTGACTGCATTGCACTAGAGCAGCAGATGAAACAGCCCTCCCGGCAGCCCAAACTGCCTAATCTGCGTTCATTCACCGTGACCCATCCGTGTGTCCGATCGCGGAACGAGGTCAATCAATTATGCAAATGGATTCGGAGAGCGATAGCTGGTTCTGCCATCGAAGAACTGAGGGTCATATGCGATAATGCTTTTGAACAACCTATTTCTGCGACCTACTTATGTTTTTCTGGCCTCTTCGATCATATTGTGAAAAAGCAATTCTCGACAATACGTGTTCTTGACCTTGGCTCGGCTTTTGTGGGCGTAGACCACCTAAGAAGACTTCTTATCGCATGTCTACGGTTGGAAGAACTGAAATTACAAGTAGGCCAGAACGCGCTGGCAAGTCCTTTTCTGATAAGAGATTGCCTTTACTAAACGGTGCTTTGATAGAATGTCTTTGCCGTTCATTGCTCGGGCCTGGTGTGGCTTCATTCGGCATCATTTCAAGTATGCAACATCAAGCGCAGCTTTCGAATTGACGAAGCACTCATCAATGACATCATGCGAAACGGTCCACCGTCTTTAAGGAGATTGTCTGTGAACGGTACCAAGTGGCAGGTACTAAATTTAAAATTTTACTTGACCAAATATTCAGAAATTCGTAACAGTCATCATGGGCCGTCGACACTGACCATCACGCTGAATTGATTATCAAAGCCGCTGACAATATAATACCTCCTTGGGGTAGGTATTGACGGAATTTGGTATCAGTTCAAATATCAAATTGTTAAAGAGTACTCCATGCGAGTTGAGCCTCGTGTTATAGTTTGGACCAGGAACTGCTGAGGAACGTTTGGTTGCAAATAAGTATCATAATTGTTATTTACCGAAATCAAGTCTTGTTTGCTTCCGGCGGACATATCATCCTAAATTTCGGTCTGGCCAACAGCCCCGGGATCGCCTTCCCTTTGCTTCCTTTCCTCATTGGCAAGACGAAGCCTGTGAATAACTCCTTAGTTGGGAATGCTCATGCT